>Ga0272449_1000494_pt1 | contig 46881 bp, 39 predicted proteins | sample YNPCB0241_FD_198679 | JGI IMG/M metagenome (GOLD analysis project Ga0272449, IMG submission 198679) | Hot spring sediment microbial communities from Yellowstone National Park, WY, United States - YNP-CB-024-1 | ecosystem: Environmental > Aquatic > Thermal springs > Hot (42-90C) > Sediment...
GATGCTAAAAAATGTGAAAAAGATATAGAAGCTACTGCTAAAATGCTTAAGAAACAAATAGCAGAAGCTAAAGCAGAACTTGAAAAAGAGGCAAAGAAATATAGCAAAAATAAAAAACCAGAAGTTCCACAACAGCCAAATAAACCTATAACTACAAAACCTATTGATGAACAAAAACCTGAGAAACCTATTAAACAACCTAAAGCTGTTGATGTGTTAGAATCACTTGTTGAACAAGGTATTCCAGTTGAGCATGCTTTGAATGTTGTAAAAGAAGCAATGAAAGGTAAAGAAGGTGATGTAGATGTTGTTGCAAGAGAAAAAATAGTGCAAGAAATTCGTGAAGGAAAAATAAATCTTCCTGTTGAATTAAAAGAAAAAATCAGAGAACAACTTCAATTTCATGTTCAAACACAAATTAAACTTCAAAATCAAATGTTAGAACAAAAATTACAACTTCAGACCTATCAGGGAACTCAAACACAACTTCAACTACAAAATCAATATCAACAATATATTAGTGGTGAGAGCAGTGGTGGAAGTGGAACATATCAGCAAATGATAAAACAAAATACAGAAACACAAACACAACCATCTTGGCAGTAGAGAAACAACCAATAGTGGTTTTTCAGGTTCAGGGATGATGGAGAAAAAATAGAATGTTAGAATCAGGACTGGAGAGGAGTATTCCCCTACTCCTCTTCAGCCCTGCATATTTTTAAAAAATTTTTTCTTACCTATTGACAAAAAAATTTTTATTTTATAAATTTTAAAAAGAAAAGATTTTTCTTACCTTTTGTGTATGCAAAATAATTTTTCCGTTCATTTTGTGAACCTCGTATTGAGTTAAAATAATTATTTAACTTTATAAAGTTTTAAAAATAATGAGTTGATAACAAAAAATAAAAAGACAATATGCTCACCAAATATTCAACAATGTGGTCAATGAAATATCTTATCAAGTTTATAGTTATAAAATGGTTAATACAACCTTTTGAAAAAATTCTTACCAAGGGGGTATAATAATTATGCCAATGCAACAAGTAACGTTTGATATGTCGTCTTTAGCAAAGATGAAGATGCAGGAACTTACAAAACTTGCTAAAGAACTTAAAATAGAAAATATTGAAGGGTTAAAAAAACAACAACTTATATCAAAAATTATTGAAGTACAATCACAAACAAATGGTCTTATGTATAGCGAGGGAGTGTTAGAAATCTTGCCTGACGGATTTGGTTTTTTACGTTCACCTAATTTTAATTATTTACAAAGTGATGAAGATATTTATATTTCTCCATCACAAATTAAACGTTTTGGTTTGAGGAAAGGTGATACTGTTGGAGGATATGTTAGACCGCCAAAAAACGATGAGAAATATTATGCTTTATTACAAATAAAAACTGTCAACGGAGTCGATCCAGAACAAATTCGTGGACGTCCTTTGTTTGATAACTTAACACCTTTATATCCAAATGAAAGAATAGTGTTAGAAACAACGCCTGATGAAATATCAACACGTGTTATAGATTTACTAATACCTTTAGGTAAAGGTCAACGTGCGTTGATAAACGCTCCACCAAGAACCGGAAAAACAGTTTTACTACAAAAAATTGCTAATGCAATAACGAAAAATCATCCTGAGATAAAACTTATTGCGTTGCTTATTGATGAACGACCTGAAGAAGTGACTGATATGATGAGGTCGGTGAAATGTGAGGTTATATCTTCTACGTTTGATGAACCTGCTGAACGACATATACAAGTTGCAGAAATGGTTTTAGAAAAGGCTAAGAGGTTAGTAGAACATAAATACGATGTTGTGATTTTACTTGATTCTATTACAAGATTGGCTCGTGCTTATAATACAGTTACTCCATCAAGCGGCCGTGTTCTTTCAGGAGGGTTAGATTCTACTGCTTTACAAAGACCGAAAAGATTTTTTGGTTCTGCAAGAAATGTTGAAGAAGGAGGTTCTTTAACTATCATAGCAACAGCATTAGTTGAGACAGGCTCCAGGATGGACGATGTTATTTTTGAAGAATTTAAAGGTACGGGTAACATGGAGATTTATTTAGATAGACGGCTTGCTGATAGAAGAGTATTCCCTGCTATAGATATTACTCGTTCTGGGACAAGAAAAGAAGAACTTTTAATTCCTGAAAAAGATCTTAAAAAAATTTGGGTGTTAAGAAAAGTTTTGATGCAACTTCCTCCTATTGAAGCTATGGAAAAATTAATTGCTGCTTTAAAACAAACGAAATCTAATGCTGAATTTCTAAAATCAATAAGTGAAAAATTAAAAGAAGACGAGATAGAAGAATTTCTTAACAAATAAAATATCGTTTTAATCTATCCATTTTTTTCTTTTCTTATATGAACAATAAATCAAAGAGTTTGTATTATTCTTTTTTAGATGGTATTTTTGCTTCAATTATGACAGGTTTCACAATGAACTATGTAGTACCGTTTGGATTAGTTTTAGGAGCAAAAAATTTACATGTTGCATTGTTAAACGCATTACCACAATTGTTTAGTTCTATTGTACAACTTAGAACCGCTGAGATGGTGGATAAGTTAAAAAGTAGATTAAAGATTATAACATTGTTTGTTTTTTTACATGGGATAAGTTATTTATTGATAATTCTTTTACTGTTTGTTCCTAGGGAAGTTAGGATTTTATGGTTTATATTTTTAACAACATTATCTTCGGTTTTAACTTCAATAGCTGCGCCTGCGTGGTGGTCTTTGATGAGCGATACTGTTGATAAAGATAAATATGGAGAATATTTTGCGTGGCGTGGTAAAATTTTAGGTTTTGTGAGTTTGGTTTCTTCTTTTATAGCAGGTTGGTTTTTAGGTGTGATAAAAGATAAATTTACAGGATTTGTAATTTTATTTTTTTCAGCAGGGATATCACGACTAATCTCAGGTTATTTCATAAGTAAAATGGAAGATATTGAGACAAAAATTTCTCCTGAGAAAGCGTTTTCTTACATTGAGTTTATAAAAAGGGGCAAAAAAAGTAATTTTGTTAAATATGTATTTTTTGTTTCATTATTCAACTTTGCAGTTTTTATTTCAGCACCGTTTTTCAGTGTATATATGTTGAGGGAACTAAAAATGACATATTTAGAATACACAATTGTTACATTATCAACAGCGTTAGCAGGATTGTTATTTTTACCATTTTGGGGTAAGACTGCAGATAAAATCGGTAATGTTAAAGTTATCAAAGTTACAGGGTTACTTATTTGTTTGTTACCAATTTTGTGGATTTTTTCAAAAAATTTTTTTTATTTAATTTTGATTAACGGTTTTGCTGGTTATGTTTGGGCAGGGTTTAACTTGTCAACAGTAAATTTTATCTTTGATGTTGAATCTCAAGAAACGAGGACACGTTGTGTCGGATATTTTAATTTTACAAACGGAATGTTTATTTTTTTAGGAACAATGTTATCTGGATGGTTAGCAACACATTTACCTGCGTTGGTTAACGAGTCAAAATTGTTAACTTTGTTTTTATTGTCAGGTATTTTAAGAACAGTTATTATTTTTGTATTTAAAGATAAATTTTATGAAGTTAAAAAAGTAGAGTATGTTGAGACAAAAGATTTTCTTTTAACAGTTTTAGGGGTGAAACCAGTATTAGATTTTAGTAAAGATTTGTTTTATCCTTTGTTTCACAGATTGAATAAAGAATAAAAAAATTGTATAGTTTTTTATGAACAAAAAACTTATAGTTATAAAAATAGGTTCACATTTAATAATAAAAGGTGAAGAAAATTTTTTAAAATCTATTGCGCAACAGGTTAAAAAACTAAAAGATGATAACTGGAATGTAATTATAGTATCTTCGGGAGCTATTGCTACTGGACTTAAAGAATATAATATTACTTCAAAACCTAAAACTATCGTTGAGAAACAGTCTTATGCTGCGATAGGTCAGCCGTTGTTGATGAACAAGTATATTGAAGTATTTAAACCTTACAATATTAAAGTAGCTCAAGTTTTATTAACAAGAGAAGATTTTGATGTTCGACAGAGATATTTAAATATAAAGAACACATTAAATTATTTGTTAAAAATAGATGTAGTACCAATAATAAACGAAAATGATACAGTTGCTGTTGAAGAAATCAAAGTAGGCGATAACGATACTTTATCAGCTGTTGTTGCAACAAAACTTGATGCTGATTTGTTGGTATTGTTAACAGATGTTGACGGTGTGTATGATAAAGATCCTAATAAATATCTAGATGCAAAAATTATTGAAGAAATAAGAGATATCGAAGAAATAGAAGATAAGTGTATCATTTCTTCAAAAACAAAATTTTTTTGTGGTACAGGCGGGATGGAAACAAAATTTAATGCTGCAAAAATTTGTGTTTCAAACGGTGTAGAAGTTGTGATTGCTAATGGTTTAAAAGAAAATGTTGTAATTGATATTGTGAACGGGAAAAAGGTTGGAAGCAGATTTTTACCAATAAAATCGTCAAAAGTTTCGTCAAAAGAGAAGTGGATAAAATATATTAGTAAGTCAAAAGGGAAAATTTTTGTTGATGATGGCGCAGTAAAAGCTATATTAGAACAACATAAAAGTTTGTTACCGGTAGGTGTTAGAAAAGTTGAAGGTAAGTTTAATAAAGGCGATGTTGTAAGTATTTGTTCTATTAATGGTGAAGAGATTGCTCGTGGTGTAGTAAATTACAGTACTGAGGAAGTCGAACTTATTAAACAGAAAAAAACAGACCAGATAAAAAAGTTATATCCACAGTTTGTTTATGAAGAAGTTGTGCATGCAAACAATATGGTAGTTGTTAAAAGTGTGGGAAAGGATATAACATGGAAATAGGTATTATAGGACTACCTAATGTTGGAAAATCTTCTCTTTTTTCTTTACTTACCAAAATTTCTGTTCCAATAGAAAAGTTTCCGTTCACTACAATACAGCCGAATGTAGGTATAGTAGAAGTCCCTGATGAACGGTTTGAGTTTATAACTTCTGTTTTAAAACCGCAAAAAAAAGTTCCTCCAACTATAAAATTTGTTGATATAGCAGGGTTAGTTAAAGGTGCGTCAAAAGGAGAAGGGTTAGGTAACAGGTTTCTTGCTAATATTCGTGAAGTTGACGCTGTTGTTCATGTACTTCGCTATTTTTTTGATGATACTGTATCAAGTTCAATAGGTGAAATAGATCCTATTGAAGAAATAGAGGTTGTAAGTTTAGAACTTATCCTTGCAGATGTTGAAGTTATATCAAAACATATTGAAAAATTGCAACATAAACTAAAGTCAGGAGATAAAACAGTTGTGGAAGAAATTGATTTTTTGAAACAACTTGTAGAACTTTGCAATATAAGCAAAAATTTAGCTCAAATAAAAGAATTTGTGGATAGTGAAAGAAAAAAATTTCAAAATAGAGAATTACAGTTGTTTCTTAACCAGTTGTTGATAACAAAAAATTTTTTATATGTAGTAAACTATGATGAAAATGTGGATAGAAAAGAACTTGAGGAAAAAGTAAAAGAGATAAGCTCTTATACTAAATCCTCTGTTTTACCGTTATGTATAAAATTTGAGTTAAGTTTGATTGATTTTTTAGATGAAGAAAAAGAAAGTTTAAGAAAAGAATATGGAATACCAAATACGGAGTTAAAAGATTTTTTAAAAAATTCGTTAAAAATTTTACATCTTATAACTTTCTATACAATAGTAGGTGAAGAACATCGTGCATGGTTGTTAAAAGAAAATTCTTCTATTTTGGATGCAGCGGAAAAAATCCATACTGATTTAAAAGAAGGGTTTGTTAACGCAGAAGTGATACCTTTTGAAAAGTTTAAACAAACTCCGGATCTTAAAGTTTTATATCAGAATGGCGAAGTTAAAATTTGTGGTAAAGATTATATTGTACAAGATGGGGATATTATAAAAATAAATTTTCGTTTAAAAACTTGACATTATATTGATTAGTTTTGTATTTTAAAAATAATTATGAAATTAGATGCATTAATATTTATGTTATCAAGTTGGGGTATAGTTACTGTTCTTCTGATATATTGTTTTGTGAAAGTTCTTAAAAAACAAAGGGAAGAGTAATGGATAAAGAAAAACGTCTTCAGTTAGGTCTATTAAAAATAGGTGAACTTGCAGAACGTGCTAATGTACCTATTTCAACATTAAAATATTATACTGATATAGGTCTTTTACGTGTTGTAGATTACATGGAGGGTGGGTTTAGGTTGTATAATGAGAAAGAATCGTTGTTGAGGTTAAAACGTATAAAGGAACTTTTAGCTCAAAATTATTCTATTAAAGAAATAAAAGAAAATATTGATAAAATAATAGTATACAAAATTTTAGTTGTTGATGATGAACCTTTTGTTCATGATTTTGTTAAAGAAGCATTAAGTGAGTTTGATAACATTGAGGTAAAATCTGTATATGATGGTTTTTCGGCAGGGATTACTGTTAGTGAATATTTACCTGATTTAATAGTTTTAGACCTGCTTTTACCTGGTATAGATGGGTTTAAAGTATGTACAGAAATTAAAAATAATCCTAAACTTAAAGGAATTAAAATTTTAGCTGTAACCGGATATGATTCACCTGAATATAGACAAAAAATTTTGTCAGCAGGTGCTGATGATTATTTAGCAAAACCTATTGAACTTAAGATCTTTAGAGAAAAAGTTAAACAATTGTTAGAGATTTAAAATCTAGGGTAAAGAAATTTTTTCTTACCTTTTTACTCTTGTCATTTTTTAAAGTACAATATTTTTAACATAGAGGATAGTAATATGTACGAAGGTATACTAATGTTAGAAACAGGGGTGTATTTTAAAGGGAAGATTTTTGGCTATATTGGTGAAACTTCTGGTGAAGTAATTTTTAATACAGGATTAGTTGGGTATGAAGAAATTTTAACTGACCCTTCCTACAAAGGACAAATCGTAGTAATGACTTATCCACATATAGGTAATTATGGTATAACATATTATGATTTTGAATCTATTGAACCACAAGTTGAAGGGTTTGTTGTATCAGAATTTTCAAAAATTTGTTCTAACTGGCAAGCAAAACATAATATAGAATTTTTGTTTAAAAAATATAAAATTGTTGGATTAGAAAATGTAGACACTCGCGCTTTGACAAAATATATAAGAACAAAAGGTGCAATGCGTGGGATTATTTCTACTGAAACAGATTTAAAAAAACTTTATGAAAAAGTTCAAAAAGTGCCCTCTATCATAGGTCAAGATTTAGTAAAAAAAGTTACTTGTAAAGAAGTTTATGAGCCTTTTAAACAAAAAAGTAAAGATGATATTATAACTTTTGCTTTAACTAAAAACCCTTTTGTTGATGTTGAAGAAAGAAAACCAGAATACAATGTTGTAGTAGTTGATTGTGGATGTAAGTATAATATATTAAGATGGTTAAGAAAAGTAGGGTGTAATTTAATTGTTGTACCAGCTGATACTTCTTTTGAAAAAATTCTTAGTTTTTCGCCAGATGGAATATTTTTTTCAAACGGTCCCGGAGATCCAGAAGGTGTACCTTATGTTTTTAAAACTTTAGAAAAACTAATATCTTATTCAATAAACAATAAAAAATACTTGCCTATTTTTGGGATATGCCTTGGTTGTCAAATGATGGGGTTAGCATTTGGTGGAAAAACTTATAAACTCAAATTTGGTCATCATGGGATTAACCATCCAGTGAAAAATTTTGAGACACAAAAAATTGAAATTACATCACAAAACCATAATTTTGCAGTAGAAATTGAAGAAATAGAAGGAAAGTTTTATGTGAAAGGAAATAAAGAACTTGTGGTCACACATATTAATTTAAACGATTATTCTTGTGAAGGAATAGAACATAAGAGTTTACCAATATTTTCAGTACAATACCATCCTGAATCTGCTCCAGGACCTAACGATTCTAAGTATTTGTTTGAAAAATTTGTGAAGTTAATGGAGAAAGCAAAAAATGCCAAAACGTAAGGATATAAAAAAGATACTAATTATAGGGTCAGGACCTATTGTTATAGGACAAGCATGTGAATTTGATTATTCTGGTACACAAGCAATTAAAGCGTTAAAGAAAGAAGGATATAAAGTTGTTCTTGTCAACTCTAATCCTGCTACTATTATGACTGACCCTGAATTTGCTGATGCTACTTATATTGAACCACTTATACCAGAAGTTTTGGAACGAATTATTGAAAAAGAACGGCCTGATGCGTTACTGCCAACCTTAGGTGGACAAACTGGTTTGAATTTAGCTGTTAAACTATATGAAATGGGGATTTTAGAAAAATACAATGTAGAACTTATTGGTGCAAAAGTTGATGCTATTCGTCGTGGTGAGGATAGAAAGTTGTTTAAAGAAACAATGGCAAAAATAGGTCTTGACTTGCCCAAAAGTGGTTTCGCTTATAGTTTAGATGAAGCAATAAATGTTGCAAAAGAGGTTGGGTTCCCATTGATAATTCGTCCATCGTTTACTTTAGGCGGTACTGGTTCAAAGATCGTTTTTAATGAAGAGGAATTTGTTGAATCAGCAAAAAATGCTTTACAATCATCAATGATATCTGAAATACTTATAGAAGAATATCTTAATGGATGGAAAGAATACGAACTTGAAGTAATGCGTGATTGTAAAGACAACTGTGTAGTTGTTTGCACAATAGAAAATTTTGATCCAATGGGAGTACATACTGGCGACTCTATCACAGTGGCGCCAGCCCAAACTCTAACTGATAAAGAATACCAACGAATGCGTGATATGGCGTTTAAATGTATACGTGCTGTAGGTGTTGAAACTGGCGGGTCAAATATACAGTTTGCTGTTAATCCTAAGACAGGACGTATTGTTATAATTGAGATGAACCCGCGTGTGTCAAGGTCTTCTGCGTTAGCATCAAAAGCTACCGGTTTCCCAATAGCAAAAATAGCTGCACTTTTAGCTGTTGGATATACTTTAGATGAAATACCAAACGATATTACTAAAAAAACACCAGCATGTTTTGAACCAACAATAGATTATGTTGTTGTAAAAATTCCAAAGTTTGCTTTTGAAAAATTTAGGCCTGTATCAAAAGATGGTAAAAAAGATTATTCTTACCAAATTTTAGGTTCTCAGATGAAATCTATCGGCGAGGTAATGGCTATAGGTAGAACTTTTAAAGAAGCATTACAAAAAGCATTACGTGGGTTAGAAATTGGTAGAAGTGGTCTTGATACAGAAAGTATTATTGAACAGTTTAATAGTCTATCTGAAGATAAGAAACAAGAGATTTTATCTAACATAGAGTACAGATTAAGATATCCAAACTGTGATAGAATTTTCAATATAAAATATGCTTTGTTATTAGGAAAAACACCTGAAGAAATATCTGAACTTTCCGGTATTGATAAGTGGTTTATTTATCAGATCAAAGAAATAGTAGATTTTGAAAAAGAGATTTTGAATGTGAAGAATAAAAAAGATAAGAAGAAACTTGTTGAGATAATTGCAAAAGCAAAAAGTTATGGTTTTTCAGATAAACAATTATCAAAACTTCTAGGGACTACAGAAGATGAAATTACGAAGTTTAGAATTAAAAACAACCTTTTTCCAAACTATAAAGTAGTAGATACTTGTGCGGCTGAGTTTGAATCATACACACCATATTTTTATTCTACTTATGATGGTGTTTTAAATAGATATGATTGTTCAATTGATAAAAATAACAGTTTAATTAGTTATTTTAATGAATCGTTGGATTATCACAAAAATAAAGATAAAGTGATAGTATTAGGTTCAGGTCCTAATCGTATTGGACAAGGGATAGAATTTGATTATTGTTGTGTGCATGCTGTTTTGGCTATAAGAGAAGAAGGGTTGGAAGCAATAATGGTAAACTGTAATCCTGAAACAGTTTCTACAGATTATGATACTGCTGATAAACTTTATTTTGAACCAATAACTTTTGAAGATGTTTATAATATTTATAAAACAGAAGAAAAAATAGCCCAATTAACTAAAAATAAACTTTTAGGTATTGTATTACAATTTGGTGGGCAAACACCTCTTAATATATCAAAGAAATTGAAATCTTATGGTGTTAAAGTTTTAGGTACTCAACCTGAATGTATTGCTTTAGCTGAAGATAGAGAACTTTTTGCAAAAGTGTTGAAAAAACTTAAATTACCTTATCCTGAACATGGTTATGCAAGAAGTTATAAAGAAGCATTAAAAATTGTACAACAGGTTGGTTATCCTGTGATAGTTAGACCTTCCTATGTATTAGGTGGCCGTGCAATGGAGGTTATTTATGATGAGCAATCTTTGAAAGAATATTTAACTGAACTTTTTGAAAATCCTGTGCTAACAAAAGATGTATCAAATGTAGTTATAATTGATAGATTTTTAGAAGATGCGATCGAACTTGATGTTGATGCAGTATGTGATGGTGGAGATATTTTTATTGCTGGGATTATGGAACATATTGAAGCAGCAGGAGTACATTCTGGAGATAGTGCTTGTGTACTCCCACCAGTTTCGTTAACATTACAACAAATCCAAACAATATATAAATATGTTGAAGTTTTATCTAAAGAACTAAAAGTTAAAGGTTTGATGAATCTACAATTAGCAATAAAAGATGGAATTATTTATGTATTAGAAGTAAACCCGCGTGCATCAAGAACAGTACCTTATGTGTCAAAATCAATAGGGTTGCCTATAGCTAAAATTGCAACTAAGGTAATGCTTGGTTATAAGATTAAGGAGTTACTTAAAAAATATAATTTTTCGCAAGAAAAAATTTTAAACTTAGGATATTATACAGTTAAAGAAGTAGTTTTACCATTTCAAAAATTTGCAAATGTTGATATCGTTTTATCACCAGAGATGCGTTCTACTGGCGAAGTAATGGGTATTGATAAAACATTTCCTTTAGCATATGCAAAATCTCAGTTTGCAGCTGGTACTTTTATTCCATTATCTGGAAAAATATTGTTTAGCCTTAATAACAGAGATAAACAAAAAGGATTAAAAATTGCAAGAGAATTGTATAATTTAGGATTTCAAATAATTGCTACCGCTGGTACTGCAGAATTTTTTATCAAACATGGTCTACAGTGTCAAAAAGTAAACAAACTTTCCGAAGGAAGACCAAATATAGTTGATGTTATATCAAATCACGAAGTACAACTAGTAATAAACACACCTACCGGGAAAGGAAGATCTTTCTCAGACGGGTTTCTAATTCGTAGAACTGCTACTGTAAATAATATACCTGTGATCACCACATTAGAAGCAGCAAAGTCTGTTGTTGAATCTATTAAAGAACTAAAAAAAGATTATAATGTTGTCAATCAAAAAATTAAGTTTGATGTCTTTCCATTACAAAAATGGTTTCAAACAAAAATGTAGGTAAGAAAAATGAGTGAAAAAGTGTTTAGAGTTATGAGTTATTAGTTCAGAGTTAAAAATTGTAGTAGGAAGTAGATAGTAGTAAGTAGGAAGGCGTGATGTCATCGCAAGGAGCAACACAACTGAGTTTCCTTGCTTACGCTCGGAACAGGCTGCACAATCTTGTTGTAAAAATAAATTACTATGCTCCCCTGCTTTTAGCGGTGTCGCTTGCAATGAGAAAAAAAGAGAGTTTTTCAGTGCTCTCCAAATTGTGCAGTCTTTGTTCGTGTCTATTTTTATACCAAAATAAAAAATTTATTTTTCCTTGACAAATAAAATTAAATTTTGTAAAAACAAATCCCGCCTGATATGAATAATGAAGAAATTATAACAAGACTACCGAAAGTTGACCTACATAGACTTTTGGACGATTCTGTCCGTGTGAAAACAAACTTTGAGTCAGCTATAAAACATAATTTTAAATTACCAACATATGATGTTAACAAACTTCGTAAATATGTCCAAGTATCACCAAAATGTAAATCGTTGATTGAGTTTCTTAAAACATTTGATTTCTTTTATAATATCTTAAAATTTCTTGATGTAGTATAACGTATAAGTTAAGATATTAAGAAGTAAAGGTTTGCTCCACCATTGCAAACAAACAAAAATTTTTTGAATATACTAATTCTTTTGTGATACCTATTACTTGCCACGCAGGCGAGACTGGTGGTCCTCAGGAAGTTTATTATTCAATAAAATTTGGTGCTAAAAAGATGGCCATGGGATAAAAATTTGTAAAGATAAAAATTAATGAAGTTTGTTAAAGATATAAAAAAACATCCTGTCAAAAAGTTTTATAATTATGGTATTAAAATTATACATAATACTAGACGATCTATTAGCATCAGGTATTGATTTAGAATACGAGTTTCAGTTAGCACAGAAAGTATTTAAATTTAGTATTGGAGATTTGAAAAAGATTGTTTTAGATGCAGCAGAAGCAAGTTTTTTAGATAACAAAACAAAAAAGTTGTTAATCCAACAAATTAAAAAAATGGAGAAATAAAAATATGACATATAAAGAATCTGAGTTTCCACAAATGCTAGAAGTTTTGGTTGATTATATTAAAAAAGGAATACCAATTGATGAAATTGTTAGTTACGCATATAAGTTATACAAAAATGTTCCAATTTACGTTGGTATTGTGAACATGTGTTTAGAAAATCTGGTAAAAGAACAAAATGTTATCCAACTTAAGAAAGGTGATTTTGTGATTATAAAAGATAAAAATGTCACTTATAGAGCAGTTGTAGAAAAAATTGACAAAAATAATGTTTATTTAAAAAATGTGAAAATTATTTCTGACAAAAAAACATTAAAAGTTCGTATTGATAACAAACAAAAAGTTTATAAAATAGAAAAAGATGTGCTTGGTAAACTTTGGCCATCGCTAAAGTCTAAGAAGTAGGTAGTGAGTTTATAGTGTAGATAATGACTAAAAATGATACAAAGGGAACAATATGCAACAAAAAACTTTCCAAAAAGGTATTTATATAATCTCAGGACCTAACAAAATAAAAGTTGTTTCAGGCGAAGTTGAAGCTATTGGTAAAAAATTTCAGGAACAAGAAAAAGTTTTTATTCCTGAAGGTAAAAGAATACCGTTAGAAGTTGGAACAGATGCTATTATAGAAATTGATGACCAAAATTTGGTTGAAAAAATACAAGCAAGAACCATTCCTGAAGATTGGGATAAAGTTGTTGATTATTTAATATCAAAAAAAATTAATTCAGTAATAATTTTTGGCGAAGTTGATACTGGGAAAACATTTTTTTCTACATATATTGTTAATAAACTTTTAACAAAAAATTTAGTTCCGTCAGTATTAGATTGTGATACGGGACAGTCAGATATAGGTCCACCATCAACTTTAGGACTTGCAGTATTTAAAAAACCTGTTCTTTTTATGACAGAAGTTGAACCGGAAAAACTTTATTTTGTAGGTTCACATTCACCTTCAGAACATTTTTTATATTATTTATGTGGATTTGTAAAATTGGTTAAATATGGGATGGAAAATTCTGATATTGTAATTATTGACACACCAGGTTGGGTTTTAGGTGATGGGGGAAGAATGTTAAGAAGTTCAGAAATCGAACTACTAAGATCGTTAGGGACAAATTTTGTTGTAATTTTACTTCAAAGAAAAAATGAAGTTGAACATTTAGTTCTAACCTTGCCAGAAGATAAAGTTATAAAACTTACAGTGTCAAAAAAAGCATCGTCTACTTCACCAGAAGAACGTAAAAAACTACGTGAGTTTGTTTACAAAAAATATTTTTTTCAACTTGAAAAAATTGTATTGAATTTTAATAATGTAAAAACAGATCGCGTGTATTTCCTTACAGGTCAAAAACTTCGGATAGAAAAAAATATTTCCTCAAACATTTTATGGATGGAAAAACTTCCAGGCTTTGAAGGATTATATATTGTTTCTAAAAAATTGTTAAGTCAAAAAGAAAATGAGTTGATTAAAAAAATTTATGATGTTAGAAAAATTAAAAATGTTGTAAAGAACGATTTTAATGGAGTAATAGTTTCGTTGTTAGATCAAACATATGAAGTTGTTTGTTTAGGAATAATAGAAGAAGTTGATTTTGTAAACGAGAAGATTTATATTTTTGTACCAAAAGGGAATAAAAACAAAGTTGTTAAAATAATTCAATTTGGTTCTTTAAAACTTACTTTGGACATAAAAGAAGCTGGTTTTGTAGAGCCAGGCCTTCTATGAAATTTTTAAACTTGAAAAAGGGGGTCAATAATGGGAATAAGTTTGTTTCCTAAAGAAAAAGATTTTTTAGGTATGCTTATAAAACAAGCTGAAAAAGTTCAACAAGGGACAGAATATTTGGTTGAGTTTATAAATAATCCGAATGAAGAGAATATGAAAAAAGTGTTGCAAACAGAAGAAGAAGCTGATGAGTTAAGACGGCTTCTTATCGACGATCTTAACCGTGCATTTATAACACCTTTTGATAGAGAAGATATATTTGCGTTGTCACGTGCTATTGATGATATTGTTGATTATGCAAAAAGTACCGTTGAAGAAATGATCTTGTTTAAAATAGAAGCAGATGAGTATATGAAAAAAATGGTTGAAGCAATAAATGACGCTGCAAAAGAAATAGTAGCAGCGTTGAGATGTATTAAAACACATCCTGGTGTTTGTGCGGAACATATTGTACGTGCAAAAAAAACTGAGAATTTCGTAGAACACAGGTATCGCGAAGGGCTGGCAAAACTGTTTGAATCAGACGATATTAAAAAAATTTTGAAAACAAGAGAAGTGTATAGACATTTGTCTAACGCTGCGGATCGTGCCGATGAAGCAGCAAATATTATAAGTGATATTTTAGTAAAGATAACATAATTTATCATTTTACCAAAATGTTATTTATTATGTGAGAAAAAATTATAAGTTATCCTAACACAAAGGAGGAGAATTTGTTATGGAAGAAAAAATAGGTGTTGTTGAGGACTATTTTGCAAAAATTTCTGTGATAGCAGTAAAACTTGAAGGTGAACTTAAAGTAGTAAATAAAATTCATATAAAAGTCTTACTACAGATTTTATACAAACAGTAGAATCAATACAAATTGAACACCAACAAGTTGATGTTGCAAAAAGTAATTATGTAGGGGGCAAGATTGAACAACATTGCCGTAAAGCGATGTTGTATATAAAATTGTTGAATAAAACATAAGTATGAATTATATTACTACTTCTGTAGAAGAAACTTATAAGATTGCTTCTAAAATCGTTAAAAAATATGTTAAAAAATATAACATAATCTTTTTCTTGTTATACGGAAATTTAGGTAGTGGAAAAACAGAGTTTGTTAAAGGTGTTGCAGAAGGATTAGGTTTTAACAAAAAACAGATTAAAAGTCCTACCTTTGTGTATGTCACAGAAATATTTAATAAAAACTACAAAATTTTTCATGTAGATCTTTATCGTATTGACAAAAAGTTTGTCTGTGATATTGTCCACGATTTGTTAGAAAATATTGATTTAGAGAGGAAAAAAATAGTATTCTGTTTTGAATGGGCTAGCAAAATTTCGTCTAAAACAAAATTGTGGTTGTCAAATATAAAACAATCTGTAACTCTTAGGGTTGAATTAAAAATTATTTCTCCTACCAAAAGGGAAATTGTTGTAAATGAAGAATAAAAAATTAATTCTTGCAATTGATACTTCAACTCACTTTTTATCAATGGCACTTTATAAAGATGGACAAATTTTTTGTTCTACAAAAAATTCTTTAGACCATTCCGAAAATTTAGTAAAAATTTTGGATAAAATATTGTCTTTGTCAGAAGTTCGTTTAAAAGATATAAATTTGTTAGCAGTTAATATTGGTCCAGGAAGTTTCACAGGGTTACGTATAGGGCTTTGTTTTGTTAGATTTTTAGCAAAATGTTTTAGATTAAAAATTGTAACTACAAATTCATTTTGGATGTTGTTATATGAGTTTATCAAAAAGTATGATTTAAATAAAAATTGTAAAATTGTAGCTTTGTTTCCTTCTGTAAAAAACGAGTTTTATTTTTGTGAATTTGAAGTTAATAACAAAAAAGAACAAAAAATGTTGGAATATGGATATGCAAAACAGTCCGAAATGAATTTTAAAAATGTAGATTTTTTTCTTGTACCGAAATTTGTCAAAATTGATATCAAAAATTCTGTGAAACTCAGTTTTTCAGCAAAACAAATTATACAAATGTTTTTAGATGAGAGTAGTTTGTATAAAATTGTTTCATATTACCAACTTGTTCCATTTTATGTGAGACATACATATTATTAATTGTTGATAAAAAATGTTAATTAAAAAAAATTTTTGGCAACTATTGACAAAAGAAAACAAAATTTGGTAAAATTAACAAGAAAATAAAGTTTAAAAATTTTGTATAAAATTAATACATTTTGCTATGAAAGAAAATAACTCAGAAGTTGTCAAAGAGATAATGGATGTAAAAGAACTCTCAAAATATTTAGGTATTGGTAAGTCAAAAATTTATAAACTTATTCGCGAGAAAAAAATACCCGCATCAAAAATTGGTAGACAATATAGATTCTCAAAATCTGTAATTGATAGTTGGCTTAAAGAAAATCTTATAACAAGAGAAAATCTTCAATATTCCTTGGATAAACTTTTTAAAAATAAATGAGTATAGAAACAAGTTATAAACTTAGAATACAAAAAGTCCAATATTTTGCTAATGGTATAAAAAATCTTTCCTTACATAAAACCCTTCTTAATTCACTATTATCTATTGTCATTTTATTATTAAATTAAATTTTAAAAAAGGAGGTATAAAAAAATGGCACAAAAAGTAGCGAAGGTGGGTATCAAAAAAGAGGAAGGGTATCTGTACTTTGTGGATAAAGATGGTGATGTCGCAAGAGTGAAAATGGCTCGTGGAAGAAAAAAAGGTGGTAAACCGCAAAAAGTAGCGAAAGTTGGTGTCAAAAAAGAAGATGGATATCTCTATTTCATAGATAAAGATGGAGATATTGCAAGAGCAAAAATGGTTCGCAGAGGTAAGAAAAAATAAGAATAAGTAAATAAAAAACTGAATTAAAAATTTTGTTAATAAAAACGGAAAAAAATAACCTGAAGATTTAGATTTATATTTTTTGTTAGAAGTAGTAAGATTTTGTTATAGAGGAAATTTAGATATTTGTTAATTTTTAATTAATAAAGTTTTAGCTATCTGTAATTCTAATATAAACCTTCTTTGTTTTTGACTAGTTTAAAGAGGATATTGTGTGAAAAAATTTAGAATTGCTTTATTTTTGTTATTTCCTTTATTTTTTCTTATGGACATTCGGCTGTAATAACTTTCTACTGGCACAGCAGGTATACCTTTTCTGTGGGTTTTAATGAAATTGTAAATTTATTTAACCTAACCTTTGGTGAGGATTGTCAGTTTAATGTGCTAGCATCTACACTTGAACTTGCCAAATAAAGACGGTTTGAACTTCGTGATGAGACCGGTGTCTTTATTACATATTCACACATCTATCTATAAACTTATACTGGAGTGGAGGGGAGTTGAACCCCCGACCTTCCGCACGCCAAGCGGATGTTCTCCCAGCTGAACTACCACCCCATCATTAGTTTTATATCTAATTTTTGTTAAAGATTTCAATAGTTGACAATTGAAAAAATAATTTTGATTTTGTATAAAACTAAAAAATAAAAATTGGGCTTTTTAAAAATGCAAGAGAAAAAATTTTTTTGGTTCTTTATTTGTTTAGCAATAGTTTTTTATGTGTTAATAATTTATGTTTCGAAATATTCGATATTTTTATCTTTTCTTTTATTTTTGTTTTTTGCCTCTCTAATTTGTTTTTACTACATTAACAGAATAAATTCACTATTGTTTTATAAAAATCTATACAGTGTTATCTCACAGTTAGTACATCATACTGAGATAAATACTCTGTTTAATTTTATTGCACAATCAATTTCTGATTTGTTAAACGCGGAACGTAGCAGTCTATTTTTAGTAAATAAAGAATCTAATATTTTGTGGACAATAGTTGCTGGAGAACTCGAGATAAGAGAAATTGTTTTACCGATAGGCAAAGGTATTGCAGGCTATGTTGCTAAAACAGGACAAATTGTCAGAATAAATGACGATGTTTATAAAGACGAAAGATTTTCACCAGATATAGATCAAAAAACTGGTTTTAGAACAAAAACAATTCTTGCTGTCCCAGTAGTTGATAAATCTAATAATATTATTGGTGTGATTGAAGTGTTAAACAAAAGAGATAAAAAAGGATTTTCAAAAAAAGATGAAGAAATATTAGAACTGTTCTGTAGCGAAGTCGCTAATGTTATAGTTAACACACAACTTTATGGTCGTATACAATTGTTGCTTGATAGTTTAATAAAAGCTTTTGCAGCAGCAGTTGATGCACGTGATCCTGCTACTAAAGGACATTCGTTGCGTGTGATGAGATATTCTTTAAATATTGCAAAAGCAATTAGTTTAGATATTACACAAACGAAAGTTTTAGAATATGCAGCGATATTACACGATGTTGGTAAAATTGGTATCCCAGATAGTATTTTATTAAAGCAAGGAAAGTTTACTCCTGAAGAATACGAAGTTATGAAAAAACATGCACTAATAACATATGATATTTTGTCAAAAATACATTTTCCTCCAGAATATAAAGATGTACCTTATATAGCGTCGTTACACCATGAGTTTATGGATGGTAGTGGATATCCATATGGTCTTAAAGGTGAAGAGATACCTTTGTTAGCACGTATATTATGTGTTGCGGACATTTATGATGCGTTGATAAGTTATGATCGTCCTTATAAAACACCTTTTTCTCAACAAGATGCTATAAAAACACTTTATGAAATGGTTGAACAAGCGAAACTCGATAGAAATATTGTAGATATTTTTGTTTTAAAGAAACTATATTCCATAGAACAACGAAAATTTGTTCGTGTAAACAAAGAGATATCTTTTGCTTATAGAAAACTTACTGCTGAAGATTTAAAATCTTTAATTCCTATATTAGCGAAAACAAGAAATATTTCTGCACGAGGATTACAGTTTATATCAAACGAAGATTTTACTTCTGGTACATTTCTTGAAGTTGAACTTTATTTACCTAATTTTACTGTTGAAACTATAGCAAAAGTAGTACATTCTACAAAAATAGAAAATAATGGTGGATATAGAATAGGGATTGAGTTTTTGGGTTTGTCAAAAGAAATAGAAAAACATTTGCAAGAATGTTTAGAAAAAAGTATAAATGAGAATATTTAACCTTTATACACAACTTTTCCGTTACAAATAGTATATTTTATCTTACCTTTTAATTTCCAACCAACAAATGGAGAATTTGTACTTTTTGAATAAAATTTGTCCACAATAAATTCTTCGTCTAAAGAAAAAATTGTTAAGTCAGCATCAAAACCTAATTCTATCTTACCTTTAGTTTTTAAACCAAAAATTTTAGCTGGATTTGTTGTTAATTTTTCTATTATTTTTATCAAAGGGATTTTGTATTTATAGTAAAGATATGTTATACATAGTGGAAGTACTGTTTCTAAACCAATAATTCCGAACGGTGCTAAATCAAACTCTTTGTTTTTTTCTTCAATAGTATGTGGAGCATGGTCTGATGCTATACAGTCTATAACATCATCTTTTATAGCTTCTATTATAGCATCGAGATCTTCTTGTGTTCTCAAAGGTGGATTCATTTTTAAATTTGTGTCATAGGGATATTCTAACAATTTATCCTCAGTTAAGACAAAATGGTGGGGGGTAACATCACAAGTTATTTTTATCCCGCTTTTTTTTGCTTGGCGTATGAAATCTATTGAACCTTTTGTTGAAACATGAGTAATATGTAGTTTACTTTGTGTTAACGATGCAAGAATTATGTCACGAATAACCATAATTTCTTCGGCTTCCTTAGGTATACCACGAAGACCTAACAATGTTGAAACCTTACCTTCATTCACCACACCATCTTTACTTAGATCTGTATCTTCACAATGCGAAATAATGACCAAATCAAACATCTTTGTATATTCTAACGCACGACGCATTATCTTAGAATTTTTTACTGAAGAACCATCGTCAGATATTGCAACAACACCTGCGTTTTTAAGTTCGCCAATTTCAGTGAGTTCTTCACCTTTACGTTGTTTTGTTATACATCCAACAGGAAGAACATTTATTAACCCTTCATTTTTTGCTTTAAGCATAACAAGTTCTACCGTTGCTTGATTATCTATAGGAGGGTTAGTGTTAGGCATACAAAATATAGTAGTGAACCCACCAGCTGCAGCTGCTTTTGTCCCTGTAGCAATAGTCTCTTCATCTTCATTCCCAGGTTCACGAAGATGTGTGTGAATATCTATCAATCCTGGAGATACAATATAATTTTTTGCATCTATAATTTCTATTTTTTCTTTTAACTCAATTTTTTTTGCAATTCTTATGATTTTGCCATTTTCTATAAGTATGTCTAACTGTTGTTGTAAATTTTTTGCCGGTTCTACTACTATTCCGTTTTTAATTAATAGTTTCATTTGGTTTTAATTTATAAAGTTTTATTAGTGATTTAACGATAAAAGATATAACACTGCCATACGGACTGCAATACCGTTTGTAACTTGTTCGTTTATTACTGAGTTTACACTGTCAGCTACATCAGTTGTGATTTCTATTCCTCGATTCATAGGTCCCGGATGTAAAATCAAAACATCGTTTTTTGCTTTAGCAAGACGTTCTTTTGTCATACCATAGAGTAAACTATATTCTCTTACTGAAGGAAATAAATGTTCAAGTTGTCGTTCAAATTGTACTCTTAAAATGTTTATTACATCAGCATCTTTTATAGCTTTGTCTAAATTGTATTCAATATCAATCTGTGGGAAAATTTTGTCAATATCTTTTGGTATAAGTGTTGGTGGGCCACAAAGAACTACTTTAGCTTTAAGTTTTGTCAAACCCCATAAGTTTGACCTTGCTACACGACTGTGTAGAATATCACCTACTATTACAACTTTTAAATTTTCAATTTTTTTCTTTTTTTCTCTTATTGTAAAAATATCTAAAAGACCCTGTGTTGGATGTTCATGGAAACCGTCTCCCGCGTTGATTATAGAGGAAGAAACATTTTTTGCTAAAAGATAAGGAGCACCAGAATATGAATGACGAATAACAATAAAATCTGCCTTCATTGACTCTAAGGTTCTTGCAGTATCTATTAACGACTCACCTTTTTGTACACTTGAAGTTTGTACTGCTATATTAACAGTATCTGCTGAGAGACGTTTTGCTGCAAGTTCAAACGAAGTACGTGTTCTTGTGGAAGGTTCATAAAACAACAAAACAACACTTCTTCCTCGTAAAGTAGGAACTTTTTTTATTGTTCTGGTAAAAAGTGTTTTAAAAGGTTTTGCAGTGTCAAGGATAAGTTCAATATCTTCTTTTGACAAGTGTTCCAATCCCAATAAATGTTTATGAGTAAATTTATGTGTCTGTTTTAACATGTTATTTTTTATATAAAACTATTGTGTCATTACCACCTGTTTCTTTTAACAAAAGTTTTATTTGTTGGTTATGCGTAGTTTTAACTTTTTTGCCAACAAATTCTGCATAAATTGGTAATTCTCTTAGTCCTCTATCAATCAACACTAACACTGAAATACTTTTTGGACGACCAATTTCTAATATTTGTTCCATTGCAGCTCTTATTGTTCTCCCAGTATAAATCACATCGTCTACTAATAGTACATCTTTGTCTGTTATATCAAAATCGATTTTTGTTTCTTTTGGTTGTAGTATTTCTTTCTTAAATCCAATATCGTCGCGGTAAAAAGTTATATCAAGATAACCTAATTTAACAGTTTTCTTTGTTAGTTTTTTAATTTTTTCAATAAGACGTTGAGCTATATACACACCGTTTGTGTATATACCAATAATAACAAGATCATTTAAATTTTTATATTTTTTTACAACTTTTTTTGCAAGAGTGTTAATAATCTTTTTAATTTGTTCTTCTTTAAGTATAACTTTCATTTGTTAGAAACCCAATTCTTCGTTTACTAAAAGTATCTCATAATCTGTATATTGAGGTTTTTTATAGATCACAACTAAAACATTACATATTCGTGTTTTAGAATCGCAATCTTCACATTGTCCAGTTACAACACACGGGTTTTTCCTGCCAAGACGTATATTGTTGATCACAGCAGCTATATTCCTTGCTCTCCAAATACCTGTGTCTATATCTTTTACTATTTTGTTTATTCCACAAACAAGAATAACTTTTTTAGGACCGTAAATACAGGCTGCAACTCTATTTCCATATGCGTCAAGGAAAATAAATTCTCCATTTATAGTCACAGCTTGAGGTGAGGCTAAATAAAAATCTGCCTTCTGTGCTTCTAACCAAGTATTTATTCTTGTTTGAGCATCCATTTCTGAAGTATGAGTTATTATTTTATTACCTAACGATTTAAGTTCTTCTAACAAACCAATAGAACGTATTGATTGTGAACCACCAACACCTATTGTTTTATTTTTACCAATCTGTAAACAAATATAGTTTTTTAAAGATTTAATGTCGTCAAAAATTTTTGTTTCAAACCCGTTTTTAACAAGATTTGTTTGAACAAGTTCCAATAGTTTTTTGTTGTAAGTTGTTATGTTAGTATCTTTTTGCATATTTTTTGTTATATATATTTTTTATTACAGTGTCAATACTAACCAAAGGTTGTTGAATTAAATTATAATTTTCTTGCATATTGTTTATTTCTTGTGGGTTTGAAATTAAATGTAATAAAATTTCATTAAATTTAGTATGCCAGTTTCCTCGTTGATAGACAACTTTTGCACAACCGTATTTTTTTAAAAACTCAGCGTTGTAGTTTTGATGTAATTCTGCAGCAGTAGGTAGAGGAATGAGTATCGCAGGTTTTTTAAAATAAATCAGTTCTGTAATAGTCATAGCTCCTGCACGACATATCACAAGGTCTGCTATTGTGTAAAACTCGTGTATATTGTCTGTATAAGGTAAAACTAAACTTTTGATATTTATAGTTTGATATTTTGAATTTACATTGCTAAAATCTAACTGGCCAGTAATATGTATAACTTGTATGTTAAGATCTTTATTTTCTTCAAGAAATTTTGTAAATGCAGAATTAATACTTTTTGCTCCTTGTGACCCACCAAAGACTAGTAATGTAAGCTTGGTTTTATCAAACCCTAATTTTTTTATTATTTCATCTTTTAAAACTTCTGTTAAAAATTTCTCTCTTATTGGGTTCCCAGTATATATATATTTTTTACTTTTTTTAATTTCAAAACCAGTGCAAACCTTTGTTGCAATAACTGACAAAAATTTTGTTGTCAAACTTGGGACACAGTTTTGTTCATGGATTACAATTGGTATAAAAGGAAACAATAGTTTGCCACATAATACTACTGGAACTGATGTATATCCTCCAGTTGAAAAGATTAGTTTTGGCCTATGTTTTAATAAAATAAGAAAAGTTTCTATTAAAGAAAAAATTAAAAAAACAACAAATTGAGGAAACATCAATATATTTTTACGAGGAAATTTTGTCGCTGTTATGGTTTCAATGTTAATTTTTTTAATATCTTTAAACTCTTGCTGGATAACAGATAAAAATTTATTGTTTTTTTGTGTAACAAAAATTATTTGTCCACACTGGGATAAAAATTTTTTACAAACTTCAATTGCAGGATAAAAATGTCCACCTGTGGGAGAAGTTACAATAAGTATTTTCATTTTAATAATTTTGTTTTACAAACATTTAAAATTATACCTATACTTAGAAAATTTATTATAAGTGATGTGCCACCATAAGAAATAAAAGGTAGACCAATGCCTTTAGGTAGAAATAGCTTTGTTGTGACAGCTATACTGATAAATGCTTGAATAATTATATTCAAAGTTAGTCCCAATGACAAAATACTTCCGTAATATCCCTGTGTAACTTGAGAAGTTTTATATGCTATAGAAAAACCAAAAATTGATAATAGGAAATAAAGAAAGATAGTCAAGATACTACCTATTAACCCAAACTCTTCACCTATTATTGAAAACATAAAATCAGTATGAAATTCCGGCAAATAGTATTCTTTAAATAAACCCTTCCCAATACCACAACCAAAGAAACCGCCTCGTGCTAAAGCAAAAATTGATTGTTGAATTTGATACGAATAAGGATTTTTAGCTTTTTCGTTAGAAGACAAAGACAATATTCTTTCTATTCTATATCGTTGAGTTAATAAAGCTGTTGATAATACTAGAACTACTAATATCGCAACTTTTACAAGATGTCTTATTTTTACTGAATAACAATATAAAAGAGAAAAAGTTGTAATAAAGATTATCAACGGTATACCAGCGTCAGGTTCTAATAAGATTAGAAAACAAAATAAAAAAATTATACCAATTAAAATCCAAAATTCTTTTTTTCCATTAGTTATTTTGCTTCTATGTTCATCTAAAAATTTTGCTATTAATAATACAGTTGTTATCCTTGCGAGTTCCGAAGGTTGAAATGAACCTAAAAAAGGAAGTTGTATCCACCTATGTGCTCCTTTTATTTTAGGGAAAAAAAAGACAAGAATAAGAAGTAATATAGTGATAATACATAACGGTAATGTTATTTTTTTAAAAACACTGCTGTAGTTAAGATTTGCAAAAATAATACATATAATTATCCCAAGTATAAAAGAAAAAATTTGTTTTTTAATAAAAACATATACTGGATTTGTTCTACATACTGTGGCAGAAAATAACATTATACAGCCAAAAATAGATAAAGCTAATGAAGTTAAAAATAAACCATTATAATAAAACTTTGGATTTTTTTCTAATTCAGATTGTATCTTCATCATAACGAATTTACCAATTGTTTAAAAACTTGGCCACGATGTTCAAAATTTTTAAACTGGTCAAATGAACTACATGCTGGAGATAAAAGAACGATATCGCCAGGTTGAGCAATTTCATAAGCTTTTTTAACTGCGTTTTCTAAAGTTTCACATTTATAAATTACACAAGTTTTAATGTCTTTTAATTGGTTGTATATAATTTCTGTTGCTTCACCTATAAGAAGGATACTTTTTACTTTTTGTTCGATAAGAGGTATTAATGGAGTATAAGGAGCACCTTTATCTCTTCCACCAAGTATTAGATGTATTGGTTGGGAAAAACTTTTTAAAGCAACAAGTGTAGAATCAACATTTGTTGATTTTGAGTCATTAATAAACACAACATCGTTTATTTTACGGACAAATTCTAACCTATGTTCTACTCCTTTAAAGTTTTTTATCGTTTTTTCTATAATATTTATAGGAATTTTAAATATTCTACTACAACATACAGCCGCGGTAATGTTTTCTAGGTTATGCTCTCCTGGTAAAGAAGTTTCAATTTTGATAGAAGATTTGTCAAATTCTGTGTTTATAACAACTTGCATATTTTCTTTATCTAACCAACCACCATTGTCAAGATAAGTTTTTGTACTAAAGAAAAATATATTAGAATTTTTGATTTTGTTTATAGAATTTCTGATATTTTCATCGTCATAATTTAATACTGCAAAATTATGTTTATCTTGGTTTTTAAAAAGATTAAATTTTGCATCAATATAATTTTGCATAGTTTTATGATGTTCTAAATGATCTTCAGTAATGTTTAGTATGCATCCTATGTGAGGTTTAAATTCTACAATATCTTCCAGTTGATAACTGGAAACTTCTAAAACTATTATAGTTTCTTCATCAATAATATCAATAAATTTTATAAATGGTTCGCCAATATTGCCACATACAACTGTTTTTTTATAATTTTTACAAATGTTCCCTAATAAAGATACAGTAGTTGTTTTTCCATTAGTACCTGTTATTGCAATGATATTAGGATCTTTTGAAATTTTTTGTTTTAATATTTGGTAAGCGAATTCTATCTCTGTAAAAACTGGAATTTTGTTTTCAATAATTTGTTTTATTAAAAAATGGTCTCTTGGAATTCCAGGCGAACGAATAACTAAATCGCAATCTAAAATTTTTCCACTGTGGCCACCACATTCATAATCAACTTTTGGGTCAAGTTTGTCAATATGTTTTTTTATTTTTTCTTTAGGTAATTCTTCAGTTACAAAAACTTTATATCCATGTTGTGCTAAATAGTTTGCAACATGAAGGTTGCTGATGCCTAACCCTATTAGACCTATTTTTTTATTTTTTAGTTCTATCATTTTTTATCTAATTTTTAATGAAGATAAAGCAATTATTGATAACAATATACTAATTATCCAAAATCTTACTGTAATTTTTGCTTCGTGATATCCTTTTACTTCATAATGATGATGTAACGGTGCCATAAGGAAAATTCTTTTTTTTGTCTTTTTATAGTAAGCAACTTGTAAAATAACAGATAATGCTTCTACAACAAAAACACCGCCTGCAATTATAAGTAACAATTCTTGTTTTATAAAAATAGCTATTGTACCAATGAGACCGCCTAAGAAAAGGGAACCAGTGTCACCCATAAAAATTGAAGCTGGATACGAGTTGTACCATAAAAAACCTAACCCAGCACCAACTAAACAAGCCAATACTATAGTTAATTCTCCACTACCTGCTACATATATTAGTTTTAAATACGACGCTATTTTGTAGTTTCCTGCTACATAACTTAAAATCGCATAAGTTATGCCTACAAAAATTATATTACCTATTGCTAACCCATCAAGTCCGTCAGTAAGGTTTATCCCATTAGACGCACCAACAAAAGTTAGAATTATTATTAGAAAATATAAAATACCTAAGTTGATAAAAGTTTCTTTAAAATATGGTATGTGTAAATGAGTCGCATATTGATAATTAACTGGGTAGATGTATAAATAAATACATAATAACAAAGCAAAGATTGTTTGAAACAAAAGTTTATATTTTGCTGGGACTCCACGGGGATGTTTTTTTATAATTTTAAGATAATCATCGGCAAACCCTAGGATACCAAGATAGCTTGTTGCTAAAATACACCATATCACAAACCTGTTTAATCTTGCTGTTAGAAAAATAGAAATAATTAGAGATATAAGGATAACAACACCACCCATTGTGGGTGTATATTGTTTAGAAAGATGTGTTTTAGGACCGTCTTCGCGAATAGTTTGTACAAACTGTTTAGACTTAACATATTTTATGAATTTAGGCATAATAATTATGCAAATTATAAAACTAAAAATAAAACCTAAAAACGCTCTAAATGTAATATATCTAAAAATGTTAAATGGGAAGAAAATATCAGTTAAATATGATAAAAAATATATCATATTTGTTGTACCACCTTTTGTAAATCCTTTACAACTTCTGATAAACCTACTGCATGTGAAGATTTAAATAATATATATAATCCTTTGTTGGTTAAAACAAGATTTTTCAAATCTTCAAGTAAGGAAGTTTTTTCATTATAATATTTTGTTATTTTTTTATACATTGGTGGTAAACTTTCGTATAAAAATTTCATGTTGTTGCCAATTAAATAAAGTAAATAAATACGATCAAAATCAATATAATTTTTAAGTTTTAGATGTTCTTCGATAGAATGCTCGCCTAATTCTAACATATCACCTAACACTAACACTTTTTTTTCATCTTTAAAAATTTTTAAAAATTCGGATATTGTAATTTGCATTGAGTCAGGATTAGCGTTATAACTTTCGTCAATAATTATATTACCATTAAGTTCTATTCTTGTACCGCGCATTATAACAGGTTCAAATTGGTTAATAGCTTCACAAATGAAATTTATATCTTCAGTGCAAAAAAAATATACGCATGTTATACATGCAAGAATGTTATAAACATTGTAGATACCAGTAAGTTTTGTTTTTATAATAGGTAGTTTAAATTTTAACCCAAAGTTATCACGTAGGATTACAGAGATTTCTGTATGAGAGGGATAAAATTTTATCTCTTCAGTATAAACATCTAAATTGTTTGCTATATTGTGTATCCCATAACATTTTTTGTACCCTATCCATTGGATAGTTTTTAGGTAAATATCATCTTTATTTAATACTAAAATTCCATTTTGATGAAGATAGTTTAGTATCTTTTTTTCTTCTTGGAAAACATTTTCTAAATTTTTAAAAAATTCAAGATGTTCTTTACCAATGTTTGTCATAACAACACAATTAGGTTGTACAGTTTTGCCAAGAATGTCCATTTCACCAGGTAGTGAAATCCCAAGTTCTAAAACACAAAATTTTGTTTTGCGAGAAAGTGAGAACAATGTGTACGCAGTTCCAATTAAGTTATTTTGGTTTTGATATGTCGAAACAATGTTATATTTTTTTGAAAGAACAAAACTTATTAATTCTTTTGTAGTTGTTTTACCGTTGCTGCCAACAACAGCTATAGTTTGTAGTTCTGGAAAAGTTTTTTTATATAAAGCAGCAAGTGTATCCAAAGCTAAGGTTGTATCTTTTACAATAATAAATTTATGCTTTTTGTCTTCAATAACAAAATTTTTATCTGAGATAACAACGAAATCTATTTTGTCTATTATTTGGTTTATAAAATTATGCCCGTCAAAGTTTTTTCCTTTTATTGCAAAAAATATTCCACCTCTACCTTTATATGTACGTGTATCTGTGATAACTTTTTTAATAAAATAATTTAGTTTTATTGGAGAAAAAGTTTCAGCAGAAGTTTCTTCTATAAATTTATTTATTGGTATTTTATTTTTTAGTTCAAAATTCATTTTTTGTTAAAAAATTCACAAACAATTTCACGTTCGTCAAAATGTATTTTTTGAGTACCAATAATTTGATAATTTTCATGTCCTTTGCCGGCTAACAATACTATATCATTATCTGAAGCTATAGATAAAGCTTTATATATAGCTTCTTTCCTGTCAGAAATAATTTCATAATTAGTATTCCCGACTTTCTTGATACCAAGTTCTATATCTAACAAAATTTTGTTTGGATCTTCTGTCCTTGGATTATCAGAAGTTACAATTACATAGTCAGCTAATGTTGTAGCAATAGCACCCATTGTAGGTCTTTTACTTCTGTCTCTATCTCCACCACAGCCAAATACAACAATCAATTTTTTGTGCGGTATGCTTTTTAGTATTATAATTACCTTTTCTAAAGCGTCCGGAGTATGTGCATAATCAATTATTACAGAAAAATTAGCGGGAATATCAACTTTTTCTAACCTGCCTGGGATACATCGTACTTTTTCTATACCTTCTTTAATAGTTTCTATTTTTAATTTTTGTGAATATGCAGCAACAAAAGCTGCTAATATGTTTTCAACATTAAATTTTCCAATAAGATGAGAGAAAATTTTTGTTTTGTTAGAGCCATTGACAATTTCAAATTCTGTTGAAGATGGAGTATATTTTATGTCTACTGCTGAGAAAAGAGGATATTTGTTTATTTTATTTTTATTATTTATGCTGTAAAGGAATATATTTTTTACACTACACAATGATATAAGCTTTTTTCCATATTCATCATTGTAGTTTATTACACAAGTTTTTTCACCTAAGTTTGAGTTAAAAAATACCTCTTTTTTTGTATCTTTTAGATTTTTAAATAACAAACTTTTTGCTTCAAAATAATTTTCCATTGTTTTATGATAATCCAAATGTTCCGAAGATAAATTTGTAAAAATAGCAATATCGTATTCACAACCTTCTACTCGTTTCTGTACTAAAGAATGAGAAGATACTTCCATTATTACAACTTCAACTTTTTCTTTAACCATTTCATAAAGAATTTTTTGAAGATCAGAAGAGAACGGAGTAGTATGTGTTGCTTGGATGATCTTAGCATTGTATCTGTAATTTATTGTACCAATTACACCTGTTTTGTATCCTGCAGTAGTAAAAATTGATTCTAACAGATAACAAACTGTGGTTTTTCCGTTAGTACCTGTTACACCTATTAATAAAACTTTTTTTGAAGGATGTTCATAAAAATTACTTGAGATTTTAGCTAAAGCACTGTTTACATCTGATACTATAATTACAGGACAACTGACTTTTTCTTGTGGCTCTTTTTGAGTAACGATTGCAACAGCACCTTTTGATACAGCCTCGTTTATAAATAGATTACCATCAGTATGTTTACCACTAAGACAAACAAAAATATCTCCGTTTGTTACTTCTTTAGAATTATATTTTATCCCTGATACAACAGTATTATTTAACAACTCGTGATTATAAATTTTTATTATGTCTAAGTTTTCTAAAATCTGTTTAATATGCTTTTGCATAGAAGTTTATAGTTTCATTATAGTAGTTTAAAAGTTCTAAAACAATTTCTTTAAACGCAGGTACTGCGATTTCAGAAGCTAAAGAAACACCCTTTGGTTCATCAAAAAAAATTCCTATTGTAAACCGAGGATTCTCTTTTGGGAAAAAACCACAACAACTCATAAAAAATTTTGTAGGAGAATATTTTTGTAGTTGGAAATCAAATTTTTGTGCAGTTCCTGTTTTTGCACAAATTTTTATTCCATCAATTTTAGTTTTTTGTGCAGTACCACGTTCTACTGTTTGGTATAACATTTCTTTTATAATATTAGCTGTTTTTTCTGAAATAACTTTCCGTACAACTTGTCTTTTGCCACTATAAATAATTTGATTTTTTGATAAAATAGTTTTAACGATAAACGGTTGTAAAAGTTCGCCATTGTTTGCGATCATTGTGTATCCATTTACTATTTGAAGAGGTGTTGTTGCACATCCTTGTCCGAAACTAATATATAATGGTGTTATAGGTTTACATCTTTCGTATGATGGGATATAACCACGTGCCTCTTGAGGAAGTTCTATTCCTGTCTGGTTGCCAAAACCAAACAAAGTTTGGTATTCAAGAAATTTTTTTAGGTTTAAATATTTTAAATAAAGTTTAGCCATACCTATGTTAGAAGAAAAAACAATAACATCTTCAACTGTTAGGAATTTATGTGGTTTAACATCTGTTATGGTTATTCCAGAATATGTGAATTTACCATTCTCACAATCTATTATCTCATTTGGAGTAGTCGTTTGTTCTTCTAAAAATACTGCGATGGGGAAAATTTTAAATACAGAACCTGGTTCATAAATGTGGTTTATGGCTGGATTTGAAAGAGGAGTTTCTGTTTCTGGTAGGATTGCCATTGTAAGAATTTCTCCAGTATCAGATTTTTGAATGATACACATTGCTGTTGTAGGAGAATATTTTTCAAAATATTTTTTTAATATATTTGTAATTTTGTTCTGTAAATTTATATCAATTGTTAATATTATTGTAGAATTTTCTGAAGTATTTGTAAATTCTGATAAATCGTTAATATTAACTAACCGAGCAATATTTTTTTGCAATGTCCCACTTTTGTAAACAACAAGTTCTTTTTTTCTTAGAGCTGATAAAATATTTTCAAATTCGTATTCAACACCTGAATATCCTTTGTCTTCATAGTTGGTTCTGCCGACAATATAACTTTCAACTGGCGAAAAAGGATAAATGCGTTTTTGATATGTTTCTATTTCAACACCAGGAATATGTCTAATTTTAAATGCGACATTTAGATCTATTTCTTTTGATAGACAAAATCTTTTTTGTGTATTACAATTTCTTATAAAATCTTCCTTAGAAATATTGACTGTTGAACAAATAAGGGATAGGTTTTGTTGTAACAACGATGGATTACGTCTTTCTAATTTTTGTTTAAATTCTAAGAAATCTTTTGAATTGACATACACGGAAGCTACTTCAATAGAAGTTGCCAGTATTTTGTTGTTTCTATCCAAAATATCACCACGAGGTATATTAATTTTTATTTTTGAAGTTAACTGTTTTTCAATAAAAGGTAAAAAATCTTCCCGGTGCCATATTTGAATAAGAAAAATGCGATATAATAGTATAAATGGCAAAATTGTAAAAAATAAGATTTCTAAAATTTTAAATCTTTTTTTATCCATGTTGGTTATTCAATTACAATATAATCTTTTTGATTAACAGGAACAAAATTTAATTTTTTAGCATAGTTTGTTAATCGTTCAGGGTTTATAAGAGATTGTAGTGTCAATGTTAACTCTTTGTTTTTATTTTTTTCTATAAGAAGTTCTTCATACAGCCCATTTATTTCTTTCTGAAGTCTAATTATAATATACTGTTGTCTTAAATAAAATGTTGTTATAAAAAAGGCAAATATAACAATGATAATTATATAAAACTTTTTATTTTTCTTTTTTTGTTTCTTCATATTTTTTCTGCTACACGTAATTTTGCACTACGTGCTGATTTGTTTGATAGTATTTCTTCAGCTTGTGGTGTTATGGGTTTTTTTGTTAAAATTTTTATATCCGTCCTTGCTTTAAATATATTTTTAACAATTCTATCTTCTAAGGAATGGTAACATATTGTTATTATTTTTCCGTTAGGGTTAAGAATGTCAATAGCGTCTGAGACTCCTTTATAAATGTTTTCAAGTTCATTATTTACATATATTCTTATAGCTTGAAATATTTTAGTTGCAGGATGAAATTTATATTTTATTAGTTGTTTTGTATTTTTAAGAAAAATTTTTTTATATTTTTGTCTTAAAACAGAACTAATAATTTCAGCAAATTCTTTTGCAGAAGTAATTTTTTTAGTTTTTCTATATTCAACAATTTTTCTCGCAATAAGTTTAGCATACCTTTCTTCTCCATATTCTAAAAAAATTTTTGTAAGCTCGTTTTCTGAAAATTTGTTTATCACATCATATGCTGTAAGTGGTAATGTTGTGTCCATTCTCATGTCTAAATTTTCATCGTTGAAACTAAACCCACGATAAGATTTTAGTTGTAACCCAGAGAGGCCAAAATCAAAAACTATCCCATCAATTTTTTCTAAATTTAATTCTTTAAGAATTTCTTTAATATTGACAAAATTTTCTTTAAAAATAATAAGCCTTTTTTGTTCTATAAATTGTGATAGGTGTTGTCTACAATATTCTATAGCTTCTTCATCGCAGTCAATACCAATAACTATACATTTTGGCGCAAAAGAAAGAATTTTTTTAGTATGTCCACCACAACCTATAGTAGCATCTACATAAATTTTACCATCTTGTGGATTTAAAAATTCAATAACTTTATCTGCTAATACGGGAATATGCATCAATACATTATATTTCTATTTGAGATTTTAATTGTGTTAAAATTTTTTCAGCATTTTTATAATATCTATCCCATTCTTTTTTTGACCAAAGTTCAATTTTATTTTTATTGCCTACTAATACAACTTCGTTAGATAAAGAATATTTTTCCTTAAATTTTTTAGGGATAAGTAACCTTCCTTGATTATCAAGTTCTACAATTTCTGCTTGTGCAAAAAATGTTCTATTAAAAATTCTTTGGTATAATTTATTTTTTAAAGAAATGTTTTCCATTTTTTTTACAACTTCAAGCCATTCTTCGTAAGGATAAATTGAAACACAGTTGTCAATACCATAGGTAAGTACATACTTTTTTCTGAACCGAAATTTTTGTGGTAAGAAAACCCGTCCCTTTTTGTCTAATGTAAGATATGATATACCGATGAAAACTTTTTTCATTGTTGTACCATTTTATACCACTTTATACCACTTTATACACTAAAATGTCAAGAGGTAAGAAAAAATTTTGAAAAAAATTAGAGCGAACAGAAAAGGTTGAATTTGAAGATTGAAGAAGGGGATAAAAATTATTTATTTATTATTGATTTCACAACCTTTATGTTTTTTTTATCCATATCTGATATTTGTTCGAAAGAACACTCCTTTGGTGTTTCAAGAATTAAAGGATATTTGGAAAAGTGTTTAATAATATTTTTAAATCCTTTAATACCAATATAACCTTTACCAATATGATAATGTTGATCAATTCTACTTCCTAAAGGTGTTTTTGAATCATTAAGATGTATCAGTTTAATTTTTCCCATACTAAGAGTAGATTTTATTTCTTCTAACATAAAATTTATACCTTTTTCTGTTTTTATATCGTATCCATAAGAAAAAGCGTGGGCAGTATCAATACAGATTCCAATGTACTGACTAAATTTACTTTTATATATAATTTCTGCTAATTCAGTAAAAGTCCTGCCAATTTTACGTCCGTTACCACATACATTTTCTAACAATAACATAAAAGATATTTTGTTGTATTTTTTTAATATATATTCAAAACAATAATCAATACAATTTACTATTTGAGATATTCCATCCTTTAATGTTTTTCCTTCAGAATAACTACCAGGATGCATTACAATATAATCTGCTTCAAAAATATTTGCTAATTCAAATTCTAATTTTAGCAAGTTTTTAGTTTTTAAATAAATTTCTTTGTTAGAACTTGCTGGGTTTGGTAGGTATGCTGTATGTACTGCTAAAGGCGTGAAATTTAGTTTTTTCCTTAATGTTTTGAATTCTTCGACTTCCTGTACAGTTGGAGGGACAAATTTCCATATTCGCGGTGAATGAGTGAACATTTGTAAACAATTACAACCAAGATATTTTGCTTCTTTTAAAGCGTGAATATAACCGTTTCTTATAGAACAATGAACGCCTATTTTCATTGACAACAAGTTTTTTTAGTATAATAAAATTCTTTTAATGTTTCAAAATCTGTTGTAATTTTACATTCTGGCAAAGATTTTAAAAAATGTTTCCCATACCATTGTATTTTAATTCTCGGATCCAATATACTTATAATACCCCAGTCTGTTTTTCGTCGGATTAACCTTCCAAACCCTTGTTTAAGTTTTAATATCGCATTTGGTAAGAGATATTCTTTGAATGGATCTTTACCTTCAAACTGTAATTTTTCTGTTTTTGCTTCTATAACAGGATGGTCTGGCACATCAAAGGGTAGTTTAGGGATGATTATAGAAATAAGTTTTTCTCCTGGTATGTCTACTCCTTGCCAGAAAGTATCTACACCAAACAATACAGAATTTTCAGTTTTTTTGTATTGTTCTAACAATTTGTATTTTGAAATTGACTGTACAAAAAGTTTATATTCTAACTTAATATGTTCTACAACCCAATTCATAAGTTCAAAACTTGTGAATAACACAAATGTATTGCCTTTGGTAAGTTCGACAAGTTTTGTAATTATTTCTGTAATTACTTCTTTATATTTTTCGTATTCATATTTAGGATTTGGTACACCCTCTGGGAGATAAATAACAACATTGTTTTTATAATCAAATGGAGAAGTAAGAATAAGTTCGTTAGAAGTTGTAGATTCAGGTATTATTTCTGGATATAAACCTACTGAAGATTTAAAAAATTTAAAATCAGAGTTTACACATAAAGTAGCTGAAGTAAAAACAATTTTGTTATAAACAGAATAAACATATTGCTGCATTTCTTTTGTAAGATCAATTGGTGTAATTTTTAAAGTTATTTTTAATTTTTTTCTTTTTGTTTCTTCCTTTTCTACCCAATAAATATAGTTTTTTGTATCTTCACATTTTAGCCATAAAGTAAGAATTTTTATAAATTTGACTATACGGTTTATAAAGACTGAGAGTTTATATACTTCTTCTCGTTTTGATACCAAATTTTTAGCAGAATTCAACAGGTTAAAAAGTTTACTTAATTGAGGTGTTAAGGTATTTTCAACTATATTAGGCAAAAATATTCTTGCTTCAGGTTTATCTTGTAACAATTTTAGATTTATTTGTGCGAAAAATTCTTCATTGCATTCCAAAATTGATACAATAGAATCTATTATATTTTGTTTTAAACTTTCAGGGAAAGTATGTAATTTTGTGATTAACCCACGTTGTTTTTTTAAATTATATATTTGTTTACACAAAAACTTAATTTGTGTATTTGAGAGTTCTTGTCCAAACCATTGATAAATAACATCTTCTAAATTATGTGCTTCGTCGAAAATAATAATTTCTTCAGTTTCTTCATCTTTTTTAGGTAATATGTTATTAAAGGCTAACAGATTTGCAAAAAACAGATGGTGGTTAACAATTATAATATCCATATCTTTAAGTTTTTTTAAATTTTTGTAATAATAACAATTAGAATAAAATTTACAATGTTTATTCCTGCATAGATCACTTTCGCGATTAATCTCTTGCCAAAAATCTGAGTCAATTTCTATTTCTTCATTACAACCTGTTTGAGTTATGTTCAGCCATTCTTCAATGTAGGCAACTTTTAAAACTTCGTCAGGTGTGAGAAAATCTTTTTTTAGTTCATAAAATTTAGAGAGACAAACATAATTTTCGCTTCCAAAAAATGTTGTATATAGAATTTTATCTTTATACAACTGGTGGACAATTTTTTCTACCAAAGGAAGATCTTTTTTTAAAAGTTGTTGTTGTAAAGTTTTTGTATAAGTTGAGACAATTATTCTTACATTCTTTTGAAATTCTTTAAGATAAATCACTGATGGGATTAAATATGCCAAACTTTTACCAACACCAGTTGGTGCTTCAACAACAATTTTTTTGTTTTCAATAAAACTTTGTAAAATTTGTTCAGCCATTACAATTTGTTGTTCGCGGATTTCAGACAAAGGTAAGTGTTGGGGTAAAATGTTTGTAAAAATTTCTCGTATTAGATATAAATATTGTTTTTGAATAGATGATTGTTTCATTTTAACATTTTGATAACAGGTATTTCCTTGCAATTCATAAAATAAGGACAGTTTATACATTCAGTCCAAACTTTATGTGGAAGAAGTTCTCGTGAGATGGTTTCATATCCAAGTTTATGAAAAAACTCTGGGATATAAGTTAAAGCAAAGATTTTTTTAACACCTAATCTTTTAGCTTCTTCTTCTAAATTTTTAATAAGTGCTGTGCCAACACCTTTGTTTTGATATTTTTTTTCTACGGCTAAAGAACGTATCTCCGCAAGAACTTCGTCTTTTTTGCCTGTCCAAGTTATATGTAGTGACACACAGCCTATTACAACATTTTTTTTCATAGTTCTTGCAACAAAAAATTCTTGTAACCGTTCATAAATGTCGTTTATAACTCGTGGTAACATAAGGTTTTTTTTAGCGAATTTGTTAACAAGTTCATAGATATGTGGTACATCGTCAACCTTTGCTTTTTCTATTATATATTTCATAACTTGCCCCTTTAAATGATATAAAAAATTAAATTACAAAAAATCAATGGTTAGAATCTGATAATAACTTGTCCTTGTAACGAAAATTTGTAGTTTGTTTCTGTTTTTACAACACGGTTTATATTGACATCTGTACCTAAACTAACAGAAACATTTATATATTTTGATACATCATAATCACCTCTTGTATTGAAAGAAATGCTGTCTGTATTATTATATGTTATATCTATAGGACTTTCCTTTCGTGTATATGATAGATTAGAGTTTATCCTTAGTCTATTTTGTAATGTAATAACTTTGCCAAACAGATTTAATCCTTGTTGAGGAGTGATATCCGCGTAATATGACAAAATTAGAGAATGTGTGGTTATATTTTTCGTAGACAACCCTCGTGCATCTTCAGCATAATCTTTTCTTAATTCATATTTTGGTGTTAAACGTTGACCAAAAAAGGGGAAACTTATCTGAAAGCCAAAAATATCTGTTGTTGCCATTAAAGTTCGGATAGGATGAGTAGAAGAGAGAAAATTGTATTTATCAGAATAGTTTTTTTCAAAACTTGACACAATTTGATATTTATCGAACAAATTGAAACTTGTTACTTCTTTATGTCTTATATTTTGTTCCATACTTACTTTTTTAGTTTCAACAGTTTTATATGAATAAGATAAATCTAACTTTGTATTTTTTATTATATCTTGTTTAACAAAAAGTTTTATTATATTTTCTAAATCGTATATAGTAGATACTATATCAGGCCACATTTTTGTGTATACAACAGATTTTGATAAAGTTTCTTCTTTTTCTTCGATTGAATCTGAATAAGAAAGGTTAAGATCTGTTTTTGTTAAAAAGCTAAGATTTTCTTTTAAAGGTAAACCTTCAAATATTTTCCAACTACTTGTAATTCTTTGTTCTTTTCGTTCAAGCATATTTTTTCTTAATTCTGTAATTGTTGAGACTTCTGTTTTATACCAAAATAAATCAATATTTTTAAAACTGTAAATATCTATATATTTTTCTTCTTTTGGTAATTTCTCGTATTTATCTCCAGATGTGAGATTAAAAGTATAATATAATCTTAATGACTGTATCGGTTTTATATTCAGTATATCTTTTGGCGTAAAATTTACTGAAAAGTTACCCGATGCGTTACGAATTATGTCTTTTTTATCTGATATAGGAAAATTAAAATCTTCATAAATACTCATTCTATAACTGACATTAGGAGAAAAAAATTTTAACAGGTTGATTGAAGAATTAAGTTCAACATTATATTCTTTACGTTTCTCATAACTGTCAGTTACTATAGAATCTGTTGAATAATATAATTGATATGTTTTTGGTAGATTATATAGAGCAAAAAATGTTAGTTTTGTGTAATAGTCAAAAATATCTTTTGATGGTTTGAACTGTGGTATTACAAGTTCTTCGTCAAGTTTTTTAAAAAACAATCTTTTTTCTGAAAAAGTATTTTTTGTAGTAAGTTTTATATCTGAATTAAGTTTGTTCCAGAAGTTGAATGGTAAATAGATTCCTATACTCTTTGTATTATCTATTGTAGGTTGTGAAGTAGAAATTTCAACACTCCAGGGATATAACAAAAATTTTTCTTCACCGTAAGATAACGAAACACTGTTTAACGGAATATATTTACTTAGTGGGTTATAATAACTTATTGTTGTTTGATAACTATCTTTTACATCAGTACGGGCTAATGCAGTAGTTGATGAAACAGATTTTGAATAGTTTAGTGTAATCTGTGGCAAATTTTGAATATTTATAGAAGTATTAAAGCTGCTTTCTGTATAAACTTTTTTTCCTTCTTCAAGAGTAGAAACAAATTCACCAGATTTTAATGCTGACGGTGTAACAGTTTGTTCTTGCCTTCCTTTAAAACTTATAGGCATAAATTTTAGTTTTACAAAATCAAAAAACCCATTTATTGAAAGATTGTCCTGATTAGTAATAGCACTTGTAAATGTTTCAAATTTTCTATCCACAGCACGAGCGTACCCACCAAAGTTAATCCAGTTTGGTATAGAAAAACTGAGGTCTATTTTTCTTGCAACACCTTTTCGTTTCCAGCTTTCAGAAAGATGTACATCGTTGATATAAATAACACCTTCTTGAGCAGCAATATGAGATGGGTTTTCAATAATAAACTCTATTTTAGTTATACCCTGTAAATTTGGAAGACCATACTTGTAACAAACACCTCCTACAACAGAACTTTCTGGTATTACCCATCCATCTGGGATGTTATCATTATTTGAATCTATTTGTTCTATAACAAATTTTTTCCATTCGTTTATCCATTTTGCAGTATGTGTAGAAAATTCAAGATAATTATTTTGGTCAGTATATGCACGTAGTTTGAAAATAATTTCGTTACCAGTTTTGTTAAACAAAAAGAAGTTGAGTTTATGATGAGAAGTAAAATCTTGTCCACGAGAATATAAAAGAGTAATTACAGAAGAAGAATATATGGTATCAAAATTATATTTTACAGCTAAAGCTTGTTCAACAGTTTTTTCTTTATATTGAGTTCCATATATAGATGTATATTCTTCTAATTCTGAGAGTTTTGTATATGATAAATCATTTTCGTTGTTAACAGCATAGATTTTTGTGTTATAAGGTGTAGTCGTTTCGAATTTATTCCCTACGACAGAAATTTTTGCAATTTTTATAACTCCTTTTTTTCCTTTACCTTTTATTCTTAACCTTACTTCTTTTACTGATGACCATAATTTTCTATCTGTTTCTGTTACAGAGAGAGGGACAATTGTTGAGACCCAGCCTGTAAAATTTAAATCAGATATTTTATTTTTATAAACACAAATATCTTCTTTATGGAAAAACCCGTCACCATCAACATCTTCAGTATCTAATCTACCGTTAGATTTGCCAATATAATATTTTTTATCAATTCCATTATACTCAAACCCTGTATCTTCGTCATAATCTAATCTACCATTAGAATTTTTATCTTCTGTATCTAAGATATTATCATTATCAATATCTTCACTCATATGTCCAAGGTCAAGATATAGTTCACCTCCGCCACCGTCGCTGTAATATTCTATTTCTAAATAAAGCTTTTTTGAAAAATCAAGACCATATTTTGAAAACATATACGCCATTGCAACTTCTGAAGATGTTTCCAAATTATAATTTATTTTTAACACTTGTTGTTTATCGTACATAGTTTGTTTATTTGGATTTATTTCTTTTACAGGAACATCTTCGTTTTCCCAGTTAAGTTCACCACCAATAAGTTTGTCTGTTTTATCATCGTAACTCCCAGGTATGTATACATTACTACACGAACTATAATACCACATATGTCTATATGTTGAAACACTATCTTCTAATGTTATACCTTCCATGTTTTCAACCACAGCTTTGTCCCAAATATTAGGGTTTTTTTCATTTTCAGCGTATTCTAATGAGATAGAATTTATTTGCAAAGGTATAAGTGGAATTTTAACAGAATTAATTTTTGCATCAGTTTCCCAAACTTGTAATGATGATGGTGTATTTCTTATATCAGGCACAGAAGAACCTTTTGATGGTAAATTACTGATCCAACTACTTCCTACAAATAGTTTGTTTGACAAAGGTAGTTCTATTCTGCTACCCAAAATTGTGTCACCGCCTTGTAATCCTAACATACTATATTCATAATTTACTTCAATTATACTATTTTCTTTAATATCTTCTTCTCGAAAGAAAGTAAGGATACCAGAATCATAGTCTAACCAATAATCAATATTACGTTGTAAAAGTTTGCCATCAACCACAACACGTTCTGAATAAGGTACTATGAAAGGTTTTAAAAAATAAGTTTTTGATTTATATCTATATTCTACGAGGATATCGTATCTACTTATTGGTGTTTTATAATAACAATCTTCTGCAAAAGGTTTGTCCTGGTCAAAATAAATAAGTCCGTTTTCAAAATCTACTTTTATATCACCAATATTGCCTGTTTTATACATAGGGAGATTTTTATCTCCAGGTTGAATTTTGTCTATTTCAGGATTTAATATACGACCACTTTTGTCAACAATTTTTAACAAAAAATTTCCTGTACCATCATCGCGGATAATGTTTGTCCTACCAATGTAGTATCTGTTTAACAGTTCCGTTGTAACATTTGGTGTCTCATCTTTGTCTTTGATTAAAATATAATTTGTTGTACCGACAAGATCTCGTAAACTCAAGCCAGAGTTTTCGTCAATATAATCAACTGCAATAACCCAGTTTTGTTGTATTGGTCTTAAGAAAGTTATGATACCTGTGGAATAATCAACGACATAGTCTTTTCCTAAGGCTAACAGTTCAAACTTACCTGAATAAGTGAATGTTGAAATATTAAACGCCTGTGCAATAAATTCTGTAAGTGTTATAGGATCACGTTGTGGGTCTAAAGTATCAAGATAAACTTTGACAGAGTCTTTTTTCACTTTATAGTTGCCAAACGCAATTCTATAATATTTTCTTCTTATATAAGATGTATCAGACAGAATTTTTCGTTCAAACTCTGTTTTACCTGTAAATCTTTTTGTCTCAAAATTACCTTTTGATTGAGACGCTATTAAATACATTCGTGCTTTGTTATATTGCCCTATAACTTTTAGTCCAAAAACCTGTCTTGAATAACCCACAAACTCTGTGTTTGGTAAACTAAGTTGTATATCTCCGAACGCAGCTTCTTGTATAAACGCACCAGGTTTTGCTTTGTATCCTACAGCGCCAGGTCCTGCATCTACACCTTCACCACGGTATATTATAGAAATATCACGTTTGTCAGGTTGAGTATCATCAATATCTATGTTTACATCCACATTTTTTCCAACCTTACCTCTGACGGTAACCTGTAATTCTTGTTTCATATTGACATCAGTCCTACTATAACCAGGTTTATATGGATATTGTACTGAATTAAGTTCTACCCCAATAAGTTTCCGTCCTGCAATAGAAAGTTGTGTCCCTTCAATAAATTCTATAGTCGTAGGTGTAACAACCGGCGGTTTTGAAACAACTTGTGTAGACTTTTCTTCTTCGTACAAAGGTAGGTTATTATCTACACGTTCTCTTATTTGATTCCATTTTTTTTGGTCAAATTTAATAAAGTTATTTTCTATATTTTCTTGTGGGAACAAAACATTATGGTATAAAACCAAAGTTGACAACAAAAAAATTAGTTTATATTTACTAACTTTTAGTACACACATAAATTTTTTGAATATTTGTTTTTTGAATATACGCGACTCTATACAAATTATATATAAAATAAATAATTTTTTATACATATTTTGGGGAAAATTTTTATAATAATTTCATATAAAACGCGATGATTATTAATAATGAAAGTTGTTATTATCTTCAATTTTTTTTTCTTTCATAGTTTTTGATACAAGACTTATTTCTTAGTTATTGACTTTTTCATTGTTGAATGAAACAGGTGAATTACTTACTTTATCTACAATGAGGGTTAGGGAAAGTTGGTATATAGTTAATTTTATACTGTTTTTTTATCAAATATATATGTTTTGTTTATAATCCAATTGAAGAAAATCATATTATACAAACAATTTTTGCACAATCAGCAAATGTTTTTACAAGTTTACAAGGAGATATTATTTTTGATTTACAAAATGGTGAATATTAACCTTCGGTATTGATTATAATTTGTTTTTATATCTTCATTTAACATTATGGTTTGTCCAAACATTTTCTTTAACAGTTATACTGACTATGGTTCTTTTTATTTCCAATTTTAATTATACTAAAGAACTTGTTGCATTAAAAACTTTAGGAATGAAAACAAAAAATTTTTTATCTTAGTTAACAATAGGAGTAGTGTTAAGCATATCTTCATTTTTGCTACAATGCAGCTTGACAGTTTAATATAAGTCAGCTAAAACAAACAGTAAAAATTTGTAAGTTCAAAGGAAAACTTAAATATCTATAGTTTTATCCCGATATAAAAATTTTGTGTTGTTCCGAGGTATTGGTGAGTAATAAAAGAATAACCAAAAATTATTATATTGAATTTTATACTTAACCCGGTTGTTATTTGAGAAAGATATTTCTTTTGGTTACCCCAGAGATAACCTATTCCAAAAGAGAGATTTTTAACAAATAAATAAGGTAATGGTAAATCTATCATTAGACCAATTTTTAGTTTTCCATTAAAACTGTCTACGAGGTTATTTTCGTAACCTCCTATAAAAGATAAATGGCCAATTTTAACTAAAGAACCACAGTGGTAAACAATAGTATCTTTTGACGATAATCCTTTAATCACAGTGCCTAAACGAAAGACATTGTTTTTAATTTCATAGTTATAAACTAATCCTATATTTACATTATACGATATTGTTTCAACATTCGTTTTTTCCCAATTCATACTTCCTGCGATCCCTCCGTACAATTTGCTGGTTTTGTTAAAAGGAATAAGTCCTGTTGCAGCAGCAAAGTTTAATGTTGTAATAGAGTATTCAATAGTTTGGTTTACATCAACACCGTCAATATCACGTACGTTAATCTGTCCTGAAGAAAACTTGTTTATTACTATACCAAAGCTATTTTTCCCTATTAAAAATCCAATGTTATCATAACTTGTTTGAGCGTAGTATAATAACTTGTTGTATTCTAATAGATAATCTATATTTGTATTTATACCTAACATTGCAGGGTTTGAAATAACATTAAAACTGTGGTTGTCAATTACTGATTGTTCAGTTGATAACATACAGCTGTTTGCTATTGCAATATTGTTGATTTCGTTATAAGATGCGAAATTTAATGTTTCTACCAAAAATAATATTATAACACTGTACAAAAATTTTTTCATAATCTTTGTTTTACTATAAATTTTTCTACTTTAGTATTATATTTCGATTTAAAAACAACGAAGTATACCCCGCTTAACAGTTCTTTACCGTTGATATCTTTTACATCATCCCAAATTTCTTCATAATATCCTTCTTTATCATGATATTTTTCAAAAGTTTTGACAATGTTACCTGAAAGTGAATAAACAAGAATTTTTATATCAGTAGGTCCTTCAACATTATACCTAAACACAATTTTGTTAGTTGTTGTATAATCAAAATAGTTGTTGCCTATAACAAAATTGTTTTTTGATACAACTAGTTGCGGGTCGTATCTTAACACCACTTTTCTCGTAGTAAGTTGTTCAGGTAAAACTTCTATCACATCGTAATAAGTGGTATAATTTTGTAAAGAATAAACTACATTCCATACACCTGTTGATAATTCAATAACAGCAGTGCCATTGGAAGAAGTGTAAGTATAAGTTGAGATGTTTCCTTTATACAAATCAATCCTAACATTTTTTAACGGACGGTCATCAAGTCTTGTTACTGTAGCAAACAATCCTGAAAATGAAATTATGTTAAAATAAGCATATATTGGCTGAATATTAATATCTGTTATCATAACATTTATAGCTTTGTTATTGTAAGCAGTGATATTATATTCTTGTGGGCTAAAAAAAGTTATATTTTTGCTACCAGGAAAAGGATCACCACTATCACCATTGTTTCCACCAGCAGGTGTCTTGTCTGCTTCAATAAGGTCAACACCGTAATGTGGGGTACCAGAGTTTATATCGTTATTTTTTAACCTATTAGGATCAGATGCAATACTGTCGTCAATACGCCAAATTAAAAGTCCTTCACCTGGAAGAAAAGTATCAAACCCTACTTTTTTTCTGTATTCTAACAAAAAATATTCTTTTTGTGGATTATCAGCTGTAATAATAGGTATTTTTATTACACCAGTAGATGCAGTTTCTACATAATGTAAATATATATTTTTTTTAGTTGAAGTAATGATATCTACATCAAGCCAACCTAAAAATTGTTTACACCAAGCAGAAAGATGAGTGGGTTGTGATCCTTGTGGTGAACCACTCCATACTCCGTAATCCATCAAACACCATTTACCAACAATACTTTCCTGGTTATAATACAAATCTGGTAGACCAAGCTGATGACCAAACTCATGGCAAACTACACCAACCGGTGAAGCACCTTGTTCTGCTTCAGGAACAATTGTTCCATCAGTGAACCCGTTTACTGCGCCATCCCAGTCAACATATACTGACCAAATATCTTCGTTATTAACAGTTGATTCGTTACCATATCCTGCATGCAAAACCATAACATAATCGTAAGTTGATTTACTTACTACACCCTCAGTTGCCTTTATTGCATCTTTTACAAGTTGTGCCAAAGTATTGTTTGTATCTTGGCCATAATAACTCATATTTCGTGGCATTCTGTATGGTTTTTCATTTCCTGTAAGAGGACCGTCGGTAGAACCACCATTGTAAAAAAATTTTATCTGAAGTTGTAGTTTACCATAAGAAACTTCGTTATAATAATCTTTTAGTTTTTGGAAAGTAGTATTTGCTTGAGTTAAATCTGTGAATTGTTTGTCAGGAAAGTCAACGATGATAACAGCAATTTTTTTTGTACCAATGGTACCTAAAGCTTTCGCAATCTCTATAGCTGGTGCACCTTTTTTACGAAGATGTGAGACATCAGGGAGAACTTTTACTTTATCCTTAGGTTGTCCTTTTATATATTTATCACTTATATGTGGTGCAGCAGTAAGAAGTGAGAAGGGGAAAAAGTAAAAAAGTAAAAAAGTAAAAGTAAAAAAGTAAGGAAGTAAGAAAGAAGAGAGACAAAACTTTTTTAATTTGTTTTTGTTAGACAAAATTTTTATATTTTTAGCATCATTCACTTCTAACTTTCACTTTTCTGATTTAATAACTATAACTAAAACTTAACCCAAAATAATGGCCTGAATAATTATATGGATAGTATTTCTCAAACTTCATATTAGAAGTTTGTTGTTGGTATGTATAAAACAAAGAAACTTTTCTGTGTTTATCAGGACTTTGTGAATTATACGATATTGAGTAAACTGACAAAAAATTTTTTTGTTTTTCATCAACGAAATTGTTATTTTTATCTCTTGCATTACGTGATGTGTAATACAAAAATTCAAATTCTGGTGCAATAGTTACCCATTTTGTTTTTGTTAAATAAAAACTTATTGGTAACGAGACCATAATTTTAGAATAATCGTAATAGTTTGGAATAACTTGTGGTGTTGATGTTATTATATCATATGTTTTGAGATACAAAAATGCTTGGTTTGAATCTTTCGTTTTTATAGATAAATATGGTGTTAAAGATACGAATTTATAAATAATACTATCATAGAAATAGCTTAATTCTATAGAAAAATCTTTTTGGTTTTGTTCATAATAAGTTCCTGTTTCATCTAAAACTTTTTGGTTTATATAATTTTGAGTAATAAACATTATTCCTGCATTATGCAATTTATATTGTGCTTTTAAATTTAATAAATACATTAGATTGTCTTGTTTACCAGAAGTTGTTTCTTCTTTTCCAGCGATATATTCTTCAATTAAACCAGTATAATTTGGGAATTTTACATAATTAAATCCAAATTTAAAATTAAATTTTAATTCTTCAGTAGTTTTATATTCTATTTCTTCAGATAAACCAATATAATTATTATCATAAAGACCATAACCCCAAAGTTCGTTTGTCCCTGACCGCCAAAAATCGTATACATAGTTCAACCTTGTCTTAAAAACAAATTTGGTAAACATATAGTTATGTTGTAAGACCAAACCATGTGTCATATTACGTTGTTCAAACTGTTC
>Ga0272449_1000495_pt1 | contig 46819 bp, 44 predicted proteins | sample YNPCB0241_FD_198679 | JGI IMG/M metagenome (GOLD analysis project Ga0272449, IMG submission 198679) | Hot spring sediment microbial communities from Yellowstone National Park, WY, United States - YNP-CB-024-1 | ecosystem: Environmental > Aquatic > Thermal springs > Hot (42-90C) > Sediment...
CTAGATTACTTCAACATCATGAGGCATGCTTTCTCTTATTCCTGCTTGTGTAACTCTAATGAATATAGAGTTACGTTTTAGTTCAGGTATAGTTCTCGCACCTAGGTAGCTCATTCCAGATCTTAATCCTGCAACTAGCTTCTTTATCATCTCTGAAGCTGAGCCAGTGTATGGTATGTATGCTTCGACACCTTCAGCATAGTATGAATATTCAGAAGCATCTATCAATGCTTCTGTAGGATCTTCCCTAGACCTAGCCTCTCTACCTAGCATAGCATATATTGAAGCCATACCTCTATAGATTTTGTATCTTCTACCATTCTTAACTACTACTGCTCCAGGGCTCTCATCTGTTCCAGCTAGCAACCTACCTATCATGACGGAGGAAGCTCCTGCAGCTAATGCTTTAACTATATCTCCGCTTTCACGTATACCTCCATCAGCTATAATTGGTACATCCATCTTCTCAGCTGCATTAGCACATTCAAGAATAGCAGATAATTGTGGTACACCTACACCTGCGATTATCCTCGTTGTACATACAGAGCCCGGTCCTACGCCTACTTTTACAGCGTTTGCTCCTGCTGAGGCAAGATCTTCAACACCTTCAGCTGTAGCAACATTGCCTGCAACTATCTCTACATTATCTCCATAGATTCTTCTTAGCTTCTTTATAGTCTCAATACACATGCTTGTATGCCCATGCGCAACATCTATCACTATTGCATCAGCTCCAGCCTCTACCAGAAGCTTTGCACGGTCTATTTCTTTCTCTTTTACGCCTATTGCGGCTGCGACAAGTAATCTACCCTTAGAATCCCTGGAAGCATTAGGGTAGGCTTCTCTCTTTAATAGGTCGACGCATGTTATTAATCCTCTAACTCTGTTCTCTCGGTCAACTATAGGTATCTTCTCAACTTTATATTGTTTGAAGATATTCTTAGCTTCCTCTAAAGATATGTTTGATTCAGCAACAATCATTCTTTCTCTAGGGGTCATACATCTACTTACAGGTGTAGAGTCGGCTTCGAATAATACATCTCTTCTTGTAAGGATCCCTAGAAGCCTATTTTCAGGATCTACAACTAGCAACCCGCTTATCCCGAGGGTTCTCATAAGTTCTCTTGCTTCTCCAATTGTTCTATCTGGGGCTATGGTTATAGGCTTCTCAATGATTACATTATCTGCTCTCTTTACTTTAGCTACTTCTTCTGCTTGCCTCTCAGGAGGGATGAAACGATGTATAACTCCTATTCCACCTTCTCTTGCAAGAGTTATAGCCATAGCAGACTCTGTAACAGTATCCATTGCTGCAGATACAATAGGAATATTTATCATAATTCTTTGAGTAAACCTAGACCTTGTATCGATCTCCTTCCTAGAAGCTATAGATGATTTTCTGGGTATTAGGAGAACATCATCGAAAGATAACCCTGTATCTTCTAAAACCTTAACCACGAAATCCCTCTCACGATAATCTAGAACTAGAATATATCTTTTATCTCAACCAGATAATAAAAGATTACATGGTTTAATAAAGTTGCATGTTCAGCTTATCTAATCGTCGTTGATTGCTTACTTTCTAATAAACTAGTTTATGTAAAGAATTTAGATTAACTGCTCTCCTTATCTCTTTCGCTATTCTCCTACCCATAGACATAGGTTCATCATAGTAGTATGTTGAGTATGGAGAACCATCTGGGTACAGATTTGTTCCAGCCACTATTCTAGCTGAAACTTCGAACACGATGAATCCTCTAGCTGGATTATATATAGTTTCTAAACAGAATGGGCCGATTAAACCTGGGTAAAAGAGTTTCCTAGCGGAAGAAACAATTCTGACAGCGTATCTTAGTAGATCCACCAGGTATTTTTCTCTAACAACTACGCCGACATTCCCTGTCACGGTATAATCTAGGTAATCTTCAATAATTAGGGGTAATCCTCTATGTATTTCATCAATAACTTCAAGTCTTCGGTCTATCCCAAGAAGTTCTAGTCTCCCTTCGTCCAAGCCTGGTAGATTCTTTTCTTCAAGAATGCTGAGGAAGAAGTGGGGATAATATCTTACTCCAGCTATGAATTCTTCTATAATTATATCGTCTAAGCTGCTTATGAGTTTCCTCATTCTAAGCTCGTTAAACTTTGTAAAGAATTCTTGTGAGTTGGAAGCTTTGAAATATCCTCTTCCACCTTTTGCGCCGTGGAGTTTAACGATTACAGGCTTATCAATATTGGAGGGGTTCTCATAGATAGTCGGGGAGTTCACTCCAGCTTCCTTAAGCCATCTTCTCTGTCTCCTTCTATCACTTTCCCAGTACAATGTTAATCTGTTACCGAACATGGGCACTCTAAATCTTTCTAGAAGATTCTCTGCTCCAATATACTCTACTAATGATCCATGTGGAATAATGATTACATTTTCCGAAATCAGTTTTTTCTGAAAATTATCAGTCATTATTTCTTTATAGTCTTGAACCTCTAGGAACATCTCTGGAAGAGCATTAGTGAAGCTTTCATAGTATGGTTTATTCTCCTTCAACACTATTCCTACTGATGGTATACCTTCTCTTCTAGCCCCATGAAATATCTGGAGAGAGGAATGAGAGCATAGTGTCCCTATCTTAATATCTGATTCATTGTATTGTGATAGAGTGCTTAATATTTCACTTCTACTAATCATGTAAGAACCTCCTCTAATCTATCTTCTCTTAATGCTTCTTTAATCTCCATAGCGATTCTTCGACCAACACTTATAGGGAAACCCCATAGATTCTCAGAGTACGGAGTAAACTTTACGCCTGGAGATCCTGGAACTCTTACGCTAACATCATATACTATAATTTCCTCTTGAGGGGGGCCAGGGACTACTATACTCTGAAGAGCAAACGGTCCTATGACTCCAGGTGGACAGGTATCCTGAGTAGTCTTCACAAATCTCTCAGCTAATTCAAATGCTCTTTCAAGCAGAGATTCTCTAATAGTACAAGCTATATGACCTACTTCGATATTTCTAACCTCTATAAACTTCAATACCTCTAACTGTTGAGTAACAGGCAGCCTTAACAATCCGTCGAGGTTCGTCTGCCTCCTCATATCTATTCCAAGCAGCTCGATCTCTCCATCTAGTGGAGAATAGAAGAAGTTAAAATTGAAGTATGCTCCTACTATTAATTCTTCGATAACTGCTTTCTCGATAGCTTGTCTCGTTACTAGCTTCTTTTCTATAAGATCTCTTGATTTTTCTTCAAACTCCCTAGGGGAGGAAGCTAGGAAGAAAGCTCTTTCATATTCTCTGACTGCTTCAGATACTTTAACTATTACAGGCCTATCGATTTCATCAGGACTTCTATAGATCCTCGGATATGGTATTCCTGCTTTATCCAATAACTTGTATTGGTCGAAGTCTACTCCTCTTTCTTCGATCTTTAAAAGGTATCTGTTTCCGAAGATCGGTACTCTTAACATATTTTCTATTACTTCGTATCCTACGTATACAGATAGTCCTCTATGTGGAATCAATATTGTATTCTTCCTCCTAAGCTCTTCTTGAACCTCATCTCTAGCTATATCTCTAAATCTTTCTAAGATTATTACATCATCAATAATGCCGACCCTCTTTCCGAACCTCTCTCTAGAGATAAAATAATTAGAGTAGATTTTTTCTCTTTTCTTCTGACATATAACTACTGTTTTGAAACCTTCATCCTTTGCTCCTCTACATACTTCTAAGGCAGAGTGCGTCCCGAGAATACCTATCGTTAATTGGTTCTTAGAATACTTTCCTAAGATACTAGTTATCTCATCTTTACGTTTCATCTATCAATTAGTCATAAGGTTAGGATAATAATCTTTTTCCTATGGTCTTGGTGGGCTTAGACATAGATATTGTTGTGAAGCATAATCTCCAGTTGTGGAATCTATATCAGGTCATCTTCTATGTATGTATCCTATGAGCTCTCTTATAGATTTGAATCCATTTTCAAGCATGAATTTTCCAATTCCCCTCGTTATCTCCGTAAATATTTCTAGGTCTTTTCTAACTATGGCTGAGCCTATACCAACTGCGGATGCTCCAACCAAGATCATCTCAACTGCATCTTCAGGGCTCTGTATTCCTCCAACTCCAATAATTGGTATATCTGGGAATTCTCTATAGATTTCGTATACGACTGCTAAGGCTATAGGTTTTATACATGGTCCTGATAATCCTCCAACGATGTTCGAGAGAATGGGAGATAATGCTTTAATATTGATTGCTAAAGCTTTCACAGTGTTGATAGCTGATATACCATCAAGACCTGCATCAATATATTTTTCTAGAATATCTATTCGAGATTGATGTAATGAAATCTTTGCAAATAATGGCTTCGAAGATATACTTTTTAACTGTTTTATTATCTGCTGTGTTAGTTTTATATCGGAGCCGATGTCTAGACCGTATCCTTCAACATGAGGGCAGGAGAGGTTAATCTCTAAAGCATCGGAACCCGATTCTAACATTCTCTCCGCTACATACATGAATTCTTCTATGCTACTCCCCCCAATACTAGTTATTATTGGTATCTGGATGTTTTTCTTTGCTTTGGAGAGTTCCTTACTGAAATTATCTGCTCCTGGATTCCTTAAACCTATTGCATTCAGGTAACCATAGCCAAGATCTACGAATACAGGGTTTACGTAGCCTTCACGTGGATTCTTAGTAATAGTCTTAGTAGTTAATGCACCTGCTCCAGCGTCCTCTACACGTTTCAATAAACTGCAAGACGACCCTAATATCCCAGAAGCTAATATTGTAGGATTTCGGAGGGATAGCTTTGATATAGATGTTGCTAAATCTATTGAAAGATCCTCTGGAAAACCCATCTTACAGAAATAATCTAGATTTTTTAATTCTTTATACATATTTCTTCCCTATTATTTTTCAAAGGATCCTCAAGCTTTAATAGAAGTCTACCGTCAAATACTGGACCATCTCTACAAACTCTTAATCCTAGGGGTTCAACTGAGCATGACCCGCAGAGACCTACTCCACATTTAATTATTCTCTCAAGAGAAGCCTCAGTCTTCATACCTTTTGCTGAACATTCTTTAACCACTTTCATTAACATTTGTTCTCTCCCACATACATAAACTATATCGAATGTCTCCTCTGCTAGAATTTTTCTCACCATATCTACTACTGTTCCTTTAAATCCTTCTTCACCATCCTCGGTTGAGATATAAGTATCGGAGATTTCACTGAATTCACTAACATAGAATACATCGCTAGAATTCTTAAATCCCAACAAAGTCTTCAATCTACAATTATTCATAGCTAGTATTCTACCTAGATAATAGAGTGGCGCAAGCCCGTATCCCCCTCCTATTAATAAGCAGTTCTTCAATGAGCATAATGTAAAACCGTTTCCAAGAGGACCTCTTAAGTATACTCTTGAGCCGACAAGGATATTCCGATGAATATAGGTGGTGACGAAGCCTACTCTGCAAATAATGAATTTTACAGTCCCTGTAGAATAATCTGCAAAGCTTAGGGGTATCTCTCCTATGTCGGGTATCCAGAGCATTGCAAATTGCCCTGGGTTTGGATTAATCTCCTCTTCAAGCTTAATAGTATATTCTTTAATGGATGGAGTTAGCTGCCTTATGCTATATACTTCTCCAAGGATATATCTTGATTGAGTCTGGCGAGGTAGCTGTATGCTTCCTGCTTCATCGTTTAAGGGTTTGTTCATGGATGATCTATTATTCATGGCGGTTCCCCCTAATCTCCTTAGTATAAGGTATCGAGGCTTGCTGAGATATCAGAGAGAGAATCTCTCTAAGTGTTATCAAATAATGTAATTCGATGTTTAATTGTTGTAGTTTCTCTCTTGCTCCTTCTTCTCTATCAACGATAACGAATGCATCGTAGACTATCAAGTTGTTTGACTTCAAGGCTTCTACAGCTCTGGCAATAGAGCTGCCTGTTGTAGATACATCATCAATGACTAACGCTATATCTCCCTCTTTGTATTCTCCTTCGATAATCTTCTTTAATCCATGATTCTTATATTCTTTCCTAACATATATTATTGGCTTCTTTAGTTCTACTCCAATTGCTGTAGCAAATGGTATCCCCCCAGATTCTACACCCGCTAAGATATCAAACTTTAAATTGCTTACCATTCTTGCATAAATCCTAATCAACTCCATGAATTCAGCTGGATGAGATATTATCTTCCTCATGTCAACATAAACATTACTCTTAGCTCCTGAGCTAAGAATGAATTCTCCAAATTTTACACAGTTAGTAGATATTAGGATTTCTGCTAACCTATCTTTGGAGTACACCTCTCTCAACCTCTAGGATTTTTCTAGTAGATAAGATAGGATCAGTAGATGCTGTAATTGCTCTTCCAATTATTTCAAAATCTCCACCATACTTTAAGGCTTGACTAGGTTCAGCACCCTGAGTTATTATACCTGGGCACAAGATCGTTTTTTGAGGTATCTTTTTTCTAGCTTTTTGTATGTATTCTTTCTTAGTTGCTCCAACAATTACACCATCTACTCTGGCTTTTAATGCTTCATTAATTAATTCATTAAAGTTCTTTTCGAAGAGTATTGCTTCAGGATGGCTCATCATTAATACTCCGAATAAATCAATAGAGTCTCTAGTTATCCTTGTTAAACCTCCTTGAAATAAGTGTATAGTTGCACCATCAAATCCTAGGTCTTGTAGAGAACTCACAGTATACGTAGCTATTTCTGGTATGTCTCCTATCTTAAAATCTGATAGAAAGTAGAATTCTTCCTTAAAATCTGCTATTATCTCTCTTACCCCACTAACACCGATTGATAATAGTAGTGGAAAACCTATCTTAACACCTACAATGTATTCTCTTAAGCTATCAAGCAGTCTGAAGCATCTATCAAGAAGACTTCTATCCCCCCATTTGAAGGGAGACCCATCTATGACATCTAATGCTAAAATCAACCTACTACTTCTATCTTCAGCTAATCTCCATAATTTTAAAGGAGCTCTCCCTTCTGGGCAATAGCCCACAAAACCCTTCTCAACATATGATACTCCACCATATAAAGATAGAGCTCACCACATGAAGATAAAAACACCACTTAAAAACGCTATTAACTTGAAAAATAGACTTTAAGAGAGCCTCTTGGCCAATCTACTGTTTAAATAGTCTAAGTAAAAATAGAAGAATCGGGAAAAACCTAGCTATACATAGGAATGGGCCCGTGGCCTAGAATGGACATGGCGCCGGCCTGCGGTGAAGACTCGTAGAGAGCCGGAGGACAGGGGTTCAAGTCCCCTCGGGCCCATTAAGATGACTCTAAACATCTATGAAGATCTTTTGATTTTCAGTGAATAAATAATCTCATTAACGCATAACGTTAAGTGGTTTTCTCAGATTACATATTATGTGGGGCCGCTGGGATTTGAACCCAGGATCTCGCGGGCCCGAGCCGCGTGTCGTAGCCAAGCTAGACCACGGCCCCGCTTCTATCCGTTGTTTTCTTTAATGTATAAATGTATGGTAGTTATTAGATTTTGATAGCCTTAATAAGATAGTTCATAGTTTGAGTCTGTTTTGTTTTTAAGTATTTGAGAAATGTCTTTTCCCCCTTCTGTTACTGCTCATCGAAGAAAATTAAACATAAAAAGGAGAATGTTTAGTTTCAATATTGTAGTGTTGAGCCCCGGTAGCTCAGCGGGTAGAGCGGCGGCCTTGTATCATTGATGAAAACTTGTTAAGTTTGCAGGAAAGCCGCAGGTCGCGGGTTCAAATCCCGCCCGGGGCTATCTAGATGTATTATCTTTTTAACTAATGACTTAATTGATCCTGTTGAGACTTTATCTACTGAATCCTTGGGGGGTACTAATCCTTCATCTATCTCAGTGTCTTGTAGGATTATGCTTAAGAGATAGAAGTTGTAGGATAAGTTGATTTCAAGGATATGTTCCTTATCCTGAAAGCATATAGATATACTTTACCATTGATATGTGCTTGATTCTTCATTTTTATAAGAGATCTTTTATTCCAGGTATTAATTAATAGCATGCTATTATAGTTGTAGATAGTTAGATTTTGTAACTAAATGCTAAGGCTTTTTACGTTAGATCTAGAAGTAATCTTCAAGCTTTCTAATGTTTATTGGTTTTCCCTGCTGTTCATGTTCCACGACAAGCTTTCCGTATACACCATCATATCCTGGGATAATCTTAAGTTTACCTTGTCTCATGAAAGATATTAATCCTGCAAGCTTTCTTCCACCAACTCTCTCTATTTCTTCTTCTTTTACTTCTAATAGTATTTTGAATTCATTTCCAAATGTGTTAATTAATTTTTCATACTCACTCCATATCTTGCTACTATTGAGTTTTGATTCATTTTCTACTTGAATCCCCATGCTTAAGGCGATTAATTCTTGTAGAGGTATTAAGTGTATGTAGTTTATCTTATTTTCCGGGATGTATCCTCTAGACCTGTCTGCAAGTTCTTCTACACGATCATCAACTCCTTTTGTAAGTTTTCTTCCACATACTGGGCACCTATAATTTAATCTCTTTGCTTCCTCAGGTTCTATTGGACCGAAGCTGCAATTTCTATGACCACTCCAATGATATTTTCCATATTCTGGTGGGACTTCAATAGTCATTAATATCTTAGATGGATCCTTATTCTTTAATGCTTCAAGTATTTCTCTGTAACTTGGCTTCGATAGATTAAATACTACTGCTTCTCTCCCAAGCCTATATGGATATGGGCTGTGTGAATCGCTAAAGCTTACAAGAGTATAGTTGTCTAGCCAGCTTATTCTCCAGTTCATTGGAGGGTCACTGCTTAAGCCTGTTTCTACGGCGTAAATGTTTTTCACCATGTCTTGATAACATTCTCTAATATGGTCTACCCCGCTGAATGCTCCAAGCATACTCCACCAAGGAGTCCAAGCATGAGCCGGGAAAACTATATTCTGCTTATCTACCTCCATTACAATCTCAACTAGCTCAGCAGGGTTTATGTTAAGAATTGGTCTCCCGTCAGATTCTATTTCTCCATATTTTCTTAAATCTTCAGAGAGTTGTATAGCAACTTCTAAGTTAGGCATAAGGATTACGTGATGTATTCTTCTTGATTTACCATTAAACTGATGTATAGTTGCAACTTCTACTTGTATGATAAAATAGGTTTTTTCATCTCTTCTAGAAATGTATATTCCATCTCCAATATACTCTAGTTCTTTCTTAAGCTCTCTTATCCATTTTGGATGAAGAGCATCTCCTGTACCTAGAATGTCTAATCCTTTTATCTTCGCAAAATCTACGAGCTCTGTAATATTCATTCTCTGGGATGTGGCCCCAGAATACTTACTATGGAGATGGAGGTCTGCGATAAGCTTCATACTTATGAAGGGCCTCCCCAGTATTAGATAAAACTATATCTCCCACCGCCATCTAACTATCTCAGTAACCTTGTAGGGTGCTTTAGAGATCGTGGCTGGATCTATATTCCTCTTCTCAATAATCTTCTCTAGAATTTCTTTTTCTAGTACTTTGAATCCTTCAAGCCTAAGCTTAAACTCCATAGATGAAGCTATTTCTTCTACCTCTTCCCTAGTCTTAGGTCTAATAACCCCCCTATCGGTTAATGCTCCGAAATATAGCTCAGTCTCTACAATAGAAGAACTACTCTGCTTATATCTAATATCTGTTAGAGAATACGCTTCCTGGAATTCTTTAATTATTGAGCTGAATTTCTCAAAGCTTCCGTCTGATACCTCAATCTTCATTCTCGCTACGAATACTTTCTCATGAATTATAAAGTATCCTAGATAAACTTGTAAACCACCTTCAAATTCTGGTCTCTTCCTACCTATACCATATATGATAAATTCTTGACCTTCTCTAAGAAGAAGCCTTTGTGATAATTCTGAGGGGATAGTGATAACTAAGCTGTTCCCACTTCTCCTTATCGCCCCCCTGAATACTACGCTATCTTCGACCCAGCTCATCTTTCTGCATACCTCTTCTCTAGATAAATTAGTGAAAAAGATATATTTAAGCTAAGTAATACTACAGAATTTATCTCTACCGATATAGTCAAGTTTAAAATTTAGTGTACATTTTACTGTTCAGAGAGTGAATGCTTTGCCTCTAGGCTCCATTGACTCAACTAGTGAAGATGAGCTTGTCTGGCTTCTAAGGCATAAGACTAGGAGGAGAATCATATTGGCCATCGGGGATGCAGGGAAAATAAGTGCAACAACTTTAAGAGACATGCTAAAGATAAGCACAGGGTCACTATACTATAACCTTAGACAGTTGAAAGATTTCGTTAGGCAAGATGAAGATAGAAACTATACTTTAACAGAAGAGGGTGAGAGAGTCTACAGGGTTTTGAAAGAGGGTGGCGTTCTCTCTCTAGATTTGTTAAAACCAAAGCCTCCTAGTAGATTCATGAAGCTGTTAACCAATATGTTTTTCCCTATCTGGTTATTCTCTCCATTATACGAGAGTACTGGCCTCAGGGTTATAACATCTACACTCTCAATAATGGTCAGTATACTTTTGCTAATCTATACTAGGACTACGCCCTTAATCTTACATATTTATGAATCGTCCACGAATATATTCGAGATTGTAGCTAAGTATCTTGGAAACCTTGTAATAATGTATCTACTTCTAACATTTATTTCAATACTAATCTCCGGTCGATTATTCCATTATAAAGGTGTAGGAAAGACTATGGACAGTATTAAGAGTATCGCTTTAAGCTCTCTAAATGAGGAATTAAAATTCTTCTCCTCACTAATTATCGCTATAATTCCAATGATTTTCTATCCAGGTCTTCTAGCATTAAATAGGTTCTTTAACCTCCACTTACTCCCAGAGCCTGGGAAACCAGGATACTATCAGATAAGAGACCTCTACATGATTATAGCGCAATCTATTAGTCTTCCATTCTTGATAGCTTTAACAGCTTATGGTAGAAGGCTTAGTGGGACGACAGCTGCAATTGTAGTACTCCTGATTTACTTTATATCTCACGTAGTAAGCCAGCTGTTAATGATATCTTTTTAGTTTTATTTTCTATGTTTTTCAAGCTTAATCAATACCCCATAAGTGATTATTGCTTGTATCTCTAGGATTAGTGTCATCAATATTATCCAGTTGGTCTTCCCTATTTGATATAGGAGAGAGCTAACTATACCGTTGACTAGGATGGAGAATCCTATAGCGGTTGAGAATATCCCGTAGGCTATCGGTCTTGAAGAGTAATCAACGATGTCTGCAACGGATGCTCTCATAACTGTTTCAACACCGCCCATCGATAGACCCCATAGAATAGAGGCGAAATATAGAGAAGCTCTTTCAATATGTATAAACAAGGATAATGGGATAAACAGAGCTGTAATTGGTGTAAGTAACAATGAGAAACTTCTATACTTATCGTATAGTAACCCTATTGGGAATGCTATAATTGCATCAGAGGCCATAGCTATAAGATAAAGAAATGCAATCTCACTAGGATGAATTATGTTAATCTTTGCTAAGTCTTGAAGATAGTATGATATGAATCCCCAGTAAATTAACCCTGTAACAGCTGCAGTTGAACCTACTAAATAGACCCAGTAATTTCTCCCTAACTTCTTAGTTGTTAAACTTGTCTTCTCTAAGCTTACACTTCTAGGATTTGGATAATTAATGTAAGCATAAGAAATTGCAACCATGGAAAGTATTGCAGGTATTCCAAGTATAGAAAACCCTATCTTAAAACCTATTCCAAGCTCATCAGGATGATATGCTAGTAAAATACCTAGAATTGATGGTCCAGCAATTGCTCCTAGCTGGTCTATCACTTCATGAATGCCGAACCCCTTACCTTTACCTATACCCTCAGAGACTTCTGAAAGGAGTACATCTCTTACGGGTGCCCTCAACCCTTTACCTAATCTCTCAATGAAGTATAAGATTAAAGCAATAAGCCAGTAATCAGTTAATGCAAGTAGTGGTATAGCTAGGTTAACGGAGTAGCCAATGTATATTAAGCTCCAGAATCTTCTCGGTGAGTAAGTCTTCTGAGCTATTATGCCGCCTAGCAGCCTCATTAGGTAGCTTAAGACTTCTCCTATAGCTAGGAGTCCAGCAGCTATTGCAGGTGCAGTTAGAAAGTTAAGGTATGCTCCAGAAACAGATCTAGCGCCTTCATATACTATATCTCCAAGTAGTGACACGACCCCGAGTGTTATGAATACCTTAAACATAAGCTTCTTTTCTAACAGTTTTTACACCTATCCAATTGAATACTAATATGCGGAGTTTTATCTTTTTCTAATAATGCCTCCCCTCGTTAATCTCTTAAGATCTAGAATCTCATCTAATTCTCTTTCATTAAACCCTTCTTCAATTAATGCTTCTCTAATGGTTTTCTTCTCTCTTACTACTCTCCTAGCTATTTTTGCAGCTAAATCATATCCTATGAATGGTGTTATAACAGTTATTAAAGATGGGCTGACTTCAGCATAGTATCTACATTTTTCAACGTTTGGAGCAACTCCATTAATACATTTGGTAGCTAGATTCCTAGAAGAATTTGCTAGTATTTGTATAGATTGGAGTAAGTCGTAGGCTATTAATGGCATACCCATGTTTAGCTCTAGTTCACCTAGTTGATTAGCTAATGTAATAGATAAGTCGTTTCCTAAAACTTTTACACATACAAGCATAGTGCTCTCAAGAATTACTGGATTAACCTTACCAGGCATAATAGATGAACCTGGCTGAACAGCTGGTATCTCTATCTCGCCTAAACCAGTGTTAGGTCCTGAACTTAGTAGTCTTAGATCGTTACATATCTTCAAGATGCTTCCAGCAATAGTCTTTAGAACTCCACTAATAGATACGCATGAATCCCTCAATTGTAGAGCTTCAAATCTATTCCTAGCTATTCTAAAAGGTATTCCAGTCAATCTAGATAATTCGTCTACAACCAGCTTACCGAAGTCTGGATGAGCATTTAACCCCGTCCCTACTGCTGTTCCACCAATCGGTAGCTCCAGTAATTCATCTAGATTCTTCTTTATTCTTTCGATTCCATGAGTTATAGCAGATGCGTATCCACTGAATTCTTGTCCTAAAGTTATTGGAACAGCATCTTGGAGATGGGTTCTACCACACTTAATAACTTCTTCAAATTCGCTTGCCTTAGACTCTAGAGTATTCTTCAGAATCTCAAGACTAGGTAGAAGATCGTTAATGATGGAATCTGCGACTGATACATTTATCGCAGTTGGGAAGACATCATTTGTTGATTGACACATATTTACATGGTCATTTGGATGTATTAATTTCTTGTCACCTATTCTACCTCCAAGTATTTCTATTGCTCTATTCGCGATAACTTCATTAGCATTCATGTTTGTAGAAGTTCCAGAACCAGTCTGGAAAACATCTACTAGGAATTGTTCATCAAATCTACCCTCGGCTACCTCCATAGATGCTTTCATTATTGCTTCAGCTTTCTCTCTTTCAAGTAAACCTAATTGCATGTTCGCCTTTGCAGCAGCGTATTTTATCAATCCTAAAGCTTTAATGAAGTTCCTTGGAAGGCGTAGTCCAGAGATCTGGAAGTTTTGAATAGCACGGGCAGTATTTATGCCATAATAAGCATTTGCTGGGATCTCCACTTCACCTAATGCATCTTCCTCAACCCTATAACTAATATTACCCATATTGATATCGGATCTTAAAGCCCACTTATATACATATTAATATTGACGAGCTACAAGAAATTGAGCATTCATGGTAACCCATTTTATTATACCATATCGACTAGAGTTCATTAAAACTCAGCTGACCCCACTTTCTCTTTATGAAGCTGGATAATACTTAAAAATGAGAATAAATAAACTCTATACGATAATTATGGAGTATGTTTATGCTGCTCTCCTACTTCACAAAGCGGGAAAACAAATAAACGAAGAAAATCTAAAGAAGGTGTTAGCAGCAGCTGGTATAAACCCAGATGAAGTTAGAATTAAATCTCTCGTTGCAGCTATCTCAGAAGTAAATATCGATGAAATATTGAAGTCAGCTACGTCTATGCCTATTACTGTAACTACAGCTGCACCAGCACCAACAGTAACAGCTGAAGCCAAGCCAGCTGAAGAAAAGAAGAAGGAAGAAAAGAAAGAGGAAGAAGAAGCATTAGCTGGATTAAGCGCACTATTCGGATAACCAGATAACTTATAAGGAGCTGAAGACTAACTTACTATCTCCCTAGACCTAGTTATTTCTAGAAGTCTAAAGCATTACCTTTGCTTGACCTCAAAGTGCCTAGATAAGCATATTACATGCACTTCATCCTGATAGTTAATGATATAATGTTAGGAACAGCTTGAGATTGCTAGTTCGTTAAATGTTCTCTTACTCTATGATGGGTCGACTATTCTTCCTCCAAGTATCCAATGAATCTTTCAACTTTATTACATATGGAGCCAATTCTTAACATTCTCCAGAAAGCCATAGTTGTAAAATATCTCTCAGACAAGTCTTAAAGACTTAGACTGGCAGCATAAAACATGATAACACATGTATGATATAACAGAAACAGCTTATAGATGTAAAAAAGGAAAAACTTAATTTAAAGTATCCTGATTTAAAGAGTTTAGCGGGGAGATACAATGCCTCATGAGGCATTAGTTACTTTTGATAGACTTCGTGATGCTGAAGCATACTCTCTAGAGTTTTTCAAAGAGAGAGGGTACATTAGAAAAAAGTGTAGGGTCTGTGGAGAATATTTCTGGACTGTTAATCCTGATAGAGATGTATGTGGTGAATCGCCTTGCGAGGAATACAAATTCGTTGGCAGGAATCTAGCAAAAAAGAAATTAGATGTTAGAGGCTCTAGGGAAGTTTTCTTAAGATTCTTTGAGAAGAGGGGTCATAGAATCATTAAGCCTTATCCAGTCGTAGCTAGATGGAGAACAGACATGTTCTTAACTGATGCAAGTATTGTAGATTTTCAGCCATTTGTTACTTCAGGTATAGCTCCGCCACCCGCAAACCCTCTAGTTATTAGCCAGCCATGTATAAGGCTAGTAGACGTAGACAAGGTTGGGTTAACCTTCGGTAGACACTTAACAATATTTGAGATGGGTGGAGCACATGCTTTCAACTACCCTGATAAAGAAGTCTACTGGAAAGAAGATACTGTAAGATACTATCATGAATTCGTTAGAGAAGAATACGGCATACCTGAAGAAGAGATAATCTATAAAGAATCTATATGGAGTGGTGGAGGAAATGCTGGACCATGTTTTGAAACTATTTCATATGGGCTTGAATTAGCTACTCTAGTATTCATGCAGTATAAAACATTAGATAGTGGGCTTATCGAATTACCGATAAGAACAGTAGATACAGGTTACGGAATAGAAAGATTCGCATGGTTTAGCCAAGGGACACCTAGCTGCTTTGATGCAATATATGGAGAACTATACCCAAAGTTAGAAAAGATAATAGAACTACCTAAACCCGATAGAAAACTCCTAGAAGCTTATTCACCATATACAGCACTCGTAACTCCTAAAGCTAATCAGACTATTCATGAAGCTCGGAGAATCGTATCTGAAAGATCTGGGATACCCTTAGAAGTTATCGAGAGAGAAATAATTCCTTTAGAGAGAATCTACGCTCTCCTAGATTATACCAAGTCTATAACCTTCATAATTAGCGAGGGAGTTGTCCCCTCAAACGTTAAAGTTGGATATTTAGCAAGGCTACTCATTAGGAAAGCATATAGATTATTAGAATTCATTAACTCAGCAGATAAGCTAGTCGACTTAATAGATTTACAGATAAATTATTGGGCTAGAGACTTCCCACATCTAGAAGAGATAAGAAATGAAACAATCGAGATAATTGAATCAGAAATAAACAAGTTTAGGGAGACTATAAAGCGTGGAGCAGCTTATGTTGAGAGGGAAATTAAACAGTTGAAGACAAGAATGGAAGAGTTACCTACAGAATTCTTGGTAAGAATGTATGATGAGAAAGGTCTAACACCAGACTTCGTTAAACAGATAGCTGAAAAAATGAATCTGAAGATGAGTATCCCTGAGAACTTCTATGAACTTGTAGCTTCAAGACATCTAAAAGCAGTTGAAGCACCAACACAAGATTGGATAAAAATTCTTGAAGAGAAAGTAAAGAACTACCCTGCTACTAAGAAGCTATTCTATGAACGCCCTCTTGAATTCAATTTTAAAGCTAAGGTCTTAGGAACAGTTGACAACTACGTTATCTTAGATCAAACATTGTTTTATCCAACAAGCGGTGGGCAGGCTTCAGATAATGGATTCCTTAAATGGGGGGATAATAGAACAAGAGTTACAGAAGCTATACTACTTAGTGGTGGAGTAATCTTACATAAAGTGGAAGGTCTCATACCACCTTCAGGAATAGAGATCGAAGGAGAATTAGATAGAGAGAGAAGGCTTAGATTAATGAGGCATCATACAGCTACACACATAATACTTGGAGCTGCTAGAAGAGTCTTAGGAAAACATGCTTGGCAAGCAGGAGCTGAAAAAGAACCAGATAAAGCTAGACTCGACATATACCATCATAAGAGATTAACTAGAGAAGATTTAGAGAAGATTGAACACCTAGCTAACGGCATCGTTATGAGTAGAATTCCAGTTATTATTAAATGGATGGATAGAAATGAAGCTGAAAAAATTTACGGTTTCACATTATACCAGGGAGGAGAAGTCCCCTCAGCGATTATTAGAGTAGTAGAAATACCTGGGTGGGATGCAGAAGCATGTGGAGGAATACATTGTGAGAGTACAGAAGATGTAGGATTAATTAAGATAGTAAGAACAGAGCGAATACAAGAAGGAGTTGAGAGACTAATCTTTACAGCAGGTACATCAACTCTACCATATATTCAGGAGAATGAGAAGATTATCTCTGAAGCATCAATGATGCTTGAGACACCTTCAGCCAGCATCTTACAAAAGCTTCAGGAAACAATTAATGAGCTTAGAGACCTTAGAAGAAGATATCGTTCATTCATTAAGATTGCTGCAAAATATAGAGCGAAGGAATTATCCATTAAATCTTTAGAGTTTAACAAACTGAGAATATACGTATCTAGAGAAAGAGAAGATGATAAAGAATATGTTTTCGCAATTTCAGATGAATTGATAGGGCCTCCACAGCCTAAATGTTTTATAGCTGTTTATGGTGGGGAAAAACCAAGTATACTCATAGTATGTAATGAAGAAGCTCAGAATCTAGGTTTACATGCAGGAGAACTTGCAAGCAAGATTGCATCTAGAATAGGTGGTAGAGCTGGAGGACAGAGTAAGCTTGGTCAAGGAGTACTACAAAATGATGTAGATGAAGAAGCTTTAAGAAAAATAATCTTAGAAGTTATTGGGGAGGTTCTCAAAGGTTAGGAGACGATAAGACTATTTCTTTAACTCTAGTGCTTCCTTAAGCTTCGTAGCTATGATTTCAGCTTTCATGATTATATCTCGTATTACTTCTCTAGATGGTAAAGCTAATTCAACAGCAAGTATTCTTGCTTCCCTAGCAGCTTTAACTAATATGAACTGGATCGTTTCCCTTGTAACATAACCCATCTCAACCGCTAGTCTGATAGCTGAGCTCCCTGCTTCAATAATCTCATTCTTTACTTTCTCCAAATCTATCGCAAGGCTTTCTCCTGTGATTAAAACTCCGTCTTCATAAGCTTTATCGATAGTTATTCCTTTCATAACTGCTTTTATGTCTAGTCTTGCGAGGAGAGATGCTAATTGAGGGGATATTTCTTCACCTTTCCTAGCTACTAAAGTATCTTTTGCAATCCATATCTGTCCACCCTCAATCCTAGTTGGTATCTTCAGTTTACCGAAATCACTTAGTATCGGTCCAGGCGGTAAACCAGTATTCATCTCTGGGATGATTACATCTACATCTGCTTTCTCACCTGCTTTAGCATGCATTAGTATCTTATTCTTATCTAGCAGGATCTTAAGTTTAAATGCACTTATATTTGAGAAGATGAACCCAACTGGTGTACGTAAATCTTCTATAAGCTTAGCCAATTCTCTTTTACCTGTTTTCTCTACAGCTTTAATGAAGAGAGTCTTCTTAGCTACACGTATTATAGCGGTACCTCTAAGCTTCTTCCTAATCTCATGTATCAAGTTAGCTCTTAAGCCTGTCAACTTGAAGACTGCTACCACCTTGTGCTTCTCGATAAGATCAGCTAACTCATTTACTTCATTAATCTTCCACTTCTGAACTCTCATAGTAGCAGCTTGACTATGCAAGACCAGCATCACACCTCTAGATCACAATAGCTCGAATACTGATTATTCAACCTACTTAAAAAACTTAAAACATTGAACTTGAGAATATTCTAACCACTTTGTTCATCAAAATTGTTTACTAGGATTCTCAATGATAGAAGTATTTCAAAAAAAGAGTAGGGAATTTTATGAGTTGAAGACTATTCTAATACTTGGAGGAGAAGATTATCTTTACTAAGTCGGTTATCTTCACTGTTTTGAGAATATTTACTAAGAAGACTATGAAGCCTAAAGCTAACATTAATGCTACCACTGTAGCGTAGAACATGTAAGGCTCATATGGTCCAAGCCCCATCGGGTAGAGAGTCCTCCTCAACATTCCAAGAGTTCCAGCAAGCCCCATGCTTAACCCCATTACCAGACCACTCACGAAGGTCGCACATATTATTTATGTCTCTCTATTCTTCATCTCTTAGTCTAGAATCTTAAGGAGAACTTTTCTTTAATGCAGCTTTAAATATTCTAGAAACTGTAGAAGCATCTACACCTAAGAGGAAAGCTACATCTTTCATTTTAACATTCTTTCTAGAGTCTAGGTAGCCTGATTTAAGGATTGTATTTAAGACTTCTAATTGCCTCTGAGTTAACTCGTAACCTACATAATCATGGACTGATAGAATTTCTACGTCTAAACCTTTACTAACCAAACTCTCAATGAGTTTCTTCTGGAATAGCCTACCAGGTACTATTATTTTTGCTATAATCCCTAAAGATTCAGAATAAGATACAGATTCAATTATTATAGGAAGCTTAGAGAGGACCTTACAATACTGACAGCTCTCAACTGTAACCCAGAGATAATTACCTGGTAGAAGCATGTATGAACCAGGAATATCGTTTAACTGAGCCTTCTGAATAGGGTTAAGACAGCTTTAATAGATGTGTTGAGTGGTAATCGCGTATCCTAACTTTCTTAAATTCTGCCTCTATTCCTCTTCGGCGTAGAAAATCTAGTACTTTGCAATCACTATGATGTATTAGTATCTTTAAAGTTTTTAAGCCTAGCTTCTGCCTCAACCCAACCGGGATATAGGAAGATATCTGTTAAGATAAGTATTATTCTCTGTATATCCTCTTTTTTACTTCATTCCTCTAATATGACTTTGACAGGTTTATCCATCGTCTTCTTTACATATATGGATTTAATATTATTGTAGTGTTTTTCTAACCTATCGGCAATCTTAGATATTACTGTTAAAGCATTCTCTACTAAGCTTCTCGTATCCATGTCTTCAACACCTATCATACACATAGCCTGAGGGTTCTTCCTAACATTAACGGTTACCGTCTTACTATATTTCTTAGCAAGATCTGCGATGTTTGCTCCAGGAGGTATTGGGATAGGTCTCTTACCTCTACCACCTAATGCTGCTCCGAGAGCTTTAGCCGTTAAACCCATCAGTGGAGGGTCAATTAAGAAATAATCATACTGAGATGCAATCTTCTTTGCAGCTCTCTTATTCCCAACCAGCGATTCTAATTCATCTCTTTCTATTACTCTATCGATCTCAGGAATCTTTCTCGCTTCAGATCCTAGAGCTGGCGTAGCTATTACACATATTCTTCTCTTCTTCCCACCTAAACCATTTGGGAGCTCAATATCTTCAACAAATCTATTCTCAGGCTTCTTTAGGTCTACACCCTCAATATTGATTAGAAGCTCTATACTCTGCTTAAACTTCCTAGGCTTAGTAGATTTCTTTACTTCTTCAATTGCTTCAATAAGATTCTTCTCTAAAGCTTTAGACATTCTTCTTCACATACCTTCCAGAAGCCAGGTTAATATAAGGATAATCGTTCCCACACATGACGGGTGAGGCATAGTTAAAATTGCAAGAATTAGAAGCCGTCTTAGAAAATCATGAGCACGATATTCTAAATCGATCCTCTCATATCCAGCTCAATCACTTCTACAGTTGATCTTCTAGAATCTCTAAACCATAAAGATTCATGACTTCAATCTCCAGATATTCTACACTAGTTTATCGTCATGTATTCCTAGATCTATCTCTTTAATTACTTCTCTGGGGTTTTTACCATCCACCGTTACACCCATGCTTAAGCATGTACCGAGTACTTGTTTAACAGCAGACTTCAAATTCCTAGCACGCATATCATCGATCTTTACTCTAGCTATCTTTATAACCTGGTCTAGGGTTAACCCACCAATATTTTCTCTACCAGGCATTTTAGAACCCTTCTCTACTCCAGCCTCCTTGACTATTAGAGCAGCGGTAGTAGGTGTTCCAACTACGACTTTGAATTCCTTAGTATCAGTGTTAACGGTTACTTCTACTGGAACTCTCATACCTCTAAACTCTGAGGTAACCCTATTTATCTCCTCAACTATCTGTAGAACATTTACACCTAGTGGACCGAGAGCTGGACCTATAGGTGGACCAGCATTTGCCTCACCACCTGGTACGAGGAATCGGACAGTTTTCTCAGGCACTTTAATTACCACCTCCGTTAGCTGGTTATTAAGCTAATCTGACTCAGTAAATTAAAAACCATCTTAAAGTTAAACTTAACTGTATATAACTATTTATCTAATGTAGGTTAAAAATAGAGTTTTATCTGATGAGCTATATTAGCTATCAAGACTGGTGGCGATAGTCGTTTGAGCCAATCTCTGAATGAGTTAGATCTAACCTACGAGCCTACAGATTTACTACTCATAGGTTGGATACATCAGCTTAAGCCAACCTCTAGATGGTTGTAGTACTGCGCGAATAGTTTTGGGGAGCTCACATACATCTACTTAGAAGGTCTGGTTAGACGTACTTGGTCAGCTGAGATGGAGATTGGGAGGGGGAAGGCAGCATCCGTAGGCTCTATCGTAAGCTCATTTTTAGGTTTATCTATTCTTACTACTCTACCATATATCCCTCTTAGTGGTCCAGCAACTATTTCAACTATGTCTCCAATTGAGATTGTCTCAATAACTGGTTTCTCAACTAGATGCTGCATAATCTCTTCCTTCTTAACTACTAAAGCAGGTCTAGATTTTACATGCCTTACTGCTTGAGTTACTAATGAGACTTTCTCCTTACTATCTGCTTCAATGAATATGTATCCCTTGATATTCGGTAGAGCTATTATAGAGTATACACCATCTACTACAATCTCTCTTCCAACTACCTTCCCATCCTGTATAATCTCCCTAATGATTTTACTCTCAATGATCCTGGCTACATTCCTCTCCTGACCTACGGTTACTTTTACTGCAAAGTATCTTGGAGAACCTTGAGACAATATCCCTCTACCCTATACTCCTTGGATAGCTAATGCCACGAACCTTATAATAAATGCTATTACGCCGATAACTGCTACCCCGATTAGAGTTATCCTCAATGCAAGTAGAAATTCATCCTTAGAAGGCTTCCTAGCTAACTTAAACAAAATTATGGAATTCTTAATGAATTCTTTTAAACCCAACTCTTCACCCGAATAATACCCTGAACCATTTTCTTAAAATACTTATTCTAATCCAACTAAGTTAATTTTATAGTAGTTTGTTACCAGTTCCTAGAAGAATGCTGAATTGATTTAGAAAGATTGGGATTACTTTATATTGTAGATTTAGAATGGAGAGACAGTATGAGTAGGCGGGCAGTAGTCTGTACATCATGTAATAAGCCGATAGCTCCTGGAGAATCAGCTGTAAATTTCCCATGCCCTAATTGTGGAAGAGTAAAGATATGGAGATGTGAGATATGTAGGGAGCTTGCTAAACCCTACATATGCCCATCATGCGGGTTTGAAGGACCGTGAATTGAGAATGAAGAAAGTAGTAGTACTTGTTAGGATAATGCCTCTCGATGAATCTGTAAACATAGAGAACTTATTGTTAAAGATGAAGTCTAATCTTCCTCAAAATATTGAGCTTATCTCTGTAGAGACTGAGCCATTCGTCTTTGGGCTTAATGTAATAAATGCTTTATTCAAGATACCTGATGAAGAAGGCTACCCAAACATATTAGAGGATTACTTGAAAGGTTTTGAAGAAGTAGGAGAACTCGAAATAATCTCAATGAGTAGAGCTAGCTCTTAGAATATAGCATATCACAAATTTTGGAAGAATATGCGCTAGGCGGGTTCTCAAACTCCTCATAAAGTATAATGATGTTTGACTCAATACAATTAAAACTTATCTAGAAGATTTCAGCCGACTAGTAGGATATAATCTTTCTTACGATTCTCAAAATTCTAATCAAAGTTAATTGATTTTCTAGAAGTTTTCATTTAAATACTAGATAAGGTAAGTAGAGTAAGGATGAGTGCTAAGGAACTACGGCTTAGAGTTGCTGAAGCTAGGCAGAGAGACGTTGGGTATGGTATAGCTAGAATAGATAGAGAAGTGGGAGCTAGCGCAGGTTTCCAGACAGGTGATATGGTTGAGATTAGAGGGAAGAAAGTTGCTGCTGCAACCCTCTGGCTTGGATACCTTGAAGATGAGAAAGATGTTATCAGGATTGATGGATACATACGGAGCAATGCAGGTGTAGCATTAAATGACTGGGTCATAGTACGTAAAGCAGATGTGAGAGAAGCTCAACTAGTAGTACTCGCTCCAGTTAATACAACAGTTAAACCAGATGAAAACTTTACTAGATTAGTTAAGAGTAGACTTATCGAGTATCCCTTAGTACAGAAGAATATTGTGCCAGTACTATTCTTTGGGAACCTATTCACCTTTGCAGTTATTCAGACGAGACCTACAGGTGTAGTTAAGATTACACCTAAGACTAAGCTTGTAGTACACAGCAAGATAATACAAGAGAAAGCATTTAGGACGAGCGTAACTTATGAAGATATTGGTGGACTGCAAGAACAGATACAGAGAATTAGAGAGATGATAGAACTACCTCTTAGATATCCTGAATTATTCCAGAAGCTTGGGATAGAGCCTCCTAAAGGTGTCTTACTATACGGTCCACCTGGATGCGGTAAGACTCTTCTAGCAAAAGCTGTAGCTACAGAAGCTGAAGCAAACTTCATTCTAATCAATGGTCCAGAGATTATGAATAAATATTATGGTGAAACAGAGGCAAGGCTTAGAGAGATCTTTAGGAAAGCAGAAGAAGAAGCTCCAAGTATAGTATTCATTGATGAGATCGATGCTATAGCTCCTAAGAGGAGTGAAGTAACAGGAGAAGTTGAGAAGAGAGTTGTAGCTCAGCTACTTGCTTTAATGGATGGTTTAGAAGCGAGAGGTCAGGTAATAGTTATTGGTGCAACAAATAGACCTAATGCTCTAGACCCTGCTCTTAGGAGACCTGGAAGATTTGATAGGGAGATAGAGATAGGCATACCTGATAAGAAAGGTAGAAGAGAGATACTGCAAATACATACTCGTGGTATGCCTCTCGCAGAAGATGTAAATATAGATAGACTCGCAGAGATGACTAGAGGATATACTGGAGCAGACCTAGCAGCATTATGCCGTGAAGCAGCAATGAAAGCAATTAGAAGAATACTTCCAAGTATAGATTTTAATGAAGAACATATATCCCCTGAGATACTAGATAGCCTAGTAGTTACGATGAAAGACTTCCTAGACGCATTTAAGGAGATAACACCTACAGCATTGAGGGAAGTAGAGATTGAGATACCTAACGTTAGATGGGAAGATGTTGGAGGTCTAGAAGAAGTAAAACAGAGACTCGTAGAAGCAGTTGAGTGGCCACTAAAATATCCTGAAAAGTTTGAGAAATTCGGCATTAAGCCTCCTAGAGGAATACTCCTCTACGGGCCACCTGGATGCGGTAAAACATTACTTGCGAAAGCTATAGCTACAGAATCTGAAGCAAACTTCATAAGTGTTAAGGGGCCAGAGATATTCAATAAATGGGTAGGAGAATCAGAGAAAGCTATAAGAGAAATATTTAGGAAAGCAAGGCAAGCTGCACCATGCATAATATTCTTTGATGAGATTGAATCAGTCATACCTAGAAAAGACTTGGTAGACGATTCTTCAGGAGTAACTAACAGGGTCTCAAGCCAACTCTTATCAGAGATGGATGGAGTAGAAGAATTATCAGATGTCATAGTTATCGGTGCAACAAATAGACCTGACTTGATAGATCCAGCAGTTATGAGACCTGGAAGGCTTGATAGATTAATCTATGTACCTCCACCTGATGAGAAAGCTAGGTATTCTATCCTTAAGATATATACTAGGAAGATGCCTTTAGCTCACGATGTTAATCTAAGAGAATTAGCTGCTAGAACTGAAGGATATTCAGGAGCAGATTTAGAATCACTCTGTAGAGAAGCAGCTTTAAACAGTCTTAGAAAGAATATCGAAGCAGAATACGTAACTAGGGAAGATTTTGAAGAAGCATTAAAAATAGTTAAGCCTAGCATATCACCCCAGATGGTAAGAGAGTATGAGAGAGTTAGAGAGTTCCTAAGGTATACTGAGAAACAATTAACAATGATAGGTTAGGAGAAGATTCAAAACATTGAGCAAGAAGCACATAGTTCTTAGAAGTGAGTTATATTCAAAAGTAATGGAAGCACTCCAGAGAATGGGGGGGAAAGCTTTAGAAGAAAATCTTCTTGAAGAATTAAGAAAGAGAGGTATAGAAGTAACCCAGTCTGAACTCAGAAGCATATTAATGAAGCTGGAGATCCATGATAAAGTAAGAGTATTAAGCTTAGATGAAGAAAAGAAGTTAATTGAATTGCTAACTAAGACTTGAAAGGGAGAGTTTATCGTATCTGAGAGTATCCCTTTTAGAGATTCCTATGATATCTTAACTTCCAATTTTTCTACTACTAATTATTCTGCTACTTTCAAAACCATGCATCTAGACTGGTTTTTCCTCTTTCTTCTCTTAATGTATTCTGTAACTCATTTAATGCTTTCCTAACTCTCTCAACTGAGAAATCATACTCTCCACATAAGAGATCTTCAATAGCTTGGTAGTTAGGCTCAGACCATTCTATCTTGTAGGATTCCAGTATATTTGGCTTTAAGAATATATTTCTAATCTGTTCTAGGTCTACATCAACTTCTATCTTCAAGTGTTTTAAAACATTCTCAGCAGTCCCGTAATCCTTGATTAATTTAAGAGCTTTCTTTGGACCGATACCCTTAACCCCCTCCCAGTAATCGGTTCCAACAAGTATCCCAATATCTATTAATTGCTCTCTACTTATCTTCAAAGCATTTAGAAGCTTATCCAAGTGTATGAGCTCAGGTACAACTTCAACATACTCTTTTCTACCTGGAAGCTTCCTCCTACCAACTATTGAAAGATTCCTAACTAGTCTAGGTGAACCAAAAAGTAGAGAATCCATATCTTGAGATGCTGAAGCATAAGCATCCCCCCTCGAAGCTATGTATGCTGCCTGAGCTTCACCTTCACTTGGAGCTTGTAGAACCGGTAGCCCCATTAAGCTTATTAGATTCTTAGAACTCTCAACTATAAACTCATCAAGTGTAGCTGCTTGTTGAGCATATTTTCTTGCTTCTTCAATCCTACCTTCTTCTAATGCTTGACGATAGAGTACAGCTGCTTCAGCCCTCCTCTCCATTCTCTTCTCTACAGCCTGTTTCTTAAGTTCAGGTGGTCTACCATCATAGACGAAGATAGGCTTCATACCTACTTTTAAGAAATTTATAACTCTAAAGAATAATCCACTTAGATGGCTTGTAATCCTTCCATGCCTATCCATTAGTGGTCTACCATCCTGACCACGTATTATAGTGATAAACTGGTACAGCATATTGTATGCATCTAGAGCTATAGCCCTTCCTCTTAGGTCCTCTAGGTTAAGCTTCTCAATAACTTCTTCTGGAATTAAGTCTCCGAGTTTAACACCCATCTAAGCCTCAACTCTCTACAAATTATATAGCTTATTCAGACGTATAAATTATTACTTTTAATATGGGCTACGTTCTAAAGAGTGTTTTTTAGATTATGATTAATCTCTTAAATTAAGATGGCAAGTATGGAGTGGGCAGACTTAAAACATCCCAGGCTTTCAGTTTGTTTTCATCAAGTCCAGGGTTATGATGAATTTTAAGGGTGCTACCTCAAGTACTCGACGTGAGTATATTAATTCTACTTTATAACCTAACTCTTCAGCTAACTTAGCTACTCTTGTGGAAGCTCTGCTAATCGGGTCTTCTCCACTTTCAACATGGTATAAGTGGATCACTCCATTCTTTTTTAGTTTACTTAATGCTAAACCAAGGAATTTTAAGGAATCAAATGGTAGATCCATTATTATTCTATCATAAACTGTTTCAATGCCTCTTAGCACTTGTCTTACATCTCCATGTATAGCTCTAACTCTATCTTCAACTTTGTTCAACGATATATTCGTCAACAGATACCTGTATGCATCTGGATTTAACTCAATAGCTGTAACTTTTACTGTTGAATTCTTCTTAGCTATTAAGATTGAGAATGGCCCAATACCTGCAAACATATCTAAAACATCTTCATTATCTTTAACTAGTTGCGCTACTCTCAGCCTCTCACCGCTCATTCTAGGATTAAAGAATGTTCTCATTATGTCTAGTTTATAGATACATCCATGTTCTCTATGGATAGTCTCGGTATCCAGTCTACCTGCGATTACATTGAACATTCTTATCCTGTATTCTCCAATCGTTTCACCTTGCTTAGAGAGGACCGTCTTAACTCTTGGATAGATCTCCATTACTACTCTCCCTATCTCCTTACTGTAACTTTCAAGCTCTTCTGGTATACGTATTAAAGCTACATCTCCAACAAAATCGATTGATGATGGAATATATTGATGGAGCTTCTCAGGGAGGATATTCACCAAGGCTTCTCTTAAACTCCTAGCCTTCTCCGAACGTCTCTTAAAGAATGCCGAAGCAATTTCAAGAGAATAATCTTTTGTTAAGACATCTAAACCATTAGTGGTCTTCAGTGGAAAGAAGACATAGTCTTCTTCAACCTTAGGCTTAAAATCATTATCAATTAACCCGAGTAGTTTTAGTTTTCTTCTTACTTCTTCAGCTTTGGATTTCACGACTTTAACTGCTATCTTTTCTTCCAATTTTCCTAAACTATTGTTGTAGAGAAACCTTAAAAACATGAATCCTATAAGTATCGAGACAGGTATGAGGCTGGAAGAAGTCGTAGAAAAAACTATTGAAGAATACAACAAGTATAGGAGGACGGTAGCAGAAGCTAAACTCTTGAATATAAATGGTGATGAAGTATTGCTGGAGATTTCTGGGACATTATGTCATACCTGCGGCTTCGTAGATTATCTTGAAGATTTCATCTATGAAATGGAGAGAGTAACGAGTGATTATGTAGCATCTTTAAAAAACTATAAACAGATTGGAGATAATAAATTCATCGTTAAATACAAAATTGAAAAGACTAAATCTTAAGAGAATTATATATTCTGTTTAAACATGGATTCTTTACGTTTCCAATGCTAGTCTTCATTGGTAAGAATAGTGGAATTTATTAAGTAGTAGTTCATAGATTAGATAGACAAGAGTGGTCGAATAGTGAATGGGAGATATCTGGTTAGTAGATGTCTCAGCAATTCAGCTTAAGTCAGCATCATATCTAGTGAGAGAAGGCTTGATTAGAGGAAGATTGATAATTCATAGAGCAATATTGATGGAGATTGAGAAGCAAGCATCTCAAGGGGATACATTAGCTATAAGAGGCTTAGAAGAATTAGAGGAGGCTTGTAGAAGCTGTAATGTTGAAATAATATACACTGGCTCATCTGTAGAAAGCTTTGGAAATGATAGGCTAAGCATTCTAGATGAAGCTAAAAAGCTTGATGCAATCTTAATTACATGTGATCCTACAACAGCCAAATTAGCTGAATCGATAGGTATAAGAGTACTGTATGAGCTTCCTCCACCACCTTTCAAGATAGACGAACTATTCTCTGAAGATGTTATGAGCGTCCACTTGAAAGAAGGTTTACCACCAAGAGTTAAAAGAGGGATTCCCGGCAGATGGAGGCTTCAAGAAATCTCCGATAAGCCTATGAATCGTGAAGAATTAGAGTTGTTAATAGCTCACCTTCTGAAAGAAGCCTATACATTTTTTGGAATAAACGCTTTCCTAGAGATTGATAAACCTAATGTAAAGATATTCCAGCTTAGAGATTATAGAATAGTCGTTACTAGACCACCTTTTTCAGATGGATTTGAGCTAACAGTAGTTAGACCAATATTAAAGAAGAATCTAAGAGATTATAATCTACCCTTAGAAGTAGTCGAGAGACTTGAAAACCATGCTGAAGGTATACTTATAGCTGGTCCACCTGGAATGGGTAAATCAACTTTTGCTCAAGCTCTAGCTGAATACTATAGACAGATGAATAAGATAGTTAAGACTATTGAGAGCCCTAGAGACCTGCATCTCTCTCCAGATATTACACAATATTCTAAGTCTTCTTCAAAAGAGGATGAGCTACATGATGTTCTCCTACTAAGTAGACCAGATTATACAATCTTCGATGAGATTAGAAGCTCAGAAGATTTCGACCTCTTTATAGATCTCCGATTTGCTGGAATAGGGATGGTTGGAGTAATCCATGCAACAACACCTATAGATGCTATACAGAGGATCGCTAATAAAGTAGATGTAGGAGTCCTACCATCTATAATAGACACCGTAATCTTCATGGATAAGGGAGAAGTATCTGAGATATACACTTTAGAGATGGCTGTGAAGGTTCCATCAGGCTTAAAGAAAGCAGACTTAGCTAGACCAACAGTTATCGTTAGAGATTTTCTCTCAGGTGAACCTAAGTATGAGCTCTATGTTTTCGGTGAGAGAACCTTCGTAGTACCAGTAAAGAAGTTTGTAGAAGAATTAAGTACTCCTACGAGGCAGATAAGTAGCTTCCTACATAAGTATATTCCAGAATTCAGGATTGAGGAGAATGAAAATACGGTAAGGATCTACATTCCTGAAAAATACTATAGAATCTATCTGAGGAAATGTCAGAATAAGCTACTTAAGCTAGCCAGAAGGCTTGAAGTAAACCTAGAGGCAATACCTAGATAATAGAACTAAAATCTAGGTCATATTCTTTGATACTTCAGTAATAATGTTTGAGAAGACGTAGGTGAATGATCTGTCTAGAGCTTTTTAGCAAAATTCTGGGCTTCACCTACTTATTATTTCTTAAGATTCTAGCAATCTTCTCTAGTTTTTCTAAAACTCTTAAAGCATCCTCTCCGAATACTAGTATCATTGGTTCTTTACCCCAATCTCCAAGATGATAGATAAGGTCTGGAGCTCTCCACCCGATTTTTTCAAGGGCTGTCTTAACACCCCATGGTATTGTTTTTCCTTCAGCATATTTAATTTCAGGAGGTTCTTCCCTCCTATCATAGCTACTTACTATGTATCCCAGTTTCTTTGCAGCTGATATTACTTCTTCACTATATTTGATGTTTATCGCTGACCTGAGATTAGGGTAGTATCTCATTATAGTTAAGACTGCTGAGGCTACATGTTTTGATGAATTAAACCATGGGCATGATGATGCTCTAGCTTTACTATCTACTTTAACTATTCTACCAGGTATACCTGCAATATCATCTAAGCTTTCTGGATTCTCTATAGCCATTACTAGATTACTCTGAGACTCAGGTATGAAATCCGCCACCCAATCAGACTCTTCAATTACGTTCACTGCATTCCTAAGATTCTCTAGTACTCTGAATTTCTCAGCTTCTTTAACAACTTTACCTGTTGGATTTACGGGACCATGTCCACTACCAATAGGTAAGCTGTATCTAATGGCGGATGTAACGAATTCCTTAGCTGTTTGAACAGCTTCAGGAATACTGTATCCTTTAGCTAGTTGAGCAGCTATTGCTGAGGCGAAGGTACATCCTGTTCCATGAGTATTCTTCGTATCGATACGTTCTCCTACATAGATTCTAAACTCTCCTTGATAATATAGTACATCTACAGCTTCTCTCCCATTGATGTGTCCTCCTTTAATAACTACGGCTTTTGGACCTAGAGATGAAATCTCTTCAGCGGCTTTCTTCTGATCATCTACGTCTTTAATCCTGATCTTAGCTAGTACTTCAGCTTCCCTAGCATTTGGTGTTATTACTGTAGCTAGAGGGATTAGTTTTTCAATTAAAGTATTTACTGCTTCTTCTCTCAGTAGTCTAGCACCACTTTTCGCAATCATTACAGGGTCTATAACTACTGGTGCATTAATCTTTCCTATTTCATCTGCGACTGCAGATATAATCTCTACTGTATGAAGCATACCAGTCTTTACTGCATCTACACCTATATCCTCAACTACTACTCTTATCTGCTCACGAACCATCTCAACTGGGATATCATGTATCATAGTAACAGTTCTTGTATTCTGAGCTGTAATAGCTGTTATAGCAGACATACCGTGGACTCCTAAAGCTGCAAAGGTCTTTAAGTCTGCTTGAATACCTGCACCTCCACCTGAGTCTGAACCAGCAATTGTTAATGCTCTAGGAATCCTCATATCTACTCTAGGATTCTCTCAGTCTTTAATATATTTGTATACAAGAGGCTTATCATAGAGCGTTAAAACCTCTTGATAATATCTACTTTCTCTTTTAATAGGTTTAGTAGTTTTCTTTCTCTTTCTGTTATACCTGAGTTTTTATCGTCCTTCAGTTTTTCTCCTTCATATGCAGTGGCCATGAATGTTTCAGCTGTATTTATCAAGTCTATTATTCTAGTAACGTCTCCAGCATGTAGGTATATTGTTAAATCATTTACTAAGAGTATCTTGGTTGGATTAGATAGATATGTATTAATCAAAGATTCAATATTGATTCTATTCTCTTCTGCATACTTTAGTACTTCTTCTCTAGTCTTCCCCATCAATCTAGGTGCCCATACTCTCTCTAATCTAAGATACCTAACCCTTAGAACATACTCTGTATATTCTCTTACCGACCCTCCTACCCCGTGGATCCTCGATGGAGCTATATCAATGATTGTAATATCATCTGAATAACCTTTTTCTATTAGAAATTTCAAGAATTCTGCAAGGAATGCTGTTTTACCTGAACCGACATCTCCTACTAGTAGAGTTTTCTTTTTAAGGAACTCCTCCAAAGTATTCAACTCTTTAATATACCGTATATTCTTAAAACATCTTCAAGGTCTGGTTTACTAACTTCTTCAAGCTCGTATCTAACCTTTACATATGGTTTTTTCAATTCTATTAATCTTCCAAGGTCTATGGGTGTACCGAGGATAACTAGGTCGCAGTCAATATTGTTGATTGTTTCTTGGAGTTCCTTAATCTGTTCTTTACTATAACCCATAGCTGGAAGAACTGGACCTAGATGCTTATAGGTTTGATATACTTCCTTGATAGATCCAACTGCGTAATCTCTAGGATCTATAACTTCTCCTGCATTATACATCCTAGCAGCAATAAACCCTATAGAGTAGCTCATGCCCCCATGTGTTACTGTAGGACCATCTTCTACAACGAGGACTTTCTTACCTTCGATAGCTTTAGGATTTGGTAAATAAAGTTTAGATGATGCTTTAATTATTAACGCATTCTTGTTTATCTTCCTAATATTCTCTTCAATTATCTTCACGTTCTCTCGGCTTACTGAATCGACTTTGTTAATTACAACAACATTAGCCATCCTAACGTTTACTTCTCCTGGATATGTTGAGATTTCTTGATTTGGTCTAAGAGCATCTGCAACTGTTACAAGTATGCTTGGTTTAAAGAATGGGAAGTCATTATTTCCACCATCCCATAAAATAACATCAACATTTTTTGAGGCTTCTCTTAAAACCTCTCTATAATCGACTCCAGCATAAACAGTATTTCCCATTTCTAAGTGTGGTTCATATTCTTCTCTTTCTTCAATTGTACACTCATATCTCTCAAGATCCTCAAATGAGCTGAATCTCTGTACTCTGTATCTCAGTAATCTACTATATGGCATAGGATGTCTGACGATATTGAATTTTACATTATGTTTCTTCAGTATTGATGCTAGTCTTCTCGTAACTGTGCTCTTCCCAGCACCAGTTCTTACAGCTGTAACTCCTATAACAGGTACATCTGATTCAAGCATAGTACTCCTCGGACCGAGGAGCATAAAATCCGCTCCAGCAGCTAAGACTTCTGAAGCTTTATGCATTACATCTTCATGGGTTAAATCACTGTAAGATAAAACAACTAAATCTACATTATATTTCCTGATTAATTCGGTGAGCATCTCCTCAGAGTATATTGGAATACCATTAGGGTAGTTTTCCCCTGAGAGTTCTGGTGGATATATTCTACCACTTAATCCAGGTATTTGAGCAGCAGTAAATGCGACTACTTCATAGAATGGATTATCTCTGAAATACATGTTGAAATTATGGAAATCCCTTCCAGCTGCACCCATAATGATTACTTTCTTTCTATACATCCTCTTCTGTAGATTAATTCCTCTCAACTAGACTAAGAATTTTGCGATTGATAATTTATCTAATGATTTGGAGATAAGAATACGTTAGGAAGTATTCAAAATTGAGGCGTTTTAATGAACATTATTAAACCCAATAAAAATAATGGTATAAGCTCCTTATAGCATAAATTATAAGGATGCTTAATCATCTAAGAGGCGGAGATGATAGATACTAAGAAGATATCTTTATTAGCTGTATTTACAGCGTTAGGAGTATCTCTAGCACCATTCTTCTGGTTCCAGTTCATTACAACGAAAGCTTATCCTACCCAGCACTTCGTAAATGTACTAAGTGGAGTAACAATCGGGCCATGGTGGGGAGCGGTTGCAGCAATATTTATTGGATCAATTAGAAATATGCTTGGAATAGGAACTCTATATGCTTTCCCAGGAGGGATACCTGGAGCAATACTTGTAGGACTAGGATACAAACTCACAAGACGTGCAAAGAATAGATTCATAAAATACTCTGCAGCGTTTCTAGAACCTATTGGAACAGTTTTAATAGGTGGAACATTTTCACTTCTCATCTTCGCACCACTAATAGGTGATGTAAGGCTTACTGGTATGATTAGGGAGCAAGGTGTTCTAAGCCTTTTACCTATCTTCTGGGCTGGATGGGCTGCAAGCTCTATCCCAGGTTCGATCATAGGTTACGTGGTAATTCTAACTCTAGATAGATTGGGCATAATAACTACTCTAACATCAACTATGAAGAGAGTCCAGATACCTAGCTCAACTATTTCTGAGACCATACATAGATATCGCTAGTATAAAAGTTGGCTAAGACACCTAAGCCTATACTGAAGAAGTAAGCTAGTAGATCATTCAACTTGAAGAAATCAACCAATATGTATAGTGCTCCAAGAGTTACACCCATTCCCAGAAGACGTGAGAGATGGAATAATCCAGCTCTAACCCATACATTTACCTTCGTATTCCTATTTCTGAAAGTCCATAAATCGTTAAGGATAAAATTATTGATTATAGCGACCTCTGTAGCTAATGCTCCAGAAATCATGTAATATACTTGAAGCCAATCTTTTAGAACAATGTATGCAGCCATGTTAACTAAGATTCCAAATCCTCCAACAATATTAAACTTGAGAAACTCTGCCGAGAACAATCTTCTCAGTATCTTAGAGATTAATTTAACAAGCCTATTCATATAAACCACGTAGATTATAGATATAGCTCTTTGCACTTAGCTAGATTTGTTGCAAAATTTCCCCTTGAGTCTACTGGGGTCTCAAGAATCAATGGTAAATCTCTGATATGTGGGTTGTGGAATAATTCTCTAAAACCGTTTTCACCTATCTTCCCCATTCCTATATGCTCATGCCTGTCAAGATGAGATCCAAGATCTCCTTTTGAATCATTGATATGCACTACTTTTAGTAGTTTTAAACCTATTATCTCATCAAAATCTCTAAGAGTATTTTCTATTGCTTCTCTAGTTCTAAAATCGTATCCTGCTGCAAAAGCATGGCAAGTATCTACACATACTCCAATTCTATCTGGGTACTCGATCATGTTTAGTATCCTTCTTATATCTTCAAATCTTGAGCCGACGCTATTCCTCTGTCCAGCCATATTCTCTAATAAGACTATTACATTATTGTCTACCTTACTGAGAGCTGTATTGACAGCTTCTGCTGCTTTCTTTATTCCTGCTTCAAGCCCTTTACCTAGATGACTCCCGATATGTACGACTAAGTATTTTAATCCAAGCTCTCCGCTTCTCTCAAGTTCTTGTATGAGTGATGATACAGACTTCTTGAAAGTTCCCTGTATTGGAGAAGAAATATTGGGGAGATAAGGCATATGGGAAACAGCAATAGAATAATTAAATTCTTTCATCTTTTTCCTAAATTCTTCAATTTCCCGATTACTCAATTTTTTTGCTTTCCAGCCTCTAGGATTCCTTGTGAATATCTGAAAAGTAGTACATCCAAGTTCACGAGCTCTATCTACAGCTTTATCTATTGTTCCTGATATTGAAACATGTGCTCCTAATAGCATGATATTCCAATATTTACGGTCTCAAGGTACACAAAAAGTTTACTCTACATTAATACCAATAATACTTCAAAACCCAGTATCTATTTCTCATCTACGTTATTTCAGCTTCTTAAACTCTATCTGCTTGGCAGACCATAAACTAATAAGCTTCTCTCTAGCCTTTAAGGGGTCGAATGTTTTCAGCATGACTATGTCGTTATCTATCGTTACTATCTTACCGCATTTGAAACATCGATAGCTAGCTTCTGCATAGGTTATCTGGATGTGGCCACAGTTCCTACATACTACGACTTTGTATATTCGCTTTTTCATAGCTCCTAAAAATAGAAGAATTATCTTAAATTATTCTTTTAACATTTTCAAGTATCTCGGAAGATGTTAGTCCATATTCTATTCCGAATGCTATCGCTGATAGGTTCTTCACTTCTACTTCCTTAAGTTTTATGAATGAGTATATGATAGCCAGCTTGAATATATCCTGCAGGAACGTTTTCTTAGCCTTTTTTATGGATTCTTCTTTAAACCATGATTCTATAGAAATTACCGTCCTTAGAGGCTGAGAAAGATCTATAATCTTTAAGAGGTCTTCATAGTATGTATCTTCTAACTCTCTAAGCACTTCTTCAATGTTTGCGGCTTGGACCATTCTCTCAATCATTCTACCATTAATTCTTACTCCAGAAGATAACATGAATTTTCTTGCTTCAGCTGGCGTTAGATTCCAGAGTTTAGATCTTAATGCTGCTGTTAATATGTATCCATCGATTTCATATGCTAACAATGATTCTAATGGTTTTCTCTCATCTCTCCTCATCTTCTTAATTGCATAGAATAGCTGTTCATAGAAAGACCTATCTAGTGATGTCTCGAATATTAGTGGGTCTTTCTCTTTCTGGTAAATTTCTAATGCATTTAATAGATCTCTATACATAAGTGTGTTTCTAAGAGTCTCTACAGTAGCCTCTAACTCTTTCTCAACTAATGCTTTAACAACTAAGTCTCTCATCTTAAGATGTTCTTCAGCTCTAAGATTTATCTTTGGGGATACTTCTTCATATGGTGTTCCTAAAGCTCTAGCTTTAAGGATAATCTTAAGATTCCTGAAAATATGTCTGAGAAAGTATTTTTCAAGAAATACAGCTCTAGGAATATACTTGATAAGCGAGTACTCCGTATCTATCAAGCTTGTCAGAAAGATTTTCTCAAGATTCTCAGAGGTTAATGGTTTAGGTGGTTCTCCGAACACATTACCGTAGATTGTTGGTCTCAGCTTATCAACCATCTCTCCAAGATTCCTTGAATTGGATAGATCTTCGTATATTGGGTATTCAAGCAGCATCCCCTTCAGAGCATATGTTCGTACTATTGAGTAGAGGCTTCCAAGCTTTGTAGTTGACATGCTAGCCTTCTCCCTCAAATAAAATCTTCAAGACTTGGTTAATTATCTCATCTATTTTACTGTGAAATCTATCCTTGATTCTTTTAGCTTCTTCATCTGCTTTCTTTAATAACTGTTCAGCTTCTCTCTGAGCTTCCTCCTCAATATTCCTCAATAAGTTATCAAGCTCGATTCTAATCTCGGAAACTATTTTCTCCCGGATCTTTCTCGATTCTTCTTCTGCAATCTCTAGAATCTTCTTTTTGAAATCTTCACTCTCAGAAAGTATTTCATCAATCTTCTTCTCAAAATCTTCTAAGATCGAGATAGCTGCAGAGATAGACTTACTACTCATTCCTAAATAAGAGATAATCTTCGTCTATTTAAGTAAAAGTTTCATGGAAAGAAAATTCACAGCTATATTTAATTCTATAAACCCTCGATAACCCTAAAGACACTAATATACTATATCCAAAAACTACAAAAACTACCTTGCAATAAGTAGAAAGTGGAAGCCCGGTCGTCTAGCGGCCAAGCTATCTGGTCAGAAGAGGGCTAGGGATCCCGGGCTTTGGATCATTGGCCGCATAGAGAAGAAACCCGGGGACGCCGGTTCGAATCCGGCCCGGGCTAAATCTTCTTCATTCAATCTTGTCTCCCTCCGTAATATCTCAGGAACATATCTATTTCTTCTTCTGTTGGGAGGTTTTCCTGGTCTCCTCTAGTTGTTACTACCAATGTACCGGCTGCGATAGCTCTCCTAAGTGATTTTTCAATATCATAACCTTTTAATAAGCTTGAAAGGAATGTTCCTGCTAAAGCATCTCCAGCACCTATTGGATCTATGACATCTACTTCATATCCTTTTACCTCACAATAGCTTGATCTTGTTGCTGCAATAGCTCCTTTAGCCCCAAGCTTAAGAACTACAACTTCAACTCCGATTGATAGATAATGTTTTACGATCCTTTCAACTTCTGATTCTCCTATAAGTATTTTTGAATCTTCTAAGTCGGTGAATAGTACATCTGATTTCTCAACAAATGGTATAAGCGTTTTTGAGGCATCGTCCAAACTTTTCCATAGAGCAGGCCTAATATTTGTATCGAAAGATAACATTACATTATTTTTCTTAGCTATTTCTACAGCTCTCCATGAAGCTTTAAGTAATGAGTCACTTAAAGCGGGGGTTATCCCAGTTAGATGGAGTACTCGTGCTCTACTAAAATATTCCGGGTCTATATCATGTTCAGATATTCTACTCGCTGCTGAACCTTTTCGATAGTATATAACTGAGCTTCTTCTAGGAACGGGGAAGCCTCTCTGGATAAAATAGATTCCCGTAGAAGCTTCAGGATCAAACTTTATCTGAGAAACATCAACGCCTTCTCCTCTAAGCCAGTTATACAGGAATTTTCCAAATTCATCATTACCTAATTTTGTAACAAACCCTGAAGATAATCCTTGCCTCTTAACACATACCGTAACATTTGCTTCTGCACCCGCTGCATGCTTCTCAAAATATGTAACATGTCTCAGGGGCCCAGGGGTTACTGCATTGAACTGTACTAGGATTTCCCCTAACCCGACTACGTCTATTTTATTTGACATCACACCATATTCCATACTATTCCCACATTTATATAATGTTAAATATTCAGAGAAATGTTGATGCTTATTTGTAGATTAAGGTGGGTCTACCGAGTACTTCCCCTCTCCTCAGTTTATCTAATGCTTGTGGGAAATTCCTGAATTCAAATGTTTCAACTACAGGTTTTACTTTGCCTTCTGCTATCATCCTCAGGCTTTCAGTAATATCGTATCTCGTGAAAGCCAAGGAAGCTATAACCCATTTTTCATCTAGACCCCATTCTATGACCGGTAAACAAAGTTTGCCAGGTGGGTATCCTAGTAGTACTAATATCCCACCTTTCTTTAACGAGTAAAATCCCTGCTCATATGGTGTTGGGTCAGGTGAAGTAGCCAATGCTAAAACTATGTCTGCGCCTCCTAAATCTTTAATGAATCTCACAGGGTCTTCTTCTAAAGTGCTTACGGCATAATCCGCACCAACTTCTTTTGCTTTTTCTAACTTTTTCTTACTTCTCCCAACAGCTACAACAGTGCATCCTTTTGCCTTAGCTACCTGGATCCCATTAAATCCAAGTCCACCTACACCCCAAACTACCACTAAGTCTCCTTCTTTTGCATTTGCAAGTCTCAATCCCTTAAAAGGTGTAGCTATAGCATCTGTAGCAGATGGTGCATATTCCCATGGAACGTTTTCTGGAATCTTTATGACGTGGCTTGCTTTTGCTAATACATATTCAGCGTAGCCTCCGTATACGTGTCTTCCAGTCTCAACAAGTTTAATGCATAGTTGCTCTCTTCCACTTATACAGTACTCGCACTTTCCACAAGTATACCATAACCATGAGAGGACAACTCTATCACCTATTGTAAGATCTTTAACATCTTCTCCTACTGCGTAGACTTCTCCTGCTATCTCATGTCCAAGTATAGTTGGCATTTTGGGAGGAGGGGGAAATTCTCCATCTATCGTTGCTAAATCTGTATGACAAACTCCTACAGCTTTAGTTTTTAATAAGATTTCATCATGGCGTGGGTCTGGAAAATCTATTTCTTCGAGAGTAGGTTCTTCTCCAGATTTTCTAAAGATGTAACCTTTCCCCTTTACCATCGTGACTCATTGGTACTAGTGTATTTGGATATTTATATTCTATTCTTCAGTTATGATATTATATCTTGATAGTAATAATGATTGTGAAAATTTATTTATGCCTACTGCAAGGTATAATCCGATGTCTGAAAAAGTTGAAGGTAAAATTTCTAGGAGAAGATTTATAACCGCCTCGATAGGTGCAGGAGTCGTTGGTATAATAGTTGGAGCAGCTGGAGCATGGTTACTTAAGCCTGAGGTTGTTGCAGAGAAGACGGTAACTACGACTCTTACACGTGAAGTAACAAAAACTGTAACAGCGACTGCTCCTATTACAGTTACTCCACCTCCGGTTGGCTTAGACGTGGTTGCTCAAAGAGCTATAGATGGGGTAAAAAGTCTGATAGCAAAAGGTGCAGCTAAGCCTGGAGACACAATTAGGATTTTGCACGTTGCGGGTTCTCGTGCAAACCTAGAAAAAGCTATAGAATTATGGAGTAAGTATATCCCAGAAATTAAAATCGAGTTGATAACGTTAGGTCAGGAGCCTGACGTATATACCAAAGCAATGAGTGAAGCAGTAACAAAGGCAGGAACATTCGATGCAGTTACGATATTCAGCACATGGCTTGGTGATATCGTTGAAGCAGGGTTAGCAAGACCTATAGATGACTTCTTCTCAAAATATGATCCAGGCTATACAGGTGATATAGCTCCAATAGAACCCCTAGCATCATATACGACTCTATACAAAGGAAGAAGATACGCCCTAGTATTCGACTCTGACGTATTCACACTATCATATAGAAGAGACTTACTCACAGACCCGAAACTTAAAGACCAATTCAGGTCTCAATATGGAATGGAATTAAAACTGCCTGATACTTGGGAGGAACTTATAAAGATGGCTGAATTCTTTACCAAGTTAAATCTAACTGCTCCAAGCGGTGGAAGAGTTTGGGGAGCATACTTCTATGCCGAGCCAAGATTTGCCGCATATATTACTTGGCTAAACATCTTCATAGAATCGGGTGGTATATTGTTTGACTTAAAGACTATGGATCCGAAGATTGATACTAAAGAGGGAAAATATGCGTTTGACGTGATGCTTAGACTTAAACCATATATGCCTCCTGAAGCAATTACTGCATCCTGGGCAGACCTTTACGATAAATTTGTTAAAGGTGAAACAGTATTCACTGCTGCATGGCCTTCTCTTTCAAAAGAAGCCCACAGACCAACTGCGTTAGTGAAAGATGTAGCTGGATCAGCTGTCCTACCAGGGGTGGAAGTAGATGTTGCTGGAGCAAAGAAAATTGTGAGAGCTGCTCCAAACCCAGTAAATTGGGTTGCAGTTATATCGAACTATGCAAAGAATCCTGAGCTGACATATTTGTTCTTCCAGTTTGCAACTAGTCCTGATATAGGCAAAGATGTTATATTAACAGGTGTAATTCTAGATTTATTCAGAAGGTGCTGGTTCACTGATCCCAAATATCGACCAGCCTTTGAAGAAGGGTACGGGTCTGAATTCGTTGATGCGTATTTAAGAAGCCTTGAAATCTCATTCCCAGACTTATTAATTAGAGGTGGGCCAGAATATCTAGGAAAGCTTACCGTAAATGTTAATGCTGTAATGGCTGGAACGAAAGATCCCGAGGATGCATTATCTGAAACTGCTGCAGACTGGGATTCAATAAACAAGAAGTATGGAGTTGATGCACAATTAGAAGCATGGAGAGCGTTGGCCAACCTATTCCCATCAGATGTTAAAGAAGTTTGGAGAGCTAAAGGATATATGTAAACTTTAAAACCTCCCTAATTTTTTATCTGTATAGTAAGGTATTAAGGAAAAGTGGAGTTGAAATTATTTGAGAAACAACCCGCCTAAGATAATTACCTATTTAGCTAATCTACCACTCAATTTACTACTTTACGCTACACTTATAGTCCCATTTGCCCTTATGATATATCTAGCTTTCCTAGCATGGAATCCTGCTGCTGGAATAAACTGGTGGGAGGCGCCTTTCACTGGAGTTAATAACTTTATTAGAGCTCTCTCAGACTCAAGGTTCATAGCTGCACTTGGAAGAACCGCAGCCTTCGTAGTAATCGTGGTCACGATCGAATTCTTCCTAGGCTTAGCCTTAGCATATTTTATGCTTGAAGAATTCAAGGGAAAGAAGATTTCATTGTCGTTAATAATCTATCCATTAATGTTACCATGGGTTGTAGTTGCTTTAATCTTTTACCTCTTCTTCCAAGACTATGGTCCCATGAATAATGTTTTCCTAAAATTAATTATCGGCGAATCGGCCCAAAACATACACTGGTTTCTATCCTCAACCACCGCCTTCATATCTTTAATCATAGCTGATGTATGGCAATGGACTCCATTTATTTTTCTAGTAATGTATTCTGGCCTATCTGCGGTCTCGAAAAGACTAATAGAAGCTGCTCAAGTACTAGGTGCTTCATCCAGGACGATATTTTGGAGGATTCAATTACCATTAATAAAGCCTCTAGTACTAATAGCCGTAGTCCTAAGAGCGCTAGAAGCTTTCAAAGTATTTGATATAGCATACGTAATGACAGGGGGCGGCCCCGGAACATCTACGGAGACTATTTCATTATACATATACCGAGTGGCTATAGAGTATCATGATATATCCTACGCTGCAGCTCTCTCATTAATAGTCTTGATCATCCTAGTAATAATAATTCGATCATTTATATGGTATTCTTTTGAAAGAGGTGTTAAAAGATGAATCATAAGATTATAAGCAAGTTCACAAGATACCTTGTTATAATAATCTTCCTATCATGGATTCTGATACCTGTTTTATGGATGGTTACACTGGCTTTCAAGTCGTATCCCGAATGGAGAGTCGCATATTTCTTTCCAAAGGAGCCCACCTTCATGAACTTCATTCTAATCTTTGAGCCCAAGCAGATCGTTGGAATGATGGGAGCAACGGCGCTAGTAGACCCTGTAACACTTCCCTTCATTAATAGCTTACTTGTAGTAGGCGCATCAACCGTTCTCTCTGTAATTATTGGGTTTTTCACAGCATACGGTGCGAGCAGATATAATAGTCCAGGGCCTTTCTCCTTATTCTTCACTTTGTTGACTAGAATGCTTCCACCGGCAACCTTCGTAACACCCATAATGGTATACTACTCTAATCTAAAGCTGCTTGATAGCCATCTCGGTCTCATAATGTTATATTCTGCGGTAACAGTAACTTACGGAATATGGATCCTTAAGGGGTTCATTGACCAAGTCCCCATAGAGTGGGAGCAGGCAGCCCTCTTGGAAGGGGCATCGCATTTACAGGTAGTATTTAGAGTCACATTACCAATAGTTAAAAGTGGTCTAGTAGTATCAGGTCTCTTCATATTCTTATTGAATTGGGCTGAATTATTATTTGCCCTTGTGCTAACGAATGTTCAAGCTGTAACTCTACCCGTCCACATAAGCAAATATGTTGGTGCGGTAGGGCAACTATATGGTCCGCAAGCAGCACTAGGCATCTTAAGCTCTCTAATCCCTGTCATAATAGGATACATCATACAGAAGCATCTAGTAACGGCATTCACCTTCGGTATGGTGAGATAATGGATAAGCTCATAGTAGAAAATCTAACAAAAAGATTCGGAGATTTAGTCGCTGTAAAAAACGTATCTTTCAATATTAAGGAAGGTGAATTTTTCTCTCTCCTGGGCCCGAGCGGATGTGGGAAGACAACTACTTTAAGATGCATAGCAGGCCTAGAAACACCAGATGAGGGGAGAATAATTATAAAAAATAGAGATGTGACAAGACTGCCACCTCAAGAAAGAGGTGTAAGCTTAGTCTTTCAAGAATTTGCTGTATTTCCACATATGACTGTCTATGAAAACCTTGCCTTTGGTCTTAAGGTTAGAAAAACTCCAAAAGAAGAAATTAAGAAGAAAGTCTTAGAGATCGCTGAAACATTAAACTTGAAAGAGAGCCTTGGTAAAATTGCTGGAAGACTTGGATTAAGTGAAAAGCAAAGAATAGCTCTGGGTAGAAGCATAATAGTTGAGCCGGAAATACTCCTTCTTGATGAGCCTTTAACCTTGGTGGATGCTAAGGTTAAGGAGGCAATGAGAAGAGAGCTAAGAAGATTACAGAGAGAGCTTAAAATAACAATTTTATACGTTACCCATGACCAATTAGAAGCTATGATGATGTCTGATAGAATTGCCGTAATGGATGCTGGAAGGATATTACAGATCGGTACTCCAACCGAGATCTATGAAGACCCGAAAAAAGTTTTCGTAGCCAGATTTATCGGTAGCCCAACGATAAATCTGTTGGAATCCAAGCTAATAACAGAAAAGGATGAGTACGCATTATTAATTAAAGATACAGAAGTAAAGATTCATATAGGCAAGGCTTCGGAAAGAAACGTATTAAGTAAACATAGTGGACGGGAACTCGTAGCGGGAATAAGACCTGAAGATATCAATATAAGTAAAGAACTTGAACCTGGATACCACTTTAGTAGTACGATAGAGTTCATCGAGATGATGGGTGAGAGAATGGAAGTATACTTGAAATTAAATGAAGAGTATATAAGAGCGTTAACGCCTCTGAGAACCGACCTGAAGGAAGGCGACCGCGTATATGTTAGAATACCTCTAGATAAAATACTCCTTTTTGAAGCTGGGACGGAGGAGAGAATCCTGTGAGGTGATACGATGGTATATCTAGAAGTAAAGAATATTTCAAAAAAATTTGGAGAGGTGACCGTCTTAAGGAATATTTCTTTTGAGGTAAATCAAGGAGAAATATTTGCAATCGCTGGTCCACCCGGAGCTGGAAAGACAACCTTACTAAAGATTTTAGCCGGGCTCATTACTCCAGATGAAGGTATAATATATCTAGAAGGAAGGAACATAACAGGAATTCCTCCAAGTGAAAGAAATATTGGGATGGTTTTCGAAATGCCCCCTGTATACCCAGACAGGACAGGATTTGAAAATATTGCGTTCCCATTAAGATTGCAAAAGCTTCCAAAAGACCATATAGAAAAAAGAGTTTATGAGATTGCAGAATTACTTGGGATAAAACATTTACTGAATAGACCCCCCACCACATATAGTGGAGGAGAGTATCAAAGAGTCGCGTTGGCTAGAGCTCTAGTTAGAAATCCCAGCATTCTCTTATTGGATGAACCTCTGAGGAATTTAGATGCGAAAATCCAAGAAAGTATGAGAAGTTGGTTAAAGAGGCTTCAAAGAGAGTTAAAAACAACTGTTATCTACTCGACTCATGACCCCTTAGATGCCATGGCCATAGGAGATAGAGTCTCAATACTAATAGGTGGAAGCATAAAACAGTTAGGCTCTCCTACTGAGGTCTACTCTAGTCCAGTCTCTTTAGAAGTTGCGGAATACACAAGTATCCCCGCTCTCAACATATTAAAAGGAAAAATGAGAGAAGTAGATCAAAACCTAGTTGAGATTGATATTAATGGCATACTCAAGATAAGAAAGAAGCTAATCAAGCCAATAATTGAGGAATTCAGAGAGAAGGAAATAATTATAGGCATAAGACCTAGGGAAATAGACATTTCCGAAGTAGGACCTTCTGAGAATACAATCGCTGGTAAACTAGTTTTAGTGCAAACGATTGGTTCAGAAAATCTCATCACAGTAGAAGTTGATAAGTATCTTATTAGAGCTTTATCAAAAAAGAAATTAACATTAACTGAAGGTTCAAACATATTTCTTACATTAAACCCTGATAGAATATATCTTTTTGACCCTGAGACGGGCGCCGCTCTATACTTCTAAGAGGCTTTCCAGTCTCTAAACTCGTTTTCACAAGGATTGTTAATATATTTTGTTAGTAAGAAAGATATTTTAAGTCTTTATCCCTCTCAGTACTAATAGTTGGCATGGTTACTTGCTCTAAAGACTTGAAGATTGTAGACTCTCATTTTCATTTAGGTGAGTGCAGGGTTTTTGACTTAAATGTCTCTGAGAAGGAAGTAATAAATGTCTTAAACACTTATAGGCTTTCAGCCACGATACTTCAACCATTTCCAGGTGCTTTTCCGCAGCCTCCAGTACATGTTCTTAATAGAATCTATGAATTATCAAGAAAATACGAGGGGAGAATATTCGGTATTGTAAATATTAATCCGCATGTAATTGAACAAAGTGAGTGGAAGAATCAAGTAAAGAAATGGATTAAGGAAAAAGGCTTTGTGGGAATTAAAGTACATACAATAGGGCATGCGATAAACCTATTGACTAAGGATGCAGACATTATCTTTGAAACAGCTAATGAACTAGAAGTACCAGTTATGGTCCATACAGGTCTTGGTCAACCTTTTGCTTCTCCAACACATTTATGTCATTATGCAGAAAACTATCCAGACCTAAAGATAATCCTAGCACACGCGGGTTTCATATTCTCAGCAGCTGACGCACTATTAGTAGCAAAGAATTATAAAAATATATATCTTGAAACATCGTGGAGCACGATGGAAGATATTAAGTTATTTATCGAGAAACTGGGTGCTGAGAAAGTCATGTTTGGGACCGATTTACCTACGAATGTTCCAATAGAGTTTGCTAAAGTAAACAATATGAACCTAAACGACGACCAGAAAAACTGGTTTTTATGTAAGACAGCTGAAAAAGTCTTCAACATAAAAGTATCAGGTTTTCAACTATGAAGATACTTTCGTACGAAATCATGGGTGAGGTCTCTTTAGGAATAATGCTACTCGAAGAAAACAAGCTTGTTGACCTAAAACTTAACGCAGAAGCATTGTTAAAAGAATATTCGCTACCTAGAGAGGTGTTTACTGACTTGAAGACTTTCATCGAGCATGACCAAGCTTTCCAGATAGCAAAACAGATAGAAGATGATGCCTTAAAAGGAAAGATTAAGAAAGGAGTCTATGAGCTGGACAAGGTTAAAATTCTTCCACCCATAAGGAATCCATCAAAGATTATCTGTACAGGTCTCAATTTCGAGGATTACAGAAGAATCTTAGGCTTACAATACCTACCCGTTCCCCAGATATTTCTAAAAGCACCCTCGGCGATAATTGGTCACATGGACCCGATAGAAATACCTGAAAGTTATGGTAAAGTCTATCATGAATACGAGCTTGCATGTATAATCTCAAAGAAATGTAAAAATGTTAATGAGTCCATAGCGGAAGATTATATTTTCGGATATACGATATTTAACGATATTACAGCACATGATATAGAATTATTAACAAGAGAGCTGCAGCAATGGGCCAAATCTATTGATACGTTTGCTCCAATAGGACCTGTGGTCGTCACGAAAGATGAACTTAGAGACATATCGAACCTAAAGATGGTTAGAAGAAGAAATGGTATTATAGAATCTGAATCTAATACGAAATATATGAGGTTCAAGTTTAATGAAATAATCTCGTTTATCTCTACCTTCATCACTCTTAATCCAGGTGATATCATAACGAGCGGTAGTCCCCCTGCTGGTCCAATTTATCCTGGAGATTTAATAGAAGCTGAAATTGAAGGTATCGGAGTACTTAGGAACCCAGTTGTAAGCGTGAAGGTAAGAGAAGATTATGCAAAAGCTCTAAATTTAAAGTAATAATGATGAATAAAGCTTGCTATTACTTATTTTTTAACGTAGAGTATTATTTGGTCTGCCTCAACCTCATGGAGTTGGCTTCCTCTCCCTCCAACTTTAACCTTCTTCCCATTATCTAGCTGTAGGGTAAAGGTAACGCAAAGCGGATTAGACTCCGTACAGACTACTTCTCCCTTTCCAATGAAGGGTTTAGCTGATCTTGCCCATCTACCCCGAACTTCTGCAAAGACTTTGAAGCCA
>Ga0272449_1000497_pt1 | contig 46803 bp, 44 predicted proteins | sample YNPCB0241_FD_198679 | JGI IMG/M metagenome (GOLD analysis project Ga0272449, IMG submission 198679) | Hot spring sediment microbial communities from Yellowstone National Park, WY, United States - YNP-CB-024-1 | ecosystem: Environmental > Aquatic > Thermal springs > Hot (42-90C) > Sediment...
GCTCAAAGTCAGAGGGCTTGAAGTAGTAAGAAGAGATCTGTCAAAGTATGCCAGACAAACTCAACAGGAAATATTGAAAATATGCCTTATTGATGAAGATATTGAAAGAGCCTTTAAATATCTCGATGAGAAAATAAAAGCATTAAAAGAAGGCAAATATGAGCTAAAAGAGCTTGTTGTTTATGAACAGCTCTCAAAGCCTGTGTCAGAATATAAGCTTATATCACCCCATGTAGTAGCTGCAAAAAGACTTTTGGAAAAAGGTATTCCTGTTGGAGAGGGAAGCGTAATAGGTTATATAATTCAAAAAGGCATTGGTTCAATAAGCGAAAGAGCCTATCCGTTGGAATTATCAGACCCATCAAAAATTGATATAGATTATTATATTGAAAATCAGTTAATTCCTGTTTCAATGAGAATTTTAAATGCCTTCAAAAAAAATTCCTCACTATTTTAAATAGAAAATTTACATAACTAAAATCCCACAATACAGCACTGACCTCATGGCAATTTCAGGATTTGGAAAATTGTTATCTCTAAAGTCAAGTCACATATATTTTCCTTTACCTAATGAATTCCTTCCTGTTTAACATATATCTGACATTTCTATATTGTAACCACAAAAACAAATATTGACAGATGATTTTTTATATGATAATCTCTATTTATGAAAAAGAATTTTTGGAGGTTAATATGTTTTATCAGGCAAAAGATTATTCAAAGTTAATTGGAATGCAGGGGTTTACTGAAACACTTCTTAAAAACCATTTTACTTTGTATCAGGGTTATGTTACTAATACGAACAAAGTTCTTGAGACTCTCGAAGGAATGCTTAAAGAAGGAAAAGCTGGGATACCAGAGTATGCTGAGCTTAAAAGAAGGCTTGGATGGGAGTGGAATGGAGTAAGACTTCATGAGCTTTATTTTGAAAATCTCGGTGGAGATGGTGTTTTCCCAAAGGAAGGGAAACTTGCATCGGTAATTAATGAAAGTTTTGGAAGTTTCGAAAACTGGCAAAAAGATTTTAAGGCTACTGGAACAATGCGTGGAATTGGATGGGTAATTCTTTATCAGGATACTATAACTGGAAAATTGTTTAATTTCTGGATTAATGAACATGATGTTGGACATCCTTCTGGTTGTAATCCACTTCTTATAATGGATGTATTTGAGCACGCCTTTATGATTGATTACGGATTAAAAAGGGCAGACTACATTGAAGCCTTTTTTAAGAACATTAATTGGCAAGAAGTAGAAAAAAGAATAAAATAGGAGGAAATTATGGCTTACACAATTGAAGATTTAAAAAACAAAATTTTGGAGATGTATCCAGAAGTTAAGGCACAGGGATTTAATGTGAATATCTACTACAATGAAGAAAAACAAGCTTATATAATCAGATTTCAAAGAGGCACATCAGAACTTATTACCCATCTTGACAAACAGGATGCCGATGACTGCATGAACAATATTAGATGTGTCTATCTTGGAGTTCAGGTAGGGCAGTTTATCAAAAACTTCACAGAAAGGGAACGATTTGAACGAGAAAAACCAGAAGAAGTTTCTGAATATAAAGCAGTTGAAAAAACTGTACTTTTTGATGATGAAGGTTATCTTAAAAACATAAATGATTGGAATGAAAAGGTTGCCCAAGCTATTGCTCTCAGAGAAGGATTGGGAATACTTACAAAGGATCAGCTTGAAATAGCAAAATTCATAAATGAATACTATAAAAAATATAACTACTTTCCCATACTTAATGCAGTATGTAAAAATGTTCATCAACCAAAAGAATGCATTGCTGAAAAATTAATAGACCCTCTTGTTGCATGGAAAATTGCAGGACTTCCAAAACCAGATGATACATTAATAAACATTGTAAAATATGGCGTAACTCCAACATAATGGATTACACAATCAAAATTGGCGGTGAAGCAGGCCAGGGTATCCAGACCATAGGAGATACTCTGGCTCATATATTCACAAAAGCTGGATATCATGTATTTGCCAATCAGGATTATGAATCAAGAATTCGTGGGGGCCATAATTTTTATCAAATTAGAGTTTCCCACAAACCTGTTATTGCTTCAAGGAGTTCAGTTCACATTCTTGTTGCCTTAGACAGGGAAAGTATAACTCAACATGAAAGGGAACTTTCATTTGATGGTCATGTTCTCTATGATTCTCAGATGATCAATGAAAAATTTGATAAACCCTATTTTCTTAATGTTCCACTTCTTGAGCTTGCTCAAAAGTACGGAGGAAGTAAAATAATGGCAAATACTGTTGCCATCGGTGCAGTCCTTGGAATGCTTGGAATGAATCCAGATATTATGTATCAAACCATAGAAAATAATTTTAAGAAAAAAGGCGAAGCAGTAATAAAAGCAAACATTGAATGTTCAAAGGCAGGATATGAATTTGCAAAGAATGAATGTTTAAAATGTTCCTTTATGTTATCACAATTTGACAAACCAAAAATGCTTATTACTGGAAATGAAGCAATTGGTGCTGGTGCTATTGCTTCTGGATTAAAATTTTATTCAGCCTATCCGATGACTCCTTCTACAGGAATTTTTAATTTTGTCGCTGACCATGCAAAAGAATACGGAATAGTTGTTGAGCAGGCTGAAGATGAAATCTCAGCAATAAATATGGTTATTGGGGCTTCCTTTGCAGGAGTAAGGGCGATGACAGGAACAAGCGGAGGTGGTTTTTCTTTAATGGTTGAAGGGATATCTTTATCTGCGATGACTGAAACTCCTATAGTAATTGCTTTAGCTCAAAGACCAGGACCTGCAACTGGACTTCCTACTCGAACAGAGCAGGCAGACCTTCTTTTTGCTTTGTATGCTGGACATGGAGAGTTTCCAAAAGTAATCTTTGCACCTGGTTGTCCTGAACAGGCTTTTTACTTAACAAATAAAGCTTTTGATTTAGCTGAAAAATACCAGATTACAGCGATAATACTTACAGACCAATATCTGGCAGACTCTCAGTGGAGTTATGAAGGTTTTGATTTAGGAAAAATTAAATATATAGATTATAGAGTGAGAGAAGAAAAATTAAAGGAAATAGAAAATTATAAAAGACACGCCTTTACAGAGACAGGCATTTCAGAATTTGCAGTGCCAGGACAATCAAAACATCTTGTTGTAACAGACAGTGATGAACACGATGAAGAAGGACACATAATTGAAGATTCCCTAACAAGAATAAAAATGGTTGAAAAAAGACTTTTTAAAAAAATGCCTCTTATTAAAAAAGAAATTTCACCTCCACTTATTTATGGAGAAAAAAATCCTGAAATCGTTTTAATATGTTGGGGTTCTATGTTTGGAATTGTCAAAGAACTCATAGATGAACTCATTGAAAAATATAAAGTAGCAATGATTCATTTTAGTGAAATTTATCCCTTTAGTGAGAACCAAAACTGGATCGAATTAATTAAAAAGGCTAAAAAGGTAATAAATATTGAGCAAAATGCAACAAATCAATTTGCAAAGCTTATTAAAATGGAAACTGGAATAGATATGGAAAATCATATAAATCGTTTTGATGGAAGACCCTTTACAGTTGATGAACTTTTGGAAAAAGTCTATGGCTACATTAAATGATTATAAAGGACAAAAACCTGCCTGGTGCCCTGGATGTGGTAACTTTTTAATTTTGAAGGCTTTTAATGAAGCAATGGTTGAGATGGGAATTGAACCTCATCAGTTTGTAATTGTCTCAGGAATTGGGCAGGCTGGAAAATTCCCCCATTATACAAGATGTAATACCTTCAATGGACTTCATGGAAGAACCCTTCCAGTGGCAACAGGAATAAAACTTGCCAACCATGAATTAAAAGTCTTTGCAGTAGCTGGTGATGGTGATTGTTATGGAGAGGGAGGAAATCATCTTATTCATGCCATAAGGAGAAATATCGATGTAAAGCTCTTTGTCCATAATAATCAAATTTATGGACTTACAAAAGGACAGGCATCACCAACTACAATGAAAGGAGTAATAACCAAAACTCAGCCCTTTGGAGTATTATCAGAACAGTTTAATCCCCTTACACTTGCAATTGCTCTTAATTGTAGTTTTGTTGCAAGAGGATTTGCAGGTGATATTGAGCATCTTAAAGGTCTTATAAAGGAAGCAGTAAATCACAAAGGATTCTCCCTTGTTGATATTCTTCAACCCTGTGTGAGTTTCAATAAAATAAATACTTTTGAATGGTATCGTGAAAGAGTTTATAAACTTTCTGATGACTATGACCCTAAAGACAGATTACTTGCCTTTCAAAAATCTCTTGAATGGGGTGAACGCATTCCAATCGGAGTAATTTACAGAAATATTAGACCCACTTTAGAAGAGCAAATTATAGTTATCAAAGACTTACCTCTTGTTAAGCAAGATTTCGGGGTCAATAATATACAAGAGATATTAAAGAATTTTTATTGAGCTCATCTGAATTAAATTCTAATAATTTAATGTTGTGTTAAAATTAAATATTAAATTATGGATATTGAAAAAAGGCAACAGAAATTAAAGAATTTTTTTGAAAACAGAGAACAAGTATTACTTGTTTTTATATTTGACTCTTTCACTGAAGGGAGACTCACAAAGGAAAGTGATATTGACATACCAATACTTTTTGAAAAGAAACTTGAATTTTTTGTTTTAACTGACTGAACTGAATTCAACGCTTGTCTTATCCTTTCTGTTGACATCGGTCCTTTCTTTATCGATAACCTATATCCTAAATGTCTCGCACAACATAAAAAAATGGGTCAGGAATCTTTTCAATATCTATGTTTCATCAATTCTTCTTCGTATCTTAATTCCCTTACATCCTCAAGGCTTCTGCCTCCACCCTGTAACATTAAAACCAAAGAGCCAACAAATACCGAAGGCTTGAATCCAAGATTGCTTCCATGTTTAGGTAAATATCTGTCTGTTAGTTCTCTTAATTCAATGCCATGATTGAATTCTGCCATCAATGCTAAAGCAGTAAGAGCAGTTAGATTGTTTTTAGTGATTTCTAACTTGAATGGAAATATCGTTTTTGTATCATATATTAACCCTCCTCGTTTTTTGTTTCACCTTTTGGGTGATATTTTATATCACCTAAAACCTTTAAACCAAGAAGTTTTTTATTTTTTGGAAAATTCTAAATCTGTTTTATCTGTTTTAGAAGATCATATAAGGGCAAACACAGATCCCTTTATGACTATGAGGCATTGATGCCCTTCAGCAAGTTTCAGCTTGATACAAAGCATCTCCTTGATAAAAATGCCTTAACTGAAGAGGTCTATGAACATATAAGGACATATAGGTTGCCTTTTTATGGAGTGGAATCTTATTGATATAGACACAAGAATAAGGTTCACTGCTTATTCATACGAACTAAGCTCTGTATCTGGTCTTATGTTTATAGTATTTACTGCCCTTTGGCTCAAGGCTCATAATGTAAGGAGCATTATCAAAATAAGGGTGGACAATGGAATGGAGTTCTGCTGAGGCAGTGAAAAAAAGCTAAAACAGTGGAATGTGATACTATCCCCTCTTTAGGGGTAATACTTGAAACTATACCTGCCGGAGCAAAGCATCTGATGGCAGTGGTTGAGAACTCACACAGGGATGATGAGTATTTCCTAATGGTTCATGCAGAGAGATGTTTGAATACAAAAACATTCCTCTATAAGGCACAACAGTGGCAGGATACTTAGAACTTCTACAAGCACAGTCATGGCAAAGGGATGAAAGGACTAACCCCTTATAGAAAGCTGAAAGACTCTAAAATCGTCATCAACTCTCATGTCTTGAAGTTCCCAATTGTTCTGATTGAGGATTTTCTAAAATATGTAGACCTTATTGCTCAGTTCCTTAAAGTGAATTTATTTTGTGCAAAAAATATTAGACATATCAATAAAGAAATAACTCCAGCGATAATTCTAAGTTGATGAATTTTAAGCCAGGATAAAACACAATAGGCAAACATGGAAAACAATAACAAATAGGTAATACCGCCGAGATGTTGTCCTGTCTGAATGAGAGTTCTACTAACACCCATAAATTCCTCCGTCCATGAAACTAATGGCATGAACCATAAAAAAATTCCAGCTACACCGAGCATTACACCTAACATTCTTTTGTCCATAAAGCACCTCCTACATTAAAATCCCTTTTTAGGCTTGCTTGTTTCCTGCTTTAATATTTCATTGTCACTCTGGTCTGCTTTTTTTGACAATGGCAGATGTGTATAGTTTAAGTACATTTCTGTTGATACCCACGGAGCAGTTATTTTAATTTCAATATCTTTAAATTTCCATAAAGCTAAACCATCAGCAAGCCAAGGTTTTATATATTTGATTGGTTTTCCATACTTGGATTCCAGTTGTCTATAAAGCAAATAAAATTCATCTTTATTCATTGAAATTGGGAAAAAATAAATTATTTCAAATAATGTTCCCTGATAAAACAGAATCCTTGCTTTTGTGAGATTTTCAATGGGTAATCTTTTGAATTCAATAGCTTTAATGTTAGGATTTGATATGTCTCCCTTTATTATTCTGTATCCAGTTTTTATCACTCTTCCTCCTTCTTTTTGTAAAATTGATATCACCTCATTTTCAGTGGATTTTCCAAGAATTAAACCAAAGGGCTTTGGTTCTTCTGCAAATACTAAGCCAACAAAAAATAAAATAGCTATGATAATTATTAAACTTCTCATTTACTTACCTCCTTTTCAATCCAGTATCCATTTAACATTACAAAACCAATAAGCCAGTTTCCATAACGAGGGAATATTATTTGCTTGCTTGAGAATTTTAATTCTTTTGAGATAGCATTCAACAGTGATAATCCTGAATTGAGATTATCTACGGTAAACACATCCTTTACTTTTTCAATCTGCTTCTGAGCCTGTTGTTTTATCTCTGGCTTTAGCTTTGATATGTCTGGATTTAAAGCCTTATCGGGGTTTTTCCTTAAATTATTCAGAAAGTCTTCAATGTTCTTGGTTGTAAGTTTGACATAGCTTTCATTAATCTGTTCTGGTTTTTGCAAAGTGGTTAATGCCCATACAGCACCACCTAATACAAAAACATTATTTCTGTTAATGTAAGCTGGGTTTTTCTGAACTTCCTTTTTCAAAGTCGTAATAAATTCTTTGTTCAAAATTTCATTTAATCTATTATTTAAATCACCTCTTTTCTTTGCTTCCTCAGTAAGACTTACACTGCCATAGGGAATTTCAAAACTCTTTACATTAAAACTGTCTGCGACTTTTTCAAGATATCCAATCTTTGTGTTTCCGCTTCCTATGTCAACTACGATGGAGTTATAGTAATATTTGCTTGGTAAAGCACCTGCAATGTTGTATATAATTTCATCCTTTACAACAAGAAAGTTTGTGATGTATCCTGTTAGTTCCTTTATTTTGGCGGATAAGCTTTCTTTGTTTTTTACAGATGAAATGGCACTGCTTGCTATAACAAAAATATTTTCAGCAGGAACTCCTTTTTCTTTGATTTTATTTATCAATGCTTTTACAGCCTGAGCAGTTTCATCAATTCCATCAGAGGAAAAAGCACCTGTTTCTTTAACACCAGAGATTATTGTTGTATTTATACTCTCACGAAATAACTCTTTAATATCATAAAGATCTTCATTTTTTATTGAAATCTCAAGAGCAACTGCCTTTACTCCCTTTGAGCCTATTTCAACTCCTCCATAAAAAGCAGACTTCTTCTGCTCAAGCTCTATAAGACTAAAAAGAGCATCCGTAGCACCTGCTTCTGCACCTATTGATTTATATAAATTGTATGCCTTTGTAAGATAATCTTTTGCAGTCTGTTTATCTTTTTTATCTTTATAAAGCCAGCCAAGACATTCGTATGCATATGCCTCCCAATATTTATCGTTTAATTTCTTTATTTTTTTTAAGCCATCTGAAAGATAAATTTCTGCATTATAAAAATCTCCTGCTCTTCTATAAGTGTCTCCAAGATTGAGTAAGATTTTGGCAAGTCCATGATAATTTCCGTATCTTTCATCTATTTCAACTGCTTTTTTAAAATAATCTATAGCCTTCTTAAAATCACCTTTTTCAGAATAAATTGTAGCTATATTGTTGTATGTAGCTGCTTTATCTTTTTCGTCTCTTTTTAGCTTTAAAGACTCCTCATAATAACTTAATGCTTTATCAGGTTCACCTTTCTTTTTAAATATCTCTGCAATGTTGTTTAGCATGGTTGCTTCTACTATTTTATTGCCTAATTCCTTTGAAAGATTAAGACTTCTATTGTTATAAAGTAAAGCATTATCAAGGTCTCCCATGTTTTTATAAATTGACCCTAACCAGCCATAGATATACATTAGGTCATTTTTATTTGTAGCGAGCCTTTCAGCCTCTTTCATATTTGTAAGAGCAAGCTTAAACTCACCAACATAAGTATAAGCTCTTCCAAGACAGAAATAAGATTCAGTATTTTTTGGATAAAGTTGAACAGCCCTTTTTCCAGAATCAATAGCTCTTGCATAGTCTTGGGCTTGAAGATAATTAAAGTATTTGTCAATTTCACTTTGAGCATTTGTTATTGATGGAAGGATAAAAAATAATACAGGTAAAATAATCAATAACAAGCACTTACTAATTTTCATAGTTGCCTCCTATTTTGTAAGCTTTTCCTCAATTTTTGATGCAAGATTATCACAGGCTTCGGTTATGGCTATCTTATACATATAAAGAGGTCCTTTCCCTTCTCCTTCAATTTCATTTACAGTGTTATCAATTTGCATTTTTACAGAGATTTCTCCTACATGTTTTGTTCCCCAGAAATTACGCCCTAAATTTACTTTTGTAGGAGTTATTTTAATAATTTTTGCCTGAGGTGAAATGGTGCTTCTATCCTGTTCTTTTAAAACAGCATACCCAACAAGAGTATTTCTTAAGGATTTTACAATACAATCAGAAATATCTCCCTTAATTAAGTCGGTTTTAACCCCTTCTCTATATTTAGCTTCAAATTCAAATTTATCAACAATAATTACTTTTTCAGCAAACTGAGAATTGTAAACTCGCCCAATGTCCCATTCTACCTTTGATACTTGCGTCGAACATCCAGCAAGTAAAAAAAATAAAACTATAAGAAATAATAGATTAGTTTTCATTTTCCCTCCTTTTTTAGAGCTATTTAGCTGATTTTTATGATCCCCCGAAATTTTGTATGTTTTCGGGAGACCATGTTTTTTTGTTATATAGTAATAACAATATAAGTGAATGAAAGATTTTTTATCGTTTGACTATGCATTATTTCCCCCATCTCTTCCAGATCATCATATGCTGAATCCTGATGAATTCCTATCATCACTAAAGAATATTTATTAAAACATCCCTCCAATTTGTGTTGCAATTCTTTCTGCAATTGCCCTTGCTGCTTCATTTTTGTCAATGTTTGTTTGCTGTGCTGTGCAAACGATCTTTGTTCTGTAAATTTGCCAGTTGGTGTTTATTTCCTGTTTTGTCTGTATCGTAGTTGCAGAGCCTGTTTGAGCGTTTGTTACCATTTGCCCTGTTACAGGTTTATCTGTTTTTTCTCTCAATTCTACGTCTACAACTCCTGCATAAGTTTCAACTTTGATTGCTTTGCCAAGCAATGCTCCACCAAGCCCTCCAACTAATCCACCAATTAATCCAAGTGCTATTGAAGTGTCTCTGCTTTGCCCAATTAATGCTCCAGCACCTGCTCCTGCTAAGGCTCCCTCTAATGCACCTTCACGAGTCCCAGTTTGTCTGTAATAATCCATATAAAGCACATTTACCTGAATAATATATCCAGCCTGTGATGGATCAGAAACAACCTGATAACCCTTTGCTGTAAGCCTTCCTGCTATAAGACTTTGTAACATTCCAGTGTCAACTTCTTGCATGTCAGATGTGTTGTTTACTGCTACGTAGACTGTTTTGTTTTTTGCTTTTATGACAGGATCAAGAAAGATCGTGTCTGTCATTTTGAGTTTTACTTGCATATCAGAATGCTCAATTGCTGTCACCATGTGACCACACCCCGTAAGCTGAAAAGAAACAACAAGCAAAAGTAATACCGTTAATAACTTAAAAATTGGTTTGTGTTGCATAGGCGGCCTCCTTTTTTATTATTTAATTATTTATTTTTTGCATTTTACTGGCAATATTTTCACAAGATTGTGTAAGAGAAATAGTAAACCCTTTGCCTTCTCCTTCTGCTGAAATAGTTTCTACCTTATCCTTATTTTGAATTTCTACTTTTATACGGGCAATAAATCCTCTTTGTGAATGCTTTCCTTTAAAGTCCACCTCAACTGGCTTAACTCTTATAATTTCTGCATTGGGATTTATTTCTTTCAAATCCTTAACTACTGCATATCCAGGTAATACTCCTTTTAATTCCGAGATTAAACAATCAGAAATTTCGCCTTTGACTATAACTTTGTTAAACGGAGCAACATAACCCAGCGGGTGTCTTACATAAGTTTCAAACTTATAATTCTCAACCATTATTACTTTTTCAACAAATTGAGGATTAATAACTTTGCCTATTTCCCACTGTCCTACTGTATAAACTTTTGGTGTGCACCCATAGAAAATTAACAAAAGGAAAATTAAAAAAACAATTTTATATACTACCTTCATTTTTGCCCCTTAGGGTTTATATTTTATCATCTTACCTGCCTCTATTAAAGAGGCAAGCTTCTTTTTTAGAAATTACCCATAATCTCTCTACACCAACCTCAGTAAAACGGTTTTTTTGGTTCAATCAAGCCTCTAATCCAAGAATAATAATTAATTTCAGAATCCTTGACCATCCAAATATACATTATGATCTTTTTGTAATACTTCATTCTGCAAACTTCTTACTTATATTCACCTTTCCACTAATTCTGGCTTCAAACTTCGTTTTTTAAGTGTTTTGTAGATATTATAATCTAAAATAATTTGAAAATAAAGCACCATAAAAACAATATTGCAGAAATATTGCAATTTTTTTATAATTAGTTTAATCATTTTATAATTTTTTATGATGGAAGGTTGTAAAAATTTCTTTAATACTCTAATTTTACTTGTTGGGACAAACCCTTTGCCTAATTTTGTTGTGGCTGAATATTTTTTGATTAATAATCCTTCACTGAAAAACCTATTAATGATTTATTCTGAAGATAAACCACCATCTCAGCGGGGAACTAAAGGCTATGTAGATAGTTTACAAAAACTCCTTCAAAATCATCATAAAGAAAGAGATTTAACATTCAATCAAATACCTCTTTCTGATATCAGTGATGCTAAAGAGATAGAACGAGACCTTAAAAAAAGACTAACAGAATATTTGAAACAAACAGATTCAATTCATATCAACTACACTGGCGGCACAAAAGCAATGGGAATACACATATACCGATGGCTTGAAAATTATGGTAAAGAAAAAAATATTCCTATTTCCTTTTCTTACCTTGATGCAAGGACTTTTCAGATTGTTGACGATAAATATGGAAGAATTACAGGAGATTTAAGAAGTCAGATTAAACTTAGTATTCAGGAATTGATAAGTTTACATGGTTTTAAAAGAGACAATGAAGATAAGAATGAAAAAGATTTATTTAAAGTTGCCGTCAAAAAGTTTAGAGAAATTATTGAAATGGATAAAATCAAGGATTATTTTAATAGTTATAGACGAGAGTATTTCACAGACGAAAAAGGTGAACTTTTAAAGAAAGTTAACAAATTAAAAGAGAAAATTGAAAAGCTTGGATTAGAGAATAAAATAATAGCTCAAGGCACTTTTTTAGAAATCGTAAATTCAATGCCAGAAGACTACAAGCTTTTCAATGACGAGGGTTCATTTAAGGAACTAAAAACTAATAAAAATTTAGAAAGAGCCATTGAATTTCTTGATGGAAAATGGCTTGAGATGTATGTCTATGATTTATTAAAGGAGAGTATTAAAGATAAAAAAATCTCCATAGACATTAATTGGGAAATTAAAAAGTATGAATGGAGCAGTTCAAATCAAAAGTTTGAAATTGATGTAATTATAATAAATGGATATCAATTAATAGGTATTTCATGCACAACTTCAGTCCGCAAAAATTTATGTAAAAGCAAAGGATTTGAAATTTTTATGAGAACAAGACAAATAGGAGGCGAGGAAGCAAGGGCAGTTCTTGTGACAGTGCTTCCAGAAAGTAAAAAAATCGAATTAGAACAGGAGCTTGAAGTTGACACAGGTGGAAAGGAAAATATACTTGTTCTTGGTATTGATGACCTAAAAGAAAACATTTTCACCTATAAGATAAAAAAATATATAGAATAATGGAGGGGATATATGAACAATCAAGTCTCGGCATTACTACTTGATACAATATCAATTCAAAGATACATATTCAGCACTAACAATCTTAAGGAAAACATTGGTGCATCCCAGATAGTAAAGGAAATATACGATAGTCATCTAAAAGAGGTAATTGAGGAACTTTTTTCAATCTCTGATGATAGTTATTATAACGAATGGGAGGAGAAGCCCGAAAAAATAGCCATATTGGAGCACTCATCTCCTTTTGAGATTGGCTACATAGGAGGTGGTAATGCCTTGATATTTTTCAAAAATGAAGATATGGCGAAAAAGTTTATAAAGAAGTGGAGCATGAGGCTTCTTATATATTGTGCTGGATTAATTCCTGCCTGTGCTGTGGGAAAGATAGATTTCAGTGACTTTTCAAATAGTTTAAAGAGACTCTTTAATCAGCTTGCTCAAAACAAATCAAGCTTTTTACCAGAGACTGTCATAAGAAGGCATGGCATAACAGCGGAATGTCCTAACACAGGTTATTCAGCAGAGATATGGTGCGAGAAGTTACCAGATGATAAACAGAATTATATCTCTTCTGTATCAAATGCAAAGATAGATGCTTCAGAAAAGGCAGATAAGTGGTTACAAGAAATCCTTAAAAAGTATGGGCTTGATGATGAATATACTTTTACAAACCAGATTGATAAACTCGGTCAAAGCAAAGGAAAGGATAGCCATATAGCTATTGTCCACATAGATGGAAATGATGTTGGGACTATGATAAAAAAGCAGAAAAATTTAAAAAATCTAAGAGAATTCTCCAAAGAACTCAAAAAAGCAACCCTTGAATCCTTTATAGAAATACTTTTAAAGATAGATAAACACAAAAAGGATATAGAAAAAGAAGGCATTAAATTGGAGACTAAAGAAGGCAAGACAATATTACCTATACGTCCCATAATTATTGGTGGAGACGATATAACCTTTGTCTCAGAAGGAAGACTTGGGATATGGCTTGCAAAAATATTTCTTGAGGCATTTCAAGAAAAAACTTCTTCTTTAGGCAATTTATCTGCCTGTGCAGGTGTAGCAATCACAAAGACAAAATATCCTTTCTATAGGGGATACAAATTAAGTGAAGACCTCACAAGGAGTGCTAAAGATGCAAGAAAGCTATCAAATGACAACGGTTCATGGATAGACTTTCATATTGCCTATGGCGGTTTTTCAGGAGAACTTAAAGAAATAAGAGAAAACCATTACAAAACACAAGAAACTACAAGTCTTATTTTAAGACCCTACAAGATTACAGACCTTGATGAACTTATTAAAGGAGTTGCAGAATTAAAAAAGAAAAAAGATGGTAAAGATAGTTATCCTCGTTCAAAGATAATGAAACTTAGGCAGGTGCTTTATCTTGGAGAAAATGAACAGAGGCTCTTTATAGAAGAATTAAAGGTAAGAGGATTGAAACTTCCAGTTTACAAAGATTTCAAAGGGAATGATATTATCCTCAACAATAAAACCCCATACTTTGATATGATAGAACTTATGGAATTTTATCCTGAATTTGCATTAAATGGAGGCAAATATGAAGATATACAAAATTAAACTAATTTTAGAATCTCCTTGTCTCATTGGCTCTGGAGAAGGTTTTGGTGCAGTTATAGACTCAGACATAGTCTTTGATGAATTAGGAATTCCCTATATCCCTGCAAAAAGAATTAAAGGATGTTTAAGGGACTCTGCCATAGAGGTCTGCGAGATGTTTAGTTTAGCAAAAATAAATCTATTTGATTTATCAGAGGAGGAATCAGAAAACAACTTCAGAATTGTGACTTATCTTTTTGGTAAACCTGGAAATGACCAACCAGCACCAATATATTTTTCAAACCTTACAATAGAAGATTACCCCAATAAAGTCAAATGGCTTAAATATTTGATGGAGAATTACAAAGAAATTATCACTCGGCACTCCATAATCAACCAATTTACAGAAATAAGACAACAAACTGCCATTGATGAAAAAACAGGAATCGCTAAGGAACATTCCTTAAGAACTATCAGAGTAGCTAAAAAAGGTCTTACTTTTATAGGCACAATAGATATTGAAGAAGAAAGGGAAGATCTAATTAAACTTCTTTATTTCGCCTGTAGGAATCTAAAATACCTTGGCACAAAGAGAAACAGAGGATTTGGAAAAGTAAAATGTGACATTTCTGGCAATTTAATAAAAGAGGAAAATAAATTTTTAAATGAATTGGAGGCAATATGCAAGCAATAAGATATCTTATCACATCCCTTTCACCATTATTATTCTCATCCAATACTGGGGATCCAAACATGGTTTCAACCCTTGACTACATTCCAGGAACTCATCTAAAGGGATTGTTTGCAAATGAATATATCAGAAGAAGAGGTCTTGGAGCAGAAGCCCATAAAGATGAAACCTTTTATCGTTGGTTTCTTAGAGGTGAACTTAAAATCACCAATGCCTATATAGTTCAGAAAAAGTATGAAAAAGTTTACAGACTTCTACCAATTCCTCAATCTATCCAGAAAGAAAAAGGAAAGAATGATACTGCCTATGACCTTCTCCTTCATGGTGAAGAGTTTGATATTCAGACAACAGGAATTGTGGGCTATGGAAGGCTAAGTGATAAAATATTACACAAAAAATCAGTCAAAAAATCCCTTAATTTTCATCATGCCCGAGACAGAAAAAGAGGTGTATCAAAGGAAGGACAAATTTTCAATTACGAATCCATTGATGAAGGTCAAATCTTTGAAGGACTCATTATTGGCAAATCCAATGACTTAAAAGAGTTTACTTTAACTATTCCCAATGGGATTTATTATCTTGGCAGGTCGAGAAATAATCAGTATGGAAAGATTCGATTTGAAATTGTAAGCCAAGAATCAGAAGATTTTACTTCAGAAATTAACATTGAACAAAAACCAGAGGAAAATGTAGTTTTGACACTTCTATCTGATACAATTATCTACAATGAAAATGGTTATTCAACAACAAACATTGAAGACATGGAAAAAGAGCTTAAATGCAAAATTAAAAGAGCTTTTATAAAACAGACTGAGCAAGAAGGTTTTATCTCTGTATGGAGACTTAAAACTCCATCAGAGGTCTGTTTCAAAGCAGGTTCATGTTTTCTGCTTGAAAATACTGATATGGAAAAACTAATGGAGCTTCAGAAAAGAGGTATTGGCATGAAAACCCATGAAGGTTTTGGAAGATTTGTAATCGGATGGCAAAATGAAGAGCAATTGAAAGTGGTAGAAGAAAAAGATGAGGAAAAAATTTCAAAACCTGAGCAACCCATGTCTGAAAAAGTAAATGAACTAATCAAAACTATCATTAAAGAACAAATAAAAAACAAAATACAGACTGAGGCAATTAAGAATGCAGAGGAATTTAAAAATATACCCTCAAAGTCTCTTCTTGCAAAACTTGAAAGCTCTGTTAGAGAGGGAAGTTTTAAAAACCTTATTGAAAATCTAAAAAATACAGCAAGAGAAAATCTTGAGAGATGCCAAAACAAAGAGACAGATCTTCTTGATTTTCTAAGGAATTTTTCCATAAATCAAAAGGAAATGACAAAAATAATAAAAGAAAATGGCATGGAGAAGCTGTGTAAAGAAATCTCATATGAGTCTGACAATGATGAAGATTTCAGAAGGGAACTTGAAAAAATTTATCTTATGACATTTCTTTCCAATATGAGAAAAAAGGCAAAGCAGGAAGGAGAAAAATAAGATGCTTAAGGGCAAGATAATTCTTAAAGGAACCATAGAGCTTCTTTCACCAGCAATAATTGGCTCAGGAAGAGATGAAAGAAGTGATGTTGATATACTCCTTGACAGCGAAGGCAGGGCATACATACCTGCAACATCTTTTGCTGGAGCGCTAAGGCACTTTATTAAACTGGATAACCCTTACAAAAACAAACTTGAAGTTTTCTGGGGAACATTTAAAGAGGAAACAGACTCTCAAAAGTTAAGACAAAGTTCAATCAAAATAGATGACCTTTTACCAGTAGATAAACCATCTGTGGTTATAAGAGACGGAGTCAAAATTGACAACAAAAAAGGGATTGCTGTAGAAGGTGGGAAATTTGACTATGAAGTAATTGAGCCTGGTGCTAAATTTGATCTAAATATTGAAGTCACCCTTGATGACAATGACGATGAATTTAAAAAAAGTATGGTTTCAACAATAATAAAACTGCTTGAAAATGAAAGGATACCAATAGGAGCAAAAACAAACAGCGGTTTTGGTAGAATAAAGCTTACTGATTATAAAGTTTACATCTTTGACTTCACAAAAAAAGAAGATGTTTTACGCTGGCTAAAACAGGATTTCTCAGTTTGCTCGGAACTGAAGGCTAAACCTCTCGAAATTAATCTCAAAAATTTCACAATCAATGCAGATTTTGTTATTCGAAATTCCCTTATTGTTCGTTCATATAACTATAACCCAGAAGACCCAGATATTGAACACATAAAATCAAAGGACAAACCTGTTTTACCTGGTACATCCCTTAAAGGTGCTATTAGGGCAAGGGCTGAAAGAATAGTAAAAACACTTGGAAAACCAGACAATATTATTACAGATTTATTCGGTAATGTAGATGAAAAAGAAAAAGTAGCAAAGAAAGGCAAGCTCACTGTAGAAGAAACCCTTATTGATGGCTATCCTGAAGAAGTGCAAACCAGAATCAAAATTGATCGTTTCACAGGAGGAGTGATAGAGGGTGCCCTTTTAGAAACAAAGCCTCTTTTTAGAGGAAAAGATAAAAAAATTTTAAACCTAAAAATTACAATTAATAATTACGAAAAGCACGAGGCGGGTCTTTTGCTTCTTGTCCTTAAAGACCTCTGGACAGGAGACCTTCCAATTGGTGGAGAAAAAGCAATCGGAAGGGGTGTCCTTGAGGGGAAAGAGGCAACTGTCTTATGGGATGAAGTTTCAGTTAAGTTTCAAAATATCAACCAATTAAAAGAAGAACAAAAAAAACAATTACAGGAATTTGTATCAACCCTTGTAAATTATGGAGGTGTAGCATGAAGACAAACGGGCTTGAACTATTAAAGATAAATTCAAAAACGAAACCAGTTAATATAAATAGCATTAAGGATGCCTTAGATCATTTTAACTCCACTGGCTATATTGTTGCATATCTTGACTATAAAGTGCTCATTGGCAAAGTAAACATCGATAGCTTTGAATTTTACAATAACGAAACCATTGAAGAAAAATATATACAAAGACTAAGACTCTTTAATAATGAAAAAGAACTCCTTGTCTGGAGAGATAACAACTATTTAAAAGGCAGACTGAGAATTGATAATGAAGGACATGAGACTTTTGTTGTAGATGCCTGCCAAGTGCTTTGGGGAACTGACAAAAAAGAACTTGGCAACGGATGGATTAAACTCTTTGAACAAAGGGGAACAGAGTTAATACTGCCCTATCGGGATTTGAAGATAGATAATAAAAAGCACAGGCTCTTTTTAAAGACCAGAAACTATATTTCCTTTCATTCTAAAACACATCAGGCAACATACACAGATTGTAGATTTATTGGATTTACGGAGAAGCCACTTTAATGTTTTACGAAAGGTTCTTTAGAAAAATATCTGAAAAGGGAGATAGAAAATTTTCAATTCATAGGAGTCACAATTCCTTTAGTATCAAAAAAACTAAAAGACTTATCAGGAAGACCGCAAAATATGGCTGATATTAAGGCATTAGAGGAAATTGAAAAAATAAGAGGTGGTTAATATCAAGATGGATTTAGACAAAAATTTCCAATATTTTTTTAATTTATCTACTGATAGATTAAAAATTTTTTTAGAACTTACTCCTGAAGAAAGGCTTCAATGGCTTGAGGATGCCCATGAATTTGTAAGTGCTATAGTTTCTTATGAAAAACTCAAAAAATGGAAACTTTACATAAAGGAGGAAACATGGAAAAGGCAAGACTTGAACTAATAAAAACAAAAGAGGGAAAATTTGCTGTATATGTTGTATTTGCAAATGATAAGAAACAGCCTATACCAGATTTTAAGCAAAAAGATAACACTTTGAATGGCAAAGAGGTGGAGGTTTTGAGGGAAAAGGGGCTGATTATTAAAATTATTTGCGATGGTAATGTGATATATGAAAAAGGCAAGGGGCAGTTTTATAGCAAACCAAGCCCTGCACAAAACCAGAGACAGAAACCAAAAACTTCAACCTCTAGTGATATATACTCCAAGGCACCATACAATTTTGTCCCTCTAAATGAAAAAGTGATTCCTTCTGAAAAAATTCCTGAATTTGATAGATATTACTCCGAAAGATTTACTGGTTATATAGAGATTGAGATAAAAACCCTAACTCCCTTATATATCAGAGATACCCTAACAGAGGATGAATATAAACAAAAGCTCGAACTTGAAAATAAAAGTAAAGATAAAAAGCAATATACAAACCCAGACTTCTTCTCTCCTGGTGGATTACTTCGCATCCCTGGTAGTTCCCTAAGAGGTATGATAAGGACAATGATAGAGATAATGAGCTTTGGAAAGTTTGGATTTTTTGATGATACCAGGCTGTATTATAGAGCGGTAGGGGATACATCAAAACTTGGCATAGATTACCGAGACAAGATGGTTGATACCTCAAATAACTATTTTCCAAAATTTAAGGCGGGTATCCTAAAAGCTAAAGGGGCAAACAAATATGAAATACTCCCATCAAAAGTATTAAAAGGGACTCAGATTTACAGAATCAATTTTGATAAAAGGACAGGCATAGTTGATGGAACAATCGATTTGAAATTAGAAGAATTCGAGTTTAAAGAAATCTATTTTAATCCTGTAAGTCCTCAAAATCATACACATTACAGATGGGACAAAAAATCACAAAAAGAAGTGCCTTATCAACTCTATTACGCTAAACTTACATCTGTAAGTTTAAACCAAGATAATTCGCATCTAAATAGAGGATACATCATATCATCAGGGCATATGGATAAAAAACATATGCACTGGGTAATCAATGAGCCTGATGATTCTATCGCTCCTGTAGAAATTGACGAGGAAGTCATAATGTCATATAAAAATGATTCACAAAGAAAAGCACCTGATTTATTGGAAGTCTTAAAAACAAAGAAAGAAGTGCCCTGTTTTTATTTAATAAATGACAAAGGCAAAATAGTCTCCTTTGGCCACACAGGCATGTTCCGTCTTGCCTATGAAAAAACCATAGGAGACCACATTCCTGCGGAACTTAAAAATTCCAATATAACTGACATAGCAGAGGCAATCTTTGGGAATGAGAAGACTCATGCAGGAAGGGTCTTTTTTGAAGATGCTTACCTTAATGGAAATCCTGAAGATGCCTTACTTGATACTGCTATACCAAAAATTCTTTCAGGTCCAAAACCTACCTGTTTTCAACACTACCTTGAACAAAAGCCTGAAAATCTTGAGGCACATCCCAAAAATCTTGCCCATTATAACTCAGACAATCCAATTCGTGGCTACAAACTCTACTGGCATAGAAGCGGCAACAACTGGATTGAAACAGATCAAGAAAACATAAAAAAGCATTCAACTCAGTACACACTCATTACCCCTGTAAAAGCAGGGGCAATATTTAAAGGCAGAATTCGATTTGAAAACCTCTCAAAGGTTGATTTGGGTGCCCTTCTTTTTGCCCTTCAACTTCCCGAAGGTCTTGCCCATAAACTTGGTATGGGGAAACCTCTTGGACTTGGCTCTGTAAGAATCACTCCCAAACTGTATCTGTCAGATAGAAAAAAGCGATACGAAGACCTATTCTTTGAATGGAATGGACTGAGGGATGAAACAGAAAAAATCATAGACTTCAAAAAAGCCTTTGAAAAGTATGTTCTCACTTCACTTAATGAAAATAAAACCTCTTTATGGGAAATTGAAAGAATTAAGGAGCTAAAGGTGATGCTTGATTTTCAAAATAAACCTGATGACGAAAAAACAGAATACACAGATTTAGAAGAGTTTCGAAAAAGAAAAATACTACCCCATCCAACTGAGGTTAAAGGATAGGATTATCTATCTCAAGATGAAAAAGCTCTTTAAATTAGAAGACCTCACATGGCATAGAATAAGGGCAGACTTCGTTGCCAACCATACTCTTTCTATCTCACCATACTCCATAGTAGAGGCAGTAATTCAGGATATCAAAACCTTCCTTGATTGGCAAAAACCTCTCTTCTTTCATATTGATGGAAAACCTCTCAAAGTCAAAATACACAAAAACGAAAAATTCTCTGTATCCATTATTCTCATTAATCACACAACTGAGGAATCCCACCTACTGGCAAATTCCCTTTATGAATACTTTCAGGACCCATGGAATTCAAGAAACATATCCCTCAAAAAAATCTATCCTCCCCAGTTAAGAAAAATCGATGATATAATTAATGAAAACTCTTACCTTGAACTTTTAAACCAGAAAGAAATATGCATAGAATTTTTAACTCCTTTACCAATCAAACCACTTCATCCAAAGAAAAGATGTTACATAAACAAAACAGCCTTCATAAATCTTTTCTTTCAAAGAATTGAAAAGCTGTATCCCTTCCATGAAGGACTCCTAATTCAAGAAAAAGCTTTTGATATCCTCTTTTACTGGTGTTACGATGAACTCATAGTTCCCTCATCATCACAACCAGGAAACAACAGATACATAAACGGATGTATAGGAAAAGTTTATTTCCGAGGGGACATCTCTCAAATCTTCAAACTTCTGATTATCTGTTCTGAATTACATTTAGGCACTTCCCTATCCTATGCAAGAGGTTACTATATAATTCATAAAACTTCTGCCTCTTATCTTACATCAATGCCATTAAAAGAACTCTTACAATTTTATGTAGAAAAAAACAAAGATAATCTTCATAATCAATCAATCAACCAAATAGCCAGAGAACTTCTTATTGAATTCCTAAAAGGAACTTATATTCCAAAGCCCTATACAGCCTTCAAACTTGAAGGAACAGAATTTCTGACAGGACAACTTTACTGGAAAGACTTTGTTATACAATCCCTTATTTACAGAATACTAAAAAATCCAATAGACAATTTGCTACCTCTTAGTGTAGTCGCCTTCAGACCTCACATTTCAGAAAAAGATATAAAAGAAAAAATAGAAGAAGCATTACAGCTTGGATTCAACAAAACCCTTGTTTTTACTATTAAAGGCTTTTACTCCGATGTCAATCACGAAAAACTCATTGAAATACTTAGCAAATACATTCCTCTTAAAGACCATGTGATAATAAAGCTCATAGAAAGATTTCTCAAGGTAGGCTATACTTTTGAAAACAATTATTATGAAACTCCAAAAGGGCTACCTCCTGGAAGCCCTCTTTCTCCACTTCTTGCCAATCTTTATCTTATAGAAGTTGACAATGCCCTTAATACATCTGACATTCATATTCTTCGCCATGCAGACACTTACTTACTCATGTCAACAAGTGAAGACATTCTTACAGAAAAACTTCAAACAGCAAAACAACTTCTTCGACAACTGAAACTTTCCATAAATGAAAACTCCATAAAATTTGGCACCCCCCAGGAACCAATAAAATTTGCAGGAATAACTATAACAGAGAAACAAAAAGATAAAATCCTAAGAAAACCGCTATATATAACTACTCCAGGAACTTACCTAAATCTCTCATCGGATACTATAAAAATCTCCTTTCAAGACCAAAACAACACAATACCAATAAACAGAATCAGCGAGATAATAATAACCACTGATACAACACTTACAACTCCTCTCATTAGAAAATGTGCTAAATTAAGTATTCCAATTACAATATCTCACAACTTTAACAGTCCTGTAATAATCTGCAAATCAAACTTTAAATCCCATTATGATTCAATCATCAACCACACCCTGAGATACCGTAGCCTCAGTGAGGAATCAATTCTGCTTTATGCAAAAGAAATTGCCACTCTAAAAATAAAGGGTTATGAAATCTTATTTGCAAGAAAAAAGACTCTTTCTAAAGCATTAAAAGAAAAGCTTTCTCTGGCAAGACAAAAAATTTTACAATCCCAATCAATTGATATAATAAGAGGTTATGAAGCCATTGCCTCGAAAGACATTTATAATGAGTTAAACAAACTAATTAAAAAACCTCAATTTCAAATAAAAGGAAGAAAAAGACTTAAACCAGATCCAATCAACTCGCTCATGAATCTTTGCAGTCATCTTATCTTTAACAGAATTAGAACTTTTGTATATGCTTACTCCCTAAATCCTTATCTTGGCTTTCTTCATAGTTGTCAAAACAATTACGAATCTCTTGTGGCAGATATCCATGAACTCATGAGAGCAAAAATGGATGCTTTTATTATAAAACTAATAAATCTTGATTCAATAAAAATTTCAGACTTTAAGGAAACCAATACAGGTTTTATTATGAACTCCTCATCAGTTAACGAATTTATCATTCACTTTGAAGAATACCTGAACACATTTTATAACTCTGAAAATCGAACCTTACATGACTATATAAACATACAGATTAATCACATAAAACAGTGGGTAACAGCTCAACAGGAGGAAATAAGCTTTGAGATACCCTGGTAAAAGATTTGAAGAATATGTAGTAGTCTATGACATATCTGATGATAAAGAAAGAGCAAAAGTAGACAAAGTATTAAAGAAGTACGGCTTTAGAGTGCAAAAAAGCGTATTTGAATGTAAATTAACTACCGCCTTAAAAAGACAATTAATTGAACAACTTCGTGAATTAAAAATACAGACAGGATTTATAAAAATCTATCTTCTTACAGACATAGTAGATGCTAAAACTATGGGGAATCCTCCACCATCAATTGATGACAAAGATGCTTTTATTATATAATTTTTGTAAAAATTTGATAATGAAGTACAAAGGAAAATATAAATTTTTCCAAACCTATGTTGAAAAGTTGTTGAAAACTTTCAAAACCTTTGAGGTTTGGAAAAAGAGGTCAAAATTGTTCTTTGAAAAGAATGGGTTACAAAAGGGATGTTCAAACAGATATCCCTGATGTCAGGGACTGAGACCTGGGCCAGCGGGTCATCGTCAAAACCCACAAGTTCAAACAGATATCCCTGATGTCAGGGACTGAGACAGATTCAAGCTTCTGTTGTTGGAGACAATTTCTTCGGTTCAAACAGATATCCCTGATGTCAGGGACTGAGACCTTTGTCACTATCTTTCACCCCCTTTCTTTTGTTCAAACAGATATCCCTGATGTCAGGGACTGAGACTGTAGTATCAAACTACTACACTATAATAATAAGTTCAAACAGATATCCCTGATGTCAGGGACTGAGACAAATTAAAAAAGTGCCTAAGTTAGAGAAGAAAGTTCAAACAGATATCCCTGATGTCAGGGACTGAGACTAACCTTATCTATCAAGCACTTCTGAACTTTGTTCAAACAGATATCCCTGATGTCAGGGACTGAGACTCATCTTGGTATTCTTTCAGTTGTTAAAAGTGTTCAAACAGATATCCCTGATGTCAGGGACTGAGACCAAAATAATTTCCATTTCTTCCTCCTTAAAAGTTCAAACAGATATCCCTGATGTCAGGGACTGAGACGATTTTTAATCTCCCATTGTGTTAATTTTCTGTTCAAACAGATATCCCTGATGTCAGGGACTGAGACTAAAAAATTTTTTGATTTTGTTTCGGTGTTTGTTCAAACAGATATCCCTGATGTCAGGGACTGAGACTCAGTACGGGGCTGAAGAGTTTGAGTTTGAGAGTTCAAACAGATATCCCTGATGTCAGGGACTGAGACTTTCCCATTTTGCCCTCCTTTTAAATTAATTGTTCAAACAGATATCCCTGATGTCAGGGACTGAGACATATCCATTTTCTTTTAGCCACTCAACATAGGTTCAAACAGATATCCCTGATGTCAGGGACTGAGACCAGTGGAGATATGTCAGGAATTAAAGACAGAGTTCAAACAGATATCCCTGATGTCAGGGACTGAGACGTTTTTGCCTTTGCACACAATATATCCTTTGCGTTCAAACAGATATCCCTGATGTCAGGGACTGAGACTTCTGGTGTAAACCAAAGAAAAGGAGCCATGATTCAAACAGATATCCCTGATGTCAGGGACTGAGACAAAAAATTCAAGCTTATCAAGAAATGGCTGGGTTCAAACAGATATCCCTGATGTCAGGGACTGAGACCTATTCTGCTATAGATAGAATAGAAGCAAGGTTCAAACAGATATCCCTGATGTCAGGGACTGAGACAAATACAACGAATATACAAAATCTTTCTATAGTTCAAACAGATATCCCTGATGTCAGGGACTGAGACGCAATTGCTGGAAGGGTAATTAGGAATGTACGGTTCAAACAGATATCCCTGATGTCAGGGACTGAGACCAAAATTGCAGTGCTTAAGATTTCTGCAAACGTTCAAACAGATATCCCTGATGTCAGGGACTGAGACCAAAATCTCTTAATATTTCAGAGAGTGTTTTAAGTTCAAACAGATATCCCTGATGTCAGGGACTGAGACTCAAAGAAAAAGAGCAAAAAAAAGAAAGACTCTGTTCAAACAGATATCCCTGATGTCAGGGACTGAGACCTTATTGCCCTAGCCTACCCTGAGTTGTTTTGTTCAAACAGATATCCCTGATGTCAGGGACTGAGACAAGAAGATTATTCTGTTACCTATAATCTCGTAGGTTCAAACAGATATCCCTGATGTCAGGGACTGAGACGTATAATTTTATTAAATTTATTAAAAGTTTTGTTCAAACAGATATCCCTGATGTCAGGGACTGAGACTTTAATAAAAAACTATTCAGTCTAATTTTTAAGTTCAAACAGATATCCCTGATGTCAGGGACTGAGACTTTCTTTTAAAAATTCATCAAGGGCTTTTGAAAGTTCAAACAGATATCCCTGATGTCAGGGACTGAGACACTATTATATGTCTCATTGATAATTGTCAGCTTGTTCAAACAGATATCCCTGATGTCAGGGACTGAGACTCTTTTTCTAACATTTCTAGTTCTTTTTCTGCAGTTCAAACAGATATCCCTGATGTCAGGGACTGAGACATTTGGACTAACAGGTTACCTATCTCATTTTAGTTCAAACAGATATCCCTGATGTCAGGGACTGAGACTTCGTCTTATGGACTTTTTTTCATCTGAGTGTTCAACGTTCAAAGCCCAACGGTTCTATGTTGAATTGAAAAATTTTGAAGGTGAAAATTACACTTTTCAGGTATAAACTTTTCTTAGTATCTTACTTCCACCGCTTAAAAGTAACTCTTCGGCAAGCTCTTTACCAAGTTTTTGAGCGTCTTCAAGGTTGCCTTCTTTACTGCCCTTTATCATAGGCATTTCACCATCTGGATCTCCTATCATTGCAATTATTTTCAACTTTTTATTTTTAAAAATCTTTGCATGACACGCAAGAGGGACTTGACAGCCTCCTCCAATTACTGATAAAAAAGCCCTTTCTGAGAGAACACAAATAGATGTTTCTTGATGATTCAATGGTTTGATTATCTCATTTATAAAATCATCATCAAACCTTGTTTCAATTCCTATTGCACCCTGACCTATTGCAGGAATCATAATCTCTTCAGGAATAGTTTCTGTAACATTAGATTCTAATCCCATTCTTTTAATACCTGCCATAGCAAGAATAATCCCATGAAACTGACCTTCTTTAAGTTTTCTTAGTCTGGTGTCTACATTACCTCTTAAGGGCTTAATTTCTAAGTCTTTTCTTAATGCCTTAAGCTGAACAGTCCTTCTTAAACTGCTTGTGCCAATTTGAGCACCCTTAGGAAGACCTCTCAATAAGGTTCCATCAATACTTATAAAAGCATCTCGTGGGTCTTCTCTTTCACAAATTGCCGAGATTTGAAGTCCCTCAGGAATTTCTGTAGGAACATCTTTCATGCTATGCACTGCAATATCTATTTTTTTTGAAAGTAATGCTTCTTCTATTTCTTTGACAAAAAGTCCCTTTCCTCCTATTTTTGCTAAGGGAGTATCGAGAATTTTATCTCCTGTTGTTTTAATTTTCTCAATTTCTATTTTTAAATCAGGATAAAGTTTCTCAAGCCTTTCCTTAACCCAGTTTGCCTGCCACAATGCAAGCTTGCTTCCTCTTGTGCCAATTATGAGCTTATTCCTCTTCAATATCAATTCCAAATAACCTCCTTGCTGCAAAAATAAGAATTTCTTTATTATCACAATTATTTTTCAAAGCTACAGTTGGTGAGTGCATGATTTTATTAATTATGCTTTGGGTAAGATAATCTACAGAATTTAAAACTTCGGGGGATAGTTCCTTAAAACGAGCTTTAAATTTTTCAAGTTCCTGCTGTCTTACCTCTTCTGCTTTATTTCTTATAGATATAATTACAGGAACACTTTGAAGAGAGTTTAACCATTGCATGAACTTCTCTGTTTCTTCTTCAACAATTTTCAATGCTTTATCTGCTTCTTTTTTTCTTTCAAGAAGATTATTATCAACCACATCTTGAAGATCATCTATATTGTAAAGATAAACATTGTCAAAGTCATTGATACTTGGGTCAATGTTTCTTGGAACAGATATATCAATAAAGAAAAGAGGTTTATATTTTCGCAATGGCATAATTTCCTTAATCATTTGTAAAGTAATTACATAATTTGGCGCTCCTGTTGAACATATTACTATATCAACTTTGGTAAGTAATTCTTTGAGGTTATCAAAAGGTAATGCCACACCATTAAAATCCTTTGCGAGCTCCTTTGCCCTTTCATATGTCCTATTTGTAACATATATATTATTTATTCCAGTTCCTATTAAGTGTTTTAATGCAAGCTCTGCCATCTCTCCAGCACCAACAAGTAAAACTGATTTTTTTGACAATTCATCAAAGACCTTTTTTATCAATCCTACTGCTGCATAGCTTACAGAAACTGGATTTTCTCCAATTCTCGTTTCATTACGAACTCTTTTTGCTGTAAAAAGTGCTCTATTCATAAGATGATTAAGAATTAAAGATGTAGTTCTTTCAGAAAGAGCAATTTCGTATGAGTCTTTAACTTGACCTGTAATTTGGGGCTCACCGATAATCATAGAGTCAAGGCTTGCTGTCACTTTGAAAAGATGTTCCACAGTCTCTTTGTTTTTATAAATATAAAGATAATTCTCAAAATCCTTTATTTCAATACGGTGAAAATCTGAAAGAAAAATTTTTACTTTATTTATTATCGAATCTTCATTTTCCTTGTTAGAGTAAACATAAACTTCAACCCTGTTACATGTTGAAAAAATAACAGTTTCATTAATTCCCTCTAACTGAATTAACTGTCTTAAAGCCTGTCTTATATTATCCTCAGATTGAAATGCAAGCTTTTCTCTTATCTGAACAGGTGCTGTTTTATGATTTAATCCAATTACTATAATATTCATAGAGGTTTATGAAAACTTTCTGTTAAAAGATTTATACCAAAAAAACCAAAAATTAAAAGAAGAAAACCAAATATTGTAAGATAAGCTGCCCTTTTCTTTCTCCAGTCACCTTTGACTCTTAAATAAAAAATCAAAAGATAAACACACCAAGTAAGAACACTCCATAATTGTTTTGGGTCAATATCAAAACCTAACAGTATAAAATATTTTATCAGTCCTACAACAAGGGCAAAGGTGTATATGGGAAATCCCCAGAAAATTAGACGATAGTTAATTTTATCAAGAATTTCAAGACTTGGGAGTATTTTTTCTAAACCACCAAATTTTTTAGCTTTCACGGCCCTTTCCTGAATTAAATAGAGGAGACTAAAAACAAAGGCTATACTAAATAAGGCTATACCAAAAACTGCCATAAGTGCATGAATATCAATCCATAGACTTTTTAACTCAGGCTTTATATAGGGAATACCTCTTGGGAAAAAGGCACTCACGAACATGAATGCAAAGCTCAAAATTATACCAAAATTAAGAACCCTTGCTTTATAATAAAAATTTATACACAAAGATATCAGAAGAATACTCCATGCAAAAAAGGAATTAGCCTCATGCATTGAAAAAACAGGTGCCTGTCCAGATTTTATATACCTAAATAAAAGATAGACACTATGAAGTCCAAAGCCTACCAAACTTAATAAAAAAACTGCTCTGTCTAAGTCATGTTTTTTTCTGATAATATCTGCAACACTTAGAAGAAATCCTGCAAAATAGAGTGTAAGAGAAAGCTCAAAAAAAACTGTTCCCATTAGAAACAACCAAGCTCACATTTTCGAATTTTAATCTTAAGCTCATTAGCAGTTCTTCCAACTTCGATATAAGGAACATTTAGCTCTTCAGCAATTTTTCTTGCTTCTGCACAACTAATTTTACCGCTATTACTTCTTTCTGTAAGAAGCTTTTCAATCAGCTTTTTCTGCTGAATTTTTAAAATTTCATCCATAGTTTCCTCCATACTGTATTGCCCTTCAATAACTATGTCTGCTATTTTTAAAAGAGCCTCTCCTGAAGGTTTTATATAGTTTGTTTCTTTATCTTTAAGAAATATTATAACATCAGGATGCATGATTCTTACCAGAGAGTTCCCTTCAATTATAATGATTTTCTGGATATCATTTTTAGATAAAGCAGATGGTGATTCTTCAATCTCCTCTTTTAGTCTTTCTACAACATCTGGTAGTTCGGCTTCTCCAGATTTAACCCAATAAACAAAATTAGCACCTGCTCTTTTCATTCTTGCAGTGTCTTTGCCAGATGTTTCAACAATTGAAGACTCTGAAATTATAGAAGAAAAAAAAGTAGTTTTTGTATATTTTATGGCTATAATGTTTACCTTATTTCCAAAAATTTTTTTGAAATTAACGATAATATTTTCTATAAAAGTAGTTTTTCCAATGCCACTTCTACTACTTCCAACTCCTATGCTAAAAATGTAATTCATGTCTTTATAATAAAAAAATCAGATGATTTTTATCATCAAAAATTATTATCCCAAAATTCTGAAGACTTTTTTGGGTTGACACTTACTGACCGCACAGCAATTTCAGGGGTATAAAACTTCTTGACTTTTCAATATAATATATGTTTTTAATATTTAATTTATGAAAGAGTTTCATATAATAAGCACAGGAATATCTCTCCTTACAAATGCCCAAAAGCAAGGTTTCTTCCCAGATAAAAAAATTTCTGACGAGGATTACTGGCAAAGTCTTCTTAATTCTTCAAGTGAAATTCAAAAGCTTGCTGATTTTCTTAAATCTGCACCTATGAAAAACTCAGCAGAGATGAATACTTTTTTAAGAGTTGTTCAGGATAAACCAGCATCCTCCATTGATGTTTATTTATTTGGAACTAAAACTGCCTCAAATGAACTTTGTAGAAGAGCAATTGAACAATTCCTTAAAGATTGTGGATTTTCTATTTACACTCCCTATGAAGTAAGCGGATACTTTTGGGAAGCAAAATATTATGAGCCATCTTACGCAATTGACAAATTTAAACTTGGAGTTTCAGAACTTCTTGACAGATTGATTTATCTTGCAAAGAAAAAACAAAAAAAAGGTTACAAAGTATTTTTTAATCCCACAGGCGGACTCAAAGCCCATGTAATTGCCACTGCATTAGCAGGCATTATTACAGAATGTGAAATTTATTACATGAATGAAGAATTTCATGAAGTTGTTTTTCTCCCCAAACTTTTTTACATTCCAAAAGGAAGAGAGCTTGAGCTTCTTAAAAAACTATCATACAAAAAATTAGTTACAGGTAAGGAAGTTGATGAATTAGAAAAAAACTATATGGAAGAAATTGATAGACTTGAAATTTATGGACTTATAGCAAGAATGCCTGAGGAGTTTGAAAAAGCATTATGGATAACAAGCAAAGGATTTTTGTTTATAACTGAACAAAAATGATTTATTTGTATCAGATTGGTAGACTCGACAGAGGAGTTGTCAATAATGAAAAAGTTAGGTTTTCAATAGAGAAAAAATTTTTTGAAAGCGAACTCTCTTCTTTTGCTTTAAAAGAACATCTCGGAGATAAGGCAAAGTGTGTTTTAATATATCCAGTCAGTTTGCCTTTTAACAAGGGATTACTTATAGATACTACTGAGACTGATGAATTTAAAAAGAGATTAAAATCTGCCAATGAAAATCCAGTTGAATATTTTAAAAATCCAAAAAAGTTTTTTAAAGCCCACCCCCATACAAAGATCGCCAATGATTTTATCGTAATTCACTCAATTGGAGAATTTGAAAAGCAGGTTTTTGAAGGTAGTTTTGATGACATCGTTCTTGAGATTTTTATAGACTTAGTTGAGAGATATTTTAAAGATGGAATTAAAGAACTTTATATTGATATATCAAGTGGACTAAATATTTACATATCCGCACTACTTGAAGCAGTAAGGCATTTTTCAATATTTCAGAAACTTGGTTCTTGGCAAGATTCCCTTTCCGTTAAACTTGTTTTCAGTGAACCAATTATAGGATCTTCCAAGTCAAATTACACCATTTTTAAAGATTATGAGCTTAAATTTAAAGTTTTCTTTTCCTCTCCGATAACAAAGGCTGATTTAGAAAATTTTAATCTTTCAAGAAATATAGCAAAAGAAGACAGAACCCTTAAAAACAAAATTCAAGAGATGCTAAAAAAATTTGCTTTGTCTTACTCTGCGATTAAAAACAATACTCCCTTGGTTGTCTATTCATTTGAATTTCATAAGGAAGATGATATTAAAGACCTGATTTTACAAATTGTGGAAGACCTTAAAAATAAATTATATTCAGACTGGCAAAAAAGTCCTCAAGTTGAAAAAAATGAGTACCTAAAAGTTTTTCTTGCTCTTTCATTTTATATGGGAATTATGAGGATTTTAAAGGAAAATTCTGTTCAATATAAGGATTGTGTAAGCCTTGCTGAAATTGAAAACAATTTCAGCTCAATATACCAGCAATTTGAAATGCCCCTAAATGAACAACTTCTTAAACATGAAATTTCAAATTTAACTCGTCCCGATAAAGAAACCCGGCAGACTATCATTGATAAAGCAAAGGAAGAGTGGCAAAGTCTTTCAGAATTTTTACCGGGCGAAGGAATCTTTCATTCAAGAAATTTTATTGCCCATGCAGGATTTGAAAGAACAGTTACAGAGGTTAAAAAACTTGAAAATAAGATCTATTTAAGGTATAAGAATGATTCATTAGAAAAAATAAAAGATGCCTTAATTAAAGCTTTTTAAAATATGGAAAAATTTAAAGAAATACTTGTTTGTGTTATAGGAGCGACACCTCAGATTATTACAGAGACAATTTATGCCCTTGCCAATAAAAATCCACCTGTTTATATTGATGAAATATTTATAATAACTACATCCACTGGTAAAAAACAGATAGAAAATACCCTGATTAAAAAAGGGATTTTAAAACAACTACTTAAGGAATATAAACTTCCCTCACTGGATATAAAAACTTCCTCAATTATTGTAATAAAAGACAAAAATGACAAAGAAATTGACGACATAAGAGATTCCTTTCAAAGTGAAGCCACAGCAGACACCATAATTAGTCTTATAAGAGAGCTTACAAAGGATCCATCAGCGAGGTTACACTGCTCACTGGCTGGTGGAAGAAAAACAATGGGCTTTTATCTTGGCTCAGCGATGGAGCTTTTTGGCCGTCCATGGGATAAACTTTATCATGTTCTTGTATCTTCAGAGTTTGAATCAAATCCAGAATTTTTCTATAAACCAAAGAAGGAAAAATTTATCCAATGCAGACTTTCAGATGGCAGTAAAGTTGAGATTAGTACAGAAAAGGCAGAAATTGAACTTATAGAACTTCCCTTTATTAAGCTTTCAGGAAAAATTAAGCTTTATGGAAATACATTCACAGAGTTAATTGAAGAAACACAATCAGAGATAAACTTTGCTTTAATCCAGCCTTTTATCAATATAAAGCTTAAAGAGAGAAAAATATCAATAGGTACAACCATCTTTTCCATGAATCCCATGTTGATTGCCCTTTATGCAACAATTCTAAAACAAAAAATTTTATGCACGGAGAATAAGAGCTGTTTAGGCTGTGATGAATGCTATATATCTTTAACAAATTTAACTGAAAAACCTTTAATTGATGAATTTGCAGATTTCTATGCAAAGGCTTATAAACCCAACATAGTTGACATAGAAGAAATAAAATACAAATTAGAAAAAAGAATAAGTCCTTACACATTAAGAAGCTACATAACTAAGATAAACAACCATATATCAAGGGTAATTTCAGATGAAACCTTAGCATCTTTATATAAAATTAAATCTATCCGAAGATACGGAGCAACAACCTACGGAGTTTCAATTGACAAAAGAAAAATCAAAATTGAATGAAATATTGCAGGAATATTGTTTTTGGGATATAATTAGGAAAAATTTTGATATTATATGTTTAATCAATGAAATTGGAGGGTCAAATGCCTGATGAATTTGAAATAATTGTGAAAGGAGCTCTTTTACATGATATAGGAAAACTTATACAGAGGGTACAAGAAAAGCCTACTCAAAAAAAACATGGTCAGTGGGGCTATGAATGGTTACAGAAGTTTGATTTTTTTAAAAGTGACCCAGCAATAAACTCAACAATAATGCATCATAGTTATGATGAAGATTCTTTTAATTCAAACATTGGTTTGATATGGTATGAGTCTGACAATCTGGCATCTATGGAGAGGAAGGAAAAAGATAAAGAGCAAGAAGAAAAATGGGATATGTTCACACCAATTGTTTCTCCTTTTTTCAAAATTCGCAATCCAAAAACACATGATAAATTAGAAGAAATTTCCTATTATAGTCTCAAAAGACAAAACCCTCAAATAGCATTTTTTGAAAAACCGAAAATTTCTATAAATGATTACAAAGATTTATTGGAAGAGTTTGAAAAAGATTTAGAGGCACTGAAAGGAACCATTTCTATAAATTCACTCATTATGATTTTCGAAAAACACTTAAGTAATGTACCATCCATAACTCTGGAAATATATGAAAAAAAAGAAGAACAGAAAGAAAAACATCCAGATATTTCGCTTTACAATCACTGTAAACTTGCCTCTGCCATTGCAGGATGTATGTATCATTTCTATAGAGAGATGTATCCTGAAAGATGGAATAATAATGAATTATTAAAAGAGGAAATATTAAATCCAAAAGAAGAGATAAAGTCCTTTCTTCTTATTGGAGGGGATATTTCAGGAGTGCAAAAATTTATATATACAATTACATCAAAAGGAGCCTTAAAATCTCTCAAAGGAAGGTCTTTTTATCTGGAACTTCTTAGTGAACATATAATAAGTGAGATTATTGATAAATTAGTACTTACTCGTTGTAATATCATTTTCTCAGGTGGAGGACAATTTTATATTCTTGCTTACAATACAGAAAAGGCAAAAAGAACAATTTCAGATATAAAAAAAGAAATAAACGACTTTCTCTTTAAAGAATTTAAGGGTGAAATCTTTTTAAATCTTGAATATGTTGAATTCAACAAGAAGGGATTTAAAGATTCTGCACAAGTTTTTGAAGAACTATCTGAGAAAATAGAGCAATCTAAAAAGAAAAAATGGTTTGACAGTCTAAATGATTATTTAAAAACTGAAGGTCAAGATGAAAGTTGCTTCACCGAAAACTGCGCTGTCTGCTTTAGAGAGGACTTACCATTAAAATCCCTCATAAGGGAGGAGGAATCTATAAATGTCTGTGAACCTTGCTTAATGCAATATAAACTCGGAGATGAACTTTTAGATCTTTCAAGGGGTAAATATCCTGTTATTTATAAATTATCTCAACCTCATAAAGACAGTAGTATAAGAATAGGTAAATATTATTACTTTTTTACAAGAAAGCCTGAAGACGAGTTGCTTAATCAGGCTTTAGCGGTCTACAGAATTAATGATTTTGAAGCAGAACATTATAATCATCCAAATGCCATCTATTTACCGGTTGGACTTTATAAACATAGACAATTAAATGAACTGTCTCATGCATCAAATATTTTTGGAATAAACCGAATTGCGGTATTGAGAATGGATGTTGACAATCTTGGCAGAATTTTTTCTCAAGCTGTTATTGAAGAAGACAGAACTTTTTCCCGAATGGCTTCAATATCAAACGGATTAACTCAATTCTTTAAATATCACTTAAATGAAATTGTTGCTGGCAAAAACATAGATTCCATTGACATTGCTCAAAGAAATGTTAAACAGAATGGAAGAAATCTCATGATTGTTTACTCTGGGGGTGATGATGTCTTCATAGTTGGGCATTGGCTCGATGTTTTTGAATGTGCTTGCGATATAAGAAATTATTTTGAGAAATATACGGGTAATAGATTCATAACTCTTTCAGCTGGGCTTGCAATAAACCATGAAGACTACCCAATTTATCAGTATGCAAAGGATGCAGAGGAGCTTGAAAAGATAGCTAAAGATGACAACCTCGGGAAAAATGCAATAGCATTACTTAATAATCAAAGAATTAGCTGGCAAGAAATCACAGAACTTATTAATAGAATAACCCTTTTTATAAGTTTTCTTAAAAAAGAAGATACCCATCTTACAACCGATGGAGAGAAAATACCCAAGACATTTTTCTATCGTTTACTTTCCCTTGCAAGAAAATTTCAAAAAGAGGGAGTGCTTATTCTTCCTAAGGCAGCATATTTAATTTCAAGGGCAAAATTTAAAAACTGTGAACCAGAAAATATTAATAAAATTAAGGAGGTAATCATGAATGCCAATGAAAAGGAATGGAAAATCACAGAATTAGCAACATTGATAACATTAATGTTAATGAGAAGAGGAGGTGATAACAATGCCTGATCATAGAGGGCATCAGGGTCATAGGGGTCAACATAATCAAGAAGAACAGATACCCCGACAGATCATTGAAAGTATAAAAACTTGCGATGATCTCTCTAAACTCTCAGCTAGTGAACTTGTGAGCATTGCAGAGAAAGTTGGAAAACATTTAAAGGATATAGGCTTGAAAACAACGCAGATAAGAAGATTCCTTGATGGAGTAAGAAAAATAGATAATCAGTTTAAGACAGATAAGAATAAATTTAACGGAGAATTAGTTATACTGCTGAAACCAAAACTTGCCTATGCCGCGGGCAGAGAAGAAAAAGTTAAACCTCTAATGAAAGTTTTAGACCCAGCTATAGACAAAGGGGCAAAATCCTATGAAAGTTTTAAAAAATTAATTGCCTTGATTGAAGGCATTGTAGCTTATCATAAATATTATGGTGGAGGTGATTAAACAATGGATAAAAATTTAATCGGAAAAATTAAAATTACAGGTAAGATTATTTGCAAAACAGGACTTCATATAGGAGCTTCAAAGGAAAATGTTGAAATAGGCACAATTGATTCACCGGTAGTAAGAGACCCTATAACAAGAGAGCCTTATATTCCAGGAAGTTCCATTAAAGGTAAAATGCGTTCATTGCTTGAGAAGGCATTAGCAATTCAATTAGGGATATTAGGGTCAAACAATCGTCGCAATATTGGTACAAAAAATAATCCCGTTTACATTCATGTTTGTGATGATGCAGAGAAGGCTATAAAATGCCCTATCTGTAGACTTTTTGGTTCAACTGGCAAAGACGGAGGAAAAAATTTCCCAGCACGATTAATAGTAAGAGATGCTAATTTAACAAAGGAAAGCATAGAAAAACTAAATAACATTGATACAGGGTTACAGTATACTGAGTGGAAGTTTGAAAATGCAATAGACAGAGTAACTTCTTCAGCAAATCCACGACAACTTGAAAGAGTTCCAAGAGGTGCTGAATTTGAGTTTGAAATTATTTATAATGTAGAGGACGAAGAAACCCTACAGGAAGACATTGATAATCTTTCCCTTGCGATTGAACTTCTTAAATTAGATGCCTTAGGTGGACATGGTTCAAGAGGTTATGGTAAAGTAGAGATAAATTTTGAAGAGATAGTATCTATTCCCATCAATGACCTTAAAACAGGCAAAGCAGAATTTCCAAAATTTACAGACTTCAGTAACACAGCAGATATAATAAAAGTATTTTCACAATCGGGAGCATAAAATGGAAGTTTATTTTTACAAGTTAAAATTTCAATCACCTGTACATTTTGGAGAAACAGGAATATATCTTGAAAATATTCAGGAAAGTATAAGCTCAGATAGTCTTTTTTCCGCATTGATTAATGTTGTAGCCTTATACTATGGAAGAAAGGAAGCTGATGAATGGCTTAATTTATTTAGCGAAAATCCACCATTTTTGATAAGCTCTCTTTTTATTTATAATGAGGACAAATATTTTCTTCCAAAACCTCTTGAAGACTCCTTTATAAGTAAGGAGATTAAAAAGGATTTAGGTAAAGTCCTAAAGAAACTTAAATTAATTGAATCAAATGATTTTTTCAAGTGGCAAAAAAAGACGATCACTGTAATGGATATTGAGAATATGGACAAACTATCAAAATCCAGTACTCCCTATGAAAAGGAAATTAGACCAAGAGTTACCCTTGACAGAATTAATCAGCAAAGCTCAATTTACTTTTGCGGAATTTTAAAATTTAAAGAAAATGCAGGACTCTGGGGACTTTTGGCATTCAAAGATAAAACATTTATTGATAAATTTAGAATTCTACTTAATCTTCTTGGGCAAACAGGCATAGGAGGAGAAAAAACCTATGGTTATGGAATGTTTGATGTGATTGAATTTAAGCCTGTTGATGGCATTCTTAAAGATATAGTAAACACAAAAAGTGAATATTTTACACTACTTTCTCTTTATCATCCTGCAGAAAAGGATAATGTTAAAGAAAAATTAATTTCCTATAATCTCGTACGAAAAAAAGGATGGATAACCTCTGGCAGATATGCACTTCCATTAAAAAGAAAATCTGTAGGTTTCATAACAGAAGGAAGTATTCTAAAAGAACCTGTGGAAGGTACACTTGTTGATGTTACTCCTGATTATCCTCCTTCCGAAATTCTAAACCACAGGGTTTATCGTTATGGATATGCTTTTATAGTTCCTTTTATTTAAAGGAGATATGAGATGGAGCTATACGAAAAAGCTGAGTTTAAAATAACAGTAAAATCTCCAATCCATATTGGAGGGTTTGAACAAAAAATTACAAGATTTGAATTTTTATCCTATGGACAATACATTTATCCTGTTTCAGAAAACAGGCTTTCTTTGTTTTTACAAAAACACAATCTTATTTCAGCTTATTGTGCTGAAGTAGAAAGATTAGGGCATAGATTTAACCTTGCTGACTTTTTCAGAAATAAAAGAATATCTTTGAACTCCGAAGAGCTTGAAAACCTCTCATTTGGCAAAAAGATAAAAGTAATTGGTGAGATTGGTACTATACAGTTTTATAGATCTTTTATAAGAGATGGATTTGGAAATCCTTATATTCCTGGAACTTCAATCAAAGGTGTATTCAGAAGTGCAATTCTTTATAATTTGCTTAAACAATTTAAAGAGAAAAAACTTCAGGATTTTATCGAAAAGATAGAAAGAAGAATTGAAAAGGATATTAGCGATAAAAAGAAAAAAAAGGGGTTTTTTGATTGGGGTAATATAGAATACTTTCAAAAATTTGTTCTTGCGGACAAAAACAATTCATCCAATACAGATTGGTTAAGGATGCTTCATATAACCGATGCCTATTCAGAAAATGAAATTCAAACAATTCTTATTCCTGTAAATATTCTAAAAAAACAAAGGAATGGATGGCAGTATAAAACTGAAAATACTAATCAGAGGACAACCATTTGGGTTGAATGTCTTCCTGTAGGTGCTACCTTAAAATTTGAAGCAAAATGGGATAAAAGACTTCTTGCGGAATTTAAAAGAGAAAATCCAGATACTGCTATGCCAGAAGATATTCAATCAGTCTTACAATTTATAAATAATTGGGTTCAGGATGTTTTGGCTTTTGAAATAAACTTTCTTCAAGGTCATCCTTTAAAGCGATGGTATGAAGTAAACAAGCCAAATCTTAGAATAGGTTTCGGCTCTGGAATGACAGCGACAACTATTTCAATCTTGCTAAGTGAAGATTTAAGAAAAAAAATTCGCAACTATGCAGGCTTAAACAGAGGCGAGGATGAAGCTCCAAAGTCACGAAGGCTTTTTGAGAACAATAATAATTCAATCCCTCTTGGCTGGGCATTAATAGAGAGGATTTAAGCCATGAAACCCATTCATGTATGCCTTGTATCTGACCAGACAATCCCGAATATCCTTGGAATAATGCATTTTAAACCTGAACATATCTTGTTTATAACAACCGAAGAAATGAAGAGAAAAAATAAAACAGAGGCAATATTGAATACAATAAAAAGAGCAGGAATTGACCCCACTTTCTCAGAAATAGTTGTTAAAGAAGATTCTCCCTATGATTGTCAGATTAAGATATCTCAATGGATTGAATCTACAGAGAATGACCAGTTTACCGTGAATCTCACCTGTGGCACGAAGATAATGTCTATATCAGTATTTCATATTTTTAGAGACTATGGAAGCATGATGATTTACATTCCCTATCCTAAAAATGAGTTTATTCAGATTTATCCGATAAAAAAGAATGTTCATCCAGAATCTATTAGCCTACGATTAGGTGTTGTTGATTATCTTACTGCCTATTCATTAAAAGTAATCAATGAAAAAAAACTTGAACAAAAAAAGGAAGAAGCAGAAAAAAGAAAAAATTTAACAAAATTGATAATTGAGAATTACAAAGAGCTTGAAGCACTTTTAAAAGATTTATACTCAAAGTTAGCATTATATAGAACAGAAAAATTTTATAATTTTGAATTTGAATATGAATTTGCATCAGACTCTATTTATCAGGAATTTTTTAGACAATTGGGTTGTGAGCTCAAAGAAGATAAAATTTCAAAAAAATTGACCCGCAGAGAAATTCAATTTTTAACCGGTGGATGGCTTGAAGAGTATGTTTTTAATTGTGTGAATTCACTTTTAGATAAAGAAATAAATGACGCTGTTTTGGGGATTGAAATAGAAAATATAGCTGGCTCAAAAAATGAGTTTGATGTTATGTTTACAAAAGACAATGCTATTTATTTCATAGAATGCAAATCTTTAAGTCCAGATAAAAATTTAGCTCAAGAAAGTCTTTACAAAATTGGAGCTTTACAGAAAGAATTTGGATTAAGGGTTAGAAGCTTTTTTGTAACAACTTCCCAAAAGATAATGGATGAGAATGGACAAATAAGACAATCCATAAAAGCCAGAGCTGAACAGTTTAACACCGAAATCATAACATACGAAAATATAAGTAATCTTGAAGAAATTCTAAAGCAGAAACTTAAAATTTCATAAAGGAGGAATTTGTCTTGCCAAGACAAGTCATTGTTAATATGGAAGAATTATACAGTGAACAGGCAAAATTGAACGAAATTTCAGACTATGTTAAAAAAGTATTAAATATTGCAGGTGAGGGAAATGAAGTTATTCTAACTGGACAGGGTCCAATATGGTTATATCTAAAAGTAGCTCATGCACTTCATGGGAAAGCTTTAAAATTAATATACAGAAGTCCAGTAACAGGTGATGTTTTAATTTTTGATCACTCACCATACTAAAAATGAAAATACCCTATCAGAAATATACATTTACTCTTGAAGCAGTTGAACTATTGTATCTGCCCTATTACAAAGGTTCAACTTTCAGAGGAGGATTTGGAAATGTTTTTAAAAAAATAGCATGTCCCTTAAGATTTTCTGAATGTAAAGACTGTATCCTCAGAGAAAACTGTGTTTATGTTTACATATTTGAAACAATTCCAAATGAAAAGGCTCAAATTTTAAATATGAATAAATATGAAAAAATTCCTCATCCTTTTATAATAGAACCACCTGAAAATACTGAAAATTTAATTCCTGTAGGACAAACTATTACTTTTAATCTCATTTTAATCGGAAGAGCCATTGATTATATCCCTTATTTTATATATGTTTTTGAAGAATTAGGTAAAATAGGAATTGGAAAAGGTAGAGGAAAATACAAATTACAAAAAGTACAGGTTAATGAACAAACAATTTATAAAAAAGGAATATTAAAGAAAATACCATCTCAAGTTCTTGAGCTCCCTGTAAAATTTAAACCCTCAGATAAGAAAGATATATTAAAAATAAAAATTTACACACCTGTAAGGATAAAATATCAAAGAAAATTCTGTTCTGAACTTGATTTTCACATATTAATAAGAAATCTTCTAAGAAGACTAACTCTTTTATCATTTTTTCATTGCTCTGAGAATTCTGATATACAATACAAAGAGATGATATTTCATGCAGAAAATGTTAGAACTCTATCATCTAACCTTAGCTGGTACGACTGGGAAAGGTATTCAACAAGGCAGGAAACCAGAATGAAGCTTGGTGGTGTAATTGGAGAAATTACCTATGAGGGCGATATAACTCCCTTTATGCCTTATTTAAGGGCAGGTGAAATCTTTCATATTGGCAAAGGCACAAGTTTTGGCTTAGGGAAATACCAAATTATCAAATAATAAAACAAAATACCTAAGGCAACTGCAATGTTTCAGCAATATTGTTTTTATTCTAACTTCAATAAAAAACACAATAAAATAAAAAATGAGAATTCTATACATTATAGCTTATGACATTACAGATGAAAGAAGGCTTGCAAGGGTAAGACAATTTCTCAAAGGTTACAGCACAGGAGGACAGCGTTCAGTTTATGAATGTTTTTTAATGAGAGATGAACTGAAATTCATAGCAAGCAAACTTAAGAGATTGATAAATCCCTATGAAGACCGAGTTCACATATTCAGAATTGATGGGCATAGCCATGTCCACACTCTTGGAATTGCACTACCACCAAAGGATCCAAAATACTTTTACATAGGCTAAAATGGGCACTGTTTTTATAGATCAAAAGGAGATCAAAATACAAACAGATGGAAATTCAATTGTTTTTTACTCAAAGGGCAAAAAAACAGGAACTCTTCCTATTGCTCCACTTAAAAGAGTTGTAATCGTTGGTAATGTAAACATTGAAACAAGTGTAATTCATAAACTGGTGAAAAACGATGTTACAGTCACATTTTTCACTGGCAGACTCAAATACATTGGAACAATTTATGGACAAATGCATAACAATGGTTTATTAAGAGTAAAACAATATGAAAAATCTACAAATGAATTCGCCTTAAATATGGCAAAAGAGTTTGTAGAAGGGAAAATTTCATTCCAAATTGCTTTTTTAAAAGAAATACCTAATATTAAACCCATTCTTTCAATGGATGCTCAACAGGCTATACAAAACTTAATTAATAAAATAGACCTAATCAAAGATGCAACTTCCATTGATTCCTTGAGGGGAATTGAGGGTTCATCGCAAGCTTTATATTTTTCAGTTTATTCAAAACTTTATCCTGAATCCTATGGTTTTACAAAACGAACAAAAAGACCACCGACAGATCCTGTTAATGCTATGCTTAGCCTGTGTTATACAATGCTTCATTACGAAGCAGTAAGAGAAATTCAGCTTATAGGACTTGACCCTACAATTGGCTTTTATCATCAATTTGAATACGGAAGAGAATCGCTTGCCTGTGACATTGTTGAATTATTCAGGGTTGATGTAGATAGATTTGTCTATGAAATCTTCAAACAGAATGAACTGTCAAAAAGAGATTTTATGAAAGATGAGTCTTCGGGTGGAGTTTATTTAAAAAAATCAGGAAGGAAAAAATTTTATCCTCTCTATGAAAAATGGGCTCAGGAAGAAAGACATAAATTAAGAGAAACAGTTAGAGCCCTTGCAAGGAGGATACTTGATGAAAAAGCCTCTTTATCTTGTTGAAAAAGGAAATAAAGTTACTGTGCATAGAGATGGACCTTCTCTTTTAATAACATCTCGTAATAAAGCACCCATGAGAATTCCAGTGCGCAAAATTGATAAAGTTGTAATAATTGGTAACATAAGAATTGATGCAAACTCAATAATTCTTTGTGCAGAGAATAAAATCCCTGTGCTCTTTATTACTCCTGACAATACAGAGAAAGCTTTGATATTGCCATACAATCACAAACTTCCTAAACATTACAAAGAACAGAGACTGATTTTACAATCCCAAGAAACAATGATAAGATATAAAAAATGGATTTATACAAGAAGATCAATAATGCAACTTAAAATTCTCAAAGAACTGTTTAAAGGATTTAGTTTTCCTCATGAGATTGGTGAAGGGAATTATCAATTTTTGATAAGGAATTTCAGTCAGAGACATCAAATGAATCATTCTCATTTTTGTCATTCTGAGCGAAGCGAAGAATCTCAATCAAACTGGATAATGGTAAAGGACATAATTGAAAACTTTCTAAGAGCAATAATTTTAGGAAGAATAATTCAAGCTGGATTAGACCCTCATCTTGGAATAATTCACAAGAGAGTAAATTTTGGACTTTTACTTGACCTATTTTTGATTTTTGAACCAGAAGCAGATTTTCAAACAATAAAATTTTTTCAGTCAACAAAATCATCAATTCATAATGGAGAACTTACCGAAGTCGGGGTAAAACAAATAATTGACAGATTTGAATCAAGAAGAGAAAGTTTTACACAAAGCGTTGAAACAGTAATTGATGAACTTTTTGAAATCATAAAAGACTTAAGAAAATGAAAGCATCCTATCTTGTCTGTTATGACATAGCTGATGAAAAGAGACTTGCTCGAATTTATAGGTTAATGAAAGGAAAAGGCTTACATATTCAATACTCTGTTTTTTACTGTATTTTAACATGGCAGGAACTTAAAACATTAAAGAATGAGATAAGACAAATTATTAATTCAAGATATGACGATGTAAGAATTTATCCACTTTCTAAGGATTCTCTTGTAGCAGTTTTAGGCTGTGCAGATAGAATTCCTGAAGGAGTGGAAGTTTTTTTATAGTTGACATTGGTAAGAAAAATTTGATTTAATTATAAAAATTGCTCTTTGACAAGGCGAAACATTGTTTCAAGGCACAAAGCACGAAGAGCCCAATTCTGGTTAATCTATAGATAATGCTCAATTCCTTTTCTGTTATTTTGATTTCCTTTCAGTCATTCTATTTTTCTTTTCTGTCATTCTGCTCTCCTTTTTCTGTCATTCTGATTCCTTTCTCTGCCATTCTGGTTCCTTTCTCTGCCATTCTGGTTCCTTTCTCTGTCATTCTGATTCCTTTCTCTGTCATTCTGAGCCGAAGGCGAAGAATCTTCTCCTTAGCAGGATCTCATTTTATCAAGTTTTGAATATTGATGATTCATAATCCATTGAAAATAGCTGATTTTCTTATGCCAGAAAATCAAGCAATATCAATGGTTTACAGAATAACCGTAAGTGAAAAATTCCTGAAAAATTTGCAAAACCCTCTTTATAACATATTGAAAAATAAGAGAAAAAAAGAGGGGGTCTGTAGGAAACTTGACCTCATTTAAAAGGGATTGCGACTCTTATTCTCTCCGCACTGGTTCACCAGAATCAAGTTCTTGTAGGAAACTTGACCTCATTTAAAAGGGATTGCGACCCCACAAATTGATTATGATTTTAATTTTCAAAAACAGTAGGAAACTTGACCTCATTTAAAAGGGATTGCGACAACCGCAATATGTAATGTTGTTTTTTTTCACTTCTTTGTAGGAAACTTGACCTCATTTAAAAGGGATTGCGACTCACCACCTCCTCTTCTTTCCTCCTATTTTTTTAAGTAGGAAACTTGACCTCATTTAAAAGGGATTGCGACTTGGCTTATTTTCAATTGATTTTGGCTCATTTTCAAGTAGGAAACTTGACCTCATTTAAAAGGGATTGCGACTTGCAACTCTATTCAGTGTCTTTTTGAACATGTAAGGTAGGAAACTTGACCTCATTTAAAAGGGATTGCGACATCAGATTTACTAAGTATCCCTACTCTCTTTGCCTGTAGGAAACTTGACCTCATTTAAAAGGGATTGCGACCGGAAAAGAATTTGATATCCTACGGACATAGGAGAAGTAGGAAACTTGACCTCATTTAAAAGGGATTGCGACCTTCTTATGCTTTGCAACATTTTACAAAAGTAAGTAGGAAACTTGACCTCATTTAAAAGGGATTGCGACCTGATAACAATTTTTAAGTTGTTATCGTAAAGATTTGTAGGAAACTTGACCTCATTTAAAAGGGATTGCGACATCATTCAATAATTCTTTATAGTTCTTTGGCAATTTCGTAGGAAACTTGACCTCATTTAAAAGGGATTGCGACGGTTGCGACATGACCCAACTTTCCATCTGCTTGATTTGTAGGAAACTTGACCTCATTTAAAAGGGATTGCGACTCTGTCAAGGTCAGACTTCATGATATTGAAGCCGAGTAGGAAACTTGACCTCATTTAAAAGGGATTGCGACGGAGCAATTAAATCCCTTCTGGATATTTCTATCTGTAGGAAACTTGACCTCATTTAAAAGGGATTGCGACTTCTCTTCCTGCTGATCCATCAAAGATGGAATCAGTGTAGGAAACTTGACCTCATTTAAAAGGGATTGCGACGAAGTAGTCTTCTCGCCTATAGCATATACATTTAGTAGGAAACTTGACCTCATTTAAAAGGGATTGCGACTTTGCCTAATCTGTCCCTTTTTAGTATTTTCTGGTAGGAAACTTGACCTCATTTAAAAGGGATTGCGACTATTCCCTTTATACGAATAAAGTTTGATAATCCGCAGTAGGAAACTTGACCTCATTTAAAAGGGATTGCGACTTTTTTGTTTTCATCGTCTTCCTCCTTTTTTTTTATTGTAGGAAACTTGACCTCATTTAAAAGGGATTGCGACGTGAGAAATTTTCAGATGATGTTGGGAGAGGGTTGGTCGGGTAGGAAACTTGACCTCATTTAAAAGGGATTGCGACATCTGCTCGGGGTTGTAGTTTATAAATCCGCCAACTGTGTAGGAAACTTGACCTCATTTAAAAGGGATTGCGACCGCCAATGATTCTTCAATTTCTTTCAAGACACTATCTATGTAGGAAACTTGACCTCATTTAAAAGGGATTGCGACATCTGCTCGGGGTTGTAGTTTATAAATCCGCCAACTGTGTAGGAAACTTGACCTCATTTAAAAGGGATTGCGACCGCCAATGATTCTTCAATTTCTTTCAAGACACTATCTATGTAGGAAACTTGACCTCATTTAAAAGGGATTGCGACCTAAAATATACTGGCATTGTTTTAATCCCTTCCTGCTGGGTAGGAAACTTGACCTCATTTAAAAGGGATTGCGACTCTCTAATAAGAATTCACTCTTCGCATTAACTGTTTTGTAGGAAACTTGACCTCATTTAAAAGGGATTGCGACTTTTGAAACATACTCGCTAACCTCTTTTTCGAGGTTAGCGTAGGAAACTTGACCTCATTTAAAAGGGATTGCGACCGAAAGCTTGACAATAATGGCATAACCAATTATCATAAAAATCTATGAATAAAATTAAACCTTACTGCCTTGTAAGAAAAAATATCCAGAAACTAATTCCCTATCAAGCTAAAGAAATTCCTTGTAAAATAAAGCTTGATGCTAATGAATCACCTTTTCCAGTTAAATTATCCGATTTTATTTCAGAGATAAATATCCCTTTGAATAGATATCCTGATCCAGAGGCTCTTGCTTTAAGAAAGGCTCTTAGTAAAAAAGTTAAACTTAATTATAAAAAGCTCATTGTAGGCAATGGTTCTGATGAGTTAATCTATTATTTAATTCTCACATTTGGCGGACCTGTTCTTTATCCTGTGCCTACTTTTGCAATGTACAAAATAATTGCTCAATCTGTTGGAGTTGAACAGTTTGAATCTAAACTTGATAAAAATTTTGATATAAAGGAAGAGGAAATCTTAAAAATTATAAAACTTAAAAAACCTCGATTAATTTTTCTAAGTTCACCAAATAATCCGACAGGTAATACTTTTTCCACTGATAAAATTTTAAAAATTATAGAACTTGCTAAAAAACATTCATCAATTGTTGTAATTGATGAAGCCTATCAGCCTTTCTCAAGTAATAAGGGTTTTTTAACCTTTTTAAAAGATTATGATAACTTACTTATACTTAGAACATTAAGTAAAATCGGATTTGCTGGATTAAGAGTGGGATATTTAATAGGTGATGAACAATTTTTACGTGAGATAGTAAAAGTAAGACTTCCCTATAATCTTGACTCAATTACTCAATATGTTGCAACTGAAGCACTAAATAAATTTTATTCTCAAGTAAATAAATTCATATCCCAAATAGTTAAAGAGAGAGATAGACTTTACAGAGAACTTTTAAAAATAAAGGGAGTGAAAGTTTATCCATCGGAAGCAAACTTTA
>Ga0272449_1000499_pt1 | contig 46742 bp, 49 predicted proteins | sample YNPCB0241_FD_198679 | JGI IMG/M metagenome (GOLD analysis project Ga0272449, IMG submission 198679) | Hot spring sediment microbial communities from Yellowstone National Park, WY, United States - YNP-CB-024-1 | ecosystem: Environmental > Aquatic > Thermal springs > Hot (42-90C) > Sediment...
AAAATTATTCTCGATGCTCCCTGTTCCTCCCTTGGAGTCATTAGAAGAAATCCCGATGTAAGATATCGATGTAGTGAGTCAGAAATAGCAAGACTTTCAGAAATGCAATTTCTTATGCTTGATCATGTTTCCAAGTATTTGACCAAAGGAGGTACACTTCTTTATTGTGTTTGTTCAACAGAACCAGAGGAAGGTGAAAGAGTAGTTGAAAAGTTTTTACATAATCATGAAGAATTTTATACTATAAATAGTGAGATTTCTTTTTTTAAAGATCTTTATATTGACAAAGGGATGATAAGAACCTATCCACACATACATGATATGGATGGTTTTTTCATGGCAAGGATTTTGCGATGCTAAAAAAATTTTTGTATATTATTATTGCCATTGCTGGAGGTTTTTTAAGCGGGTATCTACTTTTAACATTTATTGTATTAGGAGGAACCACAGAAGTTCCTGATTTAATAGGTAAGGATATCGTAGTTGCTAATCAGATATTGAAGGAAAAAGGATTTTATATTCGAATAGAAGGTTATGAATATTCTGAAGCACCTACTGGAACAGTATCAAAACAGAATCCTCCTGCAGGAGCAAAAATAAAAAGTGGCAGAGAAATTGGAGTGATTGTAAGTAAAGGCTTAAGATTCAATATACTTCCTGATGTTACAGGAATTAATTATGAGGAAGCTGAGAAAATATTAAATGAAAAGGGAATTCCGATAGAACAAATTATTTATATTCATTCAGAGATTTATCCTGAAAAAATTGTAATTGCTCAGAGACCTGAACCCCAGGAAGGTGGAAAATCTATCAAATTACTTGTAAGTAAAGGGAGAAGGGAGGATTAAAGGTGGTATTAATTGCGCCTTCAATTTTATCTGCAGATTTTGGAAGACTTGCTGAAGAAATAAAACTTGCTCAAGAAGCTGGAGCAGATCTGATTCACATTGATGTAATGGATGGACTGTTTGTTCCTAATATAACAGTTGGTCCTCTTATAGTTGAAGCAATCAAAAAAGTTGCAACGGTTCCCCTTGATGTTCACTTAATGATAGTAAATCCAGAAAAATACATTAATGATTTTATTAAAGCAGGTGCTGATATATTGACTGTTCATGTAGAAGCTTCTGTTCATTTACATAGAACAATAGGAAACATTAAAGAAAAGGGATCAAAAGCAGGAGTATCTCTTAATCCTGCAACAACTTTACATACAATTGAAGAAATTGTTAATGATATTGATCTTCTTCTTATAATGTCTGTTAACCCTGGTTTTGGTGGGCAATCCTTTATTCCTTCCTGTATGGAGAAAATTAAAAAGGCAAGGAATTTAATCGAAAATAGAAATAAAAAAGTTTTAATTGAAGTTGACGGAGGGATTAAACTTAACAATTCCTCTACAGTTGTCAGGGCAGGAGCTGATATTTTGGTAATAGGCTCAGAATTTTTTGGGCAAAAAGATTATAAAAAATTTATGCAAAAATTAAGGAAAATATTAAGTGAGAACTGAAAAACTTATTGAAAAAGCTGAAAAATTTAGAAGTAACGGATTTTTTAGAAAATCAATAGCTCTATGGAATAGAATCTATAAAAAGGCTATCAAGGAGAATGCCCTCCAACTTACTCTTGACTGTCTGATAGCTCTTGGCGATTTAAATAGAATAATTGGTAATTTTGAAAAATCAATCCAATTTTATGAAGAAGCAATAGCGCTTGCTGAAGCATTGGAAGAAGAAACTTCTTTGGCAGACAGTTTAAGTGGTTTAGCTTTATGTTATAAAGCAACAGGTCAATGGAAGGAAGGTCTAAAAATTATAAAAAAGGCAAGAAAACTCTACGAATCTCATGGGGATAAAAGAGGCATTGCTTTTACTTTCTGGGCTGAAGGAACAATATGGAGATTTGGTGGAAGGATTAAAAAATCCTTAAAAAGTTTTAAGGAGGCTTTGGCAATTTTCAGAAAATTAAAAGATAAATCCGCTATTGGTTATACCTATTGTGGGTTAGGTGGTAGTTCAAGAGTAAATGGTGATTTTCTAATTTCATTAAAATTTTATAAAAAAGCTAATCAAATATTCAATAAAATAGATGATAAATTTGGTTCTGCATACTCTTACTGCGGAGTAGGGAATGCTTATAGAATGCTTGATGATATAAAAGGGGCAGAGAAAAATTTCAAAAAAGCTTTAAAAATCTACGAAGAAATAGGTGATATTGTAAGTTCTTCCTATACCTTGTGGAGCATGGCAATGTTAGAGATATTAAAAACTTACAGAAGTAAAAAAAATAAAAAAGACTACACTAATGCAATTAACTACATTCATAAGGCAGAGAAAAATTTTAAAAAATGTAATGATCCCCGAGGACTTATTTATTGTATTCTCTTAAGAGGCATGATAAACTATCTTAAAGGAAAAAGGAGCATAGGAAAGAAAATATTCAAAAAAGCTTATGAGAAGACAAAAACTTTTGATTTTGCCTTAGAAAAAAAATATATTGAGAGACTACTAAATAGAAAATTTTTAATGCCCTATAACATTCCATAGAGTATAATTTATGATAGCAAACAATAAAATTATAACAGTTCCAAATATGTTAACAACACTTAGAATTTTTCTTGTTCCCTTTCTTGTCTTTGCAATGAATGCAAAAGATTATTCCTTGGCATTAAAAATAATTATCATTGCAGGCATAACAGACAGTCTTGATGGAATAATAGCAAGAAAATTTAATCAAATTTCAAAGTTTGGGACATTTCTTGATCCTTTAGCAGATAAATTTCTTATTTTGAGCATTATGGCAATATTTTATATCCAGGAATTAGTTCCGAGGTGGTTTGTCTCAATTGTTTTTATAAGAGATGTTTTGGTAGCTCTTGGATGGCTTGAAGCTTACTTGAGAAAGAAAAAGATTATGAAACCTCTAATTTTAGGGAAAATATACAATGCTTCTCAGGTAATTATCTTTGGATATGTGATTTTAGCAGTTAATTTCAAACTGTCTCTTCCCTCTAATTTATGGTACATAGGAGTAAGCTTGCTATCCATATTATCATTTGTTCAGTATACTATTGTAAGATTATCTAATGATTCACAGAGGAGTTAGAATTGAATATATTAAACCTCAAAGTCCAGCACAAAGGGCAGGACTTAAAGAGGGTGACATAATACTGTCAATTAATGGTCATGCGATAAAGGATGTTCTCGATTTGATGTATTATTCCGTTGAAGATATATTAAAAGTTAAATTTTTAAGAGAAAACAAAAAAAATACCTCGATTATTGAAAAATATGATGAACAATTAGGAATTGAAGTTGAACCTTTTAGAATAAAAAGATGCAGGAATAAATGTCTTTTCTGCTTTGTAGAACAACTTCCAAAGGGTTTAAGAAAATCTTTATATTTTAAAGACGAAGACTACCGAGCAAGTTTTCTTTATGGAAATTATATTACTCTTACAAATTTAAAAAAAGAAGACTACGATAGAATAAAAAAACTTTTCTTATCTCCTTTATATATTTCTGTTCATGCTACAGACCCTGAAGTTAGAAATCTATTGTTGGGTAACTTCGAAGCTCCACCAATTTTAATGGAACTTAAAAAGCTTGCAAAAAATAAAATTAGAATGCACACTCAGATTGTACTTTGCCCTGATATAAATGACGGATATGTTCTTGAAAAAACAATTTTAGATTTATATAAATTCTACCCCTATGTATCATCAATAGCAGTTGTACCTTTGGGTTTAACAAAATATCATAAAAATAATTTAAAACCAGTTACAAAAAGCAAAGCAGAGGAAGTGATAAGTCTTGTTGAAGCCTTTCAAAAGAGATTTAAGAAGAAACACGGAATGGCAATTGTTTATCTTGCCGATGAATTTTATATCAAAGCTCAGAAAAATTTTCCTTCTCCAAGTATTTATGATGATTTTCCCCAGATTGAAAATGGCGTTGGGATGGTTCCGCTTTTTGTTAAAGAGACAAAAAAAGTAAATATTCCGCAATTGAAAGTAAAAAAAAGATTAGTAACTTTTACAGGAGAATCTTTCTTTCCTTATCTAAATCAATTCATTGAAAAGATGCAAAAAAAAGATATTCCTATAAATTTAATTCCTATAAAAAATAATCTCTTTGGTGAAAGCGTGACAGTTACCGGTCTTTTATCTGGAGAAGATATAATAAAAGGTCTCGCATCTCATATTGAAAAAAACGATATAGTTTTAATTCCAGATGTTACAATGAAAGACACAGACAATAGATTTTTAGATGATCTAACCCTTTCAGATATAGAGAAAATACTACAAGTAAAAACAGTAAAAATTGGAACCCAACCAACAGATTTGTTAAAAACCATAGAGACAATCTGTTAGCCAGAACAAGTTTAATAATTATAAATTGTTTTCTTGTGGATAAATATTAAATTGACAAAAATGTAACATAATGGATATTATAAAAAGTAAATGGTAACCTTTTGCCGATGGAGATAAAATATGTGTAGATTATCAGCGATTACTTCATCAAAGTATTTTTCGCCAATAGAAAACATTCTTGCCCTTGAAACAATGAAAGAAGGGCATGATGGTTCTGGTCTTGGCTTAACCCTTAAAGACCTCGGAGGGGAATTTAAGGATTTAAAACAGTATCCTATACTGTCGGGTATATGTTCCCGAAAAGGTAGGGAAATTCTTGATGCCTATATGGAGGAGGTTGGTTTTAAACTCATTCACAAGTGGAGGCCTAAAATTAAGCCTGTCAAAGGAGTTTTTAGACGTGATTACTACTTTGCAGCAGTCTATGATTATCCCGATGAATGGAAAGATAAAACAGATAGAGAAAAAGAAGACTTCTTAATGAATATAAGAATTAATTTAAGAAGAATGGGAGAACAGGATGAATCAATATTTGTTTTTTCCTTTTATCCCGATGTGATAACCCTTAAAGAAGTAGGAGATCCTCTTGAACTTGCTGAGTTTTTTGGACTTGATAAAGACAATTTAGAGGCAAAAATTATTTTTGCACAGGGAAGGCAAAATACCAATTATCAGATATATCTTTATGCCTGCCATCCCTTCTTCATTCAGGGATACTGCACAATGACAAATGGTGAGAACACTGCCTTTGTGCCTATAAAAGAGTTTCTCATGAGCAGAGGATTTCCGGGATATATGGGATACAATTCAGACAGTGAGGTATTTGCCCATATACTTCACTATTCAGTAAGACAATTAGGATTCCCATTGACTTATTATAAAGATATAATTACTCCTTTAAAATGGGAAGAAATTGAACAAAGACCTGACAGAGAAGCATTGTCTCTTGTTAAGATGTCTCTTCGTCCACTTTGTATAGATGGTCCTAATATGGTAATCGGTTTTACTCCTGATGGTACATGTTTTATGGTTCAGGATGCTAAAAAACTTAGACCCGGAGTTGTTGGAGGTGTTAAAGGCAAATATGCATTAATGTCAGAGCTTTGCGGACTTGACAAAGTAATTCCCGAGAGAGATAAATCAAAAGATATATATCCAATGAAGTATGACATGGTGATTGTATCACCGGGTGCAAAGGAGGTAAAAGTATGGAACCAGCTACAGGGTTAAGGCTTGATTTCAATCATAAATTAACAATAAAGGAGTTTCCTTATATAATTCGCTGGAGAGAAGACCGTTGCAAAAGATGTGGACAGTGTACAGCAGTCTGCCCTAATGGTGCAATTAAGCCTGCAGTAAAATACATGAGAGTTATTGAATCAGGAGGAGATACTCCAAAACCAAGACCTGTAAGAAGAATAATTCATGTAATTGAACAGGTTGACAATATTGAAAATTACTGCACAGGATGTGCAATGTGTTCTCTTGTTTGTCCAAATAATGCTATAGAGCCAGAGTATAATCCTCAGAATAAGTTTCTTTTTTATAAAAATCGTGGTGGAGAGGGATACAAAAGAGGTGGAAGAAGAAATGACCCAGGAGCATCAACCCTTGACAGACTTAAATTTACAAGAATTTCAATGCTTACAGATCCTGCTTTAGATGCTGGAAGACATGAATTTAGAGTTCGTTCTTACATAGGAAGAATTCTTCCACCTGAGGAGTTACCCCTTAAGGTTGAAAATGGAAGATTGGTTGTTGATAAATCTTCTGGAAAGTTTATTCCTCCTGTAAGAGAAATATTTCCTATAATGATTGGGAGTATGTCAATTGGTGCACTTTCACCACCAATGTGGGAAGGACTTGCCATGGGAGTTGCCTATTTAAATGAAGTTGAAGGAATTCCTGTTGTAATGTGTTCTGGTGAAGGAGGTTTCCCGCCAAGATTGCTCAAATCAAGATATGTGAAATATTTTATTTTACAAATTGCCTCTGGATATTTTGGATGGGACAGCATCCTTCATGCTTTACCGTATATGACAGAAGACCCCGCAGCAATTGAGATAAAATATGGGCAAGGAGCAAAGCCAGGTGATGGAGGACTTTTAATGGCTCCAAAGGTTATAAAACTTATTGCTGAAATCAGAGGTGTGCCTAAATATGTTGATTTACCATCTCCTCCAACTCATCAGACAAAATACTCAATTGAAGAGTCAGTTATGAAAATGATTCAGTCAATGTCAATGGCATTCGGATTTAGAATTCCGGTTTACCCTAAAATTTCAGGCACTAAGACAGCAAAGGCTGTTTTAAATAATCTTGCAAGAAATCCCTATGCAGCAGCTTTATGTATAGATGGAGAAGATGGGGGCACAGGAGCAGCATACAATGTATCCCTTGATAAAATGGGGCATCCAATTGCATCTAACATAAGAGAGTGTTATCTTGATCTTGTAAAACAGGGTAAACAGAATGAGCTTCCTTTAATTGCAGCAGGTGGAATTGGTAAAAAAGGTAATCTTGCAGCAAATACAGCCGCGCTTATTATGCTTGGTGCTTCAGCAGTGGCTGTTGGAAAATACATAATGCAAGCTACCGCTGATTGTCTTGGTGATGAGTATAATAGATGTAATATTTGTAATACAGGAAAATGCCCAAGAGGAATAACAACTCAAGACCCCAAGCTTTACAGGCGTCTTGACCCTGATAAAGTAGCTGAAAGGCTTGTGGAAGTAATTAAATCTGCAGATGTGGAGTTGCGCAAAATATTCGCACCTATGGGAAGAAGCACAGAGCTTCCAATTGGAATGTCTGATGGATTGAGTATAGATGATAAAGCAATGGCAGAAAGGTTGGAGATAAGCTATGCCTGCTAAAAAAACAATACAAAAAGAAATACCAAAAATTGGTTTACATGAAACCCTCATTCCCTATGATGAGGTTGTAAAGAGAGTTGATCAAAAATCTGTTATTATTTACGGAAATGTTAAAGGAAAAAGGATTCCTTCAAGAATTCTTGAGGAGTATATTCAGGAAGCTGTCCGAGAGGGGGCAAGGAATCTTCACATTTATGCTGATGGACAACATGGAATTGGTGGAAGAATATATCCAAGAGGGGAAAATGTAAAAATTACAATAGAGGGACCTGTAGGACAAAGATGTGGCTCAATGGGAATGTTCGGAACAGAGATAGTTGTAAAGGGAGGAGTTTCTGATGATGTAGGCTGGCTTAACTGTGGGGCAAAGATTACAGTTTTAGGAGATGCTACAAACGGAGCCTGGAATGCAGCTGCACAAGGAATTCTTTATGTTCAGGGAAGTGGTGGTGCTCGTTGTGATACAATGACTAAGCATAATCCAAGATTTGATCCCCCTCAGTCATGGTATTTCCGTGATGTGGGAGATTCTTTTGCGGAGTTTAAAGCAGGCGGTATTGCAGTTATCTGCGGAGTTAATCCAAGGAATTCAAGAACAGTGCTGGGATACAGACCCTGTGTTGGAATGGTTGGTGGAGTTATTTACTTTCGTGGAAGAATTGATGGCTACTCCGAAAGAGATGTAAAACTGCTTGAATTAAGTGAACAGGATTGGCAGTGGCTTACAGAAAACTTGAATCCCTTTCTTACAGCAATAGATAGAATGGAGCATTATCATGAACTCACTAAAAATCCTAATGAATGGCGTAAGCTTGTTCCTTATACACCACAGGAGAGAAGAAGGAAAAGATGGTTTAAGATAGAAATGGAAGAATTCAGGAAAAATTACTGGGAAAAGGAAGTTGGGCAGGGAGGAATTTTTGCAGAATACATTGACCATGAACCAACTGTTATACCTTACATAGTTACTGGTAAATATCGTAGGTTTAAACCTATTTGGGCAAATGAAAAATATGCACCTCCTTGTGCTTATAGTTGCCCTACTCATATTCCAACTCATAAAAGAACAGCATTAATAAGACTTGGCAAAGTAAAAGAAGCTCTTGAAATGGTGCTTGAGTATAGCCCTCTTCCTGCCACAGTATGTGGTATGATTTGTCCTAATCTCTGTATGCAGGCATGTACACGTGGAAAAATTGATGAACCAATTTCTGTAAAAGAATTTGGTAAAGCATCTGCTTTGCTTCCACCTCCAAAAAAGGCAGAAACAACTGGGCACAAAGTTGCAGTAATAGGTGCAGGACCTGCTGGAATGTCTGTTTCATGGCAACTTTCACTTAAAGGTCATTCTGTTACAATATTTGAAGCAACAGATAAAATTGGAGGTAAAATAGAACTCTGTATTCCAGAACATAGACTTGATAAAAGAATTCTTCACATGGAGATAGAGAGATTTAAAGAAGTTGTGCCAGATATTCGCCTTAATACTCCGGTGACAAAGAAACTTTTTGAAAAAATATGTAAAGAATATGAATTTGTTGTAATAGCAGTAGGAGCCCATAAGCCAAGGAAGATTCCATTTCCTGGTTCTGAACACACAATTTCAGCCTATGAATTTTTAAGAGCAATAAACGAAGGAAAAACTTTTAATCTTAAAGACAAGCAGGTTGTTGTAATTGGTGCTGGAAATGTTGGGATGGATGCAGCAGTTGAAGCTTATTTATGTGGTGCATCAAAAGTAACTGCCATTGATATTCAAAAACCAGCAGCCTTTGGATCAGAGCTCGAACAGGCACAGCAAAAGGGTGTTGAAATACTATGGCCTAAATTCACAGAAAAGTATGTTCCAGAGGAAAAGAAAATTTATTTTAAAGATGGAACTACTCTGGATGCTGATTTTGTAATTATGGCAATTGGAGATATGCCTAACTTAGATTTTGTTCCACCACAGATTCATACTGAGAAGGGATGGATTGTTATAAATGAATTTTTCCAGACATCAAATCCTAAGGTTTTTGCTATCGGAGATGTTACAGGATTAGGACTTGTAACCCATGCAGTTGGTCATGGAAGAATCCTTGCTCAATATTTACATGGAGAATTGATGCATGCTCCTGTTACAAGAGATTTAAGAGCAAGAATACCTTATGAAAAAATCAAAATTGACTATTATGAAAGATGTCGTGCTGTCTCATCTCTTGAACAAGAAGCAGAGCGGTGTCTGTCTTGTGGTTCTTGCAGAGACTGTCATATGTGCGAGATGACCTGTTATTGGGGTGCAATAATCAGAGTTGAAAAGTCAGATGGAAGATATGAATATTTGGTTGATGAAAACAAATGCATCGCTTGTGGATTCTGTGTTGGAATATGCCCTTGCGGTGTTTGGGAAATGGTTGAAAATATTTAGTTAATTTACTTTTGTTCATATTGACGAGGGGTTCAATGCCTCGAGGAATGTCTCATTATTCTCTGGATATGAAAAAAAAGGAGGAGATTCTTCAGTCGCTTATGCTCCCTCAGAATGACCCTCATATTGTCACCCTGAGGCGAAGCCGAAGGGGCTCCTCCTTTTCCATCACTGGTTTTGAACAAAGCTAAGGACAGAATGACAAAATCTCTCAAGAAAGTAGTAATCTAAAGGTATTTCTTGTAAAAGATATTGACATAGAAAAAAACAAAGGATAAAATGGAATATGGAACGGCGAAGTTTCATAAAATCCCTTTTATTCTTCCCATTTACGCTTCCATTTTTTAAAAAATCTTCTGAAAAAGAAAGAGTCCTCCTTCTTGAAACAGTTGTAGCTGGTTTTAGCTACTATGACGGTGAAAAGGTATGGCAAAAACTTAAGGAAAATGACAGGCTTGTTTTAAAAAGGGAACCCACAAATCCCTATGATGAAAATGCCATAGAGATTTACTGGAAGAAGTGGAAACTTGGATATGTTCCAAGAGTAGACAACTCTGTAATTTCACAGATGCTTGACAGAGGAGAAAAACTTCTTACAACAATTACATGGCTTAAAATTGATGATGACCCGTGGGAACGTATAGGTATTAAAATTGAACTGGAGATATCTTGAGATTAGGTATAATTTATAAAATTCCAAAACTTCCTATTCTTTACAGACACAGATTTATATCTCTCATAAAGGAGGCTCTCGGAAAATCTGATTTTAACTATAAAAAAAGTCTTTATCCTGAAGAAGCTGTAAAAAGATCAAAAATAGCCAAACCATTCTGCTTCAGCATCTCTATGCCAAAAGAAAAAACCGTAAAAAAAGAAAAAATAGTTATCGATGAAGGCATAGAGATTGAAGACATAGTTTTTTACTTTCCTGAAAACAGTTATATAAATTTCTACATAAGTTCCTTTGATTATCAATTCATAGTAAACCTTTATAATGGACTGCTTGAGATAAAAGAATTTGATTTTGGAAACGGCATATCCTTGAAATTAAACAGAATATTTATGCTAAATGAGAGAAGAATACTAACTGATGAAGTAATATTTAAAACAAACTCACCAATACTTATTGAAGACTCAAAAGAAAACCCGATACTTCCTATAGACTCAGATATTGAATATTTTAATGAACAATTTAATGCTATTCACAGTAGAATTTTAAAGGATATTAGAGGAGAAGGGGTAAAAGGAGAATTAGAATTTGAGCCCCTAAAAATCAGAAAACAAGTTGTTAAGCACACCTTAAAAGGCTTTAGAGAAAAGACCGGCAAACCCTATATGATGCTAACTTGCTTTGAAGGCTGTTTTAAACTTAAAGGTGAACCCGAAGACCTAAAAATGCTTTATCAAATTGGCATTGGATTAAGAACAGGTCAGGGATTTGGCATGGTAGAGGTGGTATAAAGAGATGAAAACAAAAAAAGAGACTGTTACCCGTACCAAATTTAACAAACTTAAGCCTCTTTTCTGGGATTATGAAATCGAATCAGTAAAAAAACATCTTGATTCTGCTTTTGTTATTTCAAGGGTTCTTGAGCTTGCAGATCCCGATCAGTTTGAGGTTTTTAGAAATGCAGTATCCGATGAAAAGATCAAAGAGTTTATAAAAAGTGAAAAAGCGAAAAAGCTCTTGTCAAAAAAATCTTTAAATTTCTGGCAAATCTATTATGGAATTAAAAAAACTTGAACTTCAACATAAAAAGGTAATACTAAAGATTTCAGACTTTCTAAATTTAGGCGAGTTTTATCTTGCGGGTGGAACTGCTGTATATTATTATTTGAGACACAGGAAATCTCTTGACCTTGATTTTTTTACCAATAAGATTTTTGATTTCAGGAACTTTAAAGAATTGTTTAACCAATTTGAGACCTCACATTTAAATCATAACACTATTTATACCACCATTGAAGATATAAAGGTTTCATTCTTTCACTACCCCTATCCCCTTTTGAAACCACTAAATAATCTTGAAATTGTAAAGGTCGCCTCCCTTGAGGATATTGGGGCAATGAAAGTGCTCTCTATAATTCAAAGAGGAAGTAAAAAAGATTTTGTAGACCTTTATTTCATTATAAATACATTAAACCTATCTATAAATGATTTGATAAAACTTTTTACAAAAAAATATGGCAAATTCAATCCTCTCATTATTCATAAAGCACTTGTTTTTTTTGATGATGCTGATAATGAGCCTGATTTGATGATGATAAAAAAGACCGATTGGAGTAAGATAAAAAAATATTTTATGTTTCATTTTGGAAAGTTAAATTAAGGCGGAGTATGAAGAAAGAGAGAATAATTCAGAGAATTAAATGGGATTATGAAGAAAAGGTAAAAATTCCTGAAGAATTTAAAATTTATCTATGGGAATATGAAGATATAGCACCCCTTGAGATTTTAATAAGAAGAGTTCTTAAATATGGCAATTTTGAGGAGATTAGAAAGATTTATGAAATGTATCCCGATAAAGTATATAAAATAGCCCTTAAATATCCTGATACAAAAAGAGGAGTTAAATTTTGGATAAAGAAATGGAAAGACTCTTTGAATTAGCCCTTAAAGTTCAAAACATTTGCACAGATTTTTATCTTGCCGGTGGCACTGCTAATGACTTTGAAAAAAAATTTCCTACCCAATCTTACAAAATCTATCTTGGGAACCTTTTAAACTTTGAAGACTACCCAGAATTGCCAATGTGGGTGAAAGAGATATTGGGGGAGTTGGTATGAATAAATTTATAACATTGTATCCAGCAAACTGGCTGTATAATGCAGCAGTGATTGGGTTTTTGAGAGTTATTGCATATGGCAAAGGTGAAGAAGTTATTGATAAATGGTTAAGTGACAATGGAACGGTAACAATTGAACGGGGAATTTTTTCAGAGAGTGTAGCCTTTTATAAAGGGTATAATAAACATAAAGGAGAAAAAGAACTTCCACTTGTTGGAAAAAACAAACGTTATCCCAACTATCTTCAATCAGGAGAGGAATCAGCCTTTGAGGATTATTCAAAAAATCTTAGCAATATAAAAGAGGAAGGCATAGCATGTGGTATTTGTTCACGAAACTTTTCGATTGATTTCTCACAGTTTAATGATAAAACAAAAAAGATTGCAGAGCGAATAACTTCAAATATACAAGTAATACATAACAGTCTTATAGGACCTTCAAAAGGAGAATTTCCGAATTCCTTTTGGAATCTAAACTATTCAATATCAATATGTCCGCTTTGTGCTTATCTTATAATACATCATCATATCCCATTTGAGAGTGCTCAAACACAAAATGGACAAATCTTTATAAATGCACCATCCTTCAAAATAATGTGGCATCTAAATAAATTTGTAGAACAGATATTCAGTAAGAGCAAAGGCTATCAGGTGCGACAGATATTAGGAATTAGTTTTATAGAACTTGCACAGAAGGTTGCTGTAACTTTAGGGGCATGGAGCATAATGAACATTGAGATGGTGATTAAAAGGGGTAATGAAATAGAATATTATTCACTGCCTTATGAGATATCGCGCCTTTTGCTTCAAAAAGATATTGCAAGCCTTATTAGTGCAACAAAAGAGCCTCTGATTTTGGAAATTATCCTTAATGGAAAATTTTCTCATCTACTTACCCTTTCGCATAAAATCCTAAGATATTCAATTACAGAAACAAACGCATTTAATGATAAATATCTCTCACAATTAAGAAACAAAGACACTAAAAGTTTAAAGATTCTTTCAAATATTCTTCCTGAACTATATACAAGAATAAACTCTATAATAAGTCGAGAGGTGATGATATGAATATTTACAATGACATTAATAACAAACTTGACGAACTTTATCAGAAAATAACCCCGGATGATTTTAGCTGGATAGAAGATTTACAAAAGACACTATCACTGTTTATTAAGTTTGAAAAGTTGAAGGATTTTATTAAGGCACTCGAATGTGTTAAAGAAGAACTTGAAAAGGGCGGCACAAAAACAAGTGAGATTAAGATAGTAAGAGGGTTATTAAAGGACTTACAGAAAAGTGAACCAGATTTCCTAATTGAAAATTTGAAACGCGTTGGATATGGAATTGCCCAAAATAACAAATCAATAAAAGATGCTATAAACAAGGAAGCATTGCGTATGCTGGAGCTAGCCAGGCTGGGAAAAAGAGAAGCTGTTATTGGTATGTTAATGAGAATTTTTACTATAAAAAATGCTCAAATTCCTCAAGAACTGATAGAGGCATTAAAACCAAAGTATGATATAAACCAATTCAGGGCTTTTATTTATGCATTTTTAAGTGGGTTTATAACAACAGAAGAATAAAGGAGGAGGTTAGAAATGAATAAAAATGACAATCTGAAAGATTTAAGTGCAATAACACTTACATTGATTTTTGAGGCATCGGCATTAAATAGGGATGAAAAACTTGGAGGTAATATTCCGTCAATTAAGAAACTTACACGGTTTGGAAATAAGACCTTCAGTTATCTATCAAGAGTTGCAGAAAGACATTATCTATTTGAAACCCTCTCAAGAATTTATAAAGATGATTGGACTTCAGCTAAATGTTTTGAATCTGGAACAGGTGATAATAGAGTAGTTCAATTTGATTTAACAACTCAAAATATTCTAACACATGCTGAACTTGATGCCTTTGGTTATATGTTGACCATAAGCCGTCAACAGAGCATCATCCGAAAAGCCCCTGTTGGTATTACAAAAGCTATTGCACTTGAGACATGGGAAGGTGATATGCAGTTTAACGCCAATCATGACCTTGCTTCCAGATGTGGAGCCAATCCTAATCCAGTAAACAAAGAAGAACATCAATCATTTTTTAAGGTTTCCTTTACAATAGATATTGATAAGCTTGGATATGATGAGTGGTGGATTAATGAAATAAATTATAATGATGGGGAGAAAAAGCTTACATTATCTTTTTCAAATCAAATAAATCATTCTATAGAAGCAGATAAGGGAGAAAAAGACAAAGAATATATTGTCAAAAAGGGAACTTGTCCAATTGGGAAAATAATAATTAAAGAAGAGAATAACAAGAAAAAAGCCATTTTCGAATTAGAAAAAAATGAAAAACAAAAAAGAATATCTCAAATTCTTGATGTTTTAAAAAATGGACTCATATACCACAGTAGTGGAGAGAATTGTGGCATTGTTCCTCAGTTTATGATTGCTGCCGGGTTAAAGCTTCCAGTTCCTCTATTCCACTCATTTGTTGAATTGGGAAGCTTTGAAAGCTCTATTATGAATAATGAATATATACTTAGCGATGGCAGCAATAAAAAACTTATTTATGTTTATAATCCTAAAAATTTGGTTGGGAACATTGATACCACTAATTTATTCACAGATTGGTATGCATTTTTACAAAGCATAGGAGTTAAACAAAAAAATGCAACATACCAAACAAGTTCTCAAAATTAAAATACATCAGCCAAGTGCCCATTACAGGGTTCCCTTTAGTTATCAGCGGAGATTTACATATCCAATTCCACCTTATTCTACTGTAAAGGGGTTGATTTGTAATTTAATGGGTATAAGAGATGAGTCCGATGAACGTCTGCGAAAAATAAAAGAAGGATTGTCATTAGCCATTTACGGAAAATATGAAAGTTTAGTCAAAGAATATGTCTGGTTCAGAAATTTAAGTAAAAGTAGCCATATCGATAAATTCCATTCTGTAACAAATAGAACCATAGACAATATACCACAGCATCCTGGTGGGCAGATGCCTGTAACAGTGGATGTTTTACAAGATGTGAATCTTATAATATACATATACCATCCAGAGGAAAATTTTTTAAAAAGTATTAAAAAAGCCTTCGAAGATCCTTCAGAGAGACTTTCACCAATTCATCTTGGCAGGTCTGAGGATTGGTTAGTTTTCCAAGAAATAAAATCTGTTGAATTAATACAAAAATCTGCAATGAGCATAAAGTATTTTGCATGGATACCTGCTAAAGAATATGTAGACAAAAATTTCATTGATGGAGATTACGATAACTTTTTTGACGGACTGAACGGAAACATTTTCAGGCTTCCGACATTTTATAAGATAACTGACACCAATCAGCGGGTATTTGAGGAATATGTAACAGTTAAATTATACGAAGGTGAAAGCTTTAAAAAGATGAAATTCTATGTAGACTCTAATGAAAACATACCAGTCATCTTTACAATACTAAGAGGTAATAAAGATGCAAGAAATTCTGGCTAAAAGTAAAATAAATAGTGAAAAGGTTATTACCCTCGCGGAGCACACAAAAGGACTGCTTGAACAGCTTGAAAAATTAAAGAATATGCTATGCAATTATAATATTGATTTTAAATTGCTGAAACTTGCAGTCTTTGCCCATGATATTGGGAAAGTATCTCCTGCCTTTCAAATCTCTGTAGGAAACTGGGACTACTCACCCAAGATACTTTTTCCTGACATACCTCATAGTATTTTTTCATTATTGTGGATTGATAAGGATAATCTTGCAAGAATTATATCTAATACTGATGACATTAAAATACTTCTATCGGCTGTAGCATTTCATCACTGGCGCGATAATTTCCATAATATTATACTTGGTAAGGACCCTGACTTTAAGAGGGCTATAGATCTGGTTTTGCAAAATGAAGATTTAAGGATTAAACTTTTAGAAAATCTGAAATCTCAATTTAATGTTAAAAATTTTGAGAAGTATATTGATATCTTGAGTTTTGATGAAGATATAGCTCAGACAATTCATGATGGGAATGATTTGTTCTCTTATATCATTCCGCCTTATTACAATTATTTTTTACCACAGCGGATAACTTTAAATGAGGAGTATAAAAGGAAGTGGGTATACACTGCAGGGTTTTTAATGAGAATTGACCATTTTACTTCTTATATACAAGAAGAAGAATTATCAGAAGAGATAGAGAAGCCCACTCCTGAATATATGAAAATTGAAGAAAACATAAAAGTTGAAATCTCAAAAAAACTTAGTAAAGATACAATAAAAGATAATGAGATATGGCAGATAAATTTAATGAAAGAAAAACGAGACAAAAATATAATCCTCATAGCACCAACAGGTTCTGGGAAAACAGAATTTGCCTACTTATGGGGAGCAGGTAGTAAATTGTTTATAACCCTGCCACTAAGGGCAGCAGTAAATTCTATTTATGAAAGGTCAAAGATTATTTTTGGACAAGAGAATGTTGGATTGCTTCACTCTGATGCTGATGTTTATCTTTTTGAAAAATCAGTAAATTATGAAGGAGAAAGATTCAGAGTTCTTGAATTAGCAAAACATTTATCTATACCTGTTTTGGTCTCTACAGGAGACCAGGTTTTCCCGTCGGCATTAAAATATCCAGGTTATGAAAAAATATATTCAACACTTGGATATTCAAAACTTGTAATTGACGAAGTGCAGGCTTATGACCCAAGAGCAGTAGCAATTATTGTTAAACTTATTGAAGATATTGTAAAACTTGGTGGAAAATTCCTACTAATGACGGCAACACTTCCTACTTTTGTTAAAGAGGCAATAAAGGAAAGAATCGGGGAAGAAAATTTTAAAGTCATCAATAGATACAATCAATATGAAAACATATGTAAGCATAAAATTGAAATCCGAGAAGTTGATATTGAGAAAAATATTGATGAGATATTGAGCAAGGCAAAAGAAGGAAAACGAGTGCTGGTAATCCTTAATACTGTTGAAAAAGCTCAGGAGATTTATAAAAAGATTTCAGAAACTGACAAAGACAATATCTATTTGAAACTTCTTCATTCAAGATTTACTTTTAATGATAGAAAAAGACTTGAAGATGAAATAGTTGGCACTAAAGATAAAATAGGAACCTTTTCTAATCCAAAACCAGACAGTGAAAAAGAGGGAAAAATACTCGTTGCAACTCAAGTTGTGGAAGCCTCTCTTGATATAGATGCAGACATTCTTTATACAGAGCTTGCACCGATAGATTCTCTTGTCCAAAGGATGGGCAGGGTATTAAGAAGAATCAAGGATGAAGAATCTTATAAAAAATATTTAGATGTTAAAGAACCCGAATCCTCTAATATTATCATTTTTTATCAAAAACCAGATGATAACATAAAACTATCTTCGGGTGCAGGAAGTGTTTATCAAAACGATTTATTAGTTTTTTCTCTTGCCTTGCTATTTAAAGGTGCAAAACCCGAAATTGACAATAAGATAACAGAATTAAAGAATAAATACTGGACAGAAGAAAAAGAGAAAAGGAAAAAAGCAAAAGTAAAAAATGTATTAAAAGAGTTTCTTGAAGAATTGTTAAAAAATTTTGGCACTAGCAAAACTCAAACAAGGTTTGTCTTTTCTTTAGCCGAGATTGACAAAAATGCATTGGTAGAAGAACTTTACAGCACAATTCCGTCAACATCAAGTTATTTACAAAGATTTTATGAAACCCTTGATATCCTTGATGCGGGTTATATGTCTGATAGAAAACAAGAGGCATTGAAAATATTTAGAGAGATTTATACTGTACCAGCAGTGCCTGAAGAAAGAAAAGAAAAGTTTAAAAATGCAATAGAAAGTTTTGTGCAAAAGGGTAAACTTGACTACACGCTTTTCAAAAGTGAGGTTCTTTCTGAATATTTAGTAAATATTGATATCAGAAAATATTTTTATGATAATTCACTGAATTTAAAGGATATTTCATATATAGCTTATGAACTTAAAGGCGTTAGCAAGGAGCAAATACACAGAATAAAAAAATGGTTAAGTGGAATTTATGTTTTTGCTGGCAAATATACCAATGATATGGGAGTTATTTTTAACATGGAAAACCGAAAAATAGAAAGTCATGATTCAGGAATAGTTGATATATGAAAGAAAATTTTATGCTTAGCAATTCAACTCAAATATTATTATGACCAAGACTCTTTACATTCTCGAATCCGTCAATAATCCGAAATTTCCCTATCGCCTTACAATAAAGCAGGGAGATAAGGTTTTGCTTGCTTTAAGGGTTCAAGATAGATGGCCTGGACAAAGAGGCAACATCTTTTGCATAAGAGAAACTAATCAGGAATTAGACCCTCCTATAGAAGAAATTGAGAGAGTTCCGATAATTTCATTAAAGCGTTTCGGGAAAAGACTATCAATTGTCCTTGACCGACCTATAAATAAACGATGTGAACTTTTGTTTCTTACAAAGAAGTATAAGACTAAAGAGGGAGAATATGAGCAGATCTTCTGGAGAACACAGAAAGCATTAATAGAAAGAAGACCAAGAGTTAAGCTTACAACCTATTACAAAGACAGATTAAATGTAATAATTGATAACAATGAAAGATATCCATGGAGATTTCCAGAGAGCAATATTGAAAAAGGAAAGTTGCCTGTTGGAGACTATGCATTAAAAGGTGAAAATGAAATTCTGGCTGTAGTAGAAAGAAAGACCTTCGATAACCTTCTTGCAGAATTTGGCAGAATGCAAGCCTTTCATCAACAACTTGGAGAGCTTTCTGCTTATAAAAACTCAGCCCTTGTGATTGAGGCAAATTACTCAGATTTTTTAAATCCAAATAAGGTCAAATTTTACACTCCTTCATTTACTGCGAAGGCAATTGCTGAATTGTATGCACTCCATCCTAAACTGACTATTGTATTTGCTGGTAATCGCAAGCTTGCAAATGAATGGACCTATAGATTTTTCTGTGCTATAAATGCCCATGAAAATGACACTCCCCATGAGACAATCTCAAATTTAATTGAAAATTATGGCACCTGTCCAGATGCAAAGGGAGGAATCTATTTTGAGATAAAGAAAAAGATAGTGAATGACCTTCTTGAAGAATTTCAATTTTCAATGATAAAAGAAATATTTCCTGAGGCACCCCAAACAACTATCAGAAAAGTTTTAAAAGATTTAGAGAAAGAAGGCATTATTGAAAAATATGGTAAAGGTAAAAAGAGTTACTGGAAAAAGGGCTGATGACTGAGCTTGACTTTCAATCTATAAAGACCAATGGTATAAAAGTTAACTATCTTTATGTATGCGAACGAAAACTATGGTTTTTTGACAAAGGAATTCAGATGGAATCAAATTCAGATAGAGTATTAATGGGAAAGATTCTTGGAGATTATTCCTATCCTTATGAAAAGACAAAAAATATTCTGATTGACAACCTTATCAGCATTGATATTGCTGAAGAAGACAAAATAAGAGAAGTTAAATACAGTAACCGTCTTGCCCATGCAGATAGAATTCAACTCCTTTATTATCTTTACTATCTTAAACAATTAGGCATATACAAAAAAGGCATTATAAATTATCCTAAGATGAGGAAAAAGGAAGAAATAGAACTTACAGAGGAATCAGAAAAAGAGGTTGAACAGGCTCTCCTAAAAGTTAAAGAGATTACAAGTTTTGCTGTTCCGCCTCCTATAAAGAAAAAACCTTATTGCACAAAATGTGCTTACTATGAATTTTGTTTTTCAGGAGACAAATGAGATGGCAAGAAATTACTATATCTTTTCAAATGGAAGGATAAAAAGAAAGGAAAATACAGTATACATTGAAAATGAACAGGGAGACAAGAAAGCAATCCCTGTTGAAGATATAGATGCCATTCATATTTTTGGTGAGATAGATTTAAATAGTAAAATTCTTAATTTTCTCTCTCAACAGTGCATTCCTGTTCATTTTTATAATTATTATGGTTTTTATTCTGGAAGTTTTATGCCAAGAGAAAGGAATGTTTCTGGAGAACTTATAGTAAGGCAAGTTCAACACTATCTTGATTATGAAAAAAGACTTTATTTTGCCTACTGTTTTGTAGAAGGTGCAATATTTCATATGCTGAGAAACTTGAGAGAATACAAAAATACAGAGCTTTTTCAGGAAAAAATTAAAAAAGAATATGATTCTGCACTGATGAAAAATAAAATAGCAGATTTAATGGGAAATGAAGGAAGGGCAAGAGATGCCTATTATGAGGCTTTCAATATGATTCTTCGTTCAGATTTTGAAATGGAAAAAAGAGAAAAAAGACCACCTACAAATCCAATCAATGCTTTGATTTCCTTTGCAAATAGCATGATTTATACCACAGTTCTTAATGAAATATACCACACCCAATTAAATCCAACCATAAGTTATCTTCATGAACCTGGACAAAGAAGATATTCCCTTAGTCTTGATATTGCCGAGATTTTTAAACCCCTTATAGCAGACCCTGTAATTTTTAAGCTTATAAACAACAACATGATAAAACTTGAAGATTTTGAAAAAGATGTAAACTATTGCTATTTAACTGACTCAGGCAGAAAAAAATTCATAAAAGAATTTGATCATAAACTTTCTACTACTATAAAGCACAGAAAATTAAAAAGAAATATTTCCTACAGAAAAATAATCAGACTTGAATGTTATAAATTAATAAAACATTTTATAAATGATGAAGAATACAAGTCTTTTAAAGCCTGGTGGTGAAAATGCCTTATCTTATAGTGACTTATGACATTTCTGAAGAAAGGGTTAACAAAGTAAGAAAAATACTAAAAAAATATTTTATGTGGGTACAAAACTCCGTTTTTGAAGGAGAAATTTCAGAGGGAAAACTGGTTAAATGTAAGTTTGAACTTGAAAAAGTTATAGATAAGGAAGTTGACTCCATTTATTTTTATAGCCTTGAAAACCGATTGAATTACAGAAAAACAGTTATCGGAGTGGAAAAAGAAATGACAGGAAATGTGCTTTAAGGTAGGAAAAAATTATGAAGTGATTTAATCTTCAACTTAGCATCAAACCAGATTTTTTTAATTATATAGGAAAATGTTTGATAATGAAAAATTTTTAAAGAATTTTCGTAGAAGTTGAAAAAAATGATGCAAGGATCGATGCGTATAAATTGTTTTTTCTAATTTTGGAAAATTTCGTTAAAAATGATAAAATTGTTGTAAATAAAAGTTTTCATAATTATAAAATAGCTCTTTGACAAGTTTGGTTTCATCTGAACCATGTGGGATATAAATAAGATGATAACATTAGAGCCAATTGATTTATCTCCGAGTTTCATCTGAACCATGTGGGATATAAATGCTTTAAGAGGAGTTAAAAGTGCTGGGTTAGTAGCAGTTTCATCTGAACCATGTGGGATATAAATGATGAAATCTTCTTCAGACTCGCAATCATAGTATTTGTTTCATCTGAACCATGTGGGATATAAATTCTTAACTTTGGTGTTCAGCATCTTACAGGAACTAAGTTTCATCTGAACCATGTGGGATATAAATGAGAAGTTTGTTAAGCAAGTTGTAAGATGTCAAACTGTTTCATCTGAACCATGTGGGATATAAATCTTCCTGAGTATTTAGGGCAGTTAAGCTTAGAAGGACGTTTCATCTGAACCATGTGGGATATAAATCAGGAAGTTGTAGTTTCACCTGACCAAGTTTTAGCGGGTTTCATCTGAACCATGTGGGATATAAATCCTATTATAATTGCTTTTCCTTGTTGTGCAGTATTAAGTTTCATCTGAACCATGTGGGATATAAATGTGGCTTATAAACAGCTGTCTGGGCAAAATCTGTAAAGGTTTCATCTGAACTATGTGAACATAAATTTGCTGAAGAGTAGATGATAAGTTTCATTGGTACGTAGATAAAAAATCTATAAATCACTGAAAAAAACTTTATAAAAATTTTTTGCTCTTGCTGAGTACTCAGAAGAAAGCTTTTGAGTTTCTTTAAGGATCTGCTCTCGAAGGGGATGTTCTTCAAACCATTGACTGAGTAACTCCTCAGTTACTTCTATATGAAACTGCAAAGCATAAACCTTTTGTCCAAATTTAAAAGCCTGAGCTTCATAAAGAGCGGATTTTGCAAGATGTATCGCGCCAAAGGGTAAATCAAAGGTATCTCCGTGCCAGTGAAAGACTTTAAATTTTCTCCATACATCTCCAACAGATGGATGTTTTGCAAGTGAAATCATTAAAGAGTCTCTTAATCCTTCAGAGGTTAATTCAATATCAAGCCAACCAATTTCTTCACCATGTCCTTTATAAACTCTTGCACCAAGTATATGAGCAATCAATTGAGCACCAAGACATATGCCAAGAACTTTTAAATTTCTGTTTATTGCCTCTCTTATAAGTCTTGAAGTAATCCTTAATTGAGGATATTGTTCCATCTCATAAACTCCCATTGGTCCTCCCATGACTATTAATCCAGTGTATCCATCAAGTGTTGAGGGTAGTTTACCATCTTGAGCTTCAAAAATTTTATAGGGGATAGAATTTTCTCGAAGATAATCTTCTATGTTTCCAGGACCTTCTTCTTTAACATTTTTTATTATCGCTATCATTGTATCTATCCTGCTAAATTCCTTTTTTAATTGAAATTCCGTATTTTTTTATTCTGTAATTTAGCTGTCGTTCAGTTAAACCGAGTGCCTGCGCTGTTTTTCGTATATTAAAATTAAACTTTGGAAGAGTATCAACAATCCTTATTCTTTCAATTTCCTCAACCTCTGTGGGAAGCTTTAATTCACCAGATAGCTTGGGATTCATTTTTATAACTCCTCTAACAGTATCTGGAAGGTCATAGGGTTTGATGACTTTACCTTCTGACATAACAACAAGCCTTTCAATTGTGTTAGCAAGCTCTCTTACATTCCCAGGCCATTCATAGGAAATTAGTATTTTTAATGTATCTTTATCAATTGATACATTTTTTTTATAAATACTACAGAAGCTCTTTAAATAATACTCTATTAACAGGGGAATATCCTCCTTTCTCTCTCTTAATGGTGGAATGTATATTGGGATTACATTTAGTCTCCAGAAAAGGTCTTCTCTGAAACTACCTTTTCTTATTTCCTCTGAAAGGTCTTTGTTTGTGGCTGAGATTATTCTTACATTAACTTTTACGGTTTTAGATGAGCCAAGAGGCTCCACTGTTCTTTCCTGTAAAACCCTTAAAAGCTTTGGCTGAAGCGAAAGGGGTAATTCACCTACTTCGTCAAGAAATATTGTTCCTTCATTTGCCTGCTCAAACTTCCCAATTCTTTTTACTGCACCAGTAAAAGCCCCTTTTTCTGATCCAAAAAGTTCTGCTTCAAGAAGATTTTCAGGAATTGCAGCACAGTTTATTGCCACAAAAGGACCTTTTGCTCTTTTACTCTGAAAATGAATTGTTTTAGCAATCAATTCTTTTCCAGTTCCTGATTCTCCAAAAAGCAATACTGTAGCATCAGTTCCTGCTACCTTCATAACAGTTTTAAGCACTGCCTGAAAAGAAGGAGACTGCCCAACAAGATTTGGAAAATTGTATCTATCCTTAAGCTGAATTCTTAATAGCAGATTTTCATCTTCCATTACTTTATAGCTTTCCCATAATTTGAGAAACTGGGCAATCAAAGAGGCAACTATTGAAAGAACTCTTAAGTCATCATCAACATCTCCCTGACTTAGTGTATATATTCTATCAGCTGAGATAACTCCGAGCATTTCTTCTTCAATCTTAATTGGAACGCAAAGGAAAGAAATACCCTTTTTATCAGGACGACTTCCTGTTTTATTGAGAAATTGTGGCTCTTTTTCTATATCGGGGATAAACATAGGTAATCCTGTTTCAATAACTTTACCAACTATGCCTTCTCCAATTTTATACTTACCTCTTTGGATTTCTTCTTCAGTAAGTCCATAGGCTGTGACAATTTTTATCTCATCTGTTTTTTTATCAAGGAGAAAAACACAACCTCTTGTCATATCAAGCTTTTTTGAGAGAATTTCCATTACAGAATAAAGATTTTTCTCAAGATCAAAGGAAGAGGTTAAAACCTTACTTACCTCAAAAAGAGCAGTTAATTCTCTGTTGTTTCTTTTATTCATATAGCTTATATACGGCAAATAATTGCCGATGATTAATTATACCATTTATTAGAGTTAGTGTCAATTTGGAGTAAAAATCTCAAAATTGCCGATAGAAAAAACAATGATTTTGTCATTCCGAAGGAGCGTAAACGACTGAGGAATCTCCTCCTTTTTTTACCAGATAGATTCTTTAATGAGAGATTCCTCGGGGTATTAAACCCCTCGGAATGACTGCTAAACGAAATATTGCCTTTATCTCTATCGGCAATTTTAGGAAAAATCTATTGCATTCTTTTATTTTGTTAATTATAATGAAAATATGCAAAACGCTATAAACATAGATTTATGGACAAAATTAATCAAAGAAAAATATTTGAATAGAGAGCTAAAGAGAAAAAAATTGCTAAAAAAAACCTGTGAAATTCTTAAGGTATACTTTTCAAACAAGAAAGTTAAAGCTGTATATCTGACCGGTTCTTTAATCAATGAAGGAGATTTTTACGATTTTTCAGATATAGACATCGCAGTTGAAAATTTAAGGGAGGATTATTTTAAAATTCTTTGCGAACTTGAGGAGCTTTTGTCTCATAGGGTTGATCTTATTGAGCTTGAGATTTGTCCTTTTAAACAATTAATCCTTCAGAGAGGTTTTAAAATTTTATGAAAAAAGAAAAGATAGCTTTACTTTTAGCATATTTTGAAGAACAAAACAAAATATTAAAAGAACTTTTTAATGAACTAAAATCCCTCAAAATCTCTGACAAGAAAGATACTGTATACATAGGTTTTTTATTACATAACTTATACTGCGCATTGGAAGACTTAATGGAGGAGACAGCAAAAACTTTTGAAAATACCCTTGATGACACTTCAAAATATCATAGGGAACTTCTTAAAAAAATGATACTTAATGTCAGGGGTATTAGACCTCAATTATGGTCTGGTGAGACTTTTAGGTTGCTTGATGAGCTAAGAGGTTTTAGACATATATTCAGGCACGCCTATGGATATGAACTTGACTCAAAGAAAGTTTTTGAAATTCAGAATAAAATGATAAAAAATTGGCTAAAAATAGAAAAAGACATAGAAAAGTTTCAAAAATTCTTGGAAGAAAATATAAAAGAATAAATAAAAAAAGAGGTTGCAGATAAATTCTGCAACCTCTTAATCGAATATAAGTTATTTTTGAATTTTATTTCTTTAAATAGCCTGTTCACCTTTTTCTTTTGTTCTGATTCTTATTGCATCTTCAACTGGTATAATAAATATCTTTCCATCGCCTACATTACCTGTGTAAGCCTTTTCCTGTATAACTTTGACCACCTTTTCAACAAGACTATCAGGAACAACAACCTCAATTTTTATTTTTGGAACAAAAAGTACTTCAAGCTCAGAACCTCTGTATATCTCAACATGACCTTTCTGTCTTCCAAAACCCTTTACATCTGTAATAGTCATTCCCTGAATACCTGCTAAAACAAGGGCTTCTTTTACTTCTTCAAATTTGAATGGCTTAATTATTGCCTCAATCTTTTTCATTGCTTCCTCCTTTTCATACTTTTTCTCATTCCGAGGCTAAAGTGCCGAGGAATCTTAATTATAGATTATATGCTCTTTCACTGTGCTGTGATGAGTCAAGTCCTGTAATTTCTTCTTCCTCTGAAACTCGCACTTTCATAAATATCTTTATAATTAAGAATATTATAGCAGTCATTATGGCTGTGTAAACTATTGTTACAAGCACTGCAACTGTCTGAGTCCATAGCTGACCAGGATTTCCATAAAGAAGCCCCTTGCCAGCTTCATTAATTGCAGGATCTGCAAAAACTCCTGTAAGAATTGCACCAATTATTCCTGCTACACCGTGAATTCCAAACACATCAAGGGCATCATCGTAACCAAGCTTTGGCTTCATTGCAGTAACACTGAAATAGCATATAAATCCTGCAATTGCACCAATTATAACAGACCCCGCAATGTTTACAAAACCAGCAGCTGGAGTAATGGCGACAAGTCCTGCAATCATTCCAGATGCGATACCAAGTACAGTAGGTTTTTTAGTAACTGCCCACTCTGTAAACATCCAAGCAAGAGCTGCAACTGCTGTAGCAGTATTTGTGTTAATGAATGCCTGTGCAGCAAGTCCATTTGATGCAACAGCACTTCCTGCATTAAATCCAAACCATCCAAACCATAAAAGAGCAGCACCAATTGCAACCAAAGTTAAGTTATTTGGAACAAGTAATGTATTTTTCCTTTTGCCAAGTATTAATACTCCAACCAGTGCAGCTATCCCAGCGTTAATATGGACAACTGTTCCCCCTGCAAAATCAAGAGCTCCCATCTTTGCAAGAAATCCTCCACCCCATACCCAGTGAGCAACAGGAACATAAACAAGACTCATCCACAAAACTGAAAAAAGCGCCCATGCTGAAAACTTCATTCTCTCAATGTATGCACCGCTTATTAATGCCACTGTGATAGCAGCAAAGGTAAGCTGGAATACAGAAAAGAGAGCTTCTGGTATTGTTCCCTGAAGAGAGTCTACTTTAACTCCTTCTAAGAATGCCTTGTCAAGGTATCCTATTATTCCTGCGATATCTCCTGAAAAAGTGAGGCTATATCCATAAAATACCCATAAAAAGCTTACAATGCAATAGGTAACAAAGCTCATTGCAATTGTATTAAGAACATCTTTTCTTTTTGCCAAGCCACCATAAAATAATGCAAGTCCTGGGACTGTCATAAGCATAACCAAAGCTGTTGCTACAATCATCCATGCAGTATCACCTGTGTCAAGCTTTGGCTGAGGTTGAGCAGGTGCTTCTGTCTCTGCAAATATTAAATTTGCAGAAAGCGCTAAAATCATCATTATTAATATGAATACACTCAATAACTTTTTCATCTTACTCCTCCTTTAAAAGCTAAATGTAATGTTTATTCCTGTTACCCATGTGTCATCAAGATGTCCATTGGGATTGTAAGGGCTTCCATCAACAATTCTTTTTGTCTTACTTGAAAGTGGAAACCAATACTGAACCATAGGTTGAACTGTTAAATTTTTTGCAATTGGTATTGTAAATCCTGCCTGAAGCTTTCCATCATGAAATCCTCTGTATTTTTTCCCTGTGTAATCACCTGTGCTACTTTCGTAAGTTTTCCAGTAGGAGTCATCACCCATAAAATAGCCAAAGGATGCTGCAAGGTCTAAAGTTATGTCTTTGTAAACAGGCAGAGAATGGGAGAAACTGAGATTAATGTAAGTGCCAGGATAGGTTGAAATATCTCTGTAAATCGTCAATGTAGGCTTCGTAATTACATCATAGCTTGCACTAAGGAAAATTTCCTCTGTTTCGTCAGTATACTTTGTTCCGTAGTAAATGTAACCACCTGTAAGAGAGAGTTTATCAATTGTGTAAGTGTAACTTAGTGTAAGGTCAGATTCATTAAAGCTTTTTCTACCTGGTCTGTCTGGAATAAAACTCTGCGTAGCCCTTTCATTTGTGTCAATGTTTCCCCAGTAGTTGACTGAAAAGCCTTTGTAAGAGAGTGTTATAGATGGTTGGATGACAACACTACCAGAACTTAACTCATAGCCTCTGAAAATATAACTGTTATAGGCTCCTAAAGAAACACTCCCTGTTACTTTGTCCTCCTGCTTTGTATCCTCTGCCATAGTAACAGAAAAAGTAAGAAGCAGTAATACAGCAACTAACATATAGTTAATTGCTTTGTAAGTCCTCTTAAAATTTTGATGTTTCATAAAGGCACCTCCTGTTAATTTTTTATTGAATATTGCCAAAATCATACCAGATTGTAATTTGTTGGAAAATAAGGATTTTTTTAAATTAATTGCCTGACAAATTTGTAGAACAATACAAAATTGTAAGATTTTTTTATTTTTGCTGAAATTGATTATAGAGAAAAGTTGAATTTTTCCAAGAGTCGTTGTCATAAGTCCTTTGGCTTTGCTTAGAATGACTCTTTTATTGTCATCCTGCTCCATTTTGTCATCCCGAGGCGAAGCCGAAGAATCTAAGGAGGTCCTTCGGTCGCTATCGCTCCCTCAGGACGACATGTGAGGAGTCGTTCTGACCCTTTTTTCTATCATTCTGAGCAAAGCGAAGAATTCCTGAGAGATTCCTCGGGGTATTGAACCCCTCGTAATGATAGGATAAATTAGTGAGTTTTCAATTGTCCTATTTGCAATTTTAAGTCTTTCTTAAATATTTGTAAATGCATTATAATTTACAATTATGAGCATAAAAAGGAAGATTATTTTTGTATATTCTCTTTTTATTCTCTCCTTAATACTATCAACGGTTTTTGTCCATCAATTTTTTATTAGAAACACAATTTTAGATATTGAAAAAAACTATATTATAGAAGACTTAAAAAAATTAGTTCATTACTTTGACAATGAAAAACAAAATCTGCTTGGTCTCACAAAAGATTGGGCTTCATGGACAGATGCTTGGCTTTTTATGCAAGATAAAAATCCTTCATTCATTGAAAATAATCTTACAATGGAATCTTTTATTAACAACAAAGTCAATCTAATAGCTTATTTTGATTTAAAGGGTAAACTAAAAAGAGGCTTTGAGTATTATTCTGAAACAAATAAACTTTCAGTAGTTGATGAAAAGTTCTGGGGAAAATATATTGAAAAAATTTTAAAAATAACTGAAAGAAATAGTTTAAAAATGCATAGTTTAGTTGGTTTTACATTCAGAAATGACAAGCCCTATTTAGTTGCAGTCTGTCCTGTTTTAAAAAGTGATTCTACTGGTTCTGTAGCAGGATATCTAATAATGAGTAGAATGATTACAGAAGAAAAGCAGAGTTCTATCAAGAATTTTTTTGGATTTAGGGGTTTTAAAATTGAAAATATAAAAGATGCAGGCGAAGAATTAAAAATCAATCCAGCAATTAATGAAGATTCGGAGAAATATAGAGTCTTTTACAGAACAGAGGATTTTTTTGGCAGTTACAGTGTTGGTTTTAATATTGAAAAAGAAAAAAAGCTGTGGAAGTTAGTTAAAGGAAGCAATTTAAAGTTAATTACCTTTTATATTTCTTGCTTTTTGATTTTTGGTTTTGTTTTTTATTTGTGGTTTAAAGACAAGATAATCAATAAAATTATAAATCTTGTAAACCATATAGAAGAAGTAAAAGCAGGCAAAACAAATGAAGTCAAGGCTGACAGCAAAGATGAAATCGGATATCTTGCTCAAGAAATAAATAGATACATAAATACAGTAAAAAAACAGATTAGTGAAATAGAGACAAATCGTAAGATTTATGAGACAATTGCCGAACAATCTGAGGCAATAATTTTTCTGTTTAACAGTAAAGGAGAAGTTTTATTTGTTAATTCTAAGGCATATGAAATTCTCTATAGAGAACATCATAAAACTTCTGCTAAAAATTTATTTCATTTACTTTCAGAGATTATTCAGATTAATCAAGGAGAAAAAGTTTATTTATCGGAATTAAAACTAAAAGATGACTTATTTGTAAGCGGATGGATAATTCCTGTTGAAGTTGAAGAGAAAGAGAAAGATATACTTTTTATTGCCCATGACATAACTTCATTAAAAAAAGAAAAAGAAAGATTGTTAGACAAAGCCTATAAGGATAGTTTGACCTTATTATACAATAGAGCCTTCTTTGAGTTTTCCTTAAGAAAGATAATTAATAAAGTTCAACAGGGAGAGGCTTACTCTCTAATTTTTATTGACTTAGATGATCTTAAAGCAATAAATGACAAATTTGGACATGTTGTTGGAGATAAAGTTATACAAGAAACAGTTAACTCTATTCGCAGAAGTATAAGAGATGATGATTTAGCATGCCGATGGGGTGGCGATGAGTTTGTAGTTCTCATAAAAGGTAATACAGATATAGCAAAAGCAGTAGCAGAACGAATTCAGACAAATCTTAAAAATGTAGTTTTAACTTACAAAAATGAAACAATCATTCCATCAGTAAGCATAGGTATAACAAACATTGATGCTTCTAAAGACATAGAAACTATTCTAAGAGAAGCTGATAAATCAGCCTATGATGCGAAAAGAACGGGTAAGAATAAAATTAAAGTTTTTGACCCTAAAGAATAGCACTTTCAAAATTATTCAAGAAGAAATTTTTTCTGCATTTCATATTGGGAAATGAATAAGTCTTCTATTTCTTCCAAATTTTTGTTATCTATTCCAATATCTTGAAGGTTAATATTCATTTTTTGGGGTCTTTTAAATCCTATGCCTAAATTCCATGATATCTTGTCAGCAATTCTTACAATATTGCAAATATTTATACAAGAATTTTCTTTTTGATGGGGATAGTTTTGTCCATGATGATCCTGAATTGTTATTTTTATTTCCTCGGGATAATTCCACCTTTCAGCTATAAAAGCACCAACCTCACAATGATTGATTTCTAAAATTTCCTCTTCTAATTGAATTATTGATTTCTCTGTTTCATGGATTTTTTCATAAATTTTTTGATAACTCTCAGATATGGCATTATTTATAAAAATTTTTCCTATATCATGTAAAATTCCAGAGGCTAAGGCTTCTTCTGGTTTAATTGTTTTTGTATAATTAGAAAGCAAACTTGAGCATAATCCTACTGCTAAACTGTGTTCATAGAGCTTCTGTTCAAAGGGTCCAAAATTTTTAAATAGATATCTTGATGATGTTGCAAGAATTAAAGATTTTGCTGTATTAAGTCCTATTAACAGCAGACTATCTTTTAAGGTTTTCACTTTTCGGGTTAATCCGTAGAAAGGAGAATTAGCAATTCTTAAAAATCTTGCGGTAAATCCTTTGTCATGGGACATAAAACTTTCAATCTCATCAATTGATACATATTCATTCTTCAAAAGATTTATAACTTTAAATACAATTTTACTATGAGAGGGAATATCGAGAGTTTTTGAGATTATATTTTCAATTTTTTCATTTTTTTCTGTTTCCATTTTTTATATTTTAACATTAAGGTTTTTTGAAAACAAAAAATTTCCTTAAATTGCCATTATAAAACAACTCTTTTCGCTTATACTTTCATTCTGAGGAACACGATATTCCTAAGAATCTCATCCTTTTTCATTACTAAAGAGACCCTTCGGCTTATGCCTTAGGGTGACAGAAGAAGAGATGAGAGAATTTTCGGGGACATTAAACCCCTCAGAATTTTTCCCAAACTCTCTTGACATATTTGATTAATCTTTTATATACTGAACATCAGTTCACATGAACAAGCGTTCAGGACATGAATCAAGGAAAAGGATAATTGAATCCGCTGTTAAGCTCTTTTCTCAGAGTGGATATAATGGCACAACAATGAGAATGATTGCCAAAGAGGCAGGAATAAGTGTTGGTGGGCTTTATCTTTATTTTAAAAACAAGGAAGAACTTTCTTTATATTTAATCAAAGAAAAATTGAATGAATTTTACAGTAAAGTTTTACTACCTCTTAAAGATATTCAGAGTCCTTCTCAGGCATTAAAAGAATACTTTACAAAAGCCATAGAATTTGCAAAAGAAAATCGGGAATTAATTATTATTCATGGTAAACAGCAGGGATTTGCCTTTGGGGTTGAGATAAAGAAAGAGCTTTTAAAAAAGGAAAGAGAAATACTTGCAGAGATAATTAAAAGAGGTATTGAATCTCAGGAATTCAACGAAATTGAGCCAGAAGAAGTTGCTAAATTGCTAATGAATATACTTGGAGGCTATTTGCTTTCAGTGGTTGTTGAGCCTGAAAATCTTTTTAAGCTGGAAGTCTGTATAGATGTGATTTTAAAGGGATTACTAAAAAGGAGTAATTTATGAACAAAATAAGATTCATTTTAGCCTTTTTTATCATAATGTTTACTTTAGTAGCCTGTGAGAAAAAACAGCCACAACCTCAAATTACAGAAGTGTCAGTTATAAATGTACAAACTCAGGAAGTTGTGCTTACAACAGAGCTTCCGGGAAGAACCTCTCCTTACAAAATAGCAGAGGTAAGACCTCAGGTAAGTGGAATAATTATTAAAAGATTTTTCAAAGAAGGAAGTAATGTAAAAGAGGGAGATGTTTTGTATCAGATAGATCCTGCACCTTTTCAGGCATCTCTGGATAATGCCCGTGCTGCCCTTGCAAAGGCAGAATCAACACTTCCTTCAATAAAAGCAAGACTTGACCGATATGAAGAGCTTGTCAAAGTTAATGCAATAAGTAAGCAGGAATACGATGATGTAAAAGCTCAGTATGAACAGGTTTTATCAGAAATTAAATACTGGAAAGCACAGGTTAAACTTGCAGAGATAAATCTCGGATATACAAAAATAAAAGCTCCAATATCAGGAAGAATTGGAAAATCAAATGTCACAGAAGGAGCTCTTGTTACAGCCTATCAGCAGATGGAACTTACAAGGATTCAACAGTTTGACCCAATTTATGTTGATATTCCTCAGTCAACAAAGGAGCTTAAAGAACTTGAAAGAAAACTTGCTGAGGGAAGGCTTAAATATGCTGGAGGAGAGCAAAATAAAGTGAAACTCATTCTTGAAGACGGAACAATTTATCCATTAGAGGGCACTTTGCAGTTCAAGGATGTCACTGTTGATCCGACAACAGGTTCAGTAATTTTAAGAGCCCTATTCCCAAATCCAACGGAAGTTCTTCTCCCTGGAATGTTTGTAAGGGCAATTATTAAGGAAGGAATAAATAAAAATGCCATTCTTATTCCTCAACAGGCTGTATTTCGTGATCCAAAAGGAAATCCCTTTGTTTATATTGTTGACAAGGGAAACAAAGTCCAGATAAGACCAATTGTTACTGATAGAGCAATTGAGGATAAATGGCTTGTTTCAGAAGGTCTTTCTGTTGGTGAAAAAGTGATTGTAGAGGGATTTCAAAAAATTATGCCAGGAATGCCTGTTAAATATAAGACTGAAGGCAAACAGGAAAAACAATGATATCTAAATTTTTTCTTGAAAGACCTGTATTTGCATGGGTAATTGCCATAGTTATTATGGGCGCAGGAATTCTTGCTATTTATAATCTTCCCATTGCTCAATATCCTTCTTTGGCTCCTCCTTCCATTTATATTCAAGCCTTTTATCCAGGAGCTTCTGCTGAAACTGTAGAAAATAGCGTAACCCAAATAATAGAAGAAAAAATGACAGGTCTTGACAGAATGATTTATATGTCTGCTTACAGTGACTCTTCAGGCTCATCCCGCATTGAACTAACCTTTGAACCCGGTACTGATCCTGACATTGCATGGGCAAAGGTTCAGAATAAACTTCAACTTGCAATGCCAAGCCTTCCTGAGGCTGTTCAGAAAACTGGAATTTCTGTTGGAAAGGCAACTTTTAACTATCTTATGATTGTTGCTCTTATTTCAGAAGATGGCCGTCTTGATGCTAAAGATTTAAGAGATTACATGCACTCAAATATTCAGAAAGTTCTTGCCAGAATAGAAGGAGTTGGAGAGGTAGAGGTTTTTGGATTCCCCTATGCAATGAGGATATGGGTTGAACCCCATAAACTTGTAAGTTATGGTCTAACAATTAATGATGTAATTTTAGCAATTAAATCCTACAATGTGGAGGTATCTGGTGGCCAGCTCGGAGGAACACCAGCTAAGCCCGGACAGAGACTTAATGCGCCAATAATTGTACAAAGTATGCTTAAAGAACCAGAAGAGTTTGCTTCAATTCCTGTAAGAATTAATCCAGATGGTTCAACTGTAAAAATTAAGGATGTTGCAAGGGTAGAAATTGGAACAGATTACTATGATGTAAATGCCTATTATCAGGGTAAACCAGCAGCAGGTCTTGCCATAAGACCTCTTCCCGGTGCAAATGCCTTAGATGTGGCAAAAAAAGTAAAGGAAAAGATGGAAGAACTTTCAAGACAATTTCCGTCAGGTGTAAAAGTTGTATATCCCTACGATACAACTCCTTTTACCAAAGTTGCTATAAATGAAGTTGTAAAAACTCTTATAGAGGCAATTATACTTGTTTTCTTTATTATGTGGCTTTTTATGGGAAGTCTTAGGGCAACCCTTGTTCCAACAGTAACTGTTCCTGTAGTTCTTCTTGGAACTTTTGCTGTTTTAGGGATGACAGGTTATTCAATAAATATGCTTACAATGTTTGCAATGATTCTTGCAATCGGGCTTTTGGTTGATGATGCAATTGTAGTTGTTGAAAATGTTGAAAGAATAATGAGGGAAGAGGGACTTCCTGTAAAAGAAGCAGTAATAAAGTCAATGGAGCAGATTACCTCTGCCCTTATTGGAATTGGAGCTGTTTTGTCAGCAGTTTTTGTCCCAATGGCGTTTTTCGAAGGTTCAACTGGAATAATTTATAGACAGTTTGCAATAACAATAATTTCAGCAATGTTACTTTCAGTTTTTGTAGCATTAAGCCTTGCTCCAGTTCTGTGTGTAATGTTTCTTAGACCTCATAAAGAGGAGCGTAAAAAAGGTCTTCTTCACTGGTTTAATCTGATTTATGAAAAATTTTATAGTCTCTTTTTCAAATCAAGAAATCTTTATACAAAAGCAGTGGAAAACTCCTTCAGAAAGGTCCCAGTTTATATAGTTGTCTATGTCATAATTGTTGTGACTCTTGGATTTATTTTAATTAAGCTTCCAACTGCCTATCTACCTGAAGAAGACCAAGGAATTCTTCTTACTCAGATTATGCTTCCCTCAGGCTCAACTCTTGAACAAACCGAGGAAGTTTTAAAAGAAGTTCAGGATTATTTTTTAAATAAAGAAAAAGATGCAGTAGAAACTGTGCTGACTATTGCAGGAATAAGTTTTTCAGGAAGGACACAATCAAATGGAATGGCTTTTATAAAGCTTAAAGACTGGCATTTAAGGGATAAAACAGACCTCAGAGTAAAGGCTATTCAGGCAAGGGCAATGCAGTATTTTTCTCAAAATAAAAAAGCCCTTATTTTTGTTTTTCCACCACCTTCAATTATTGAACTTGGAAATGCTACAGGCTTTGACTTACAGCTTATGGATATGGGAGGACTGGGACATCAAAAACTTATGGAAGCAAGGAATCAGCTTCTTTATATGGCAAATCAAGACACAAGGCTTAAAAATGTAAGACCAAATGGACTTGATGACATTCCTCAATATAAAGTTGACATAGATTGGCAAAAGGCTGGCGCTCTTGGAGTCCCTATAACATCAATTCATAACACAATATCAGCTGCCTTTGGAAGTGCCTATGTAAATGATTTTGTAAAAGATGGAAGAGTAAAAAGAGTTTTTGTTCAAGCAGACACTTCTTACAGAATGCTTCCAGAAGATTTGAATAGATTGTATGTGAGAAACAATGAAGGTAAAATGGTTCCATTCTCATCAATTGCCGATGGAAGATGGGTTTATGGTTCACCAAGACTTGAGCGATACAATGCCTTTCCATCAATAAACATAGTTGGAGAGGCTGCTTCTGGACACAGTTCTGGTGAGGCAATGAAAGCAATTGAAGAGATAGTATCAAAACTTCCAAAGGGAATTGGATATGCCTGGACAGGGCTTAGTTATCAAGAAAAGCTTGCAACAGGTCAGGCTCCAATTCTTTATGCCTTCTCAGTTTTTGTTATATTTTTATGTCTTGCAGCTCTTTATGAATCATGGACAATTCCTATTACGAATCTGATTTTACTTCCTCTTGGAATATTTGGTGCAGCTTTAGCAACATGGCTTATGGGACTTCACAATGATGTTTACTTTCAGATAGGATTTCTTGTTACAATGGGGCTTTCATCAAAAAATGCAATACTTATAATTCAGTTTGCAAGAGATAAAATAAGGCAGGGAGAGGAGATTCATAGGGCAACAGTTGAGGCTTCAAGAATCAGATATAGACCTGTTATTATGACATCTTTGGCACTTTTCTTTGGTGTTTTACCCCTTGCGATATCAAAAGGTGCTGGTTCAGGAGCAATGAATGCCATAGGTGTAGCAATAGAGGGTGGAGTAATTGCAGGAACATTTATAACCATACTATTTGTTCCGTTAGTGTTTGTTTTGATTTTGAAATTTTTCAAAGTAAAAGAAGTAAAATGAGGAAATAAGGAGATCCTTCGCTTATGCTCAGGATCACAAAAAGAGGGTTCAGTATGCAAAAAATGAGAAAAATTGTTATTATGATTTTATTTTTAATCCTTACATCCTGCACAATGATACCTGAGTATCAAAGACCTGATGCTCCAGTTCCAAAGGAATGGCCTAAAGGCGAAGCCTATCAAGAATTAAAATTAGATGCCATACCAACCGCAAAATCCCTAAAATGGAATGATTTTCTTATAGATGAAAAACTTCAAAAACTCGTTGAAATTGCTTTAAAAAATAATCGTGACCTAAAACTTTCAGCTCTTAATGTTGAAAGAGCAAGGGCATACTACGGAATTCAAAGAGCAGAGCTCATTCCTGCATTTGATTTATTTGGTTCAGGACAGAGGCAGAGAATTCCAGAAACACTTTCTAATAATAAGGCAGAAATCACTTCACAGTATAGTGTTACTTTTGGAATTAGCTCATGGGAGATTGATTTTTTTGGAAGACTTCGTAGTTTATCTGAAATGGCTCTTGAAAGATATCTTGCCGAGGAAGCCACTCACAGAGCTGTAAGGCTTTCTCTTATTGGTGCAGTAGCGATTGCCTATTATACCTATGCTACAGACATTGAAAATCTTAAAATTGCAAAAGAAACACTTAAAAATCAGGAAGAAAACTATGAGTTAATAAAAAAAAGATATGAGGTCGGAATAGCCTCTGAGATAGATCTTCACAGAGCAAAAACACAGGTTAATCTGGCTTGGGAAGCTATGGCAAGATATACACAAATTGTTGCTCAGGATAAAAACACCATTGACCTTTTAGCTGGTGAACCTGTAAGAGAAGAACTTTTACCTGAAGGATTAAACATAAAACCACCGAAAGATATTTCTGTAGGGCTTTCCTCTGAAATTTTACTTAACCGTCCTGATATTTTAGCTGCTGAACATACCTTAAAGGCATATAATGCCCAGATCGGAGCAGCAAGAGCTGCTTTTTTCCCAAGAATCTCACTTACAACACTGATTGGAACAGCATCCCCAGAGCTTTCAGGACTTTTTGAAGGAGGTTCAAAGACATGGACATTTCAACCACAGGCTATTCTTCCAATTTTTGATGCAAGGGTATGGGCTGCCCATTCCGCAGCAAAAGTTGAAAGAGAAATAGCCCTTACAAACTATGAAAGAACAATACAGCAAGCCTTTAAAGAAGTCTCTGATGCTTTAGCAGTAAAGGGAACAATTAATCAAAGAATCAAGGCAGTTAACTCTCTTGTAGAATCTCTTAAAGAAACATACAGACTTGCAAAAATAAGATATGAAAATGGTATAGACAGTTACCTGAGTGTTCTTGATGCTCAAAGGTCATTGTTTCAGGCAGAACAGCAACTTAACAATCTAATACTTGAAAAATACGCAAACTTAGTAACCCTATATAAAGTCCTTGGAGGGGGAGAATAAGAGTTTTAATTTGTCTTTGCTATTTGAATAAATTTCTTTAAATTTGGTATGATTATTTCATACCAAAAGGGAGGTGATTATAATGTCAGGTGTTGTTAAAAAAACAATTTCTCTTCCAGTTGATTTAGCAGAAGAAGTAGAAAAAATTGCAAAAGAGGAAAATAAAACCATTAGTGCTGTAATTCAAGAAGCGATAAGATTAATAAAAAAAGAAAAATTAAAACAAGAATTTTATGAAATTCAAAATTATTGGAGCAAAAAAGCATTAGAAAAAGGGATTCTTACAGAAGAGGATTTAGAAAGGTATATCAGTTGAAATTAGTTTTTGATACTAACATATACATCTCAGCTTTTGTTATTACAGGTAGTTTAGCAGAAAAAGCAATTTTAAAAGTTATAAAAGAAAATTACAGATTATTTATTTCAAAGGAAATTGTAGATGAAGTTTTATCAGTTCTTTCAAAAAAATTTGATTATAATAAAGAAATGTTAAGCAGAACTGCAATTTTCCTTTCAGAAATAGCAGAGCTGATAAAAACTCATGATAAAGTTTATATTCTGAAAGATAAGGCAGATAATAGAATTATTGAGTGTGTCGTATTGGCAGAGGCTGATATTATTGTTTCAGGTGATAAAGAAATGCTCTCACTTAAAGAATATAAAGGCATAAAAATAATTACATTAAGAGAATTCATAGAAAATTTTTAGTTTTACTTTCCATATTTTTTCTGAAACGGTCAAGGATAAGCTCTCTAAATTTTTTTCAGTATTGCCCCAAGCCTGCTAAACATATTTACCCTAACTTGAACGAATATAATCAACAAAGTCTTCTTGAAATCTTTTCAGAGTCTTTTTGATTTTCTAAAGAATCTATCATTTTACCAAAATTTACTATACTTCTAACTCAAAAATTTATTTAGCTTCTGTGATATACTTAAATATGCTGAATAAAGTGAAAGATAATAAAAAATCCGCTTTACATCGGGAAAATGCTTCGCATTTTGAAGAGATTACTAAAAAATTCAGCATTTATTTTTTGCTTCTTTTTGGCTCAAAAGCAGAAGGCACTGACAGACCTGAAAGTGATGTAGACATTGCTGTTTATGCAGATCATGTTCTTTCTGAAGAAGAAAAAGTTAATTTAGCCTTTGAACTATCCTTAATTTTGAAAACAGAAAACATTGATCTTGTAGATATTAAATCCGCACCACCCATACTGAAGAGAAAAATTTTTGAAAACTATAAGATTCTTTATCTAAAAGAACCTTTTATTTTTTATCAGGTTGAAATTTCAAGTTTAAAGGAGTATGATGAATCAAAAATTCTTTACGAAATGAGAGATGAAAGACTTAAGGAGTTTTTGATTGATAGATAAGGATTTTATTAAATCGAAAATTTTCTTCATAAAATCCTACTATGAAGAACTGGAGCATATACTTTCATTTTCAGACACTGAAATAAAAAAAGACTTCGTAAAATTAAGAGCCATTGAGAGAATTATCCAACTGATAGTTGATGAAATTATTGATATTAACACCCATTTCATTCGTTATGGCTCTTTGAAGATACCTGAAAGTTTTCAAAGTAGCTTTCTTGTGCTTGCAGAAAATAACATTTTACCTGAGAGTTTTGCAAAAAAAATTGCCCCTGTTGTTGGACTTAGAAACAGGCTTGTCCACAGATATGAAAAAATAGATTTGGATTTATTACTTAGTTTGGTGCGAAAAAATAAAGAAGATTTTACTGAGTATTTGAAATATATATTTCAATTTATTGAGAGAAGCTGAGTCTGAAAAACTAAAAAGGGTATATCGAATTCTTCAGGAATATCCTCTAAATCATCTGTATTTTCTTTTATCTCGTAAAGATATTGATTAAGTCTTTTTATGTCAAGATTCATAACTATCTATAAAACTCAATAAGAACTATTTCATTCATTCTGTATTGAAGAGATATCTTTTCAATATAGGCAGTTCTGACTTCTGGATTTTTATCAACAATTAAAATTCCTTTTTCAAGGACATCGATAACAAAATCGTAAGTTGCATCATTAATTATTCTTAAATCTATTTCATCTGGTAAAATATCTATTTGATTTTTTCTCAATTCCTCTGAAATAGCAATTTTTATATCAACTTGAAAGGCAAAGGGATTTTCAATTTCTTCAGTATAAACCGCTATGTCTATATCATTGGAAATTGGTAATGCCTCTGCAAAAGAGCCATAAAGATAAGCAAAAATTATTTTCTTTTCTTGTTCGATTACCTTTGAAATAATTGAAATTATAATATTTCTATGATTTTGTGAAATATTAGGCATAAAAAATTATATCACAATTTTGAGTTTTGTGAGATGTAAATTTAAAAATTAAGGGAGGCGTAAGCCTCCCTATTTGGGTTAGAGTCTGAAGTAAAGATCATATATTATATTTGGATTAGTATTGTAGTCTCCAGAGCCTCTAATGCTTCCTGTATTGTAAACACCATCATCGTATTGCTGGTCTAAGCTTTGGCAGACATCACCAGGGACATTATCAAAAGCTATCCATTGTGTTGTAAGTCCTTGAACTGTTGCATATCCAATTCCAATGCTTCCACCGTATGCATTTGAGGGCGATCTTGTACCATCAGAAGCAGTTGTTGCCCCTGTTAATATATTTGCAAGTCTCATATGTAACCATGCCTGACAAGTCTCTGTTGTGGCACCTGCTCCACATCCAAGAGTTAATCCGTCAATTAGCCCATTATTATTTCCATTTGTAGCAACTGACCAACGCGGATTGGCAGTATTATCGTCTCCTGGATACTTTCCGTATCTGTCATAATAGGTGTAAACCGCCGATAATATTTCCCTGTACTGATTATAAGCTCTTTTCATTTTCGCATTGTTAATCAGCTCCTGCCCTTTTAGCACCGCACCTAAAATAATTCCGATAATTACCAATACAATGGCAAGTTCAACGAGTGTAAAACCTTTGTTGCTTCTTAGATACTTCATAATCTGTCCTCCTTTTCTTTGTTTTTTTATTTTGCTTATGCAAAATCTATGCCATCTTAATTTATTATTCCTCTAGATTTAATGACCCGGTCTCCTCCTTTTCTGTCATTCCGAGGGGTTCGATACCCCGAGGAATCTCTCTGAAAAAGGAGGAGATTCTTCGCCTTGGGCTCAGAATGACAAAGAGAGAGTATATCAGAATGACAAAGAGAGAGTATATCAGAATGACAAAGAAGGAGTGCATCAGAATGCCAAAGAGAGTGTGCCTCAAAATGACAAAGAACAAGTGCCGCAGAGTGATACGCAGAGTGATATAAAGAGAGTGCCGCAGACATTGTCCTGAGCGAAGCGAAGAGATAACAAAAATAAAGTGCTTCAGAATAGCACTTTTTCATGTCAAATTATAATTTATTTTAAAATGAAAATGTCAATATTTTTGACATTTTGAATTCGTTTATAAATTATCTTTGAAAGGATGAATTTAATTTAACTCTTTCAATTCCTTCTAAAGCATAGGGATCACCAAGTTGAAGTAATTTTTCGTAGAGTCTCCTTGCTTCCTCAAATTCACCTTTTTGCTCCTTTAGAAGAGCGAGATTATATAGGGCATTTTTATTATTAGGCTCTAAAGCAAGAGCTTTTTTAAAGTAATCCTCTGCTTTGGTAAAATCCTTTAATTTTGCCTTGATCACGCCATTGTTTATAAGAATTGGAATATTCTGAGGAGCAATGTTAAAAGCTGTCTCTGCATAATGGGAAGCCTCTGACAGATTGTTTAAAAATAAATACAATGTGGCAATTTTATTTAATATTTTGGGGTCCTTCTTTTTGGTAATTTTTAAATATTCAATATATTCAATAATTGCTTCTTTATGCATCCCTTTATTCTCAAAATCTTGAGCTCTGTATAAATAATCAACTGCCCGAAAGGTCTCTAAATCGGGACTTGTAATTGGAATTTCTTTATTTTTCTCTATTTTTTCTTGTTTGGAGACTTTAGAGGGATTTTTCTCTGGTTTTATATCTACATTTTTTGGGGATTCTGTCTTTGATAGAGCTTTATTTTCAGTGAAAGAGGATGATTCATTTTTTACCGTCACAGATTCCATTTTTATATCTGTAGGTAAATTTTGTTCATTAATCGGGGTTGGATTTTTAGAAGCATCTTTCAGGTAATTATTAAAGATAAAAAGCGAGGTAAATCCGAGCAAAACTGCAAAGACCGATGCTCCAATGATAAAGAGAGATTTTTTAGACTTTTTTTCACCCTTTACAATCCTGATAAGCCCAGGTGGTATATCTTTCTTTATTTTTGAGAACATGGAATATTATATCAGAGAAAAAAGATTTTTTAATAAAAACCTATCCCAAAATCTTTGATTTCGATGTTTTGCGTACGCCCCCCTGTTCCTTCTGTAAAGCCAAATTTGACAGAATTCATTGTTGAAGGCAATTGAAAACAATGGCTAATGGTCGGGGATGCTGAGTAATCCTGGGTTAAATCATTACAAGAGGTACAGTCGATCCATGCTTTTATAAGGGAATAATTTTGAGGATTAGAACTACAGTTATTACAAGCTGGATTACATCCTGTATGAATTTCAACTCTTGCAGTATGTTCAACTCCATCTTCTAACCATGTTACGGAGGTAGTTCTGTAGCAGCCTTCAGATGGACAGAGTGGGTTATTACCCATTGGTGTAGAAGCACCATGTGTATTGTTACCTCTTTTTATAATGGCAACATGATTATTTGGTGCTGGATCATTTCTCCAACCAGAGCCATTCGGATAAGTATCAAACTCAACAGCCACTGAATCATAATTTAAACCACCAAAACCAATATCTACTCCTAACCCTCCACAAGCAGTTACAGGCATATTTCCATCAACTACTGCAAAAGTAAAACCATCTGCATAGGCAGTTGAATCAGATGATGTATCAATAGTAAGAAATCTAAATTTAAAGTAGGCTCTCATTTTTTTATTCTGTAAAGTATATGAAGAGGGAAACCAAAAACATCCAGAAGCACTACCAACACTCCCTCCTAAAATTACTGTGTTGCCAACCACCTGAACCGCATTTGGATTGCTTTCTACTTGTTGAAATTGATTTATATTGTTAGCAAAGGATACTTGGGCACCAGAAGGACCTGAGGAACCTGAAGAGGTTTGTGGATGTATTGTTAAAACAAGGGTTTTCTGGGCAATGTTATCATTATTATCTCGGACAAAAAAAGTTATTGCGTTACTCCCTGAGGCTCCTGGTGTGCCACTTATTGTTAAATTGTTAGCTTGTCCCCATGAACCAGATGTTAATGAACAATCTGGAGAGGGGGATATAGAAGGATTGAAAAAAAGTCCAGAAGGAAGTCTCCCTTTTATGTTTATGCACCATTCATATTTCCTTTCACCTGTAATGGGGTCTATAAATGGTACTCCTCCTTCAGCATATATTGTAGCATTGTATTGAGAATTTACATATCCATAGGGAAGTTCATTGTTGAGTATTTTTAACTGAGCACCCTGACAGCCTACCTTAATTCTCAATTCATCTAAGGTTATCCATTTGACTATATCGTCATACTCTTCTGCTCTTGCGCCCTCTGGGAGATCGGGAGGATAATCATCTACGTTAGGATAATCCTGTGGATATACTTTATAACATGTTTTCCCTGAAGGGCATGGAGAAGTAGTTAAGGAACCAGTTTGAACATTGTAATTTGGACCACCACTTACAACTATAAAAGCCACATTTAAAACTTGACTGCTACAGGTTGTATTTGTGCAAACAATTAAATTTGTTGTCTTTCTACCACATATACCTTCTGCTGGATTGTTGGGAGTAGCAGTCAAAGTAGAATCAAAAAAATACACAAGAGGTTTTGTCCATGCATCATTGGGATTTCTTATTGCTCGAGAAAATTCTCGATTTGATTCTTCATCTTTGGGAATTCGGTTATTTTTTGCTGCAAAACCTATTATTGACTCAACTGCTGCATTAATGATTTCTTTTGTTTCATTTATTTTCGCCCTCTTTGTAAGGGGACCAATTAAGCTTGCGCCAAGTCCTATAAGTAAACCAAGTATTACAAGGACTATGGCAACTTCTACAAGGGTAAGTCCTTGATTTTTAGATTTATTTTGCATATTCTTTTATAACAGATTTCAATTAAATTTTCAATAGACAATGCTCCCTATCATTCTGAGGAAGTGTAAGTGACCGAAGAATTTTCTCTATTTTTATAATTATGAACGAAGCGATAACTGAATGAAGAACCTCCACCTCTTAAAAAGGATTACAAAAGAAGTATAAAATTTGTCAATCTATTAACTTAATTTGTATAATGGATTTATGCTCAATAAAAAATATCTCCTTCCGCAAGAGGCAGTTCAGCTACTTTTAAAATATATTCCCTTTAAATGTCTTCCTTCAGAGATTATTCCCATTGAAGAAGCATTCGGTAGGGTTACCTATGAGGAGATTTTATCTCCCGAAGACTTACCGGGTTTTATCCGTTCTACTGTTGATGGGTTTGCTGTAAAGGCTTCTGATACCTTTGGTGCCAAAGAAAGTTCGCCTGCCTATCTAAATGTAAAAGGTGATATTCCAATGGGAGAAATCCCTCAATTTTCTCTTTCAAAAGGTGAAGCAGCTTCAGTTGCTACTGGTGGAATGCTTCCAGAAGGAGCTGATGCAGTTGTTATGATTGAACATGTTAATACTGTCTCCGATGATTTGATTGAGGTTTTAAAATCAGTATCACCAGGTGAAAATGTAATATTTAAAGATGAAGATGCCAAGAAGGGTGAAGTAATTGTAAAATCAGGAATTAGATTAAAACCTCAAGATGTTGGTGCCCTTGCAGGATTAGGTATATGTCAAGTTAAAGTTACAAAAAAACCTGTAGTATCTATAATTCTAACAGGCGATGAAATTATCCCCCACACAGAAAAAGTTTCTTTAGGCAAGGTAAGAGATGTAAATTCCTTTACTTTAGCAGGATTATGTCTTCAATATGGAGCAGTACCTTTAAAGATGGGAATTGTCAAGGATGAATACGATAAGATAAAAAATATAGTTCATGAAGCCTATGGAAGAAGTGATATTGTTCTTATAACTGGCGGAACTTCAGCAGGAGTAAAGGACTTGACAAGTAAAGTTATAGATGAGCTTGGCTCTCCTGGTGTGCTTTTCCACGGTGCATCAATAAAGCCCGGAAAGCCTATTATTGGCGGTATCTGTCAGGGCAAACCTGTGTTCGGGCTTCCGGGACATCCAGTTGCTGTATATGTTTGTTTTGAAATCTTTGTTAAACCTCTAATTGAACATATGCTTGGTTTAAGAGAAAGACAATATAAAACTCTAATCAAGGCTAAAATGTCTCGCAGTATTCCTTCCCAAGCAGGAAGGGAAGATTTTATTAGGGTATCCCTTGAAGAAAGGAATGGTCAAATTTGGGCAACTCCCCTTTTAAGCAAATCAGGGCTTATAATGAGTCTTGTCAGAGCAGATGGTGTTGTTCGTATCCCTTCAGATTTACTTGGAATTCAAGAAGGTGACGAAGTTTTAGTTGAGATAATTAAGTAACTTTGTCTAATAAAAGGCATTTTCAATGTGCTCAATCTCTTTGTCCCTTATAGCTATTACATCAAATCTTACAGGATGTTCTTTACCGAGCTTGTAAAGATACAATAAAGCCAGTTTTTTTAACTTTTCCTGTTTTTTAGGATTTACAGAAAGTTCCGGGGAGCCAAAGCTATCTGACATTCTTCTTTTAACTTCTATGATAACAATATACTCACCCTCTTTTGCAATTATGTCTATTTCACCAAATTTGGTACGAAAATTTTTTTCAAGGATTTTATATCCCTTTGAAAGAAGATACTCAATTGCTATGCTTTCTCCTTCCTTTCCAAAATCTATTCTTCCCATTGTGTTACATCAAGATTTTGCCCTGAAATTCTCATAAAAAGCTTGGGAATTTCTTCTATTTCTGCAATCTCTTTTTGGCAAAGTAATTTTAAAAGTTCCCGAATACCTGCAAAATCTTCCCACATTCCCTGAAGATTTTCCCCTACCTTTGAGTAAAGTTCTTCACCTTTTTCATCCCAGTCAATTAGCAAGACAACTTTTTCAAATTTTTGTGTTATTGTCTCTGTAAATTCATATATTGATTTTCCGCTATGCAGTGTTATAATTTCACCTTCAAAGCCAATCTCTCTTAGAGCCTTTTTATCTTTTTTGCCTTCAACAATAATTGGAACAAGTTTATTAATCTCATAGAGATAGTGAAGGACTTCCTTTATTTTTTCCGCCCTTTCCCAGTCAACAGGAACAAACTCTTTTTTATTTTTTGTCTGTTTTTTATAAAGTGACATAGTAAAATCTGCTCTTGAAATCCTCTTCGGTCATATTTACAACGTTGGCAAGGGCTTTAAGACGGTCTCCTTCAAAATCTTCTTTTTCAAGTCTTATCATATATTTTCTTCCCACTTCATAATTTTCTGATGTTACATCAACTTTTCTAACCTTAACTTTGCCTGTTCTGTAATCTAAGAGTTCAACAAAGGGAATGGGCCTGAGATGTCCTTCTTCAAAGGTTATCATTGCACCTGTACCACCTCTTAATAGATATCTTACT
>Ga0272449_1000500_pt1 | contig 46690 bp, 42 predicted proteins | sample YNPCB0241_FD_198679 | JGI IMG/M metagenome (GOLD analysis project Ga0272449, IMG submission 198679) | Hot spring sediment microbial communities from Yellowstone National Park, WY, United States - YNP-CB-024-1 | ecosystem: Environmental > Aquatic > Thermal springs > Hot (42-90C) > Sediment...
AGAATTGAGTCGCCCGTATCTTTTTGGATTAAAATCACTAATCTTTTATCCTCAGTCTATGTAGAAAGATTTATTTTGACTTTCCCTTCCTCTTTTTTAGTTAAAGATTTTAAAGCTAAAGATGATTGGGGCGAAATTACCCCGCAAATTGAAAAACTAAATGATACGATAAAAGTAACAGTTAAATTTTCTAATCCCAATATTGGAAAAGACTCGGTGAACAATTTTTACCTTAATTTTTATCAAGATAATCTTTTTAAAGTCAATGGCAATATTTGGGAGGTAATTTTACCAACGATTGAAAAAGAAAAAGAAGATAGCTATAAAGTGATTGTTCATTTGCCAAAAGAAAGCAAGAAAAAAATTGGTCTGGCTAAGCCAAAACCAACTTATATTTTAAACAATCAAATTATTTGGGAAAATCCCAAAGAAAAAACTTTGTATGCTGTTTTTGGCGAGGAGCAGTATTATAAAACTACCCTTTATTATAATCTAAAAAATGAAAGGCCATATCCTGTCTATACCGAAATTGCTTTACCACCAGATACTTTATATCAAAAGGTTTTTATTGAAAAGATTGATCAAAAACCTTTTTCTGTTTACCAGGATGATGATGGGAATTTTTTGGCGCGGTATCTTTTAAAACCTTTTGAGAAAAAAGTGATTGTTTTTGATGGGGTAATTTCTGTTTATACAAAACCAAGGGTTGAGATAAGAGATTTTATTAATAAAAAAATAAAAGATCAGTCAAAATATCTTTTGTCATCAAAAAGTTTTTGGGAGATTAGCGATATTGAAAAAAAAATTAACCTTTCTTCATTAGAAACAGTCAAAGATATTTATGATTTTGTTGTTGATAAACTAAACTACAACCAAGAGCTTGTTCTTAAGAAAACCGAAAGAAAAGGGGCCAATCTTGCTTTATCTTACCCTAATCAAGCCGTTTGTACTGAGTTTACCGATTTGTTTGTTGCTTTGGCGAGAGAAAAGGGAATTTTTTCAAGAGAAGTTCAAGGATATGGATTTACCCAGGATGAAAAACTAAGACCATTAACCTTAACTTCCGATATTCTTCATGCTTGGCCAGAATATTATGATGATGAAAAAAAAATTTGGGTACCGGTTGATCCCACTTGGCAAGATACTTCGGGAATTGATTATTTTTCTTCTTTTGATTTAAATCATATCACTTTTGTTATTCATGGAAAAGACCCCACCTATCCGGTTTCAGCCGGAATGTATAAATTGGAGGATTCTTCGGATATTGTGGTTAAACCAGTTTCTTATAAACCAAAAGAGGAAATAAAAATTGGGATAAAAATAAAAAACCTTCCCAAAAAGATTGATGATAAAAATTTTTATTTAGTAAACTTAGTTTTGGAAAATCAAAGCAATGTTTCTCTTTTTGGAAAAAAAATTACCTTTGAGAGTTTGGACGTTAATATTTCCCCCAAAGAGTTTTTAATTGAAAGTTTTTTGCCTTTTGAAAAAAAAGAATTAAAGATTAAGGTAAACTCGTATATTAAAAATAAAAAAAAAGCGGCCACTTTTAATATTTTATTCGATGGAAAAGAAGTTTTCAAGGATCAAATTTTGATTATTCCTTATTATTATAATTTGGGATTAAAAATAACAATTGGGGTTTTATTTTTAGCTATTTTGATGGTTTTATTTTTAAAAAGAAGATATGATTAAAGATGAAGTTTTAAAAGAAATTCCTTCTTTGCCAGGGGTTTATTTTTTTAAAAAAGGCAAAGAATATCTTTATATTGGTAAAGCCAAAAACTTAAAAGCAAGAATTAAAACCCATAAACTTCAGGCAAAAGTAAATAAAAAAGAAGCTTTAATTTTTAATCAGGCTTCGAAACTTGAGTGGATAACCACAGACTCAGATTTTAACGCCACTTTACTTGAGGCCAAGTTGATCAAAGAAAAACAACCAAAATATAATGTCCGCTGGCGTGATGATAAGAGTCATTTGTATATAAAAATCACAAAAAACGATCCCTATCCAAAGGTTTTTTTAAGTCGAAAAGAAAATGATGGTCAGTCTTTATATTTTGGGCCATTTTTATCAAGTAAAGTGGCGTATGAGATTTTAAGATTGGTGCGTCAGGTTGTTCCTTTTTGCACTCAAAAAAAAATTGGCAAAAAGCCATGTTTTTATTCCAAAATCAATCTTTGTCAACCCTGTCCAAGTTACATTGAAAGTTTAGATGATAAAAACTTAAAAAAAAGTCTTAAAAAAAAGTATCAAGAAAATATAAAAAAGATGATAAAAATTCTTTCGGGAGATGGTTCTTATTTGCTAAAACAATATGAAAAGATTTTAAAAGAGCTAATCAAAAAGCAAAAATATGAAGAGGCAATTGTGATAAGAAATCGTTATTTAAATCTTAAAAAAATACTTTTAGAAAAAAATTTTGACTTGGTTGAAGAAGAAAAACAAACATCATGGGAAGAAATTGAGGAAAAAATTAAAAAAGTTTTAAACGATTTTTTTAATTTAAAAGAAAAAAGAATTCTGCGGGTGGAGGGATTTGATATTAGTAATTTTTCCTTTAAAGAAGCGGTGGGATCGATGGTGACTTTTATCAAGGGAGAGCCAAAAAAAGATCATTATCGGCGGTTTAAGATAAAAAATCCTAATTTAAAAGATGATTTTTCGATGTTGGTTGAGGTATTAAAAAGAAGATTATCCAATCATTCTTGGGAAAAACCAGATCTTTTGTTAATTGATGGGGGAAAACCACAACTTTTGGCTATTTGGAAGTCTTTAGGCCAAGAAATTGATGTACCAATTTTGGGGATAGCAAAAGAACCCGATAGAATAGTTTTGGGCAAACCACCTTTTGAGGAGATTTTATTAAACGACGTAAAGGAAATTTTACCTTTTTTTCAAAAAGTTCGCGATGAAGCCCACCGGTTTGCCAAAAAATATCATCGGTATTTGAGAGAGAGAAATGTTAAAAAAATCTTCTAAAGATACGAATGATACGAATAAATATGCGAATGACGCGAATTATACGAATATGAAAGAGATATAAATAGAGATTTATAGAGATAGATAGAGATTAATGGAGCTTGGGAGATTGGGTTAATTTTAGGTAGAAACACGCCATGGGGTGTCTTATTAAATATCCCGAGGTGACGAATCTATAACACCTCGGAGGTGTTAATTTCTTGGGGGTGTTAATTTCAAGTGTAAAAAGTAGTGTAAACATTGTGTAAAAGTTGTTAATATTTAACGTTTTACGTTACACGTTCCATGTTACACTTTGTTAAAGTGTTAGATGTTAGATGTTAGGTGATTAGGTGTTAATTATTTGCAAAAATTAATTTAAGTGATATATAATTAGTTTTATGAAAACATTTTTTTTACTAACGACGATTACTTTAAGTCTTTTAATTATTTTTTTGATTCTTATCCAAGGACGAGGGGCAGGGCTTGGTAGTTTTTGGGGTGGCGGTGGTGAGTTTTACCAAACACGACGGGGAATTGAAAAGTTAACTTTCGTTTTGACAATAATTTTTGTCTTTCTTTTTTTTATTGTTTCGGTTTTAAACTTAATCATTGGCCGATAAATTTATGATTTTTGATAAAAAAACGATTCGCTATTACTACTGGCTTTTAATTGAGTTTATAAAAAAAAATTTCAAAGCCTTACTTTTTAGTTTTTTTTTAAGCTTTCTTTTTATTTTACTTTTAATTTCTTTATCGCCTTTATTTTATCGACAATTTTTTATAAACAAAAAAGAAGTTATTGGGATTTTGGGTCAATATAATTTTGATAATCTTCCTCAAGAAATAACAGAAAAAATCTCCAGTGGTTTAGTGTATATTAACTCCGGACAAGTTGTGCCGCTTTTGGCCAGTTTTTGGGAGATAAAAGATGAGGGAAGACGTTTTCGTTTTCATTTAAAAAACGATCTTTTTTGGAATGATGGGAAGGAGTTTTCTTCTTACGATATTGATTTTCGTTTTAAAGATGTTACCGTTAAAGTTATTGACAAAAAAACAATTGATTTTTATTTAAAAGAACCTTCGGCTATCTTTCCTTTTCTTCTAAGCAAACCAATCATCCGTCCGTCTCTTGTTGGGGTTGCTGGATTGTATCGGGTTTCTCGAATTAAAAAAAAATATGATATTGTTAAAGAGCTTGTTCTTTATCCCAATAAAAAAGGGCTACCAACTTTAGTTTATAAATTTTATCCCTCAGAAAGTGAACTGATTTCGGCTTATAAACTGGGGGAAGTAAAAGAGATAAAAGTTTATAAAAAAAGCTTAGCGGAGACTTTTAAAAAATGGAAAAATACCAACGTTCAACGTCTTATTGACTACTCACAAATAATGATGCTTCTTATAAACCATCAAAATGAATTTTTAAAAGAAAAAGAGGTAAAAAACGCTCTTTCAATGGCCCTTCCCGAAGACTTTTATAAAGATTTTGGGGAGGTGGCTTTGGGACCGATACCACCTTCATCTTGGGCTTACAATGAAAGTTTAAAACAAAATATTTACAATGAAGAAACCGCCACAAAAATTATTAAAAAAAATTTACCAAAAAACGCCTCTTTTAGTTTATTTACTTCGTATGATCATTATTTGGTGGCAACAAGTTTAAAAGAATATTTTGAGAAAGTGGGTTTACCAGTGAAAATTAAAATTTTTTCTTATCAAAGACCAAAGGAATTTGATTTTTTGCTTGTTTCTTTAAAATTAGAAAGCGACCCCGATCAGTATCTTTTATGGCACTCAACTCAAGAAAACGCTAAATTTCTTCATTATAAAAATGTAAAAGTCGATAAACTTTTGGAAGAAGGAAGAAGCACCCTTTTTGTTGAAAAAAGAAAAAAAATCTATCAGGAATATCAAAAGGTGATTGCCGATGATCCGCCAGGTTTATTTTTATACCATCCTTATGTTTATGTGATAAAAAGAAAATAAGATTTAATTGATAAGATAAAAAAAAATTTATATAATTGAAACATTGCCTGGGTGGCGGAATTGGTATACGCGCAGGACTTAAAATCCTGTGTCCGTAAAATCGGACGTGAGGGTTCGAGTCCCTCCCCAGGCACTTTTTCATCTTGACAGAAAAAAAGTTTTGTAGTATTATTCTTTATAGCAAAATGAAAACTTTACTTTCTTTATAAAGGCACTATTGGAGACTGCTATTTTTAAGTTCTCCTAACAGCCAAAAAAACATATTTTATTTTAGTTTTAAAGATAAATTTAAGGGCTCGTAGTTCAGTTGGAAGAACACCCCGCTTGCACCGGGGAGGTCACCGGTTCAAGTCCGGTCGAGTCCACGGCACATTGACAAATGGGATTTATTAACTAACAAGAATGATGGGAGAGAGTTTAAGGCTAACGGTGGATGCCTAGGCAGTTTGGGCCGAGGAAGGACGCTTGCTAGCGGGCGAAAACAACGGTAAGGCCGCAAGCAGCCGTTACTAGCCGTTGGTTTCCGAATGGGGTAACCCGTCCCAACGGAAGTTGGGATATCCCGCTTTTTTGCGGGAGGGGCACCCGGGGAACCGAAACATCCAAGTACCCGGAGGAAAAGAAATCATATTCGCCCTCCGATTCGGAGGGTGAGATTGCCTAAGTAGCGGCGAGCGAAAGGGCAACAGCCTAAATCCCCTCCGATTCGGAGGGGAGGTTGCGGGACCTTCCACAAAACAAAGTCTTTTCTAGGAGAATGACTTGGAAAAGTCAGCCATAGAAGGTGAGAGCCCTGTATTCGAAAGAAAAGACTTTGTTGGAAGGTATCCCAAGTACCACGGGGCACGGCAAACCCTGTGGGAAGCTGGGTCGGTCACGATCCAAGGCTAAATACCCAAACTGACCGATAGCGCACTAGTACCGTGAGGGAAAGGTGAAAAGAACCCCAACAAGGGGAGTGAAATAGAGACTGAAACCGTTAGCTAACAAACAGAGAGAGCCCGCCGAATTAGGCGAGGTGATCTCGTGCCTATTGAAGAATGAGCCAGCGAGTGTCCGACGCGTGCTTTTTGGTTTAATCCCGAATTAGTCGGGAGTAGGCCGAGCGAAAGCGAGTCCTAACAGGGCGATATTAGCGCCGTCGGACGACCCGAAACCGGGTGAGCTAACCATGGCCAGGGTGAACCCTGCCGAAAAGCGGGGGGAGGCCCGGACCCGTTGCCGGTGAAATGGCATGGGAGGAGCTGTGGTTAGGGGTAATATGCCTATCGAACCCGGAGATAGCTGGTTCTCCCCGAAATATATTTAGGTATAGCCCTTGTTAAAACTTACTTCGGGGTAGAGCTACTGGATGGTTCGCCAAGCTTTAAGCGAGGCGAATCAACCAAACTCCGAATACGAAGTAAGATTAACAAGGAGTCAGTCCTGCCGGGATAAGCCGGTATGGGCAAGAGGGAAACAACCCAGATTCCCATCTAAGGTTCCCAAATGACTCCTAAGTGTTTCTCAAGGTCGTCAATTTCCTAAAACAGCCGGGAAGTTGGCTTAGAAGCAGCCATCTTTTAAAGAGTGCGTAACAGCTCACCGGTCTAGGAAATTGGCGCCGTAAATGATCGGAACTTAAGGAGTCTACCGAAGATGGAACCCTCCGAATCGGAGGGGGTAGGGGAGCGTTCCTAACGCGGTGAAGCCCCGCCGAAAGGCTGGGTGGAGCGTTAGGAAGTGAGAATGCTGGCATGAGTAGTGATTCTTTCCGGTGAAAGCCCGGAATGCCGAAAGCCTTAAGGTTTCCCTGGCAATGTCAATCAACCAGGGGTTAGTCGGAACTAATCTCGCTGTCGTTAGGCAGCGGGAGATGTACAAGCAGTTAATATTCTGCTACCTAAGAAAAGGCGTTATTACTTAATCAACGACGAGGTTTGTTGGCTCTAGCCTCGCCTTTGGCGGGGTCTAAATAGCAAGTCCTTCGACCTTATGTTGAAGGGCGAGCTATGATGGCAATCCTTCAGTAATGAAGGAGAGTAGAGTTCAATAAGCCTCCGGGAAAAGTTGATTAAGGAGTCTTTTCTTAGACCGTACCGCAAACCGACACAGGTAGGCTGGTGGAGGACACCAAGGCATGCGGGTGAGGCCGGCTCAAGGAACTCGGCAAAAAAGCTGAGCGTAAGGTTTCCGAGATGCTCTCCCCGCCTTTTTGGCGGGGCGCAGCGAAAGTTTGCCAGCCGACTGTTTATCAAAAACACAGGTTCCTGCAAACCCGTATAGGGGATGTATAGGAGCTGAGACCTGTCCAGTGCCGGTAAGTTAAGCGCTGGGGTTGATCCCTCCAATTTGGAGGGGGAGGCTCTGGTGCAAGCTCCGGTGAACGACAGCTCTAACCTTGAGAGTTCTAAGGTAGCGTAACCCCTTGCCGGGTAAGTTCCGGCCCGCATGAAAGGTCTAACGAGCTGGCAACTGTCTTGAGCCGGTGCCCGACGAAGTTGAAATGGCTGTGAAGATGCGGCCTGCTTGCACATGGACAAAAAGACCCCGGGAGCTTTACTGAAGCTTGGCATTGGAAGAGAAAAGTTAATTGTTGAGCGTAGGAGGGACCCCTCCTTAAGGCGGGGGCCAATGAAACACCTCTCTTTAACTTTTTTCTTCCTTATCCTGCCTTTGGCGGGAGACAGTGCTAGGCGGTCAGTTTAGCTGGGGCGGCTTCCTCCAAAAAGGTAACGGAGGAGCACAAAGGTCAGCTTGGTCCGGATGGAAATCGGACTGGAAGTGCATACGCATAAGCTGGCTTAACTGTGAGAGCGACCACTCGAACAGAGGCGAAAGCCGGTGTAAGTGATCCCCCGAATCGCGGTGATTGCGGTCGGGGCTTAACGGATAAAAGCTACCCCGGGGATAACAGGCTAGTCGTCTCCGAGAGTTCCCATCGACGAGACGGTTCGGCACCTCGATGTCGGCTCACCGTATCCTGGGGCTGAAGTCGGTCCCAAGGGTCGGGCTGTTCGCCCGTTAAAACGGTACGCGAGCTGGGTTCAGAACGTCGTGAGACAGTTCGGACTCTATCCTGTGCAAGCGCTTGGATTCCTGAGGGGGTACCTCGACAGTACGAGAGGACCTCGAGGTGGCAATCCCTGGTGTACCGGTTGTTTATCGCAGTGCCGGGTAGCTATATTGCCATCCGATAAGCACTGAAAGCATCTCAAGTGCGAAGCGGACCCCAAGATGAGGAATCCACATTCAGCCTTCCGCAAGACTAGCGGATTGATAGGCGCTTAGGTGTATGCCGAGGCGTACTAATGGCGATCTCTCCCATCATTTTTGTTAGTTTAAAATTCGATGATTATTGTAGCGATTGATCCCGGTTTGGAAAAATTGGGCTACGCTTTTTTTGAGATAAAAAAAAATCCAAAAAACTATTGTTACTTAACTTCAGGAATAATTAGGTCAAACAAAAAAGAAAAAAGAGAAAAGCGGCTTTTTTTTCTTTATTCTTCGCTTAAAAAGTTAATCGAGAGATTTTCTCCAGAAGTTTTTGTGGTTGAAGAGTTATTCTTTTTTAAAAATAAAAAAACAATCATCCCTGTCAGTCAAGCCCAGGGAGTAATTCTTCTTTTAGCTGCAGAAATGAATATTAAAGTCCAATATCTTTCTCCTTTGGAGATTAAACAAGCAATTACTGGTTATGGGAGAGCTGATAAAAAATCTTTGACAAAGATGATTACTCTTTCCGAAAATATTCCTCAAAAAAAAGAGGATGATGAGATGGATGCTATTGCCTGTGGTCTTGCCTACTGTTATCTTTTTTAAATTCTTCTTGAAATCCTATAATTTTGTGCTATAATATATTTTAGATCCTAAGGTTTTTAAGAGTTTTTCTTAAAAGCTTTAGGATCTTTTTTATGGGGAAAAAAATCTTTTTAATGATTGTTTTGTTTTTATTTTTAAACCCGTTTTTTGTTTTTGGAAAAGAAGCGGGTGAATCGGCAAAAATAACTTATAATACAATATTACAAGAAGAATCAAAAACAGTTTTTTATCAAAAAGCGGCGATTAAAAATATTTTAGAAAGATATCACTCGCCTTTAATTGGTGAGGTAGATACCTTTATAAAAGTTTGTTATCAGTATCAACTTGATTGTTATCTTCTTCCCTCAATTGCCGGCATTGAATCAACTTTTGGTCACTATCTTATTCCCTCATCATTTAATCCTTTTGGTTGGGGTGGTGGAAAAATTTTTTTCAAAAATTTTAAAGAGGCGATTGAAAAAGTTGCCTCTGCTTTAAAAAATAACTATCTTGATCGGGGTTTAACTACCGTTGAAACAATTGGGAAAGTTTATTCTGAAAACCCCTCTTGGAGTCAAAAAGTTTTATTTTTTATTAATCAATTTAAAAAAGAAGAAGAAAATCTTCGATTGTATTTTGAAAAAAATACGGTAAAATTATAAGAATATGTATTCCTACAAAAAAAATCTTTTACCCAAAAACACAGTTGAACTAATAGTTGATATCCCAAAACAAGAAATTAAAAGTGCTTATCAAAAAGCTTTTCTTTCTTTACAAAAAGAACTGACTCTTCCTGGTTTTCGAAAAGGAAGTGTCCCAAAAGAACTGGCGGAAAAAAATATAAAAAAAGAAAAAGTTTATGAAAAATTAATCGCCGATCTTATCCCAAAAATCTACGAAGAGATAATCAAAAAAGAAAATTTAACCCCTCTCTCTTTGCCCAAAATAGAACTTTTAAAAGCCAAAGAAGAGGAGGATTGGCAGATTAAAATTACTCTGGCCCAAAAACCAACCGTTGATTTAAAAAATTTAAAACAAATAGTCCAAAAGGTTAAGGCCGAACAAAAAAAAGAGGATATTTGGGTTCCAGGAAAAACACAAAAAGAAAAAGAAAATCAAGAGGTTAAAAATCAAAAACTTCTCAACCTAATTTTAAACGCTCTTTTAAAAGAAATTTCTTGTGAAATTTCTGATCTTTTAATTGAAGAAGAACTTAATCACCGATTGGCCTCATTATTAGATGATATCAAAAAAATTGGTCTTACAGTTGACGCCTATCTTAAATCAAAAAATCTTACTGTCGAACAGCTAAAAGAACAATATCGAAGAGAAATCGAAGAAACATATAAGTTAGAGTTTATTCTTTTGGCAATTGCTGATAAGGAAAACATTACTGTAGAAAAACAAGATCTTGAAAAAATTTTTGTTAATCTTTCGTCTGAAGAAAGAAAAAAAGTCGAAGAAAATAGCTACTTTTACGCTTCAATTCTTCGTAAACAAAAAACCCTTGATTTTCTAATTAACTTATAGTAGAATGAGAGTATGAATTTTAATCTTTCTAAAAGTCAAAAAAGCCAATCTAAAATTCCTTATAAAAACCCGGCTGAGACTTTCGGGAATAATCCTTTTGATTTTGATGATGATTATTATTATTCTGAAAGAAAGATTAATCAAAAAAAAGAAAATGTTTCCCAAACAATAAGAAAAGAATTTTCTTTATTTTCATATCAAGAATATTACGAGCGGGAGTTAGTGAAAAAACAGATTAAAGAGTTGGTTGAGCAGATAAGAAAAGAAATAGAGCTTATTAAAAAAGCTGATAAAACGCTTCTTAATCAAGTTTCTGAAATTGAACATATTACGGTTGAACAGTTGCCGGAAAAACCGGGGATTTATCATGTTCGGTTTTTGGAAATTGTTCTTCGCATTCTTCAATCTCTTCGGCAAAAAATTGGTGAGTCAAAAACTTGGCTTTCAGCCATGATCTCACGCAAGAAAAAAAGAGGTTCACTTTTTTTGGCCTTATCGAAGAAAAAAGGGACACAGTATTCTCTTTCCCAAGAGCTACAAAGTGCTCGTTCTGTGCAATGATTTTTAGATAATTTCCTCCTTCCTTTTTCTTACAAAGGCAATCCACTCTTCAACGATCTCAAAAAGAAGTTTAAATGGGGCTTCAATAATAAAATCAAAGATGAAGATAAAAAAGTTAAGTTTAGCAATTTCCTGACTAAAAAACTTTCCCAAAGAAAGAATGGGCATAAAGAAAAAATCAATCAAAGGAGTAAAAACACTTTCTTTTTCAGAAAGTTTCAACTCATTAACAGATTGTTTTATACGATAAGAAAAAAAGCTGACCACCGAAACAAAAAAAATAAAAATCGCTTCGCTTATCAGGTTAAAATTTAACTGAGTTAAAACTTCATGAATTAAACTAAAGGTGATCAAAAAAGTCAGCGAATAAAAAACAGTAAAACCAAAAATTAAAATTGATTTTTTCATCTTTCTCCTTTTAGTAAACAGAGAAACGGTTTCTTCAAAGGTTTGATCTTTGTTTATAATTTCAATTAATCTTTGAAAGATTCGTTTGGTATTTTCTTCATCAGGGATTTGGAAAGAAAGGACAATTAAAGCCATTAAAATTGGTGGAAAAAGAGTGTTTATAGTAATAGACCTAAAATCAGCTGTCCCATAAAAGTAATTGGACAAGGGAAACTCTAAAATTAAGGCAAAAATCATTTTGGTTAAAAAGATATAAATAAAAGCTCTGATGGCTAAATTGCGAATTTTGGTTGCTAATTGTTGATACTTTTCTCGACAAAGAAGATCAACGGTATTTTTTAGTTTTTCTTGATCGGTAAGGATAATTTCAATTTCATCAATCTTTTTCTCAATAACATCAAAAAGAATAATAAAAGGAGGAAGATTTTTTTTAATAAATTTAGTAAGAATATCGATATAAGGGCTTTTAATAAACTCATCAATCCGTTTAAAAATCTCTGGAAGTTTGGGAATTAGTTTTTCCAATTCTTCTTTACTATACTCACTTAAAGGTTGATAAAAAGTAATAAAAAGATGATAACGTTGGTAGGAACGATCACTTTTTCGAAAAACTTTTTCTAAGGCAGCCAAAAAAATAGCATCTTTTTGGGTTTCGTTAATTTCTTCAATCTTTATTTTTTTTCGCAATACTTGATAAATGTAAAAAGTTTTTGCTGCTTGTTTTTGGGCTTTTTCGGGGGATAAGGTTTCTTCAATTTCTGAAGTTAAAAGATCAAAAATAAACTCGTTTAAATAAAATTGGCTTTCTGATGGCCGACCAATAAGTAATTTTTTTCTTACTTTCAAGTAAGTATCAATAATCTTTTGGACTTTTAAAACATCGTCTTTGCCAAAACTGCCATTATCAAAATATCTGGCCCAAAGCAGTTCCCGAAGAAGATTTTCCGCCTCATCAAAACCTTCTGGATTTATCGCTAATCTTCGTTTTAAAATTCTTTCAATGGCCGCTCGCAGAATCAGATGATCATCGCGAAATTCTACGGCATTGCGCATTTTTTCATAAACTAAGGCAAAAAAAGAAACGGTTTGGGAAACCTCAATTTTGGAAAGGTCATCGGGTCTTGGACGAGGGTTTATTGATTTTAAGGCAGAAATTAAGGCTAAAGTGTATTGTGAAAGCGCAATTTTTTCTGTCTCATTCATAGAATGTTCTTATTATACCACTTTTTATTTTTCTTTAAGTTTAAAGTTAGTGTTTTTTAAGACCCAAAGACAAAAGAAGATTGATTAATTTTTGGGTTTTTTCTTCAACCTCCTTTTTATCAAAGCCTTCGACATTCAATCGCAAAAGTGGTTCGGTATTGGAAGCACGAATGTTAAAACGTAAATCACCATAAGAAACTGACAATCCATCAAGCCAAGAAATTTCCCCATCGGTAAAATTTTTAGCCACTTTTTCCAAAATTTCTTTTGGAGAAACATTTTCTTCTCTTATAAAATTAATTTCACCCGATTCATGGGCGGTTTTGACTTCTTCTTTCAATTTTGAAAATGGTTTATTTTTTTCAGAAAGAATTTGAAGAATCAAAAGAACAACGCGGATAGAACTCTCTCCCCCTCCAATTTCTTCAAAGTAATAATGACCGGAAGACTCACCGGCAAAAACCGCTTTTTCTTCGTTTAGTTGTTTGGTAATCAAAGCATGGCCAACCGGAGAAATACTCAAAATTCCCCCAAGCTTTTCTACTTGGTTTTTAACATTTAAGATATAGCGGATATCAACCAAAACTTTACTTTTTGGTTTTAAAGCAAAAATTTTTTCTAAGATTAAAGAGGTGGTTAAAGTAGCCGGAACAATTTTTCCTTTTTCATCAACAAGAAAAATTCGATCGGCATCACCATCAATCATGATCCCCAAATCCGCTTTTTTTTCAACCACTTTTTTCTGCAAATCTTGCCACAAATCAAACTGAAGAGGATCGGCTTGATGAGCGGGAAAATTACCATCTAAATAGTCATTGATCATCTCAATCTCAAGCGGCAGTTTTTCTTTTATTTTATTAAAATATAAAATCCCCATGGCGTTGGCCGGATCAACAATTAATTTTAATTTTTTTAAATTGTTAATTTTTAAATCAGAAAAAGCGGTTTCAATCTCAAAATCAACCGCATCCCAAACCTCAATTAATTGACCAGAAAAGCCACTTTTTGCCTTAATAAAGTTATTATTTAATGCTCTTTCTTTGATTTCGTTCATGCCGGTATTTTTTCCTACTTTAATTAATTTTTTTCCATCTTTTACCGCAATTTTTATCCCATTGTAGTCTTTGGGATTGTGAGAGGCGGAAATTTGAATGCCAGAATCGGCATTAAAACGAAAGATGGAAAAGTAAACGGTAGGTGTTGGAACTAAGCCAAGATCATATATGGTTGCCCCATATGATAAAAAAACTTTTTTTATTCTTTCAAAAATTACTGGTGAGGAAAAACGCATATCACGGCCCAAAACCAAAGTTAATTTTTCTTTTTGAAGATTTTTGATCAAAAAACTGGCAATGGCTTTGGCAATTTGATCGATGTTTTTTTCGTTAATATCCTTGGGCCAAAGACCGCGGATATCATAGGATTTAAAAATATTTGGATTGATCATATGCTTTTATGATAACAAATAAGTAAATAATAATTCAAGCGATTCTTTTAAATCAAAAGGGGCGGTTCCTGTTTTAATCTTTTTTTCTATATTAAAAAGACTTTCATAAAACTTAATTAATTTCTCTTTTGGCCAAAGTTTTGCTTGAAAATTAAGTTTTCTAAACTGCCAAGATTGAAGGTTTTCTATTTTCTGATTAAATTTTATTTGTAAAAGCTGGCGGATTCTTTTGGTAATCATGTAAAAAATCAGTTCTTCAGGAATTTTTTTACTTAAAAGAGTAAAACTTTTGATAAAAGAACTAAGATTTTTTGGATATAGATCATCTAAAAGATTAAAGATTGAGGTTGGGAGTTTAAATTCTTTGACCGCAACCTTTTTATCGGCAATTTTTAACTCTCGTTTTTCTAAATCTTCTTCAAAATCAATTAAAATAAGAGTCTCATCTTCGATAATTTTTTCAATAATTTTTTTTTGTTTTTCATTTTTTTTGTTAATTTTTTTATTAAGATTTCGGGTAAAAAAAGCTTTTTTTTGAGAAAAAAGTGAAAGGTTGTCTTTTTGCCAAAAGATAATTTCTTCAAATTGTTGGGGATCAATTTCAATTGCCTCAAAACCCGCTTTTTTTAAGCGATTCTTTTCATCTAAAAAATATTGGTATGCTTCAATGGTATTTTGACCACAAATGATTTTTAACATATTTTTCTTTAATTGGCGCCAATTTTTCCCAAAATATAACTGGCATACAACGCTCCTTTTTTTAATGATTTTACTAAATCTTTTGAGGCTAAAAACTCACTGATAAACCCCGCGGTAAATCCATCACCGGCACCGGTGGTATCTAAAATTTTGGCTGGTTTTAACGCTTTTTGAAAAAAAACCTTTCCTTGATAATAAGCATAACTTCCTTTTTCGCCATCAGTGATGACAACAATTTTTTCTTTTAAATAGGGAATATACCATGAAATTACATCTTCATAAAAATGAATATCAGCGTATTGGGCTTTGACTAATTCCGAAAACTCATGGCCGTTGACGATTAGAATATCAACTTCCTCCAAAATTTCTTTGATTTGATTTTTAGGGCGCCGACAATCAAAAACACCTAAATTAACTATTCGCATAATATGATGTTTTTTTAAAAACTTTAAAAATTTTACTCTTTGGGTTAAAGAGACCTCAGGCAGATTACCAAGGTAGACCATTTTCGTTTTAGTTATTCCAATTAAAGGATTGGTATAAGAAAAAAGATGTTGATGAGGGGTACTGTAGTGAAGAATAGTTCGTTCTCCTTTTTGGGTTAGTAAAATAGTTGAGAGATTATAATAATTGTCTTCAAAATCAATTAGATTTAAAGAGATTTGATGGTCTTTTAAATAGTTAACAATTATTTTTTTAAAAGGATTATTGCCGATTTTTCCCAAAAGACCAACCTTATAACCGTGTTTGGCAACGCCAATGGCGACATTGGCCCCACCGCCACCCACTGAAAGATAAAAATTTTCTGCCTGGTATTTCCCCCCCAAAGCCAAAGCAAAACGATTGTCCTTGAAGGTAAAACTTTTTCCTAGAAAGTATAAATCAACGCTTATTGTTCCAACCGAAATTAAATCATACATAATAAAATCATAATCATTTAGAATTTAAATGTCAAAGAAATGTTAAACAAACGTTATAAAAATACGAATTATACGAATAAATATGCGAATGATACGAATATGAAAAAGAGATAAATAGAGATAAATAGAGATAAATGGAGATTGGAAGATTGAAATTAGTGTAAACATTGTGTAAAAATAGTGTAAATGTAGTGTAAACGTTGTGTAACAAGTAGAAATAAATATAATGTCAATCTACCAATGGAATGCCAATCAATAATCTACGGATATGTGAATAAGATTCGGATAAATCAGCTAAATCAGCTAACATCGAATAAATAAGAAAAAGAGGTTAAAAGTTTAATTTTGTCAAAAAAAAACTAACGATTTTTATTTGGATTTAACATAAAATAACGATTAATATCTTCGAGGTGTTATAGATTTTTATTACTTTATTGTCATGTCACTTTTTGCGGAAGGTGAAAGTCTATATAATTGATACATTATTATCATCTCAGTAGATTCCTGATTGAATCAGGAATGACAAATAAATTAACTTTTAACGTTGAAAATTTAATGTTTAATATTTAACGTTACACTTTTTTAATCTTGAGTTTTTTTCAAAAATTGTTTATATTAAATCTATATGACCCAAAAAAAATTAATTGTTTGGTTTGATGAGATTGACAAAGATGATGTTTCTTTGGTTGGAGGAAAAGGAGCAAATTTAGGAGAAATGACGCAAGCGGGTTTGCCGATTCCTTTTGGTTTTGTTATAACCTCCAACGCTTACTTCGAATTTTTAAATCACAACCATCTTATGCCCAAGATTAAAGCTTTTTTATCCCATGTTAATGTGGAAAATCCAGTTGAACTTCATCAGGCCTCCTCTCATATTAGAAAACTTATTGAAGATGGGGAAATTCCTCAAAATTTAGTAAAAAAAATTATTTATTTTTACGATCATCTTTCCCTAAAAGAAGAGAGAAAACCGTTGACTTTTTGGCATTTAGCCGCTTATAAAATTAAAAACTTATATCAACCACCTTTAGTTGCAGTTCGTTCTTCGGCAACAGCCGAAGATTTACCTGATGCCTCTTTTGCTGGTCAACAAGAAACTTATTTAAATATCAAAGGAGAAGCTCAGCTTCTTTTGACAATTAAAAAATGCTGGTCTTCTCTTTTTACGGAAAGAGCTATTTTTTATCGACAAACCAAAAACTTTGATCATTTTAAAGTGGCTTTGTCGGTAGTAGTTCAAAGGATGGTTCAGTCGGAAAAATCAGGGATTGCCTTTTCAATTGACCCGGTGACTAACGATAAAAATAAAATGGTAATTGAAGCTATCTTTGGCTTGGGGGAATACATAGTTTCTGGAAAAGTCACCCCCGACCATTATGAGGTTGATAAAAGAAACTTTACTATCATCAAAAAAGAGATAAAACGGCAAACGGTAAAACTTATAAAAAAAGGAATTAAAAATAAAGAAGTTGCCCTCTCCAAAGCCGAAGGTTATCTTCAAAAGCTTTCTGATGAAGAAATAATAAAAGTGGCTCTTTTGGTAAAAGAGATTGAAAAGCATTATTACTTTCCTCAAGATATTGAGTGGGCAATTGAAGGAAAAAAAGTTTTTATTGTTCAAGCAAGACCGGTAACCACCATTGGTCAAAAAAAAGAAGAAAAAGATAAGGTTTTGAATTTGTCAATCAATAAAATTCCTATCTTAATTGGGGCCCCAGCTTCCTTTGGAATCGCCTTTGGTCCGGTAAAAATTCTTCACTCACCCAAAGAGATTGATAAAATTGAAAAAGGAGATATTTTGGTGGCTACCCAAACTAATCCTGATTATGTACCAGCAATGAGAAAAGCAGCCGCCATTATTACCGATAAAGGAGGAAGAACTTCTCATGCCGCCATTGTCTCTCGTGAGCTTGGGATTCCCGCTGTTGTTGGCACAGAAAAAGCAACTAAAGTCTTAAAGGAAGACCAGGTGGTAACGGTCAACGGCGAAACGGGTGAGGTTTTTTTGGGAAAAGTTGTTACCCCAATCAAGAAAAAAATCGAAAAAACCCATTCCTCTTTAAAAACATTAACCAAAATCTATGTTAATTTAGCCGAACCTGATGAAGCAGAAAAAGTGGCCAAAATGGATGTTGATGGAGTTGGTCTTCTTCGAGCTGAGTTTATGATGGCCAATATTGGCGTCCATCCCAAAAAAGTAATCGCTGAGAAAAAAGAAAAAGAGTTTATAAAAAGATTAACAAGCGATCTTTTAAAATTTGCTTATGCCTTTAATCCACGCCCAGTAATTTACCGCGCCACCGACTTTAAAACTAATGAGTATCGCAATCTTTTGGGGGGGAAAGAGTTTGAGGGAAAAGAGGAAAATCCCATGCTTGGCTTTCGAGGCGCATCTCGATACTTAGTTCACAAAGATGTTTTTCTTTTGGAACTAAAAGCTTTGGCCAATCTTTGGGAAAGAGGATTTAGAAATCTGCATCTTATGATTCCTTTTGTTAGGGTTCCGTGGGAGCTTATTGCTATAAAAGAAATAATTTCAGATTTTGGTTTCTTAAGTTATCCTGAGTTTAAACTTTTTATGATGGTAGAAGTGCCGGCGGCCGCTTTGGCGATTGAGGAATTTTTAAAAATTGGGGTTGATGGCGTCTCGATTGGTAGTAATGATCTTACGATGATGCTTTTGGGGGTTGATAGAGATAATGAAGCGGTTTCTTATCTTTATGATGAAAGAAATCCTGTAGTTTTGGAAACAATGCTTAAAGTAGTCAAAGCCGCAAAAAAATATAATGTTTCCTCATCAATTTGTGGTCAGGCAGCCTCTGATTATCCTCAAATTGTAGAAAAACTGGTTGAAGAAGGAATAACCAGTCTTTCGGTTAATATTGATGCAATTTTTAGAACAAGAGAATTGGTTTATGAGATTGAAAAAAAATTGTATAAAAAGTAGGGTAGAAATTGAGTAAACCGCGTCTTACACGGTATAAACTTTGGGTAAAAGTTGTATTAAACATGGTGTAAAAGTTGAAAAATAAAAGAGATCATGGCCCAAATTAAAAAAATCATTGCTTTTGAAATTTTAGACAGTAGCGGTTTTCCTACTCTTTTTGGTCGATTAATCTGTGATAATGGGATTGAAGTTGAAGCCTCAGTCTCAAGTAGTAGTTTTTCAAATAAACTTTCTGCTTATCATCTAAAAGATAATGATGAAAAACGGTTTTTGGGAAAGGGAGTGTTGCAAGCAGCTTATTATATCAATAACCTTCTTGCCCCAAAACTTTATGGGGTTGAATTAAAAAAACACGAAGCAATTGAACGCTGGCTAATCAAAGCTGATGGGACAAAAAATAAACAAACGTTGGGGGCCAATACTACTCTTCTTCTTTCCTATCTTTTAGTCAAAGCGGCAGCAAAAGATCTTTCGTTACCTTTATATGTTTACTTAAACCAATTTTACAGTCAGGTGGTTGGCGAAAAAATTCCCATTAAAAAGCTACCCACTCCAGTTTTTAATTTAATAAGTGGTGGCAAACACAGTGAAAATGCAATTGACTTTCAAGAGTTTGAGATTATTCCTTCCTCACGTTTTTCTTTTTCTCAAAATCTTCAGATGGCGGTTGAGTTTTTTCATACTTTAAAAACAATTATTGTTTCAAAAGGGGCGATTCCTTCTTTGGGGATGGAGGGCGGTTTTACTCCGCTTTTATCAAGTAATCTTGATGCTTTAGAACTTCTTAAAGAAACGGCTAGTCAAAAACATATTCCTTTGGGACTTGATATCTTTTTTGGTATTGATGTTTCCGCTTCTTATTTTTATAAAAACAACCATTTTGTAATCAAAGATCGACCAAAACCGCAAACAAAAGAGGAGTTTTTTTCCTTTTTAAAACTGATTATTAAAAATTATCCAATTCTTCTTTTAGAAGATCCATCGTCTTTTGATGACTTTGAATATTGGCAGTATCTTTCTTCAAACCTACCTCCAGAAATCTATTTGGTGGCTGATGAAGTAACATCTGGGAATAAAGAAAGACTACGTGAGGTGATTAATAAAAAAGCCGCCTCAGCGGTGGTGGTTAAACCAAGTGAAATCGGTACTCTTTTGGAGACGATGGAATTTATTGCTTTGGCGAAAAAAAACAATTTAACCCCAATTATCTCCCATCTTTCCTCAGAAACTAATGAAACTATCCTCGCTGATTTGGCGGTTGCGGTCCAAGCAGATCTTGTAAAGTTTGGCGCTCCATCAAGAGGAGAAAGGGTAGCCAAGTACAACCGGTTATGGGAGATAGAAAGGGAAATTAATGGAGAGAAGATATTTTGAGATAGATAGAGATTTATAGAGATTAATAGAGATTGGAAGATTGGATTAATTTTAGATAAAGAAACGCCATGGCGTTTCTCTACAAAGATCTTTTACAAATATCCCGAGGTGACGAATCTGTAACACCTCGGAGGTGATGAACCTATAACATTGTCCTTATTGTCATTCCCGCGAAATCGGGAATCTATAAAATCATACCTTAAATAAAAAAGAGGTTAAAAATTATATAGATTCCTGATCAAGTCAGGAATGACATTGTTTAACGTTGAACGTTTAATGTTTAATGTTGCACGTTCTACGTTCCACGTTGCACTTTGTTAAATTGTTAGATGTTATAATATTTGGTGTTAGATGTTAGAAGTTATAAGTTAGGTGATATAAAATGATTAGCAAAATTAAAGGTAAGTTAGTTGAGATTGAGGATAATTTAGGATTGATCGAAACATCTTCCGGAGTTTTTTATCAAGTTTATCTTTCGCCAAATTTTATAAAAAAATATCCCCTTGATTCTTTAGTTGAAGTTTATACTTTTTTAGAGGTTAAAGAAGATGCCTTAAATCTTTATGGTTTTGAAAGTAAAAAAGAATATCAATTTTTTTTAAGTCTTCTTTCTGTCTCTGGTGTTGGGGCAAAAACGGCTTTTTCAGTAATTTCTTTTTTAACAGTTGATGAGATAGTAAAAGCAGTTAAAGAAAATAATCTCGAAGTTTTAGCCCAAGTACCAAGACTGGGGAAAAAAACCGCCGCTAAAATCATCTTAGAACTTTCACAAAAATTAAAAAAAGATGTTGATCTTTCAAATCTTTATTTATCTGACGAAGATAAAACCGTGATTGATACGTTAATTACTTTAGGTTACAAACCTGCGTTTGCTAAAAAAATTTTTGCCAAAATTCCCAAAAATATCTCATTAGAAGAAAAGATTAAATGGGCGCTAAAAAATAAGATATAATTAACTTATGGAAAATGTTTTGCGACCAAAAAGTATTTTAGAATACATTGGTCAAAAAAAGATTATTGCCACCTTAAAACTTTTTTTAGACGGCGTAAAAAAAAGAGGTGTACCGCAAGAACATCTTCTTCTTTATGGTCCAGCCGGTATTGGAAAAACTACTTTGGCTTATGTTATTGCCAAAGAGTTAGCGGGGGAGTTAAAGATTACTTCTGGACCAGCTTTACAAAAAGGAGCCGATCTTGCTTCTATTTTAACCAATTTAAAAGATAAAGATGTTTTGTTTATTGATGAAATTCATCGCTTACCAAAAACTGTTGAGGAACTTTTGTATCCGGTTTTAGAGGAGTACAGTTTAGATATTGTTGTTGGTAAAGGTGCTTCAGCCAGAATTGTCAGACTGTCTATTCCCAAAATTACTATTATTGGGGCAACCACTAAAATCGCTCTTCTTTCCACCCCTCTTCGCGAAAGATTTGGTTTAATTTTGCGATTGGATTATTATTCACCATCGGAAATGGAAGAAATTATTGAAAGATCAGCCAAAATTTTAAATATTCCTCTGACAAAAAAAGCCGTAAAATTAATTAGTGAAAGAAGTCGTCGTTTACCAAGGGTGGCCAATCGGATTTTAAAACGGGTAAAAGATATTTTTGAAGTGGAAAAATACTCACTGATTGATGAAAAAATTTTAGAAAAACTTTTTGAGATGCTTGAGATTGATTCTTTAGGATTAACCAACATTGATTTAAAATACTTAAAAGTTTTGGCAGAAAGGTTTAGTAATCAACCGGTTGGGGTAGAAACAATCGCCTCAGCCCTTTCTGAAGATAAAAGAACCATTGAAGAATACATTGAACCTTATCTTTTACAATTGGGGCTTATTAAAAAAACACCAAAAGGAAGAGTTTTAACCGACAAAGCTTTAAGACATTTGGGAAAAAAGATGTTATAATAAACATTGTGTAAAAGTTATGTAAACATAGTATAAACGTATAAATGTTGTGTAAAAGGTTGAGTAAAAATGGTTAAAATTAGTTGCAATTAGTTGATATTAGATAAATCAGAAGAATTCGGTTAACATCAGCTAACATTGGATAAATCAAAATTAAAAGATAAGAATAATGCCAATGAGAAAAAAGTTTAAAATTTAAATCTCAAATCTCAAAATGACAAGGCAAAATTCAAAATGATTTTATTTAATATTTTAAATTTATTAATTTTTTAATTTTGAATTTTCATTTTGAGATTTGCATTTTGATTTTTGAATTTTTATTTGGGCGAGTGGCGGAATTGGCAGACGCGCAGTCTTGAGGAGGCTGTGCCTTTTTGGCGTGGGAGTTCAAGTCTCCCCTCGCCCACATTTTGATATTAATATTTTTTCAAAGTGATATAATTTTATTTAAAATGGGCGATTAGCTCAATTGGTAGAGCGTTCGCTTGACGTGCGAAAGGTTATAGGTTCGAGCCCTATATCGCCCACTTAATCTTAATGTTATTTCATATTAAACATCAAACGTCAAAGAAAATATAAAAAAATAAATCAACTCTATGGATAACCAAGATCTTCAAAATCTTCGGCATACCGCTTCTCATCTTTTGGCAGCAGCCGTTTTGGAGTTTTATCCAAAAGCAAAAATCACTTTGGGCCCACCAACAGACACGGGTTTTTATTATGATATTGATTTTGGTAGCGAAAAAATTTCTGAAGAAGATCTGCCTAAAATTGAGAAAAAAATGAAAGAGACAGTGAAAAAATGGGACAAAGTAGAAGGAAAAGAAGTATCATACAAAGAAGCAAAAGAAATGTTTAAAGATAACCCTTACAAATTAGAATTAATCGAAGAAATAAAAGGGCGAGGCGAAAAAATTACCATTTATAAATCGGGCGATTTTGTTGATCTTTGCCGCGGTGGTCATATCGATAATCCTTCAAAACAACTAAAACACTTTAAACTACTTTCTATTGCTGGTGCTTATTGGCGTGGTGATGAAAAAAATAAAATGTTAACCCGAATTTATGGAACGGCCTTTTTTACTAAAGAAGAACTTGAAAAATATCTTTGGCAACTTGAAGAAGCCAAAAAAAGAGATCATCGAGTTTTGGGAAAAAAATTAGACTTATTTTTACTCACCAATGAGGTCGGTGGTGGTCTTTTACTTTGGACAGAAAAAGGAGCAATTATAAGACGCCAAATTGAAAATCTAATCATTAACGAACAAACAAAAAGAGGATATCTTCATGTTTATACTCCTCATATTGGCAAAAAATCTTTGTGGCAAACTTCTGGTCATTGGGATTTATATCGCGATAAAATGTACTCTTCAATGAAAATTGATGATGATGAGTACTTAGTCAAACCAATGAACTGCCCATTTCATATGATGATTTACAAATCAAAAATAAGAAGTTATAAAGAACTTCCTTTAAGAATCGCCGAAATTGCTACCGTTTATCGTTATGAAAAAGCAGGTGAACTCTCTGGAATGCTAAGAGTAAGACACATTACCCAAGATGATTCCCACATTTTTTGCCGCGAAGATCAAATTATTGATGAGTTTTTAGGGGTTTTTGAGTATACGATCTATCTTTTAAAAATTTTTGACATTTCCGACTATTATCTTCGACTCGGTCTTCGCTCAAAAAAAGAAAAGTACTTAGGAAGCGATACGGTTTGGAAGAAAGCTGAAGAAAAGATTATTGAGGCCATTGGTAAGAAAAACTTAAACTATGTAAGAAGTGAAGGCGATGCTGCTTTTTATGGCCCAAAACTTGATATTATTATCAAAGACGCTATTGGTCGAGAATGGCAATGTGGTACTATCCAAGTTGATTTTATGTTGCCAAAACGCTTTAAATTAGAGTATATCGACGAAGACGGAAAAGTAAAAACACCGGCTTTAATTCATCGCGCTCCTCTTGGTTCGTTAGAAAGATTTGTTGCTATTCTTATTGAGCATTATGCCGGTGCTTTTCCTTTATGGCTTTCACCCACCCAAGTTGCGATCTTACCCATTTCTGATAAATATTCATCTTTAGCTTTATCAATAGAAAAACTTTTTAAAAATGAAAACATTCGCGTTGAGACTAATCTTAAAAATGAAACTTTAGCCAAAAAAATTCGTTATTTTACCTTGCAAAAAGTGCCTTATATGGTTATAATAGGAGAAAGAGAAGAAAAGATCTTTAAAGAAAAGAAAAAATATATGACAACAGTCAGAACCCGAGATGGAAAAGATTTGGGGTTGGTTGATGTTATTGAGTTTATTTCTGATTTAAAAGAAAAAATTGGGAACTTTTCATAAAAAAAATCAAAAAAGTAAAACATTTTTTTTCATTAATGAAAAGATTTTTGCCCCAAAATTGCGGGTAATTGATGAAATTAATAATCAAGTTGGGGTTTTAACAAAAGAAGAAGCTTTAAAATTAGCCAAAGACAAAGAATTAGATTTAGTTTTAATTGCCCCAAACGCTAATCCACCGGTAGCCCGAATTGTTGATTTTAATAAATTTTTGTATCAAAAGGAAAAGAAAGAAAAAGAAGCGAAAAAAGGAGTAAAAAAAGGAGTTGTAAAAGATATAAAACTTTCTTTGTTCATCGGACCAGCCGATTTAGAAAGGTTAATTAATAAAGGAAAAGAGTTTTTAGAAGAAGGCCATCAGTTACGATTAAGTCTTAATCTAAAAGGAAGAGAAATTACTAAACAAAATATGGCTTTTGATTTGATTAATCGTTTTATTTTGGGTTTAGGGGAGGTAAATATAACAAAACCGGCCAAGCTTGAAGGTCGAGTTATAAGAGCGGTAGTTTCAAGAAAAAAACTATGAAACAAAAACAAAAAACAAAAAAATCAGCGGCAAAAAGATTTAAAGTGACAAAAACCGGAAAAGTATTGTATCGCCAACAAGGATTTCGCCATCTTCTTTCAAAAAAAAGCAAAAGATGGCTTCGAAGAAAGAAGAAATTAAAAGAACTTTTGGGGGAATATAAGAATAAAGTGTTAAAAATGTTGGGGAGGAAATAAACATTGTGTAAAAAATAGTGTAAACATGGTGTAAAAAGTAGTGTAAACCAAGTCTGACTTGGTAAACATTGTGTAAACGTTATTAATATTTAACGTTACACGTTTCACGTTCTACGTTACACTTTTTTAAGATGTTTAGTGTTAGAAGTTTAAAGTTTAGTGATATTATATGGTTCGAGTTAAATCAGGAATTTTAACCAAAAAAAAGCACCGCAAAGTTTTAAAACTGGCCAAGGGCTATTGGATGACGCGCCATAAACAGTTTAAAAAAGCCAAAGAAGCAGTTTTACATGCAGGGGAATATGCTTTTTTTGGAAGAAAAAGAAAGAAAAGAGAAATGCGTCGTTTGTGGATTACTCGATTAAATGCGGCCGTTAGACAATTGGGTCTAAAATATTCACAATTTATAAAGAGGTTAAAAGAAAAAAAAGTGGAAATTGATAGAAAAATTTTAAGCCAGATTGCCGTTCACTATCCAAAAATATTTGCCAAAATCGTAGAAAAAGTCAAGTAATCGATAAAATTTAAAAAGGCAACTTCGATGTTTATAATTTTTAAATATGGAAAATTTAAACTACAAAGAAGAAATAGAAAAAGCAACCTCAGAAGTTATTCTTGAAAATTTACGGATTAAATATTTAGGACGAAAAGGGATAATCAATAAACTTTTTGAAGAAATAAAAACTTTACCAAAAGAAAAACGACGAGAAAAAGGTCAAAAAATAAATGAAATAAAAAAAGAAATCGAAACCTTAATCGACCGCAAAAAAAATGAACTTAAAAAAACACAAAAAGAAGAATTTTTTGATTCCACTTTGCTAGGTAAACCCTATCCCAAAGGCAGTCTTCATCCTTTAACTTATGTCATTGAAGAAATTGTTAATATTTTTCAAAAAATTGGTTTTATTCGCGTTTCTTATCCTGAGGTGGAGTGGGAGTATTTTTCCTTTGAAGCTTTGAATATGCCCAAAGGTCATCCCGCCCGTGATGATTTTGAAACCTTTTTTATTGAAGCAAAAGAACATCAAAAATTTGGCAAAATGATTCTTTCTCCCCATACTTCTTCAGGTCAAAATCGAGAAATGCAACGGGTAAAACCTCCCATTAGAATGATTAATATCGCCAAAACTTATCGTCCCAACTGGGATGCAACCCACACACCAATGTTTCATCAGTTTGAGGGTTTATGTATCGATAAAGATATTAACATCACTCATTTAAAAGGAACCATTGATTATTTTGTCAAAGAATTTTTTGGGAAAGAACGAACTATAAGACTCAGGCCTGCTCATTTTCAGTTTACCGAACCTTCTTTTGAGATCGATGTTTCTTGTGGTATATGTTTGGGAAAAGGCGAAGCTAACGGTAAAAAATGTCGAGTTTGTAAATCAGGTTGGCTGGAATTGGCAGGTGCTGGGATGGTTCACCCAAATGTTTTAAAAATGGGTGGAATTGATTCAAAAGTTTATACCGGTTGGGCCTTTGGTTTTGGCCCCGAACGATGTATGATGATGCGTGAAGAAATGAAAATTGATGATATTAGAATTTTATATAATGGCGATATTCGATTTTTAGAACAATTTTAATCTATGAATATCAAAATTACTTATCACTGGCTTTTGGATTTTTTAGAAACTGATGCTTCATCTTTTGAAATTCAAAAATATCTTTCTTTAGCTGGTCCTTCAATTGAAAGAATAGAAAAAGCTAAAGACGATTATGTTTTTGATATTGAAATTATTTCTAATCGAATTGATACGGCTTCAGCTTTTGGTGTTGCAAAAGAAGCAGAAGCCATTTTACCTTTTTTTGGAAAAAAAGCTAAACTTAAATCTAATCCTTTTGAGGAATATAAGTTTTCAAAAATTATTAAAGAACAAAGAGAAAACGATTATAAATTAAATATTTCAATAAAAGAAAACAATCTTTGTTCACGATTTTCAGCGATTATTCTAGATAATGTTAAAATTGGTCCCTCACCTTCTTTTATTCAAGAAAGACTAAAAGCCGCCGGTGTTAAAATCATCAACAATGTCGTTGATATCTCCAATTATTTAATGCTGACTTTAGGTCAACCAACCCATATTTTTGACTTTGACAAAATTGCCAATAGCGATGGAAAAAGCGCTACCATGATCATGCGCCAATCAAAAAAAGAAGAAAAAATAATCACTCTTGATGAAAAAGAAGTTAATTTACCCGGAGAAGATATTGTAATTGAAGATGGAAGGGGACGATTGATTGATCTTTGTGGAATTATGGGTGGATTAAAATCCTGTGTTTCTAATAACACAAAACGAATAATTTTATTTGTCCAAACCTACAATAAACAAAAAATAAGAAAAACAGTGATGACGACCGGTGTTCGAACGCTAGCCGCCACCTATTTTGAAAAAGGACTAGATGAGGAAAGAGTAGAGGCGACTTTAGTTTTTGGGGTTTTATTATTAAAACAATATGCCTCAGCCAAAATTGCTTCAAGATTGTACGATATATATCCGCATCCTTATCAAAAAAAGAAGATTGTTACTACTTTTTATTTTTTTGAAAAAATCATGGGGATAAAGATACCTAAAAAAACAATTATTCAAATATTAAACTCTTTAGGCTTTGAGACAAAAGTTTATGATGAAAAAATCGAAGTGTTTGTCCCTCATTTTAGAAAGTATGACATTAATATCCCCGAAGATCTGGTTGAGGAGGTGGCCAGAATCTATGGTTACAACAATCTTCCTAATAATTTTCCCCCGCCCGCCCAAGTATTACAACCTGAAGAATTTGAAAAGATATTTAAAGTAAGTTCTAAAATTAAATACTTTTTAAAACATTTAGGACTAAATGAGGTAATCAATTATTCAATGATTTCCAAAAAAATGATTGAGGAATGGGGATTAAAGGAAAAAGATCATTTAAAAATTAAAAACTCAATTTCCAAAGAAATTGAATATCTAAGAATCTCACTTTTGCCCTCTTTGTATAAAAACATAAAAGACAATGAGGGCAAAAAAGAAGTTCTTAAATTCTTTGAAATTGCCAAAGTTTATCTACCAAAAGAAAATGATTTACCCAAAGAAGAGTATCGATTGGGAATTGCTTTAAATACGGACTTTTTTGATTTAAAAGGGGTCTTGGAAGCTTTGTTTTTAGAATTAAATATTGAATCTTTTCCTCTTCCCAAAATTATCAAAAAAGAGAATGTTTTTTTAACTGAAATTCCTCTTTTATCGTTAATCGAAAAAACCAAAATTCTTCCAAAATTTAAACCCATTAATCCTTTTGCCACAATCAAACTTGACAAAACATTTGAACTAAAAAAAGACTTAACTTTTCAAAAAATCAAAGAAAAAGCTTTAAAATCTCCTTATCTTGATAAAATTGAGGTTATATCGTTATTTAAAAATAAATTAACTCTTCGGTTTTACTATTCGGCAAAAGACAGAAATCTAACCGAAGAAGAGGCAAAAAGAGAGTTGGAGAAAGTGTAAATAGTGTGTAAACATAGTATAAACATTGTGTAAAAGTTGTGTAAACGTGGTGTAAAAATAGTTAAAATTAGTCTCAATTAGTTGAAATTAGTTAGAATCAGCTTATCCTGAAGCGAAGTCGAAGGATTGAAATCAGATAAATCAGAAGAATTCGGATGACATTGGCTAACAGTGGTGTATACCCCACTAACTCAGGTTGCAAATTTTATTATTTTTTTGTCATTCTCGCGAAAGCGGGAATCTATATAATCATACCTTTAAAAGAGATTAGAATTATATAGATTCCTGAACGAGTCAGGAATGACATAGAAATTTCTAATCAAGCTCGTCCTCCGAATCGGAGGGTGAAAAATGACATTTTTATTAATTAGGTTAATTTTTGCTTTATGTTGGTGAAGGAACCTCGGTGGGGGTTAAGATAGGTGTTTGAGATGGTTCTAGAGTAGGCGATAACGTTGGTGAAAAAGTAGGCTGTGGAGTATTGGTAGGTTGATTTTCTTGTTTGGTTGGCTCCTGAGTTGCTTTTTCGGTGATTTCTGGTGGATGGTACTTTTCATCACTTTGCGATTTTACCCAGTCATCAATTCCTTGCTGCCAACGATTAACACCATCAGTTGAGACCGGGTCAGTTTCTTTGATGATCACATAATCCTTATCACCGAATCGTTTATAAAAAGGAGAAATTTGTTTTGGCTCCGTTCCTTCAATAAAGTACTCTGATCTTACCGAAAAACCTTCTTTGGGAAGTCCTCCCAAAAAGGCATCAATTTGTAAAGCCTTGACTTTTTCTGGTTTCTCGATTATCCCATCAGGATATTTTTCCAAAATTTTTTTCATAAGATAATACCAAATTGGGGAGGCACCAGTTATTCCTGAAGCAATGTTTGGACTCATGGGTGAATTATCATTATTACCCACCCAAACCCCGATAACAATTGATTTAGTAAAGCCAACGGCCCAATTGTCTCTTTTATCATCAGAAGTACCAGTTTTTACCGCCACTGTTTTTCCTGGAATTTTTAAAAATGAATTTGGACCAAAAACTTCAATCCTGGCGTTGTTATCCGACAAAATATGAGAAATCAAAAAAGAAACTTCTTCTGAAAGGACTCTTTTTTCTTTTTTAGGTTTTGCTTTAAAAATTGTTTTTCCTTTAAAATCTTTAATCTCCAAAATCGATAGCGTTTCTTTTTTAATACCTCCTGTGGCAAAAACAGAAAAAGCAGAAGTTAACTCTAAAAGATTAGTTTCCCCACCACCTAAAGTGATAGATAAGCCAAAACGGGAAAGATTTTCTAAATTAGGAGCGAAGTTAGAAAGTCCCATCTCATAGGCTTTTTGTAAAAAAGACTTTAAACCAACAATTGCCAAAAGCTTAACCGCAGGAATATTAATTGAGTTGCCTAAAGCAAACCTCAGTTGCACTGGTCCGCGAAACTTTCCATCATAGTTTTGAGGAATATAGTCCTTTCCTCCTTGATTGGGAAAAACGGTTTTTACATCCATTAAGACGCTTGCTGGAGTATAGCCTTTTTCAAAAGCCAAAGCATAGGTGATTGGTTTTAGGGTTGAGCCGGGTTGACGCAGTCCTTGGGTGGCGACATTAAACTTACCAAAGGAAGGATCGTTAAAATCATATGAACCCACCATCGCCAAAATCTCACCGGTTTTTGCATCTAAAACAACAACCGCCGCATTTTTGACATTGTAATTTTTAAGTTTTTCAATCTCTTGTTTGACGATCTTTTCTGCTTCATTCTGGATAGATAAAGAAAGAGTAGTTTTTATTTTCACACCGGTTTCTAAAATCTTTGGCCCAAACTCTTTCTCAACTAAATCTTTAACATAAAAAACAAAGTGGGGAGCGAAAATGGTAATTTTTGGCTGTTTAAAAGTTATTTTTTCCAAATCTTTTAAAGCTTTTTCTTCCTCTTTTTTGCTAATATACCCATCCTCACGCATGCGTCTAAGTACTTGTTTGGCGCGACTCCTCCAAGCATCATTCTTACCAATAAAGGGTGAGTAATAAGTTGGACTTTGAGGCAGTCCGGCTAAAATCGCTGACTCAACTAGATTTAAATCCTTCGGTTGTTTACCAAAATACCCCATTGAAGCCGAAGCCACCCCCCAAAAACTACCACCATAGGGAGCTTCGTTTAAATACATCTCCAAAATCTCATCTTTTTTATACCGTCTTTCCACTTCTATCGCTAAAATTATCTCTTTTATTTTTCGAGAAAGAGTTCTTTCTTTGGTCAAAAGAACATTTTTAATTAACTGCTGAGTAATCGTTGAACCTCCTTCTAAACGTCCTTTTAAGATAATATTAACTAACGCTCGAAGAATCCCAGTTTGAGAAATTCCTTGATGTTTATAAAAATTTTTATCTTCAATGGCAATGGTTGCTTTTTTTAAATAATCAGAGACTTCTTTTAAAGAAACCGGAATCCGATTTTTGTCTTTGTACATCTCATACAAAATTTTTCCATCACGATCATAAAAAACAGTTGAATAGCCGGTGTTGGTGGCAAGTTTTTTAGGTGAAGGTAAATCTTTGCTATACCAGGCAAATAAGCCTAAAGAAACGATGAATAAAAAGAGAAAAAAAAATACCAAAAAAAGCAAAGCTTTAAGAATTAACCGTTGCCAAAAATAGGCTCTTTGAATTCGTTCTTTTCGACCAATCATAAAATTTAGTATATCACTTTGCTATAATATTTTATAGCTATAATATTTTATAGCCTTCACCCCGCCTATAATAATTGGTGGGGTGTCGGTGGGTATATACCAAAAAGTTATAAAATCAAGGTAGAGTGCTATAAAATGCAATATCCAAAATTTTTTTTAAAAATCAAAAGAATTAAAAAAGAAACTTGGCTTAAGATTTTAATCTTAATTTCTGCTTTGATTTTGATTTTATCATCTTTGGCGCCGTTTTTACTGTTAAAATAAAAAACTTTATGTTTCTTGAACAATCAATTGATAAACTGCCATCAACCAGTCAATCAACGATTAAGCGTTTTAAAAAAATTGGTATTAAAACTTTTTTTGATCTTTTAAATTATTTTCCTTTTCGCTATGAAAACTACTCATTAATTTCTTCCATACAAAAAGCTCAACCAGGGGAAAAACTAACTCTTAAGGGAAAAATTATTGATAAAAAAGAAGAAATAACTAAAAAAGGCTTAAGACTGCAAAAATTTCTTCTTTATGATGGAACAGGAAAAATAGAGATTGTTTTTTATAATCAACCTTATCTTTTAAAGGTTATTCCTTTTGAAAAAGAAGTTTCTTTTGCCGGCGAAGTTAACAAATTTGGGAAAAAAATTATTATGACCCCTTTTGAATGGGAAGTTGAAACAAATATTCACACCGGAAGATTAGTCCCAATTTATCCAGAAAAAAAAGGTTTATCATCCAAAGTAATTCGCGAAAAAATTTTTTGGCTTCTTTTGCAACTTAGTGAAAACGAAATTTTAGAAATTTTTCCCAAAGAAATTATTTCTTATAACAATCTTCTTTCAGAATATTTAGCTTACCAAAACATTCATTTCCCAAAAAACAGAGAGTTGGCTGAAAAATCAAAAAAACGTTTGGCGTTTGATGAGCTTTTTGTGATACAACTTTCAGCATTCTTGGTTAAAAAAGAGTGGGAAAAAGAAAAAGTGGGTCATCGATTTTTAGTTTCAGGCAAAAACCTTAATAGTTTTTTGGATTTTATAAAAAATCTTCCTTTTCAATTAACGGGAGCTCAAAAACGGGTGATAAAAGAAATTTTAAATGATTTAGGAAAAGAAAAACCAATGAACCGATTTTTACAAGGCGACGTTGGCTCGGGAAAAACGGTGGTTGCGGCTTGTTCGTGTTATTTAGCCTATCTTAATGGTTTTCAATCTCTTTTTATGGCACCAACTGAAATCTTAGCCAAACAACATTTTCAAACGCTTTCTTCTCTTTTTAAAAATTATCCATTAAAAATCGGTCTTCAAACAAGAACAGAAAAGATAAATAAAAAAAGAAAAGATAACGAAGTGATCTTTGATTTTGACATCATTGTTGGTACTCATGCTCTTTTAAATGATAAGTTAAAATTTTCCCGGGTAGGTTTGGTTATTATTGACGAACAACATCGATTTGGAGTCCGCCAAAGAGCTTTATTAAAAGAAAAAGGATTAAACCCTCATCTTTTAACGATGACGGCCACCCCTATCCCTCGAACTGTTGCCTTAGTTTTGTATGGGGAACTAGACATTTCTTATCTTGATGAGATGCCAAAAGGAAGACTGCCTGTAAAAACCTATCTTGTTCCTCAGAAAAAAAGAGAAAAAGCTTATCAATGGATAAAAGAAAAAATTAAAAACGAAAATGCCTCAGTCTTTATCGTTTGTCCTTTAATTGATGAGTCAGAAGTTGAAACCATGAAATCAGTAAAAGCCGCCAAAAAAGAATTTGAAAATCTTAAAAAAATTTTTTCGGAGTTTAAATTGGGACTACTTCATGGCAAATTAAAAAATGAAGAAAAAAATAAGGTTCTTTTGGATTTTCGAAACGATAAGATAAAAATTTTAGTCACCACACCTGTGGTTGAGGTTGGGATCGATATTCCTCAAGCAACAATTATGGTTATTGAAGCCGCCGAACGTTTTGGTTTGGCTCAGCTTCATCAACTTAGAGGCCGAGTCGGCCGTTCCAGCAAACAGTCTTACTGTTTTCTTTTTACTACCAGTAACGCCCCTGAGGTTATAGAAAGGTTGACATTTTTCTCAAAAACTAATCTTGGGATAAAACTGGCAGAATACGATCTTCAAACAAGAGGACCAGGAGAAATTTATGGGGAAAAACAACATGGCTTTATTAATTTAAAAGTAGCCTCTTTTACCGATTATGAACTTATCTCTCAGACCAAAAACGCGGTGAATTATTTTGTTGCCCACTATCAACTTTCTCAATTTCCTCTTTTATCACAAAAAATCAAAGATTACCAGATTAAACAGATAACTAGAGATTAAAATCACCAATCACCTAACATCTAACTTCTAACACCTAGCACCTAACATCTAACACCAAATATATAACATCTAACACTTTAACAAAGTGTAACGTGTAACGTGAAACGTGTAACGTAAAACGTTAAATATTAACAACTTTTACACAATGTTTACACTACTTTTTACACTAATTTTCACTTTCCCAATCTCCATTTATCTCTATTTATCTCCATAAATCTCTATTTATCTCTCTTTAATATTCGCATAATTCGCGTCATTCGCATATTCATTCGCATAATTCGTATCTTTAGAAGGTTTAATTTTTAATCAAACTCCTTTACTTAAACGAAGAAGTTAGATTATAAATTGGAGTAATAACAGACATCACCAAAAACCCAACACCCACTCCTAAAAAAACCAAAATCGCCGGCTCAATTAAGGTGGTCATTGCTTTAACGGCCAATTCCGACTCCATCTCAAAATAGCGAGAGATTCTTCCCAAAGTATCATCTAAATGACCGGTTTGTTCACCTACTTGAGTCATTTGGACTAAAATTGGTGGAAATATTTCCTCTTCTTCCTCCATCGCCGTTCCCAAAGAAACACCTTTTTCCACTTTTTTATAAATATTTGAAAAAGCTATTTGATAAACCAGATTTTCTGAAGTGTCTTTGACTATCTCCAAAGCCTCCAAAATCGAAACGCCTGAACCAATTAGAATAGAAAGGGTTCTTGTTACATCAACCAAACTTGATGTTTTAATAACCTCTTTTAAGACTGGAATTTTTAAAAGAGTTGAGTCGTAAAGAAGTTTTCCCTCTTTAGTTTTAAGATAATTTCGAAAAACTATAATTGTTAAAAAAGTTACACCAACAACCAAAGGCCAAAATTTGGTCATAAAAGAAGAGATAAAAATCAATAACTTAGTCGTCAATGGTAAATCAATGTTAAAATCTTTATAAAGATTCAAAAGCCTTGGTAAAACAAAAGTAATCATGATAAAAATAACAATAATCATGGCAATTATAATAATTACCGGATAAATTAAGGATCCTTTAACTTTTGCTTTAAACTCACGTTCTTTTTCCAAGTTGTCGGCCAGTTTTAAAAGAATCTCCGCCAATTTTCCTGAAGCCTCACCGGAGCGAACTAAAGCAATGTAAAGATGAGAAAAATAAGAAGTATATTTCTTCAAAGCCATTGAAAAAGAATTACCGGCTTTAATTTCTTCAGAGAGATCAGTAATTATTTTTTTAAAGCTTTGTTTGGTGGTTTGTTTTTTTAAAATATCTAAAGCTTCAATTAAAGTCAAACCGGCATTAAGCATCATCGCCACTTGGCGAGTGAAGTTGACAATATCAGAAAAATTTACCCGATCAAAAATAACACTTAAGAAAGAAATTTGATTTCCTCCTTCTTTTTTTATCTCAACCACAAAAAGTCCTTTTTCTTTTAAATAATTTTTTACGTCTTCTTCTTCTTCTGCCTCAATTTTTCCTTTTACGATTTTTCCGTTTTGAATGGCTTTATAGTAAAATCGCATAAAAATTTAACGCAAAATAAACTTTTCCAACTCTTTGGGTCTTATGGCATAAGAAAAAGCGGTTTCTTTTCTTATTAATCCCTCACGATAAAGCTTTGCTAAATACTTTTCAAAAAGAATCGATCCTTCTTTTTCTTCAGTCTCCAAAACTCCGGGTAAAAGATGGGTTTTTCCTTCGCGGATTAAAGTCGCCACGGCCGAGGTATTAACTAAAATTTCTAGAGCCGGAATTCGTCCAAAACCAGAGGCTTGCGGTAGAAGTTTTTGAACAATTACCATCTTTAAAACGGAAGAAAGCTGAATTCGTATCTGATTTTGTTGATGAGAAGGAAAAGCATCGATAATCCGATCAATTGTTTCGGGAGCGGAATTGGTGTGAAGGGTTGAGAAAACTAAATGACCGGTTTCGGCAGCAGTTAAGGCCAAACTTATTGTGTCATAATCTCGCATTTCGCCCACCAAAATAACATTTGGATCCTCTCTTAGGGCTGATTTTAATGCTTTATTCCATGAGTAAGTATGAGTGTAAAGTTCGCGTTGACTAATAATTGATAAACCTTTTGGATAAACATACTCTATTGGATCCTCAATGGTAATAATATGATAAGGGTATTTTAAATTAATCTCATTAATCAAAGCAGCCAAAGTGGTTGATTTTCCATTACTTGTTGGGCCCGTCACTAAAACAAAACCTTGGGTTAAATCACAAATTTTATATAAAGAAGGAGGTAAATTGAGTTCTTCTAAGGTTCTTGTTTTTTTGGGAATTAAGCGAAAAGAAGCAGAAAGACCATTTTTTGTGTAGTAAAGATTTATTCGAAAACGAGTATCCTCAAATTCTTTGGAAAGATCAAGTTCCTTGTTGGTTAAAAGGATCTGTTTTTGTTCATCGTTTAATAAAGAAAAAAGAACTTCTTCTAGTTCTCTTCCTTCAAGGGAAGGAAATTTTGCCAAAAAATGAATTTCTCCCTCAATTCTAAGGGATGGGAGGAAGCCGGGAATAAGATGTAAATCCGAAGCATTTTTTTCAATAGCTACTTTTAAAAACTCATTGAGATTCAGCATATTTTTTTCTCAAATAACGAATAACGTTAATTTTTTCTAATTCTAATCTTTTTACTTGCTCAAGATAAATCCTTAGAATAAATCCTTCGACTTTCCTCGGGATAAACCGATTCCAACTGATTCTAATTGATTTTAACTGATTTAAAATATTTCTTAAACTTCAGCTACCCGCAAAACTTCTTCAATCGTTGTTATTCCATCCAATACTTTTAAATAACCGTCTTGTTTCATCGTGATTAACCCTTCTTTTTTTGCCTGGTTTTCAATATCTTTAGCTGACTCTTGTCTTAAAATCATTTTAGTAATTTGTGGCGAAACTTTCAAAACTTCAAAAATAGCAATCCGACCTAAGTAACCGATATTATTACATTCAGAACAACCTTCTCCTTTTGCTAAAATAATCTTTTTTCCTTCTTGATAAGATTTTGGTAAAAGATCACCTAAAACATCAATGATATTTTTCTTTACTTGTTCATCTGGCTCATACTCTTTTTTACAAAACTGACACACTCGACGACAGATTCGTTGAGCAACAACTGCATTTAAAACTGAGGCTATTAAAAAAGGCTCAGCCCCCAAATCTATTAACCGAGGAATGGCGGTAGCGGAGTCATTGGTGTGAAGGGTTGAGAAAACCAGATGGCCGGTTAAAGCAGCTTGAATTGCCAGTTGGGTAGTTTCTTTATCACGAATTTCACCAACTAAAATAATATTGGGGTCCTGACGTAAAAAAGCCCGAAGTCCTGAAGCAAAAGTCAGGCCAGCTTGGGGATTAATTTGAACTTGGTTGATACCTGGGATTTGATATTCTACTGGATCCTCAAGAGTCATGATGTTAACTTTTGGGGTATTGAGTCGAGAAAGAACGGAATATAAAGTGGTTGTTTTTCCAGAACCTGTTGGGCCGGTGACTAAAATAATTCCATAAGGCTTTGTAATTGCCTCTTCTAAATCACGAAATTGAGATCCACGAAGTCCCAGTTCATGAAGTTTTGGAATCCCACCAGTTTTTTTCAAAAGTCTCATCACCACTTTTTCTCCGTGAACTGTTGGCAAAGTGGAAACTCGAAGATCAACCTCTTCATCTCCCAAACGATAAGAAAAACGACCATCTTGAGGGATTCGTTTTTCATCGATTTTCATTGAAGAAAGAATCTTAATCCGCGAAATCACCCCATCTTGGATAACTTTTGGTAAAACCAGCTTTTCATGTAAAATACCATCAATTCGATATCTTACCCGAACGATATTTTCTTGAGGTTCAATATGAATATCGGAGGCGCGACCACGAATAGCAAATTCAACGATGGTGGCAACAATTTTGGCAATTGGCGCTTCTTTTATCTTTGTCTCTTTCAAAACTTCCTCTTTTTTTGGCTGATATTCTTTTAAAGCTTCTTTTACCTCAGGCGTTAAACCTTGGCCGTAAATAATCTCAATTGTTTTTTTAATTTTTTGCGGATCAGCCAAAACAAAAACAATTCTTTTTCCAGTTTTTTTTTCTAAAAAATCAGAGGCAAAAGTATTAAAGGGATCATAAGTTGCCAGATACAAAATGTTTTTTTCACTGTCAAACTTAAAAGGAAAAACATTAAAACGTCTAGCCAAAGGTTCAGAAATTAAGGAAATTGCCTGAGGATCGGTGGGAATACTTTCTAAATCAACATATGAAATTTCAAAAATCTCGGCAATGGCTCTAATTATTTCTTCGCGCTTTACATCAGTAAATTGAAAAAGATACTCATCTATTGGCAAATTTTTTTGAAGAGCGGCTAATTCAAACTGATCTGCCTGATCTTGAGTTATGACTTTGTTTTTGACTAATTGGTTAAGTAATTGTTTTGGAATAATATTCATAATTTAACTATAAAAAGATTTGGGAAAAAATGCAAGAGTGATAAAAAAATTTGTTATATTTATTTTATGCAATCAATGATTCTTTTAACTAAAGAAAAAGAGCGTGTTGATGAATTTCTTAAAAAAAATTTTTCCAAAGATGATATTATTACTTTTCTTTATCCGGAAAAAAATGAATATAGCATCAATCAAATAAGAAGTCTTCAACAAGAGGTTAAATATTTTAACCCCAACAAAAGAATTTATGTTTTTTATGAGTTTGAACGTTCATCTTTAGAATCCCAAAATGCCTTTTTAAAACTTTTAGAAGAACCACCTTCAAAAGTTTATTTTATTTTGGCATGTCAAAACCTTTATCGACTTTTACCAACGGTTATTTCTCGCGCTAAAGTGATTGATTTAAAAAATAAGGCGGAAGAAAAAGAGAATGAAAAAATTGAAAAGGTGATTGAAAAGATAAAAAAAGGTGAACTTTTTTTTGTTGATGTGACCGATCGAAACGAGGCAAAAGAACTGACTCTTTTTTTAATTTATTATTTTAAAAAAGAACTCAAACGCGATCTTAAGGCTTACCAGATCTTAAAAGAAGCAGTAAAAAATCTTTTTCTTTTAGAAAACAACTATTTAAATCCACAACTGACTTTAGATAATCTCTTTATCTTTATTTATAAGTGTTATAATAAAAATATAAATGAATAAAAAAGGATTTACTTTAATTGAGCTTTTGGTGGTGATTGCCATTATTGGAATGCTTTCGGCGCTTTTGGTGCCTAATTTTATGGGCGCCCGTGAGCGAGCCCGTGATGCTCAAAGAAAATCTGATTTAAAACAGATTCAAAAGACTTTGGAAATGTATCGCCAAGATCAAACTCTTTATCCAACCGCAACGTCAGGTCGATTTGGAACCTGTGGTAGTTCTTCTTTTAGCTCTGGTTCAACGGTTTACATGAACAAAATCCCTTGCGATCCTTTAGGTCCAACACCATATTATTATTCACCAAATAATAATAATCTTACATTTCAACTTTGCGCCTGTTTAGAAAATAAAGCCGATTCTGATAGTTCAACATCTTGTCCATGCGGTCCTTGTTCATCTGGTAAATGTTACATAGTTACCGAACCATAAAATTATGATAAAAAAAGCTTTTACACTTTTGGAGATGTTAGTTGTTATTGGTATTATTGGAATATTGGTTGGTCTTGGAGCCGTCTCTTATTCTACCACCCAAAAAAAAGCAAGAGACGCCAAAAGAAAACAAGATTTAAAAGCAGTCCAAAACTGTTTAGAACAATATTATTCTTATAATAATTTTCGCTATCCTGATTATGGTAGTTGGCCTCCTTCTTCTTCTTTTTTTGACTGTGGCGGAGGTAATACTTTAACAGCCCCTTCTGATCCTATAAGAAACTCCTCTACTTATCGTTACACGATTTCTTCAAACTCTAACGGCTACACTATTTGTGCTACCTTAGAAACCGAATCGCCTTCAATTTATTGTTTAAGAAATCAACAATAGTTTTTAAATTAAATTAAAATTATTAATAATGAAAATTTTTATAAAAAAATTTTTAACTAAAAAGAGCTTTACTCTTATCGAAATTTTGGTCGTTGCTACCATTATTGCACTTCTAGCTTCTGGAGGAGCGTTAGTTTACACTCAACTAAATAGAGCCAGTCGCGATGCCAAAAGAAAAGCTGACTTAGAACAAATAAGAGCCGCGTTGGAGATTTATAGAAGTAATAATAATCAATATTATTCAGGAAGTTTTAATAATAATTGTCAAAATGTCAATTGGTTAAGTAGTTATCTTTCTTCTCTCCCAAACGATCCAAGATCTCCTTTATATTATTATCGCTGTAATATTTATCAATCAGACTACACATTAGGCGCCTATTTAGAAACTGGAGGAACCGGAAGCTGTGGAAGTTGTGGTAGTGCTAACTGTAATTACTGTGTTGGTCCGTATGGGCAAAAATAGAATATTAAAATTGTATAAACGTTGTGTAAACGTGGTGTAAAAATTGTGTAAAGGTTTGAAAATAATACGAATGATGCGAATGAATATGCGAATGATGCAAATTATGCGAATATTAAATAGAGATAAATAGAGATTTATAGAGATAAGTAGAGATTGATGGGAATTGGGAGATTTGTTTAATTTTAGGTAGAGATACGCCATGGCGTGTCTATACAAAGATTCTTTGTCATCCCGACTAAATCGGGACTATATAATTGACAATATTATTGTCATTCCTGCGAAAGCAGGAATCTATATAGTAATACCTTAAACTTAATATATAAAAAAGGTTAAAATCATATAGATTCCTGATCAAGTCAGGAATGACAATGATATTTACTGAGTAAACCTGTTGTCCGAATCGAAGGGCAAGAAATGACAAAAATTTTGTTAATTAGAAATTAGGTCAATTAGGTTAATTAGAACAATTTAATATGAGATCTTTTACCTTAATTGAGCTTTTAGTGACAACCACCATCATCTTAATCTTTGGTGGTTTATCGTTGGCGTATTATAATAACTTTACCCAAGAAAAGAGTTTGAAAAATGAAGCGTTAAAATTAGTCAATACCTTAGAATTAGCCAAAAAAAAGGCCAATAGTGGTGAGGTCCAAAATTGTTCTTCCTTTTGTGGGTATCAATTTTCAGTCAATTCTAATTCTTACGCTGTCAACATTTGTTGCGCTTGCAACCCCAATGGGAACTGTGCTAATCCAACTCCTATAATTACATATTCTTTACCCTCAAATATAAACTCTCTAAATAGTTTCGCAACAATGTTTAAACCATTATCATCTTTAGTGACGCCTGGATCCATTAAATTAAAAAATAATAACATAACTCAATGTGAAGAAATATCTATCAATCAAGCAGGCGTAGTAGAAAATCAAAAAATTAATTGCCCACCGCCTACACCTACACCTACTTCATGTATCCCTCCTGGTGGTGTTGGTTGTAGCGAAATTAGGCCTTGTTGTAATGGGATACCATGTATAGGTAATAGGTGCATTTATTAATTATCGTCAATATTAGATTTTCAATTTAAACAACTTAAGAATAATAAAAAACTAATGAACTGTTTTTTCAAATTAATAAAGTGTGTATAAAATTTGCAATGAAAGAATAAAAAAAGTAGAATTAATTTAATGATCACTTCCAAAAAAAGCTTTACCCTAATTGAAGTTTTAATTTTTGTTACTATTTTATCGCTGTTTTTTGTTGCTGCTGCCGCGGTAACGATTGCTTCTTTGCGAAATTTAAAAGTCCAAGAACATAAAATTTTAGCCACTCGCTACGCTCAAGAATTACTTGAATGGCTTAGGGGAGAAAAAGAAGCCGATTGGAATCAGTTTGTTACTCATAACGGAACATACTGTTTTAATTATTCGATAATAACTGGCTGGGGAAGCCGTGGCAATTGTTCAAGCTATGGTCTAAATAATTTATACAAACGGGAAGTCACATTAACTATTCAAGGAAACCCAGCATATCAAGTCAATGTTTCAATAACTGTTTTATGGCAAGAACTTGGCCAAACTTATCAAATTCCTATCAATACTGTTTTTACCGTATGGGAATAATAAATAAATTAAAAATTAACTCTATACGGCAAAAAAAATGCTTTACTTTAATTGAAATGATTGTAGTTATTGCGACAATTGGATTGGTTTTACCCGCTCTTTTTGCCATTATTTTTTCCATTCTTCAACAACAAGTAAAAATCCAACGGCTTTCCATTGTTAAAAGAGAAGGGGACTATGTATTAAATGTAATGGAAAACACTATTAGAAATTATGGAGAAAGTATTCATTCTGCGACTCCACCAAATGAAAGTAATAAAATTTGCCAATCTTCTTCTTTGGAAAACGCTTCATATTTTAAAGATAATTTTGGCAATTGGTTTAGATTTTATTTAGACACAACCAACTCAATTAGTTCAGAGTCATCGGTATTAAATAATGGTTCACCAGGTTCGGTTTCGTTAAACTCTTCTCAAACAAAAATCACCAACTTTAGTGTTCAATGCTATCGAACGGCTTTATATTCGCCTCCAGTAATAAATATTAGTTTTACAATTAGTTACTACACTTCATCTTCTCGGGCTGAGGAAACAGCCTCCTTTAATTATCAAACAAAAGTCAAGCTTAAAAGTTATTAAAAGCGGTTGCAATTTTTAGTCAAAAATGTGTATATTAATTTTATGAGTAAGACTGATTTTTTTAGTTTGGAAATTACTGATAATGCGATAAAAATTTTTGATGGGGAAATTTTGCCCAAAGAGATTGTCGCAAAAAAAATTAGTCTTTTAGACAATCTTCCCTTTTCCTTTTTTGTTCAAGATACTCCAGATACTTCTCAAAAATTTGCCGAGATTATTAAAAAATTAGTTTATGATTTAAAAATCGGCAAAAGAAAAGTCAATGTCATTATTCCTGATGCCTATACCTACAGTCAAATTCTTCCAATGCCTTCTTTAAATGAAAAAGAATTAATTTCTGCCATTAAATATCAAGCCGATCAGTTTATTCCATTAGCTATTGATGAAATCAATATTGACTTAGAAATTCTTCACCATAATGAAAAAGAGAAAACTCTTTTAGTTCTGGTGGCGGCTGTTCCTAAAAAACTCGCTCAAAAAATTGAAGAAACAGTGGAACTTGCTGGTCTAATTCCAGTCTTTTTGGAAAATCAACTTTCTGCCTTTGGTCGTTTTCTCAATAAATTTTCCTTTATTTCTACACAAAACTCTTCTTCAAAAACCTTTTTTATCAACTTAGGCCAAAATAGTACTTCGTTATATTTCTTTGACCAAAGTATTTCTCTTATTTCCAAAATCCACACCTTCAACTTAGGTTATAATCTCTTTTTAAAAGAAATACAAATCAATACTTCTTTGGATGAAAGAAAAACGGGTGATCTTTTGCAAGTATTTGATTTAAAAAGTAAAGAAAATATCGACATCGAAACTATTATTTCTCCAATTACCAAACAATTTGTTTTTGAAATTAAAAAAATCGTTACCCCGCCTGCTTTGGTATTTTTCATCGGTGATATTATCCAATTTCCGGCTTTGACCCAAATTTTAAGCAAAAGTATCGACATACCAATTTCTTTCTCTATCTTTAATCCTTATTCTTTATTTAAAAAAGATCCGCAAATTGAACATTACAAAGATAAGTTACCATTTTTTGTTACCGCCATCGGTGGGGGAATAGAATGAAAAAAAAACGGATTAATCTTTTTGGCAGTCGGTTCGAATATCTTCAAATTGAAAAACAATTTTATTATGTTCGTCTTCTTACCGTTGTCCTTTTTTTTGCTTTTCTTTTTATTTTTTTGTTGATCAATCTTAAACTTATTTCTTACAAAAAACAACTTAATACTTTATTTGCTCAAAAAAAAGTCCTTCTTAAAAATCAACAAGAAAATGTTAAAGAAGAGGCAAAAATAAAACTTCTTTTCAATAAACACCAAGATATTCAAAATTTTTTAAAAGAAGATGCTCATTTCTTACCTTATTATCAACTTTTAATCGCAAGTCTAAACACCGCAACGCCAGAACCCGCTCTTTTATCGTTTAAAGTTGACAACCAAAAAAATACCGAATTTATTTTAGGATTTTCTAATTTTGACCAAATGATTAGGTTTTTAAGCTTTATTGAAAATGAAGATTTTTTAAATAAATTTGAAACCCTTGTTTTAAACAGTTTTTCATTAAATCCCTCGAAAATGGAGTTATCATTTAAAGGGAAGTTTATTTCTTTAAAAAATGAAACTCTTTAAAAATCGCCACCAAGAAATTCTTTTTAAAACTCATTTTTTGTATTTTTTAACTAACTTTATTCTTTTTTTAGCAATTATTTTTACGATTAGTTTTGGTATAAAAAAAACAATTGAAAATGATGAAAAAATTAATAGTCTTAAAGAAGAAATAAAAACTTTAACCGAAAAACAAAACAATCTTTATCTTTTAAAAAACACTAATCTTGACTTTGAAAAAACATTAAAAATTTTTAACCAACTTATTCCAGAAGAAGAAGAATATTTTTCAATCATTTATGCCTTAGAAACTCTTTCTCAAAAAACAGGTTTTCAGATTACTTCTTATGCTGTTAATCTTTCAGAGAGCAGTCCTGGTAGGCTTCGTTTATTAGTTTCAGGGACTGGTTCAACCGATTCATTTTTAAACTTTTTAAAAGAATATAATTTTGGCGGAAAAAGGTTAATTACTTCTAATAATCTTTCTCTAAGCCTACAACAGTCAGAGTTTAAAATTGAGTTGTCTTTTTATAGTAAAAAGAAAGTTGCTGTTGAGTCTTCTTCGTTTCTTATTCCACCAACGTTTCCAAAAGAAGTAGAAAAGATAATGGCAAAAACAGAATTAATTCCTAAAGAAAGTAGTCAAGAAGCAAGTTTTAACCTTAATTATCCTCGAAAACAAAATCCGTTTTCTTTAGAATAAAAAGTTCAAAGGAATTTTCTTAGTTTTTGTAAACCTTCAGAAAGGATTGCCCCCCGATTTAGCCAATAGTCTAAACGTTCTTTATTAATTTTCATCTCAGCCGGCTCTTTTAGAGGATTGTAGTATCCAATCTCTTCAATATACTTTCCTTGTCGCTTGTTTTTTTTATCAGTAACCACAATTCGATAAAAGGGTTTGTCTTTTTTTCCAAGCCTAAAAAGTCTGATAGCTACTGCCATATAAATTTATATTTTAACTTCTTTTTTTAATTTTTCAATGGCAATTTTGGCCGCTTGTTCTTCAGCCTCTTTTTTTGAAAAGCCAGTACCAAATCCTAAAAGTTTTTCTTTAAAATAAACGCCCACTTTAAAAAATTTCTTATGAGCCGGTCCTTTTTCTTCTATTACTTTATATTCTGGAAGAGCCTTATATTTTTCTTGCAACCATTCTTGAAGCTGAGTTTTTGCTGGCAGGTAAAGACGGTTTTTAATTATAAAATCAAGTTTTTCTGCAAATAAAAATTTAACCACAAATTGATAGGCAGTTTCAAAGTCTTTTTCTAAAAAAATCGCCGCAATCAAAGCTTCAAAACAATCGGCTAAAATATTTTTATTTTCCCGTCCTTGATTTTTTTCTTCACCTTTAGACAAAAAAATATATTTCCCCAACTCTAATTTTTTTGCCGCTGAAGACAAACTTTCTGCGCAAACAATTGTTCCCTTAATATCGGTATATTCCCCTTCTTTAAGATAAGGATAATTTTTAAAAAGATAAACTGAAGTAATAAGCGACAAAACGCTATCTCCCAAAAATTCCAGCCTTTCATTGGAAGTTAATTTTAAATCTCGATGTTCATTTAAGTAAGATCGATGAATAAAAACATTTTCCAATAACGACTTATTTTTAAAAGAGATAGCAATTTTTTTTTCTAAATCTAAATATTGGTTTTTCATTAATGTTTCACGTTGAACGTTTAATGTTTAACTTTTTTCTAAAATATGTGAGTAAACTTTTCCCAAAACCGCGTTAACAAAAGCATAAGACTTTTCACTACCAAACTCTTTTGCCAGGTCAACCGCCTCATCGATAATCACTTTGGGAGGTTCTTTTTTTTCAATCAAAAGTTCATAAATTGCCAGTTGTAAAATTGCCAAATCAACTTTAGCAATTTTTTCAACTTTAAATTTTAAGCTAAACTTATTGATATACTGATTTATTTTCTCTTGATGATTGATAATTTCCAAAGTTTTTTTATCAAAGTCGGATCGTTGATGGGGATAAAAAAAATAACCATAAAGTTGTTGAAAAATCTTAATTCTTTTTTGATGTCGTGGATCCATTTTATTTATTACAGTATTTACAAACTCGATGAGGCAATTTTGGTTTACCGCAAGAAGAACAAATTACTAAATTAGATAATTTCTTAACTTTAGTCGCCATTCGTTTTCCCTTTCTTTGAGTTGAATGTTTTCTTTTTGGTAGTGGTGTCATATAAAAATAGTATAACATAGGAATTGTAAAAAACAAGAACAAAAAATAAAATACCCCTTGACATTTTTAAAAATATTATTTATTCTGATAATTATAAGTTAAAAAATTTAAATATGAAGAAATCTGCTTTCACGTTAATTGAACTTTTAATTGTTATCGCTCTTCTTGGTGCTTTAGCTGTTGGACTTCTTGCCGCACTAGATCCTTTTGAACAATTGAAAAAAGGCACGGATACTGGTGTAAGAAATACGGTTTCTGAAGTTCATGGAGCAATTATTCGTTACTACGCTGTTGCTGGTAATAAAATGCCTTGGGATCCATCAACTTCAATTGGTCCAATTGATCTTTCCACCGGCTATAGTACAGTAGGTTTACATAACATTGTCAACGCGGGTGAATTAAAAAGCGATTTTAGTACCTTAGCCGGTGATAGATTGCGCAAAATCATCGTTATAGGAAGCCAAGAAAGTGCTACCGTTTGTTTTCGACCTGAATCAAAATCTTTTAGAAGTGATCCAAATACCAAATATAACGCCTCAGGGATAGAAGTAGGAACAGGGGCAAATACTTGTGGTCCAACTAACAGTAATTCTTTTTCTTGTTATTGGTGTGTGCAATAAAAATATTTAAAAAAAACATCTTCTTTGATAAAATTTTTTCATGATTTTTTTATATATTTTTATTTTTTTAACTTACTTTTTTTCTCAATCCAAATTTATTTTCGGTGGCGACTCTCCTGAATTTTTAACCACCGCTTTAACTTACAGCATCCCTCATCCGCCTGGTTATCCTTTGTATACCATTTTGGAAATAATTTTTATAAAATTTTTTTTCTTTTTATCACCTTTAAAAGCGGTAAATCTTATATCAATACTTTCTCACTTAGTTACTCTTTATTTTATCTTCAAAATTTTAAAAGGATTAAGAATAAAAACTTTATTTGTTGTTTTAACCTTATTTTTTTATTCATTTCTTTTAATAGTTT
>Ga0272449_1000502_pt1 | contig 46676 bp, 43 predicted proteins | sample YNPCB0241_FD_198679 | JGI IMG/M metagenome (GOLD analysis project Ga0272449, IMG submission 198679) | Hot spring sediment microbial communities from Yellowstone National Park, WY, United States - YNP-CB-024-1 | ecosystem: Environmental > Aquatic > Thermal springs > Hot (42-90C) > Sediment...
AAACAAAAGGTGAAATTCTTTCGTCACCAGCTATAGACTATAATGGGACAATTTATATCGGTAGTAAGGACGGGCATCTGTATGCGCTAACATCAACAGGTAAACTACTTTGGAAATTTAAAACAGAAGGTGAAATAGACACATCTCCAGCACTAGGCATTGATGGTAGCATATTTATCGCAAGTAGTGATAAATACCTTTACGCAATCACGTCCGAGGGAAAACTCAAATGGAAATTCCAGACACCTGATGGTATAAAGTACTCAGCAATAATAGGTCCAGACGGGACGATTTACATAGGCAACAACAAACTCTACGCAATTTCACCAGATGGTAAGCAGAAGTGGGAATTTGAAACTGATAATCCAGTTACTTCATCTCCTACACTTGGCTTTGATAATTTAATCTACGTTACAGCTGGCAAATATCTATACGCGATAACTGTTTCAGGTGAAAAGAAATGGGTTTTAGAACTTGAAGAAGATGCAGGAGTTTTAACGTCTCCAACAATCAGTGATGATGGTAGGTTGTACATCTCAGGTTCAAATGGTTATTTGTTTGCAATTCAATCTTCTTCGTTGGGATTAGCAGCAAGTCCTTGGCCCAAGCTTGGTAGAAATCTTGGAAATACAGCAAATATCGTCGATGAACTTGATTATTCTGCAATCAAGCTGGAACTAACTGTAGTTGCTTACGATGTTGCGGGAAACAAAAAGAAACAAACAGTATTTGTTAAAGTAGATAACAGTGAACCACAGGTTTATATCTCACCGTACAATGACAAATCCGTAGTCACTGGAAATGTTCAAATCACTATCTACGCATTTGATAAGAGCGGAATAGAAAAACTGGAAACATACTTTGACGAACAAAAAATCCACGAAGGTAAAACAGGATTTGCCGTTTTGAACATCAACACTTCAGAATACGAAGAAAAACCATATACATTAAAAGTAATTGCGCAGGACAAGTATGGAAACAAATCAGAAAAATACATAACCCTCATCATCGATAGAACTCCTCCGAAAGTATCATTTGTAGATTTGAGAGATGGTTCAAAAATAACAAAAGAATCGAGGATAGTTGTAACAGCAAGTGATGAGAACGGAGTTTCCAAAGTTGAATTGTACGTTGCCGGACAGCAAGTAGGTGAGATAACCTCTGAACCTTACGAATTCAATTTAAACCTCCGTGATGGTGTGCTCAAGTGGAAAATAAAAACCAATGGTGATATACTCTCAACACCAGCCGTGGCAGATGATGGAACAATCTACATTGGAAGTCTTGATGGTTACCTATATGCAATATCACCTGATGGAAAAATCAAATGGAAATTCCCGACTGAGTATGAGATTTGGTCATCACCTGCAATAGGCAACGATGGCACAATATACATTGGAAGTAGTGATAGTTATCTTTACGCTGTTACACCAGATGGTAAGCTAAAGTGGAAATTTAAAACTGGCTATGAAATCTGGTCTTCACCTGCTGTAGCTCCAGACGGAACAATTTACCTTGCGAGCAAAGACAGTTACGTATATGCACTCACACCACAAGGAAAGTTGAAATGGATATTCCAAACTGGGAACTGGATTTACTCTTCCCCAGCGATTGGTAACGACGGCACTATATATGTAGGTAGCACTGATAAGTACTTATATGCAATTTCTCCCACTGGAAAGCTCAGATGGAAATTCAAGATGGATGGCGAAATCTTGGCTTCACCTGCTATTGGAGCTGATGGCACAATCTACGTGGGATGCAAAGACACATACCTTTATGCAATCTCACCAGACGGAAACCTGAAATGGAAATTCAAAACAAACGGAGAAATACTCTCATGCCCGGTGATAGGACCTGACAACACTATTTATTTCGGTAGTACAGACAATCATTTCTATGCTATATCACCTGATGGAAAGTTGAGGTGGAAACTCAGAACAGGAGATTCAATAACTTCCTCTGCATTGATTGGCGCTGATGGTGTTATATACGTAGGGAGCAACGATAACAACTTGTATGCGATAACTCCTGACGGAAAGTTCAAATGGAGATTCCAATCCGATGAGGATATAGCTTCCGGTTTGGCAATCAGTAAAGACGGTGTAATATATTTTGGAAGTGATGACAACCACCTTTATGCACTTTACACAACATCATTCGGATTGGCTAACGCACCTTGGTCCAAAGACAGAGCAAATAACTTCAACACAGGAAGGTTTGGAGACAAGTATGGTGTATCGGGCGGTGCAGTCACAATTAAGGCTGTTGCTTACGACATTGTCGGAAATGCAACTGAATATGTAATCCAGGTGTTTGTAAAATGGTAAATCTGAAACTTCAAAAAAGCTCATCCGTGAAAAGTAATATATCGAATTTCCCATAGTTCATTCCGCACGGTTTCAGTCCTTCCTGAAGCCGTGCTTTTTTATTATACCGTCCCAATCTCGAAAATGAATCAAATCAAAGCAGCACATAAAGAATCTACGCAAATCAAAAGAATACAAAATATTTGCTTAGTGCGCAGATATAATAGCCAGGTTTTTAATACAATCAAAGGACTCCTTTGGTTATCATAATACTCTATACTCAACTTTGAAGTAATTAAAACAAAGAGCGCTAATTTTTACATTTCCTTATTGACAATATTCGAATTTTCTTATATACTAAAAATGGAAAACAAAATTCCTTATGTAAGGTGGTCTATATGGAACTGGAAAATGTGGCAGAACTGTTGAAAATTATCGGGCACCCGATAAGATTAAAAATATTACAGCTTCTAAAACAAAATGGTGAATTGTGTGTTTGTGAACTTCTTCCTTTGCTTGAAGTAAGTCAACCTAACCTCTCTCAACACCTTTCAATTTTGAGATTGAGTGGATTGGTCGAAAATAACAAAGTGGGCAACACTATAAGATATCGACTCTCAGATAACAAACTATTGAACGAAATTTTAGAGATTGTAGAAAAACATACATATGCAGAGGTGAATCCAAGTGGCAAGTGAGGTTAAACTGTTTATAGCTATTCTTATTGTATTTTTAATTTTCTACTTCGTTCCATTTGATTTACCGATTGTTAGCGAAAGCATTCTCAACGGTTTCAAGATGCTCAACGAATATGCACGTGAACATGTTCTTCTCTGCCTTGTGCCTGCATTCTTTATCGCAGGAACAATCTCTGTCATGCTGAAGAAAGATGCTATTCTAAAACTCCTTGGTCCTGATGCAAAACGATACATTTCCTATCCGATTGCTGCAATCAGTGGCGCCATTCTCGCTGTGTGTTCTTGTACAATTCTTCCACTCTTTGGTGGTATATACAAAAAAGGTGCTGGAATAGGACCTGCGACGACATTCTTATTTGCTGGACCTGCGATAAATATCGCTGCAATATTCTTGACAGCACGCGTACTCGGTTGGGATTTAGGGATTGCCAGAATGATAGCAACAATTACAGCAGCGATAATAATTGGTTTTATAATGGAACTTTTATTCAAAGAAAAAGGCGTTGGTGGCTTTGTTCAGACAACCTCGGATGGTACAGACAACGTAAAAGCAATTGTTTTCTTCCTACTACAACTACTCTTCATCATTGTCTCAGGACTAAAGATTAACCCAACAGTTAAATATTCAAGTTTGGGTGTTCTTGGACTTAGCACATTAACAATGGCGGTATTTGGATTTGAAAAAGACCAAACAAAGAGCTGGATAGCTGAAACTTGGGACTTTGCAAAAAAGATATTACCATACCTTTTTGTTGGTGTATTCCTTGCGGGAGTAATTACAAAACTATTACCACAAGATGTAGTTGTTTACTTGCTTGGAAAGAATAACATATTCTCAACTTTTATAGCTTCCGTTATCGGTGCACTAATGTACTTTGCAACCCTTACAGAAGTTCCTATAGTCCAGGCACTCACACAACTTGGAATGGCAAAAGGTCCTACACTTGCATTGCTCATGGCTGGAAACACTCTTAGCTTGCCAAGCATGATAGTTATAACAAAACTTCTTGGCAAAAAGAAAGCATTTACATATTTCGGATTGGTTGTGCTCTTCTCAACTTTATTTGGAATGATATACGGGCTAATAGCCTAATATAACAAAACGATACAAGGAGGAGGAAGTTGTATGGCAAAGAAGATAGAAGTTCTCGGTGCAGGTTGTCCAAAATGCAAACAGACCATCAAAATCATGGAAATGGCAGTTCAAGAACTTGGAATTGACGCAGTTATCGAAAAAGTCCAAGACATCAATGAAATCATTTCCAGAGGAGTAGTTGCAACCCCAGCAGTGGCAATTGATGGAAAAGTAGTATTGAGTGGAAAGATACCAACGTTGGACGAGGCAAAAGCATTGCTAAGTAAATAAGTAAATAAGACATTGTATAAAAAAGCTGAGCGGGACAATTTTCCGCTCAGCTTTTTTTATTGTTCCACATATCATTATGCTAAAGACTATTCCAATAACTTTATTGATTGACATGTTGAATTAAGTTTTCTTTGCTTTTTCAATTTTTGCTTTCAGTTCACAACAGGTTAAAAATATGGGGAACCAAAAAGTTTAAGAAACGTTATCCTAACCAGGAAAAAATAGAAAAGAATAATTACCAGCACACCTTTTTGCCTAATAGCCCAGGCTAATTACATCTCTTGCGTCGGAAGTTCCTGTTTGATAGTAAACAGTCCAACCATGGAAAGAATAATTCCAAGAAGTATACCTATTGCTCCTACTCCAAAAACAATCAATAGAATACCGCCCCATTTGAACAATTTCGCTGCTTCGGAAAAAATCTTCATGTTTGTAGCTAAAGCCAATTCTTTACATGCTTTGTAGAGGAAAACGCAATACAGGATCATTAGTATTACATACACAATCAACGGTTCTGCCGAAATCTGAAACACCAAAAGTCCATTTCTGAACGACGGACTAACGAAATACTCAATGAATGAATAAAAAAACAGAGTCCAAAAAATCTCAGCAACATTAGTAACGACACTACCTACAAAATAGGATGCTATCTTCTTTCTGCCAGTTTCCTTTGCAAGCATGATTGCTCCAACAACAAGCAGTAATAGTCCTATTAAATGCAAGATTAAACTCATAAAGGTGTTGTTTGCGGATAATTTTGAAACTTCAATTCTACCATTAACTATAAAATCCAAAAACGGTCTCAAAGAGGGTATTACGGAAAGAAACGACGAAACTAACAACCCTGTCCCTGCAATTCGACCAGCTTTTTGCATAGTTTTCCCCCCTATATAATTGATGTAACTGAAAAAGCAAGTGGTAATTGCCTGCGATACTTTGAAACATCTTTTATTCCCTTGGTTTACTCCGCAAGCGCTTTCGTGCTTTGTGGAATTGGCTAAACTTGTTCACATTTACTTTATTTTAGAAATTTCTCTTTATCCTAACTCTTTCAACTTTACAAAATCACTATCAAAAGCGCAAGTATTCCTATTATCACTACTGGCACCAAACATCCACAGCCACACCCTGCCCAGTCCAATTTTAGAAACCTTCCCAAATACGATTTAACTTGTTCACGTTCAGTCACAAAATTCCCTCCTTTTTAAGGTTGTTTCTATTCTTATTCTATCAAATCATTCTGCAACCTCTCAACAAAATCAGGCAAGTCTTTATGCGGATTATCTTTCATTTTGTGCCATCGCGATTGGGAGATATACAAAATTTCTTCCGCCCTTGAGATGGCTATGTAAAGTATCCTCCCTCTCGTTAAAGATGGGTATCCAAAACGTCAAGGTTCATTTTTTTACGTTGTTCAACACCTGTTTGATAGCTTCTGATGAGCCATCAAGCGGGAATTTGAAGTGTTTTACTCCCCAAAGCAGCCAGTCAAATTCGACCGTCAGGATGCTATGTGTCATTAGTTTGTTGATAATATCTTTTGTAATCTTATCGTCAAACAGCACATATTTTACAAGAACAGGATAAAATAATTTCACACGTTCAGGTTCCTTGCTATCCCATCTGATTCTTGTTTCAAAGTAGACTCCTTCATCTGCTTTATCATCAGTTACACCACCCGGAATTGGGGGATACATGTTAAAGACTATCCCAGCACTAAGTTTTTTACCGTCATATTTGACAAAGACAGCAGCACGAATATTTTTGTATGGAACTGCCACAGATTCCAAGGGGGCAACTTCAGGAGATATTGCTACCCATAGATTGACCTTATCGGTCATCGGATCGACATCTTTTGTAAATGTCCAGCGCTGAGAGTAGGCAAATACGGTAGTAGTGACCAAAAGTAGCGTAAGAAATAACGTCAGCGCTACACAATTGAATTGCTTCATACCTCTTCCTCCTTCTCCAATCGTGCCATTTTCGTTGATAACAATTTGACATTTTACACATGACAATTATATAACAAATAATTCAAAAAAGTTCCAACAGATTTATTTCCTTTGGATGTCATATGTATTCCTATTTCAGTAATAATATCGTGGTATAATATTCGAAGAAAATTTTGGATTACATTTTTTTAAATAGGAGGGACGTGTATGCGAAAAACATTCTGTATATTTTTGGTTGTTGTAGTTACAGTAGCACTCGTTTTTGGAGTTGATGTAAGAATTTTAAGTCCAGAAGATGGTTCAACAGTTTCTGGTGTTGTTGAAATTAAAGTTGAAGTTAACGACCCAACAAACAGTTTGGAAAAAGTCGAATTCTATATGGGGAATTACAAAATTTATGAGACGTCAGAACCTCCTTTTGCTTTTGAACTAGACACGTCAAAGTATCCTTGGGGGACGCGAGAAATAAAAGTAGTCGCATATGGAAAAGACGAGGTAGCAAGAGACAAAGTTACAATATACATAGAAGAAAAGGATGTCTTTAAGTTTTTCACCGAAAATGTAGTTCCAAGTGGTGTTGTTAGAACTTTAGATGGAGGATTTTTGGTGTATGGGAGGACATCAGACCTATTTAAAACATTGGCATTCTTTATGAAGTTTGATAGTAATGGGTTATTGGAGTGGACAAGGAATCTGCCTGGTAGAGGTTCAGACTTCCGCTCACTTAATGTTCCAAGGGACGTAATTCTCACAGATGATGGTGGTTATTTAGTCTTGGCTGAAACGTTTTCGAACGCATTTGATACAGACATTTATCTATACAAGCTTGACACCTCAGGAGAACTTCTTTGGGACAAGACATTCGGTGGTTCCGGATCCGATGGAGCGTACGATTTGATTGCAATGAATGACGGAAGTTACTTGATACTTGGGCATTATTACTTACGAGAATCATACGAAACGAATGCTTATATAATTAAAGTCGACAAAGATGGGAAAAAGCTTTGGGAGAAGACGTATAATTTGGGAGACAGACATAGTTCTGCAGTAGCGTTGCTTGGTTCGGATGATAAACGTTTTAGTGTTTTGAGCGCTAATGGGTTTAGAATTTACAATGTTTTTGAGGACAACATGAAAAACAAACTCTCTTCTTCAGAATTTAAAATTGTCAATTTTGACGCAAACGGCAACAGGTTAGCTGTTAAAACATTTCTGGAAGGCTATACAACTTTAGAAAAGGTGATTAAAAACAACGATGGTACTTTTCTAATTTTGGGTAGCAGGAACGCTGATGCATATATCGCCAAATTCAGTGCTGAAGGAAATCTAATTTGGGAACAAAAATTAGGCTCTGTAAATGATGAAATATTTAACGATGCAGTTGAAATACCGGATAAGGGTTTATTGGTCGTTGGTTCGTCTAAGTCTTTTGGAGATGGCACAACCGCAGACCTTATTTTAGTCAAGCTGGATGACAATGGCAATTTAGTTTGGATGAGAAGCTACGGTAGTGCTGTTTACAGTGAGTGGGCAACTGCAATAATTCCATCGGCTGAATATGGCAAATTCATGATAATTGGACATCGCACATCGATAAACCCCAAAAGCCTTTTTGATGTCAATCCAGCCTTGTTTGTTTCGGTGGTTGATAGTGAAGGGAATGTTGTTGAAATAGAGTCAAAACAGGAAGATGATGAATACGTTGAAGAAATAGAGTCAGAAGAAGAATATCCAGCAGAGGAAACCACAGTTGAAGAGGATTATACGACAGAAGAAGCCACTGACGAATATTACAACGAGACTTTTGAATACAAAGGCCAAGATTTTTATTATGACGGTCCCCAATTCAAAACGTGGCGGCTTATGAGTCCAGAAGAATTGTTAGCCATCTCTTGGATAAACGAGATAATTGAAAGAGGTCTTGAGGATGCGAAAGCGGAAGTAGTAGCGAACTGGATGTGGCTTATAAGGTTCATTTTTGAAGAATTCATAAGAAACGAAAATATTAATGATTTTGACATAACCTCAATAAGTATTTATTCCTTGGTTGAAATGGGATACTTATCTCAAAAACCGAAAGGCTATGAACTTAAAGTAGAATTAGATGAAGACGATGCCAATTCATATGTGGTTACAGTCGAATATTGGTTGGGAGATGTGAAACTTAGACGCGTTCAATATTATGAACCAAGTGTTGAAGAAAACGACAAAGGAAACATAGTGTACAAGTTCAAAGTGCGTCGAACCCAGAAAGAAAGTGAAGACGGTGGTAAAGAACGTAGTTTTTCAAATGTCTTTGACGCTCTCTTAAGCGCGAAAGCAAGCCAGGTTGCACAGAACTTTAGAAACATCAAGGCGGCATTTGAGATTTATTTCCATACCGAAAAACCAAAAAAACCAGAAGATGTAAACTTGGAGACGCTCGTAGAAGGACACTATATTTCCGGAAAACCAAAAAATTTTGAGTTGACTGTAAAGCATTTGGGCAATTGCACATATGAAGTCACTATAACATACTTTGGTAGGGAGATTGATAAAAATAAACTTAAGTCGGAGATTCCAGACGTAGACATTCGTAATCCAAACCCTGTTTTGAAGTTTACTATCCAAAAATGGTGGTAACTCTCCAAGATGGGCATTTTATTAAGTTTCTTTGTCTTTCAAACCACATTTATTTTATCTCTTGCCCATGAAGAAATATAATGATAAAAGTTAGAAAAACGTGGCTCCGGTGAATACCGGAGCCATAATTAGTCGTTATCCACAAAATTTTATTTAATGAGGTCCTCACCAGTATATTTTCAATATAGGTGTGCTTCCTTGTTTTGTTAGGTAATCTCTAAGAACGTCTGTAAAGGTAATTTTCAACTTTTCTCTTGGTTTTAATGTAAACTCTTGCGAGAATGGATAAGGTTCGTTGTTTACATACACCGCTCCAGCAACCACCACTTTGATAGTTTTTTTCAAATCATTTACAAAAGTCAGTGTTATTGACATCTGTTCTCGGCTTAAACTATATGTCATGTAACCTTCCTTGAATTGTTCTAATTCTTTGTTCAACGCATCGAATTTTTCGTTGTTAAAAAAGAGTGCCAGTGTACCATCTTTTTGGACGGTGAGGTAAAAGATATGTTTTGGGTTTGTTGTTATTTCTATATCTGCAGTATACCCCGAGTTTTCATATCGAACGTTACCGAGGTTTGAAAAATACTTCTTTGCTATTTGAGTCGCCGAACTTTCATAAGTATCATAATATTCTCTGCTTAACTCTGCATTGAAGATACCGTATCCGGAGAAATCTTTTGCAGCACCCGTCACGTAGTCATAGATATCCCGCAGGTAAATTTCGGCAGAGACATCAAACCGGCAACTTGAGAGAACAAGAATAAGCACAAGACTCAACATTCCAAGAAGGACACTCACAAACTTTTTCTTCATAAACTACGCCACCTCCTAAGCATCTTAAGATATACCAAATTAGGTGTTGTGAAGATTCCAACACCACCCAATTATCTTTCTTTATATTTCTTGTATACTTCACAAAGTAAATTCCTAACAAAGCACCACTATTCAAAGCTAAAGACGGAATCTATAGTGTAAGTTTCATTCTCGCCAACTCGCCACTACAATGTATCGGTATTATCTGTTCAATCGGCAAGTTTTTTAGAGCTGAGACGACTTTATCAACCTTTTCCTCAGATGATTTGTAAAGATGAAATCCACCAATAAGGAGTTTGATTTTCTTATCAAACAATTCAAGTGCATCAAGAACTATGTTTATTATCCCTCTGTGTGCGCATCCGGTTATCAACACTATTCCATCGTCTTCATCTATGACAAGGTTTAATTCTTCTTCAAAAAAGTCCCTGACCCTTTCGTTGTTCTTTATAATCTGGAAATTAGGATCTGGCTCTTCGAATTTGCTTCTCATCCGTGCAGGTCCAAAGGCATAAATGGAATTCGTTATCTTGATGAGTTTGTCTTTGACAATTACAAATTCAAACCAGTCTTTTATCGCTTCCCAGTCTGTTCCAGTGAATCTGTCACCACTGTATTTTGGTAAAAATGCATCTTGCCTAAGATAAACATTGAATTTTTTGCCAAGAGAAGTTAAATATTTCAACCCGCCTGCGTGGTCGTAGTGACCGTGGCTAATGACAATATACTCTACCTTCGTAAGGTTTTTACCTATGGTACTCGCATTTTTGATGAATACATCAGATGTACCGGTGTCAAATAGCACAGTTGGTTCTCCAGCTTTTTCAACCAGCAAAGAAAAACCATGCTCAGAGTGTAGTGGCGGCTGAAGAGTATCATCGCAAAGGACAGTCAAATTAGTAGACCCAAGAGTAATCGATGAACTGTTGTTTTGCACTTTTAAGCCTCCTTGTGGGTTATTCACTACTACAATTATACTACTTTCAGAAATAAACGTGCCCCGTACGGGGCACCGTTTGTTGATTAGATAATAAACTTACAGATTTCTTGTTCTTTTTACTCTTCAGCTTCCTGCTCAGGTTCAATGTACAGAATCACACTTATTTTTCCGTTGATGATGTCTGAATAGATGTTTTTGTCGTAGTAGAGTATACTCTTAATATTGCTTGGTTCGACGTCGTACTCTCTAATGTCAACATGTATAACAACATAAACCGTCCCATCGTTCATGACAACACCTTTTACATCGAAGTTGTCTGGTATGTAATCGATATAGCCATAATCATACAAGTCTTCTAAAGTAACCTCTTGTGGTCTTTGATTAAGGACGTAATCAGCACATGCGTTGAATATTTTTACTATCTCATCCGCTATTTCGTATTCAAGCTCGGAATAGCTGATTTCTTCTGTTGTGCCTTCTTCCTCATACCATTCTTCGCCGTATTCTTCCTCATATTCTTCATCCCATTCTTCATCCCATTCTTCATCCCAATTCTCGTCTTCTTCGTATTCCCATTCCTCTTCATATGTTTCTTCAAAATATGGTTCTGCTAATTCTTCGAACTTTTCAAGGAACCAGGCTAAGTTATTAAATTCTCCAGTTATTGACAAGTTGCCGTTATCTAAAATTTCAGTTTTTATACTAAGCATTGCCGAACTTTCTTCATCGGAGTAGTTTATGGACAGTATAAACGACGCGTTTTCGGTTATCGACTTTAGCAGGGCCTTGTCTATCTGGCTTGGGTATATGTTTATTTTTTGATTTTCAACAACTACTTGATATCCCATGTTTGAGAGTTGGTTTTTCAGTAGTGAGGATATAAATCTCGCATCTTGTTCGTTTTCGGGTTTGTATATACCTGAGAATGTGAAGTATCCATCAAAAGTTGCGGAAAGCGCAATTGAGTTAAAGACGTCTAAGAATTCGAATACTTTTTGTATTTCTTGAGGAATATCCATATCCAAATTTCTACTTAACAAAGAAAGGTCTGCAATGTTGCTTGTGTCTAATGCGACAATGACGTTAGCTCCATTTAGATAGGAAAGTCCTTTCAGGATACCTCTTCTGGTAAGTACTAGTTTTTTCTCGTAGTCAGAAAATGTTTTGTTAACCGTCACGCTTAAGCTATAGTTTTCACCATTTTTGGTGATAATTAGTTCATCGGAATTAGGAATACCAAAATAATCACCGAACGTGTATAAAAATTCGCCTATGAATGATTTTTTGTATGTCTTAAAGTAAGCTATAACATTATCTTTTGTTGAAAGAGATATAGATGAAATCTTGGCATTTAGCATGTCTTTTGTGAACATAGAAACGTCTTTGTTGAAACACAGATAAATGTTATCTTTTGAGCGTATGATGTAGAGTTTTTTGTTATCAATTGTGACTACCGAAGGTTCGTTGATTGTTAGCTTCGGAATTTGGACGTTTGTATCAAACATGTAGCTAAGCAAAAACTCCAGGCTCTTGTCACCAATTTTTCCTGGGAGCACTATACCTATTGGTAAACCGAACAGAACCTTAGGTGAGAAGTTTTCGAGCTCGTCAAAAAATGATGGGTTTAATGCACTACCAATTGAAAGCTTTCCATACACCGAAATTATTGGGGTAATACCCGCATCTTGGAGAACAGTTGCCAGTTCTTGGTCACCGATGTTACTGAGGTTAAGGTACATAACGAAATCAGAGTTTCCAGGAATGGTTATGGTGATAGCGAATAGGTATAATGTCGAAAACAGCATGCCGAGAACAACTGTCAAAATAAACTTTCTTGCCATACCGATACCCCCTTTCTATAAGGTTTAGAACTTACTTTGTGTTTTTGAACGATATGAAGCCGTCTATCCGCTTATGGTTCAAGTTAAAGCAAAACATTTTAATTTAATTATACCACTAATTTTTAATATTCTTTACGACTATCCTTTGGAATTAAAATAACTAAAAGTCCTGGGAAAAACCCAGGACTTTTTTGTTCTTGCTTCAGAACTTTATTTATCTTGTTTTACCTCAAATGCATCAAGCGCTTCAAGAACGAGAGTTATGTAAGCAAGTGCTGGTCCACCACCCATTAAGCCTGCAACTTTTGCCGCTTCAAGAATTTCTTCACGAGTTGCTCCCGCATCAAGAGCATTCTTTGTGTGGATAGCAATACAATATGAACAGCGTTCAGAAACGGCAATTGCAACTGCTATCAATGCCTTTTCTTTAGCACTTAAAGCTCCTGGCTTTTCCGCTTCTTTGAAGAAGTTCATGAAAGCATCAACATATGTTTTATCAGTCTTTGCAAGCTCTTTCATGGTGTTCATAAAGTCATTCACTGATTTTCGCGCATCCATTTCGACACCTCCAATCCTTCAGTTTGCGTTGCACATGTTAATTTTATCACAGATACTATATAAGGCAAGGCTTATTTGATTATTGTATACTTATCGTAACCTTATTTCAAATACTTGTGTTCTGATTCTCTATGGTAAAATAATCTTTGGATTTGTCGTGCGATAGTTTGTCTTACAGGAGTTGATGTTTATGATAACAACAATCCTTGGTGGTTTAATGTTGTTAGGAAAAGCGATTGTTCTTTTTATTGTTAGTGTTTTTGAGTCGTTAAGGAACGATGGGTTTGAACTCATTTCACTACTGATTTTATTTCTGACCGGTTTATTTATATTTGAGGGATACAAGGAAATTAAAAATAGAATAAATTCGATCAAATATACCAAAAATGATGAAAATGAACGATGGTTGATTAAGTTAGCAGACTTCTTTGCAGTGGTGGTAAGTGCGATAGTAACCTTCTATCTGAATAATCATGTCGGACTGGGTGCGGTCGTTGCTGCCGGAATTATTGGAATTCTTGGTTTTGTTGTTGCACCGAAACTTGAAGTGCCAATTTATTGTGGTAGCTTTGTGGGAATGAGTTCGGCGAATGTATATGACTTTGAACATCTGTTAATAGCTTCCGTACTTGCTGGGATAATTTTTGTTATTACGAAACGTGTATTCAAGGGATTTGGTGGAAAGCTTGGAACTGTGGCATTGATAGGAGCAGTTCTTAGTGCTGTTGTCACTGGTCGGGAATTTACCAAAAGTTCCTTGCCTAGATGGGAAGTAGGGTTTTTGATAATGATTTTTGCTGTAATCGGGATTTTGGCAACTTACATATTGAATGTGAGGTATGGTAAAAGTCCTGTGCTAAGTTCTGCAACAGTTGGGCTCATCGGTGGACTTGTTTTACCTGAAATCTTTCCAGAGGTAGGTCAGATTTTGGCATTCGTAGTTATCTGTGCTTCGTTTGCTGGTATGTCAAGTAAGGAGAGACTGCCAAACGAGTTTTATGCTGTTATTGCTGGAATGTTTTGCGGTATTATTTTCATTTTCAGTGCTCCGTATTTCGGTGGGGCAGGTGGAAAACTTGGAACGATAGCATTTGGAGCGGTTATTGCAGTAGCTGCACTTAAAAGGTTTGGAATGTTGTTTAAAAAGTAAATTACTGAAGCCGTTAATTAACATAAAAGGTCTGGGAACACCCCAGACCTTTTATTCGATAATTTTAACTAAAAGTATTGAAACTTTCCAAAAACCGCATTATCCTTTAAAAAGGGTACACCCCCAACCAATTCTTGACAAAGCAGGTTCCCCGATATGAACAACTCAACGCTCTCTTGTCCTAAATGCGGTTCCTCCAGCTTATACAAAAATGGTCATGACAAATACGGTAACCAACAATTCCTTTGCAAACTCTGTCATCATTCTTTCAAACTTTCCCATTCTCACAAACGCAAAAACTTTTCTTTCCCTTATCCCAAATGCCCTTCTTGTGGTAAATCTAAGGTTTTGTGTAGTGAAGAATCTTTGGAAAACGCACAATGGTAATATCAATCTCATTCTTTCGCACTTACACGCTTTCATCACTACAAGTTAACACTATCTGGCCTTAGACCCGATATTAAAACACAGTCTCTTTCAAGAGACACTATTGTCAATTCTTTTGGAAACTCTGCATTATTAGCCACTTTCACATTACCTCCATCTGACCCCTTTATGACCCCATTGTGACCCATTTGACTCCTTTAGAGACCTTTTAATGAATAGTAAGTTCCCTTTCCTGTTATTCCTACTTTTTTAAGTACATCTTTTTTAACAAGTTCTTCAAAATCTCTACTTGCAGTCTTTTTTGAAACTTTGTTGAGCTCTTGATATTCCTTATTCGTGATTCTTCCTTTCTCCTTTACATACATAACTGCTTTTATCTGCCTTTCATTTAACCCAAGCTTGGCTAAATACTCTTCTGTGTATATGTCTTTATAAAATTCGACCACAAAACCGCCTTCTTCTTTAAACTCAGGTTCTGGCAGTCCTGCTTCCCTGCAAAGTTCAACCATTCTTTTTGTACCGCTTCCCCATTTTTCAATCAATCCTGCAAGGAAAAATACATAAGCAATATGCCTGTTGCGTGGTATTGATCCATGATCTTGTTTTAGCATCTCAATTGTTATTTCTTCTGGAAGCTTACCCGGATTGAAAAACCAAATTTTATTATCATAAATCTTTATTTGAATGTCCGCAAGGCTTAAATAATCCCTATGAATTAATGCATTTATTACTGCCTCTCTTATAGCTTCAAGAGGATAATCCCATATATCTTCTCTTTCTATCCCTTTTATTTCAAATCGAACATTCAAATGTTTTTTAATAGCTTCCATTAATCCATCAAGCTGTTTGAAAAGATTTCCACTAACATCTATGGTATCAAGTATGATGGTTGGAGTTTTAAATCTTCCAACACGGGCACCTGCACCGTGGATATACTTTTGAGGTTTTTTACCAAAAAGCAACAATCCTGCATTTGTAAGTTTATCCTCTTTTACAAGTTCAAGGTTTTTGAGAATCTTTTCGATGGAATCTTCTTCGGATATTTCGGGCAATCTCTTTTTTGCCATCCTTTTAAACCTTTCTATTGTCTCGATGTCTACTTCGTCAACGCCCGCCTCAGAAGGTAATGAATCCCACGAAATTCGTTGTTTTTTTAACATAAATCTCACAAGTTCATTTCCGCTAAGTTGCTGGATGGTCGAACCTGTCCGAATGTAAAACCTACCGTCATATGAGATCGGCGCTTCTGACTTTTCCACTTTTATTTTTATTACCTCCTGCCCTTTTACCATTTCAACATCAACATCTGCAATAACTCCAAGTTTGCTTAAAATTTTATTTGGTATGTCTTCAAGGAGTTTATCTATATTGGTTATTCCAATAGGATTGCCTTTATCATCTACACCTATGTATATTATTCCGCCTTCTGAATTAGCAAATGCACAGATTGTTTTAAGATGCTCGTCGTTCCACTGTGCTTTAAATTCAACTTGTTTAGACTCTCTCATAGTATACAAGTTCCTCCAAAAATTTATTTAATCTACTGACTTCCCGCTCTCGTTCCTTTAAAAGATGTTCAAGAGATACATGATATTTATCCCAAAGCTTTTCAAAAATCTTTATCAGTTCTTTCTTCTCTCCATTTGAGTACTTTTCAAGTTGGTTGCTAATTAATTCAAAGAATTTTTCGAGTAATAGCTCCTTCGCTTCTTCTTGGGTAATTGACTCAATCTTTACATCAATCTTATTCTCAAGCTCCTTTTGCTTTCTGCCTATCTCATTTTTTACATTTTTAATTTCCTTTTCTTTTTGAACAATGCTTTCTAACAAATCTTACCATTTTCTTGCTTCTCTTCTTGCAGCCTCGCTGTCTTTTGATTCTAAATCTTTAACCAAGCCCTTCAGAAACTCTTTGACCTTGCTTGCAGTTTTATCCCCTTGCTCTTCTTCATCCCAGTCTTCAACCTCTTCTAAAAGCTCACTTAAGTCTGCTTCAATTTCGGCAAGCCTGTTTTCAAGATCTTCAATTTCTTCCATATGTTCTTTAAAATATTTTTCTTTAATTTTTTCTCTTTCAACCAAATTCTTGTTCCAACCCGCAGAAACTATACTTTTAAAATCATAAACAAGTTCTTCCCACCAATTTGCAAATATGCCCGCTATTTTGAACTCATCAAATGTTCCAATTAGCAAGAGACTTTCTTTCAACTTTTTCAAAGCTTCATTTCTGAACTTCCAAAGATTGTTTTTGCCGTAAAACTGTTCAATTTCGCTCCTTACAATCTGCCACCACTCCAAAAGTTTTTCTTTGTGCTCTTCTATCGTATGTTTAACCTCAGCACAGTTATCAATCAGTTCCTTAATTTGATTTTTGTCAGTAATGTCTTTTCTAAACTCCAAATAATCTTCACTCTTCTCTGATAGCAAAATATCATAGCTCAACTTAAATTTCCTCAACTGGTTTTCATACAGCAATACTTCTTTCTTCGGTACACCACCAAAAAGATGGGCACGCACATCTTCGATTTCAGGGTCTGGGGAATTATCCACATACCGTCGGATATTTAGATTAAAATCATTCTTCTCTATCTCTTTTATATCAACCAACCTTGAGTATTTAGGTATCTCTTTTTTCTCATCGAATACTGTAACTATTTTTTCTATGTCCTCTGGTCTCAAGAAATTCTGATTTCTACCTTCTCCATACTCTCTATCAGCGTTAATAAACAAGATCTTATTTTTTAAATGTTCTGGCTTGTTTTTATTAATCACAATAATACAAGCAGGTATTCCAGTGTTGTAGAAAAGCTTCGGTGGCAGTCCTATTATTGCCTCAATCAAATCATCTCTTACAATCCCTTCCCTTATAACCTTTTCCTGTCCACCTCTGAACAAAACTCCATGGGGCATAACTGTTGCCATTACTCCGTCATCTTTCAGGCTTGCAATCATGTGCTGTAAAAACATAAGGTCTGCCTTTTTCCCATTCTCAGGAGTAAAGCCATATTTAAATCTTTCTTCAAACTGCATATTTGCGCGGCTATAATTTTCTGAGAAAGGTGGATTTGCTAATATTCTATCAAACCTTTTTATGTATCCATTTTCCAAAAACATGGGGGTTGTCAACACATCTTCATTTTCTATGTGCGCGTCATTAATACCATGCAAAATCATATTCATTTTGCATATAGACCATGTCAATCCATTGAGTTCTTGCCCGTAAAGAGCTAAGTTTCTTCGGTTTTGTCCTTGTTCCTCAACGTAGTGGAACGCTTCAATCAAGAAACTACCAGAGCTCACAGTTGGGTCATAAATTGACATGCCCTCACGGGGTTTAACTAATCTTACCATTAATTTTTTGACATGTGGTGGTGTGTAAAATTCGCCTCCTTTTTTACCAGCTGAATCGGCAAATTCCTTTAACAAATACTCATAAGCAGCACCAAGCAGATCAGGGAATTCAAAGTTTGAAGGTGTCAGTTTATACTTGTTGAAATGATTAATAAGGTCAATAAGCTGCTGATCCTTTAAGTCGGTATTTGTTCTTCAGAAAATCCCATGAGCTTATAGGTATCTTTTAACTCCTGTCTTTTTTCTTCAAAGACATCTGATGCATATTTCAGAAAAAGCATACCAAAAATATATTCTTTATATTCAGAGGCATCAATCTTACCTTTGAGTATATCAGCTGCTTTGAAAAGATGTGTTTCAAGCTGTCTTAAGGTTATTTTGTCACCAGGCAAATCGATCCCTCCAATTAATAAATTTATAATTATGGGGACACTCACAACCATCTCTTGACAAAGGCAGGCTCGCAAGATGAATAACTCATTGTTTCCGTCTTTATATCTATCCAAATCAACTCTTATTTGGTTTATTACCAGCGCAGATACAACAAGCATCATTTGTTATACCAAGAGAAGGAATACCATCTGGTAAGGTATCTATGGGATTAACAAAATAAAGTAGTGCTATCACAATAGCTAAGTTTGTTTTAAATGAAACTCCATATTTTCCGCTTAACCAAGTAACCTAATATTCTTGCATAGGTAGTTGCCCTTTCTTATAGATTTATTCTATCTGTTGATATGTTACAACTTTAGTATTCTATTACAATTATATCATATCGTTACCGCAAAAACATTTCAAATACTTTCATTCTTCTTTACATTCAACCGACTTTTTAGACCTTTCAATGCTTTCACTTTGCTGTCGAACCACTTCATTTTTACCTATCTTTCACCACCTGAAACGCATATCCTTGATTTCTCAAGGCTCATATCCATCTTATCTGTTGTTCAATCTGGTGGAGCCGATGGGATTTGAACGAATGGCTTCTACTGTGTGTTGTATAATTAATAATTAATAATGTATGCGAAGGCGTATTTCTTCATCTAATGCAGGAGGAAAAAGAGGGGAAAACTCTTGTTTTTTAATCACACTTTTAGTAGTATTTATTGTCGTATTGATTCTTAGCAGTGTGTTTTTTGTGAACTCAAAATGAATTTGCAGAAAGATATTCACTTCGAAGATGCCGTTGAGTATGTTGAAAAAGACACCCTGTCACAAAGACCATTTACGATAACAAAAGATGCCTTGCAAATATACTACCAAAATAACGAGATTGTGCCTCATTCAACTGTTATACCAATTTTCGAAATTCCATTTTCAAAACCTGGAAACTGTTTGAGATATAAATTTCATTAGCGCTCACATAGATACTTAGCATATAAATCCTAATTACCAGGTATAATTTAGTATGACAACACAAAGTAACTGCGTTTACATAGATTATATATGTCTCAGCTTTTTGACTATGTACGACAAATGTACTCTTCTTGTATATTATTTTCTTAGTCACAACTGTGTAATTCCCATCATAGATATAACATAGCTATACCTAAGTTATATGGTCTTCCCTTATTTTTAGACTCTTAAATTCACATTCCGTCAGCGTTTCTCTTACGGACAAATAAGAAAACATAATACGCATGTACAGTTTTCTACCGCTGCTTTAAATACTATTCTTTGCAATGCACTTCACAATTGTTTATATGCTCATCACATAACATACGGCGCAACAAATCGTATAAATAAAAGTTTTTGAACGCCACCCTTGTAAAATGCCCTATAGCACATTTAAAAACGAGAAGATATATTAGGGTGCCATCGGCTGTCATGAAATGCTTTATAGGTCAAATAAAAAGGATGGTGTTTAAATCGGCTTGAAATAATCTTAAATCGTTTGTATATCTGAAGATTGACATTGGGAAGAAAAATGCAATATAAGAAACCTTATATTGCATGTTTTGACTTTTCTGAAAAAGTTATAAGGGAACCTTTTTTCAAAGAGTACTTCAAACATCTACTAACCCTTCGTCCTTTTTATTTGGCTTATAACACATTCTGCAAGAAGATTACGATACTTTTATCAACCCCATCGTGCAAACAACTTTATAGGTCGTTTTAAAGGTACATGTTCAAAGTATATTTATTTATGATATTCTCAGAACTCTATCTTAAACGACTCGTATTCCTGTTCCTAGTTGAAGCCCATAGATTTTATAATGTAGTAAATTTTGTAAAACCGTTAGACGAGCTAAGGATGTAGTTGGTCTGGGCTTTTGTGGGTTATCTATCCTTTGAAACAGGATGATAACTCCCGTGCAAGGTATGTCTTTGTAGCGTGTAGATGTAGTAAAGACTAAATTTATTCTTATGCCAATGTACAAGTAGCGCATCTATAGGAAATTAGTAAACTCTAACTCTATCATATTATCCTTACACATATTTACTAAACATATTATATAAGTAGTGTATAAGTGTAGATAGTCTAACCTGGTGTTGTATGTCATAGCTTTCACAGTTAGGTTATAAGAGTATGTTGTTTAGTCAATTCTAACACGAAGACAAGGCTTAAGAAGAGATAGTGGGATTTCAAACACTGGTAATCCTGTTGAGTGTGGTGCAATTTCGTAGTCCTCGTAGTAAATCTGAAGAGATCCTTTTGTAATAGTAAACACTCGTTTGGTTATATCGTCATTGTTGATATATTCAACGGCTTCTGGGAAGAATTCTTCTTTTCGACTGATTATCTGCTTAGTGATAAAATCTTTAATCGTTTTTTCGTAATTGCATGTTTCAGAGAAAATGTCCTTCAGCGTAAGGAGTTGTGAATTTTTGAGGTCAATGTTGTACGTATCGAACGTAGTAATTCCATGTGCACCACCTGTAAATGTGTAGTAGTATATTACCAAGCTCACAAAGTCTTTTGATTTAAACTTCATCTCTGTTGAGATATAGACTTCATATTTGGTTCGCAGTGTTCCATCCTCTGCGGCTTGGTGCGCAGCTGCTTTAACCTCTTCGACTATATTTCTGACTTTTTCTTGTATCTTACTGTTCAAACTGTTTTCAAAGTCAAGATTATTTGTATTTCGAAACCTAGGAATCTGTATGTGGATTTTTACAAATTCGGTGTCTGTGTTAGTTTCCACAAGTTCGACAACTTCGGCTCTCATTCTGAGTAAATAAACAGTAATTGCCAATAGAAATAAGAGTGCTAAAACTATTAGCCTCGAATCAAACTTGTTTTCCATATACGTTCCCCCCTTTAAGTATTTTGTTCACCTTATCTACTTCACATTGTTCCTCGGGCGTTATGACAACTGATGGATGTGAAACCGCGCTTCTATTTAAGAAAAGTAAAAGAGCAGGCTGAACTCAGCCTGCCTCGTGTCTTAAGATTGTGCCCTCACTTGAATACAAAAATTAGAACTGTCCATACTGCGGTGTTGTTGGCTGTTCTTGAGGTTCTTCTGGTACAACATTTGCAGGTTGTTCTATCGTTGTTTCCTCTGAAACTGGTTTTGCGTTCTCTCTTTTTGTTTCTATTGGTTTCTGTTGTACTTTCTGTTGCGGTTGTTCTAAGGATGTGAGGCTTCCACCGTTTTCAAGTGTTTTTAACACATCGTAAGACCTTGTTGTCCAGTTTTCGCCGTTGTAGAAAACTTGAACAACTTTTACCTGACCAGCTGGTTCTACCGCAAATGTTATTTGCAAGTTGTCACTTGTGTAGAGGACTCTATCGTTGTTTCTATCAATTTTCCAACCCTTTGGTCCCAGTATCTCTTCGTATGTCTTCGATATGAAGATGGAATTTTTTACAAGTTCAACTAAGTTGTTACCTAAAGTGTCGACTTTGAAGATTTTGGAGACTACATAGTCTGATACTTCGTCGATAACAGTGATTCCGTCCATATACATATTTTCGAGAACAGGTTCTCGACCAAAATAAAGGTCAAAAACGAATGTGAAGTTCCAGTTCCTCGTTCCGTATTTCCCAACACCTGTCAGTATGACTCTGTCTTTTTCTTTATCATATGACCATGTGGGATTTTTCAGATAACTTCTGAAAGCTTCTTCGTTGTTTGTAAAGCTTGAGTACTTGACTATCTTACCTGATTTAACTTTTTGCACCTTGTCGACTCCTTCCGGGCTTATACCTTCCTGCACGGGAGTACTTTCCACAACTTTTCCACTTGCAAGTATCTTGGCGGTTAAGATGTCAAATTTCTCTTCCACACCGTTGAGCATAGACTTGGCAAGATAAACTCCATCTTTTTTTAAGATGAACTCCACATAAAATTTATCGTTCTTTGCGGTTTGTGCTGTAACAATTAATTTTATACTGTCGATAGCGTATTCTATATTCCATTGGTCATTCTTAGAATATTCTGTGAACAGTTCTCCAAACGTTTTTGTTGAATTCGGAATCTTTGTTGAGAATATGATTTGTTTGTACTTGTCAATATCTTTGTTCTTATCAAGATTGGAGTATCTGCTATACAAATATGATACTAAGTAAGGTATACTCTCCTTATCCACGTCCTGACCGTTCAACAAGGCATAAGAAACAATAATTTCTCCGTTTTCGTCTATCCTGAAACCAATGGTTATAACAGTCTCTTTGCCTTCTATAACATCCATTCCGTTAAATTCTATCATCTTTCTACTCTCGTCTTTTATCGTCCACCTTACGTTGCTTAGTTTTGAAAATACCTCACCGATTGATACTCCAGGATAATCTTTCAAAAAGCTATTTTTTACAACTTCGAGAAGGTCATACTCTATTGATTTCTTGTACACCTTGGCAAGGAAAATCCTCTTTTCAGCATCATTCAGTAACTTGCCATTCACGAAGACTTTCTCAGCAATTATTCTTATTTTGCCGTTGACTTTGCTGATGTTGTACACGATTTGTACCGCGTTCCCAGGCTCGTCCTTTCCAATCAAAACAACATACTCCCGCCCGTTATCTTGGAAATAATCGTAGCTAATATTGTTTAGATAACTCAGCACACTCTTCGGGTCCGAAGATTCAAAGTCTGAAATGGGTTGGTTTAAGACCAGGTTATAGAACGCCTTTGCGTAGATTGTTTTATACACCTCTTCAGGATTTTGGCTAATTTGGTTACCAACAGCGATACTTATCAAACCCTCTTTCGTTACACGGGCAGTATATACGTTACTCATTTCATCTATAGCTGTTATAGTGACTACCCCAAAACCAGAAGGTTGAATTGACACGTTCTTGAAGGCATTTTCGAAAGCTTCCCTGATTGTAAGTACTTTAAAATCACCGTAGTACCTTTCAACCATCTTTTTAAGTGAATTGTAGTAGACTAAAGCTAAGAGCATAACAACGACGATTCCTATTAAAACTATCGATAAGAACGTATACCTGTTTCGCTTTTTAATATTGTACCTTCTCACGTATCATACCCCCTTGCATGGAACTAAAACATTACTGACTCCCAAGTTATATTATACACTTGTTCGTTGAATTTTTAACTAGCACAGTTTGAATATACAATTTCCCTTCTGTTGATGACCCTCTTGAAAAAATAAAACTTCTGTGTTAAAATTTCGAAGGTACAAAGATATTATGTGTGGGGCCGTAGCTCAGCTGGGAGAGCGCTACCTTCGCACGGTAGAGGCCGTGGGTTCAAATCCCATCGGCTCCACCAAAATTAAAAGCCCTGGAAATCCCAGGGCTTTTCTCTTTTCTTTTTGACTTCATTTCTTATTTCCGAACCTTCTAACCCACTCTTGTGCAATGAATGCGGCAACATCTTCGGCAAATGTTCCGGGACCAAACCCGGCATCGAAGCCAAGTTCTTTTGCTAGCTCGTGGGTAATTCTTGGACCACCTACAATAGCTATGACTTTATCTCTGATTCCTTCCGCCTCAAGAAGTTCTATGAGGTGAGTAAGGTTCTTTATATGTATGTTTTTCTGTGTTACGGTTTGTGAAACAAGCAAAGCATCGGCTTTCACTTCTATAGCCTTCGCAACGAATTCTTCGTTTGGTACTTGACTTCCCATGTTGTATACTTCAAACATTTTGTATCTTTCAAGCCCGTAATGACCTGCAAAACCTTTCATGTTAAGGATGGCATCGAGCCCAACTGTGTGTGCGTCTGTTCCTGTTGTTGCACCGACGACTACAAGCTTTCTTCCAATGTTTTTCTCAATAAACTCATCTATTTCTTCCATGGTCATTTTGTGAACTTCCACCTTTGGCACCTTAATAGCGGTGAAATCTACAGTGTGTACACAGTCACCATATCCTATGAAAAACGTGAACCCTGGTGTGAGTTGGTAATGGTAAACAATCATTGGGTTGTCTAATCCCATTTTTTTCATGAGTTGCTTTGCCGCTTCTACAGCTTCATCACCATCTGGAACGGGTAATGTAAAGCTGACTTGGACTTTACCATCGTTCATTGTATCTCCGTATGGTTTTATAGCTTTTAAATTCAATGTTTTATCGAAATCTTTCCTCTCAAGTGAGTAGAGTCCTCCACCCATCTTTTCCACCTCACAGGTCTAATTGTTTTTTGAGCATCTTTTCAACGAACGGGTTGTAGTAATGTTTTCCTTTTTCAAAAACCCCGTCAAGCCCTTTTCCACCTTTTATCGAACGTTTTGTGTTAGCGAAGACACCTTTTTCGAGTGATTTGAATAAACCATCTTCCCTCATCTTTTCCAACAATTCTATCGCTTGTTCAAGCACTTGCTGAGCCCTTCTTTGAATTATTCCACCGGGCTTGAAAATAACTTCATCGCCGATGTTACGCATGTTGTTGAATATGTACTTTGCTGTATCGATTGCCACGTATCTGTCTGAAAGGAACGGTGTATGTATAGCTTCCGTCATCATTCCAAGTAGTTGGATGCCTTGTTTTGTCCAAATACCAACGACGTTAAACATGGCATCTTGGACAAGACCGCGGAAAATGTTGCCGGTCATGAATCTTGTTGGGGGCATGTATTTAAGAGGCGCTTTCGGGAAAAGCTCTCTTGATAACTGTGCTTGAGCTAATTCGTACAAAAATCCGTTTTCCAAAGATGGGTCCATCTCAAATGCATGTCCAAGTCCCATCTGCTCCTCGGGAATACCTGCAAGTAACGCGAGTTGTTCATTGATGAGTTGTGAGGAGATTACAGTGTAACCTTGTTCGTAGGCATCTGCGGTTGTTAGGTAGTTATCTTCACCTGTGTTGATAATAATCCCAGCATACCCGAGTATGATTCTAGAAAAGTACTGGTCGACCATTGTTCTTATCATATTTATATCTCTAAATAGAATACCATACAGCGCATCGTTCAGCATTACATCAAGTCTCTCCAGTGCACCAAGCGCTGCAATTTCTGGCATACATAGACCTGAACTATAATTCGTTTGTCTGATGTATCTTTTTACCTCTCTCGCCACTTCGTCAAGTGCTTTTCTCATTATCCTGAAGTTTTCCTGTGTTGCGTATGTCCCACCAAATCCTTCTGTTGTTGCTCCGTAAGGTACGTAATCCAGCAAACTCTGAGCAGTTGACCTAATAACTGCAATGATATCTGCTCCTTGTCTTACCGCTGCCTGCGCTTGTACAACATCTTCGTATATGTTTCCAGTTGCGACGATAACGTATATGTACGGTTGTGGTGGGTCTCCCAGTTCTTCAAGCATCCTTTGTCGTTCAGCTTTTTTCTCGTCGATAATTTCAATTGCCTTGTCAGCCAACTCATCTGTAACTCCTTTGATATCATCAATGTTGTGCATCGGTAATTTTGTGAGATCTAGTTTATCAGCAGCAATGGCTTCGGCAATCTCTTGAGGTGTCATACCGCTCTCAAGCACAGCATTACCGATGTATAACGCAACACCATTTTCCAAAGCCCCTTTTTCTTTCAGATGGTCGACAACAACATTTGGTAGTGGCACGCCTTCCTCGTTAATTCCATCTATTCCAAAGAACCTACAAATGGTTCTTTCAACACTAACGGTCGAGTATTTTCGAACAAAATTAACAACATCAACAGCAATATCTTTTGCCAGTTGTCGGGCTTTTTCCACCCTTTTCGGATCTATACCCAGTTTGCTTTCAAAATGCTCCATCGATTTTCCCCTCCCTGCCAGTAATTTCTAATGTATTCTAAGGCGCATATAATTGTCTTCTGTTATTTGTGCTCTTTGTGGTGTCTGTCTAAGAGTTTTAAAGCTTGAGATACTATATCTTCGCTCACGCCTAATAAATCCATCACTCTTATGGCTTCTTTTGGAACGGTTTTTCCATCATCGGGAATGAGTTGATAATCCATCAATTCTTGTATAGCATTTATATCATTGACCGATAGGATATTTTTCAGCGCATCTTCCTTTAACCCCTTTACTCTGAAACGCGTATGGCATTCAACATCGTCGAAGTGAGTAACTATGACTACGAAGTTTTTTGTCTTTTCAAAACATTCTACAAGTGCGTTGACTATTGCCGTACCTTCGTATGGATTTGTTGTTCTTGCGGGCTCGTCTATCAGTATGAGTGCAGAGGTATTCTGAGAATATCTGTAAGCGCTATCTATTAAAGTTACCTCTGAAGCGAACGAAGAGAGTCCACTCAATGGACGCTGAAAATCTTCAGTTACAAGTGCTATGAGCTCCAAAAACGGAAGTTCCGCACGTTTTGCCGGTACAAAAAATCCCAAGAGTGCCATGTATTGGATTAATGCAACAGTCCTTAAAACCACACTTTTACCTGACATATTGGCTCCAACAATCACAGTAACTCCACGTTTAATCGTTACGTCAACAGGTTGATAGGTTTTGCCACGTTTCGCAAGCTTGTCTTTCAATTGAGGGTTAAACATTCCAGTTATTTGTATGTTTTGAAGCTCATGGGTTTTACTATACAGAATTGGCTTTGAAAGTTCTAACTCTATTGCCAACTTAGCCTTCGCGAGGATGATATCGAGATATCTAATCTTTTGAATAGCTTCTTCTAGTAATGGTGCAAATTCCCAAAGTTTTTTAGATAACATTTCTAATACTTCGTTTTCTATACTTCTTTCCTGCTCTGTTAATTGAAGAACAACATCTTCAATACTTTCTGGTTCTTTTAAATTATCATCCTTTGCATTTTTCTTTTGTAATTGTAATATCTCTCTTTTCTTTTTCCTGATTTGAGAAAGACGTTCGTCGTAAACATCGTAAATGTAAAATGTGGGGAGTCTGAGATGTTCAGGGTCAAGAAGGTCTATTACCGCTTCCAAATCGGGTAACAAAAAACGTTCATGGGCAGAAAACACCTGCAGGGTTTTATTTCTGATTTCCTGCGCAACAAGGACAAAATTCTTCAATTCGAATAGTTCAATCTCATCGAGGATTTCGCTGTTTGTTATTTTTTCTATCGTTCTCGAAACGTCAAGGATGCATTCTAAATCGTGTTCAATATCGGCAATTAGTTTATCTTCACGTTCAATCAAGCGCACAACAAATGCAGTGTCATCAAAGTGCTCGAGTATACGCTCATAATTCAACGGTTGAATGTGTTTAAAATATTTTTGTCCCATATGTGTTTTGGGATTAAGTCTGCTTTTAATATACTCAAATCCCGTTAGTCTTTCAAAATCTTCCCTTTTGGAAGGAATTGTTTTAAGTGACATCAGATAATTCACCCACTTCTACTGGTCAAATATTCTTAACCGTTTCTAATTTCACATCGATTACTGGAACATCGACGTGCTTCTTAAGCTCTTCGATAATTTCAGGTGAGTTCAATACATACCCTACTGGTGAAAATGGGTTAACTGTGATACCTATTATACTTGCACGTTTCAATACTCTTATTGTCGGCTTGTACTTTATATAGTTTTCATACGAAACAAAAATCTTTGTGAAATCCCTAACTATAATTTCATTAACACTCTTGGTGCTTACAAATCTTAAGACGTTATCGGTAAGTGCCCCGGGAATGTATATCTTTTTAACACTCTCATCTAAACTCGTTTCAAAGACTTTACTAAGCTGGAGTGCTGATTCTATACCCAAATCTTTCCAGTTACCGCTTTGGAATACATGAACAGTAGTAGCCAAAACCAATTTTTCTTTGTCTTCCATGCTTGCTTCAGGTAACTGACAGAGTGAGTAAATGTATCGGGTATGCTTTACTATCTCCCTTTTATCCAAAGAATAGGCTGCTCCAGTTGCAAGAACTATCCCATCAGCGATAAATGGTGTTGCCTGACTAAAACGAGAGAGAGCACCATCAATGATAACAATGTCTGAGTATTCTTTCAATAGCCTTACAGTTTCTTCCATCCATGCAGCTGTCGGTGGTCCTGAGAGCACGACTTTTCCAGGTTCTAATGCTTTTGCAATGATGACACGTCCTGTTGGTGTATGTTGATGTGAAACATGGATGATTTCTGAAAGCACTGTTCTTTTTTTGAAAAATAGCTCGGTTGTTGTGTATACGAAACCATAACCCACATATACAGATGGTTTAAATGTGCCAAAAACTAAGTCCTTCTCCTCTCCATCTGTACCTATCGATGTTAGCGCTAATCTCTTCTGAGGGCTTACATGCTTCACAATAAAGTTCAGCGTTTCTGTTTTACCTGTGTTTTTTTCAAGCCCAATGATAGCGATGACTTTCCTTTTTAGGATTTCGTTAATTAGCTTTTCAAAATCATTTTCGTGTCCTTCTACTCTTTCTATCCCAAACATATCATCCTTAAATCTTTACCAGTGCCTCACCTTCGATAGCATTTTCACCATTTTCTTTTACAACGTAGGTTTCCAATAGCACCCTTCGTTTTTCTCTATCGACTTCTTTGACTATCAATTTTACAGTGACTTCTTCTCCAATGTAGACAGGTCTTCTAAACTTGGCATTTTGCATCAAGTAAATTGTCCCTGCGCCTGGAAATTCCATGCCGAGTACAGATGAGATAATTCCAAGTGAGAGGATACCGTGCGCTATTCTCCCACCGAAGATGGTATTCTTGGCGTATTCTTCGTCAAGATGCACAGGGTTTTTATCACCGGTAGCTTCCGCAAAGAGTTTAACCATTTCATCTGTTACAATTCTTTTCACCTCGTAAACCTGACCAATGTAAATATCATCAATGTTCATTCTCTGTTCCTCCTTTTTTCTCTTTCCATTCCTTAATTCTTTCATGTCTTTCAAGATGTGCCGGTTCGATACTTATCTTTTTGTCTGTAAATAGACTTGCAACACCTGAGAATTTGTACTTTGCCCTGTATTCTGAGTCATCAACGTCACTAGTGGTATCTTCAGGTTCGTGGTAAGCAACGATGACACCTTCGTAGTTTCTCAATATGACCGTATGGTCGGACATGGATATGACGTAGTTTGGCATGACTCTTATCTTTCCACCACCCGCTGGTGCATCAACAACAAAGGAAGGAACACAAAAGCCGGATGTGTGACCTATGAGCGCTTCCATTATTTCTAAACCTTTCTTTATTGAGGTTCTGAAATGTGTTAATCCCATAGATAAGTCACATTGGTAAATATAGTATGGCCTGACCCTTATTTTTACAAGCTGGTGGACCAGTTCCATCATGATGTATGGACTATCATTGATGCCTCTCAAAAGCACAGTCTGGTTACCTAACGGTATACCTGCATCAGCTAACATCTCACATGCTCTTGATGATTCAGGTGTTATTTCTTTCGGATGGTTGAAGTGTGTATTTAACCATATTGGATGGTATTTTTTAAGCATGTTGGTTAATTCCGGAGTCACGATTTGTGGTAAAACGACCGGTGCTCTTGTTCCTATCCTTATAACTTCAACATGTTTGATTTTTCTGAGTTCTTTAAGAATGTATTCGAGCATTTCTACTCCGACGAGTAGGGCATCTCCACCGGACAAAAGCACATCCCTTACCTGAGGCGTTTCCCTAATGTACTCAATCATGGCATCGATTTCCTGCTTTGTTCTTGCTCGGTCGTGTTGACCTGCGAATCTTCGACGTGTACAGTGCCTACAGTACATTGAGCACATATCGGTAATAAGCATCAAAACTCTGTCAGGATACCTGTGAGTAAGACCAGGCACAGGTGAGTCCTCATCCTCGTGGAGCGGGTCTGTCATATCCCATGGGGATACGTAAAGTTCTTTTGCAGTTGGAACGGCTTGACGTCTTATTGGACATTTTGGATTATCTGGGTCCATTAAACTCGCGTAATAGGGTGTTATCGCCATTCTCAGAGTTTTCAAAGCGTTCCTTACACCTTCTTCTTCCTCGGGTGTAAGGTTTATAACTTGCTTTAGTGTATCGACATCCATTATCCTGTTTCTTAGCTGCCACTTCCAATCGTTCCATTCTTCTTCCGTAACGTTTTTCCAAAGTGGAATTTCTTTAAAATACCTTGCCATCTTTAGGATACCTCCCGTCATATTAGACATACAATTTCTCAAACAGTTCTCTTATCTTCTTTGATTCTCTGAGTATATTCAACGCCACTTCTGCATGACCTTTTGTGTAACCATTCCCTATTATCATCGTAACATCTTTTCCTACACCTTCAGCACCGAGTGCAGCTCTTGTGAAAGATGTTGCCATACTGAAGAAGTAAACAATACCTTCGTCCTTTGTGATAAGAATTGAGGACATCTCGGTAGCTGGTACGTTAACGTTGTTAATTACCACATCACAGTATTGCCCACCAGTAACTTCCATGACTTTCTGATAAACTTCAACAGGCTTTGTGGCATCCGCTATGATAACATGGTGCGCAAGACCGAGCTCTTCTACCCTTTTTGCATTTTCTGGTGAGTATTCAACAACTATAACTTTCCCATCTTCACCAACAGCTTTCATCGCTTCATATGCGCAAAGTACACCTGATTTTCCTCCACCACCGATAACACAGACTGTCATTCCTGGTTTGACCAACTTACGTGTTTGGGCTGGAGCACCTGCTACGTCTAAAACTGCTAACGCGAGTTTTTCTGGTATATCATCAGGCAACTTAGCGTATATACCACTTTCAAACAGAATCGCTTTACCTTCTATATCCACTTGGTCGGTATCAACATTTACATTAAGTATCTTATCTATCCTCAAAGGGGTAAGCGATAAGGAAACGAGTGTCGCTATCTTGTCTCCAATCTTTAGGTCTGTTGGAAAGTCTGGACCTATTTCTTCAACAACACCTATCAACATACCACCTGAACCCGTCACTGGGTTCTGCAATTTTCCACGTTCGGCAACGATTTTTAATATAGTATCCTTGATACACTCTACATTCCCATGGCATGATTCTTTAATCTGCGTGAAACTGGCAGAATCTACGTTTAGGGTTTTGACATCTATCAGCAATTCGTTGGTGTAGATTTCCATAGTGTTATCAATTTTTGTTGCTGCCTGAGGAAGAGTCCCTTTTGGTTCAATAACCCTGTGCGTTCCAAATGGACATCCTTTAATGTTTTTCATACCGATACCTCCTGAAAATCTATTCGGTTATTGTTTCTTAATACCCAATATTCTTCTTGCTTCATCAGGTGTGGCAATTTCTCTATCAACTTCTCTCGCTATCCTCACTATCCTTTCAACAAGCTGTGCATTACTTTTTGCAAGTTCACCTTTTCTGTAATAAATGTTGTCCTCAAAACCTACTCTTACATGTCCGCCCATAACTATTGCATGGACAGCTAGTGGAAGTTCGTACCTACCAATTCCCGCCACCGACCATGTGCAGCCCTCCGGTATTTTTTTGACTAGAAACAACAAATCTTCAATAGTTCCGGTCATTGCACCAGGAACACCCAAAACGAAATCAAAATGGAGTGGTAGTTCCAACAAGCCTTTTTTAACAAGCCTTAAAGCGTTTTCTATCATACCTGGTTCGAATATTTCTATCTCTGGTTTGATGCCTTTTTCTTTCATAGTCTTGGCAAGTAATTCCATGAATGCTGGGGAGTTCATGAATACATCGTTCCCAAAGTTGCAAGAACCAGCAGAAAGCGTAGCCATTTCTGGCATAGCATCTAAACATTGGATTCGCTCCTCAGGTGTGTGCCACACAGCTCCACCCGTTGAAAACTGTATGATTATGTCACATTTTTCTTGGATTTTTCGTTTAATCTCAGCATAGACTTCTTTTGATTGAGTAGGAGTTCCATCCGGTAATCTCGCGTGTATATGTGCAATAGATGCCCCGGCTTGCCAGCATCTGTAAACTTCTTCTGCAATTTCGTCTGGCGTTATCGGCAGGTTAGGTTGTTGTTCTTTCGTCACCTCTGCTCCAGTAACTGCAACTGTAATAATTAACTTTTCCACAGGCTTTCACCTCGCATGTTAACCGATTAACTGATTGACTAATTTGAGGAGGTTTTGTTCTTGTTTGCTTTCTCATCATTCGTCATGTTTAAATCTCTGTTTATCTTTTGGAACAACACAAGTTCCGCTTGCTTTACAAACAAGAATAGGTTCATCCAAAACCTCAGCCGCACTATCGTTTATATCTGGTCTCGAACGAATGACTTTGTAAGCTTCAAATTTCATCTTTCTTGAAGTGCGACCGACCTCCACAATTTCCCCGTAGGCTTCGATATAGTCACCGGCAAAAACAGGTGCGAGAAACTCTATACTGTCATACGCTCTAAAAAGTCCTTCATCTCCATCGTATCTGATTAAGAGTTCAGTGGCTACATCTCCAAAAAGTTGCAAAATCCTAGCACCGTCAACTAAGTTTCCTCCATAGTGTGCATCTGCTTGGCTCATACGAACTCTAATCATTGCTTTCGGCAACTGTGAGTTTTTTGCATTTTCCATTTTCTCATCCTCCACAGCAAATCTTTGACTAAAACCTCTTTAAGTTTTCGGAGACTATCAATTTCGCTTCCGTCAATTTCAGTACTTCTTCAAGTGTCGTTTCTTCAGCTATTTCTTCAAGTACGAGCCCTTCATCGGTTGGTCTGATAACGGCAAGTTCTGTCACAATGAGGTCAACTCGTCGGATAGAAGTTAATGGCAACGTGCACTTTTTAACTATTTTCGGTTCTCCCTTCGCTGTATGGGTCATAGCAACGATAACTCGTTTTGCACCTGTAACTAAGTCCATTGCACCACCCATGCCCGGTATCATTTTGCCGGGTATCATCCAGTTCGCAAGGTGTCCTTCTTCATCAACCTGGAGGCCTCCAAGAACAGTTACGTCCAAATGACCTCCCCGAATCATCGCGAATGAAAATGCACTATCGAAAGTCATTGCCCCGGGTAGCGCGGTAACAAAACCTGCACCAGCGTTTGTTAAATCTTTATTCTCAAATCCTTTCTCAGGTTCCGGTCCCATTCCAATTATTCCATTCTCACTCTGGAAAAAGACATGCACACCTTTTGGGATATAATTAGCTACAAGTGTTGGAAGTCCAATACCAAGGTTTACAAGGTCACCTTCTTTTAATTCTTGAGCAACTCTTCTCGCTATCTTTTCTTTTGGATCAACTGCCATATTACTTCACCCCCTGAGAAACTACGACGTAATCTACAAGAACTCCAGGTGTTCTTATCTCATTGGGTGCCAAGGCTCCAACAGGTACTATTTCCTCAACTTCAACGATTACAATTTCAGCAGCCATAGCCATTAGCGGGTTGAAGTTCTCGGCTGTAAAGTTGTAAACAAGGTTACCGTAATAGTCACACTTCTTAGCTTTGATTAAGGCGATATCTGCCTTTAGGGGTAATTCAAGCAAATATTTCTTCCCTTCAATTTCAATAATTTGCTTGCCATTCTCAACAACAGTTCCCACACCGGTAGGCGTAAGTATACCACCAAGACCTGCCCCACCCGCTCTAATACGCTCTGCCAAGGTGCCTTGCGGCACGAGTTCCACTTCTAACTCTCCTGCTATCATCTGTCTCTGCGTTTCTGGGTTTGTTCCTATGTGTGATACTATGACTTTCCTGCACAGTTTGTTTTTAACAAGTTTTCCAACTCCGCGGTCTTCAAAAGCAGTATCGTTGGCTATTATCGTAAGATTCCCAATACCTTTTTCAACGATTTTGTCTATCATCCCTTCCGGAGTGCCTACTCCTAGGAATCCTCCAATCATAACTGTGCTGCCAAGCTTCACAAATTCAACTGCTTCATCAAAGGATATTACCTTCAAGTTCATTCCCCCCCTTCCAAAACATGAAGTGCTAATTTTCTCAATATTCAGTATATCATTCTTAAGAAGCTCTTTCTAACGTTGGAAACTTGAAATTTCTAATGCATACTCAAGGAAGAAAGAGATTTCCAAAGGAAAGAAAGAAAAAGAGTAATCACAAACACTTAGGAAGAATCGGTTTCGACTTAGCAAAAGTTTAAGGTACTCTTTGTAACAATGGTTATCAAAAAGAGTGCGTGTTATAATTAGTACTGAAAGAAAGTAGTACAAAACTTGGACCTACGTGTTTTCAGATGCAAAATGTATAAAACGTATAATTAGAAGGGGTGAGAAAATGAATAAAATAAAGCACATTGGCAACTATATATTGAAAGAAATTGAGGGTGTTTGGGTCTTGCAATCTCCATTACTCCGCCAATTTCCTGAACTCGTGCATTATATAACTACCAGAAAAATTACGCGGAATGAAGAAAATAACTCCTTTTCAGAACTAAACTTAGCTATCAGCTATGAGGATTTTCCAAAGCATTTCGAGTTTTTTGCAAAGAAAGTGAAAATCAGTCCTGAAAGATGCGTATTTTCACACCAGGTACATAGCAAAAATGTCAAGGTTGTAACAAGTGAAGATATAGGAGAGCCATACTGGAACAGAAAACTTCGAGAAGTCGACGGATTGATAACTAATGAGAAAGGGCTTTTTCTTGTCACTACGTACGCTGATTGTATGCCTATCATTGCATATGACCCGACAAAACGGGTTGTAGGCGTTGCACACTCTGGTTGGAGGGGAACTTTATTAGAAATTGCAAAAGAGATGATATTAAAAATGAATGAGGAATTTGGAAGTGACCCTTCAGAAATTTTCGTTTCAATTGGTCCATCAATTGGTCCAGATAGTTTCGAAGTTGGTCCAGAAGTAGCTACCGAATTTTTAATGAAATTTGGAAAGGAAGTTGTCAAAGAAATGGAAGAAAAAATATACGTGGACCTCTGGAAAGCGGTTCAGCTAACATTAAATTCTGTAGGAGTCTTTAGGGTAGAATTCTCGAACGTGGATACATACAAACACACAGAGCTTTTATACTCTTACCGAAGAGAAAAGACAAAAAAGAGGTTTGCTGTCGTTGTTGGTTTAGTTGAGTAATTAACTTTTAAGGAGGCTCAAAAATGATGAAGGAGACCACTAGAAGTGTTCGTGAAAAAACTCCGAGACTACTTTTTGGTGATGCTTTGTCAATTTTAGCTTTTGTGACTCTTGCGGTCCTTTTGCTAAACGATAAAACAAGAACTGCATACGTTAATTTAAACTCATCACATCCCTATATCTTGGGTTTCCTGAAAGTTGGGATTTTAGCTACATTTGGCGAGATTTTATCTTTAAGAATATCGAAAGGAACGTACTCAACGCCTGTGGGTGTAATTTACAGGTTTATTATATGGGGATTCTTGGGTGTAGTATTTGTTGCTGTGTTTGAACTTTTCTCATCAGGAACAAGAACGTTATTGGAAAAACAATTGCTTCCTTATGCCAAGAATGCAAGAACTTTCTTTCAAGCACTTTATACAAGCGTTCTTATGAATCTAATCTTTGCTCCAACATTCATGGCATTTCATAGAATCACAGATGCATACATAGACCTGGGCAATGGCAATTTAAAGAAGATATTCACCACAAAATTTGATGATGTTCTAAATACCATTGATTGGAGGTTCTTCGTGAAATTTGTACTTGGAAAAACTATTCCGTTCTTCTGGATACCGGCGCACACAGTAACGTTTTTATTGCCTCCCAACTACAGAGTTTTAGTTGCTGCTTTGCTCTCTGTATTCCTTGGTATTTTGCTTTCCTTTAAAAAACGTTCAGTTAAAGTTGCAGAAGTTAAATAGACTGTCCAATTCAGAAATTATCTGACAAATTTAAGCTGTTCAACAATTTCCTGGCTTGTGGAGACTACAGCGAATCCATGAGCCAGGTTTTTCAATGATGCGTAATGGTACCATTCATCCTTGTCCCAAAGACAATCTTCGACCATTACAATTTCGTATCCCCTAACAAATCCTGAACGTGCCGTTGTTTCACAGCAAAGATGTGTCATAACACCGGAGATTATGAGTTGGTCAGCTGATTTTGCCCTGAGAATATCCTCAAGTTCTGTCATGTAAAACGCATCGTAACTATCTTTGTAAATTACAACGTCTACTAAATCCTCCTCTATTGCAAGTTTAGCCCACACGTCTTCTACAACATTACCCCACCATTTCTTCATATTTTCACTTCCACCTTTATGTATGGTTGCTATAACAGGTATACTTAGAGAAAGTCCTTCAGACAACTGACGAATCCGTTTTAGAAACGTCTGAATATTCTCTCTTACCCGCCAACTACCCTTAAGAAAAGCGGGAGAAGACTCTGAAAAAAAGTATTGTTGCACATCAATAACTAAAATTGCAGGTTTTGAAATTATAAGAGGATGGCGTGTCCTTTCAAGGTAGAACATAAGAAAATCTGTCACTTCCTTCAAGTTACTTTTATTTTTAATTTTCGCTTTTCATTACCGTTCAACAAATATTTCTATTTTGATACCGTTTTCATCTTCGAGAACTTCAAACTTTTTCATATGAGGGGCAATGGTGAATATATCCTGCAAACTTCCCACATTTGTTGCAAGTGCTGAATAATACCGTAGTTCTGGATGATCTTTTATTTTGGAAATTTTCTTCAATTCAGTTAGTATTTCATCCCTTACATTCATACGAGCTTCTAACATTATGTAAAAATTTCTCTGCAGAGTTACAATTTCCGTGGAGACAACATGGGCACCGTTTTTTAAAAGGTAGTAAGTCATTTCGTTAACAACTGAAACTATCAATTTTTCAAATTCCATATTTACCACTCCTCACTGCTTCTTTTCAACCTCTCGAAAAATTTGTTTTTTATATTTCTAAAAGCCTCTATTATAGGTAAGAGAAACATAGCAACAAACCCTCCAGAAAAACCGTTATTGTATAGGTTCATTCCGAAATGTAGACTAGCAACATTGATAACTAAGGCACTATGCAAGTAACCTGCAACAACTCCCCACAAAAATCCGAACTCGCCAGCAATTGGTGCAAGGGTAGTCCCAAATAGAACAGCTAGCACCATAGCAGGGCTATTAAAAGGTTGCGAATTTGTCAAAGCTCCTATCAGAACACCTACCACAACAGGTAAAACGTTTTTTGGATGTTTTCCAAGAGCTCCAAAACCAGCAAGTGTCATGATGCCACCAATTGTAGGACCATTGAGTTTTGAACCAACTCCAAGTACGTAAATAGTACCTACCAAGCCAAGGATTCCTACATTTATAAAGGTTATCGCCTCGTTTTCCAACAACACAAAATCTGTTAGTAATTTGCCCGAGTACTTAAGTATATTTTTATAACCGCTAAGCTTCCAACCATTCAATCTGAATCCGAAGATAAGAACGATAGAGAAAAATAAAAACATGAAAACAGCTAATAAAAATTGATTTTTCTCGTGCCATATCAGCCTGGGCTCTGGATGCAAGTCATAGGCTCTTAAAAGTGCACCTATGAACATTCCTAAGAAACCTGCTGTGAAACCAACGTTATACAAATTGTATCCCTTGTGGAGTGTTAACGCAAAGCTTGCAAGGGGTGGTAGGAAGAATCCTATGAGCAAAACTATCACAATTCCTAATATGTTAAAGTCATTCCCAAATACCAGGTGAGTAGTTACTGGAGCTAGTGCGGTTCCAAAAAATGCCACATACAGATATGTCCTGAGATTTTCGCCCACCGCTAACGTATAAAGAAAGACCCCCGCTACGATTGGCCAAACGTTGAATAAATTTTTTCCGAATAGAGCAAAACCGCCAATTGTCATAACCGCAGCTATCGAAACACCTGTAGGATTAACCCTTAGTAGTTTAAGTAGCATTGTAAATAAAAGCATAAGTAAACCACTGTTGAAAAATGCTCCGCCTACACCGGCAATTTCCACATAGTCCGTTATCAAGTAGTCAGGTGACTTGATAATTGTGGCAATCTGCGAAGGTATATTGACATTGCCAGTAACTAATCCAAATAGTATGAAGAAACTCGATATAAAGAACAGGAATTTGTAAATCACAGGATACCCTCCCTTTCACAAAAGACCAATGTGTACCAACATAACCAACATAAATTGTATCATGAGCTATACAATTTACGAAAAATCATTCTCAAGCATTTGACTGATTAAATCAAAAAAACAAAAAAACAGGGGAATTTTCTCCCCTGTTTGCATAGATCCCAAAATCTTATAAACAGATTTAAGCGAAATTTCAATCTCTAGCTTCCGCTATTTTAAAATTTTCATCGCGCTCCTCGTTCTTCAAAAAACTAACCCCAAGATACACAACCCAAGTATCTGCATAATCTAATGCAAATTCAACAATGGTTGTTGTCATAAATATCTGAAGGTATGTCTTAAAGTCTACAAGCCCTAAGAATGCAATAGTTACAAATATCAGGTTATCAACTATCTGTCCTATTTTTGTTGCAACGTTATTTCTGAACCACAACTTCGTTCTTCCTTTAAGTGCGTGATGTATCCATACTGCTGTATAACCAGAAAGTATGAATGCCGTCCAGCTTGCAAATGCTATCCTAGGAGTTACTGCAAAAACTTGTGAGAGGTAACTCTGAGCAAAATCGTTTTGCGAAGGGAGATAACTTGTGTAAACTAAGCCAAGCAAAACAAAAGCAAGTTGTGCAAAGAAACCAGTCCAAACAGCTTTTCTTCCTTCTTCTTTCCCATATACTTCTGTCAAAATGGAATAGATAACAAACGCCATACCCATGCTCATGTTTGCAGCCGTCACTTCAATTCCAAACAACTTGAAGAGCTTTGCAACACCGAGGTTGGATGCAATAATAAGAGTAGCAAGTGCTACATAAGCACCTTCTTTTTTCATAAACCTCAGTGCCAACAAAATTATCATGGCTGAAAGTATGTATTCTAAAAACAACACAAAAAAGTTAAACATAGCCAAACCTCCTTTAAGCTTTTTTCAGATTTTTTAGTAAAAATTTTTTAGTAAAAGAACAATTACTCTTCCTCTCTGAGTGCTTCGCTAACGGTGTTGTGAATTTTTATAATTCTCTCCAAACCCGTTATTTCAAACAAAGCACGAACGTTCTTATTAGGCGCAACAACTTTCAAATAGCCGTCTACTGCTACTATTCTTTTATATATACCAACAAGAATACCTAAGCCGAAGCTATCAACGGTTGTCACATGCGTCATGTCCAGAATTATATACTTTTTGTCATTTTCCAAAAATTCAGAAACAATCCAATCCTTAAAAACTTCTGCATTTTGCACATCAACAGGTCCGAGAATCTTTATAACTACGGCTTTCCCGTGCTCCGTATACGTGTACAAGTTAACTCCCTCCTTTTTTGATACGATAACCATTTCTCATTTCGGTAATACAAAAGCTGCAAGTAACATTATAGCACATACACTATATAAACCGCTATGCTGGTGGTAAATAAAGTCAGTAGTGCAACAAAGAGCGTTTCTCTGACAAATATTTTGTTGTTCATTTCTATTCCATACAATTTCAGTATCCTGGACCACATAACACCTGCTAATGCACCTATCAATGTTATATTTCCACCGATGTTCGAACCCACAACTAAACTCATGGCATAGTTTATTGGCTTTTTATAAAACGCTTGAGCAAAGAATATTGTCATAGGTTGGTTTATCATAACGTTTGCAGCAAAGGCTGTGACAAAAGTTGTGATAATCGTTCCAATTAATTCGCTTTGAAAGTTAAAGAGCGAACCAACGTACTTTGTTATGCCAAACCTTGTAAAAATATGAACAAATACAAAGAAAGTCAACACCATTGGTAACATTTTCCAAGGAACTCTTTTCATCGTATCAAACAAAAACGTTAGATTATAGTCAAACCTTCCAATTTCGACAACGATTTCATCCCTTTCAGAAAGCACATCCGAAAAAGCGGCGTTCAGCATAAGATATATACCAGAAAATATCAAAATCGACTTCCAAAGTTGCAGACCTATCAAATCTCCAATGGCTATGGTGATAAAGAATAATACAAAAAAACCACTCGATAGAAAAGCATATCGCGTGTTTTTAATGAAACTTTGAAGTTCTACTTTACTATTTTTGCTATTGAAGTCAATATTGAGCTTTTCTGGTAACACGTTTCTATACTTGAGATAGAAACCAAAAAATGAAGTAAGTATCGCTACAATTGTTGGAAAGAACATCAACTTTGCGTACTCGATAAAGTTGAGCGAATAAGCTTGTGCTACTACAACATTAGTTGGGTTTCCGATGTAAAAAAACATACTCCAAGTATTCGAAGCAAAGAAAACAGCTATCAAATAAGGTACAGGGTTTATGTTTGCATATTGACTTATGTAAACTATGATAGGTGTCAATGTCAAGGTCACAATATCATTCGAGGTAAATACAGTAAGGATACCTGCAAGAAGAACAAGATTTATAAACAGCTTTTTCCCATTCTTCGAAACGCTCGCAAATTTATAAGCGATGAGCTTAAGCACACCTGAGGCATCAAGTGAACCACATATGTAAGCGGAACCAAAGAAAATGATAAGTATCTGCCACGGGACTATATTCATTTGCGGCATTATAGCAGATTTTATCGTCGTAAGAGACGCTATCCCTGAAGCCAGCAACAATCCAAGCACGCCCAATGAAACTCTTGCGTAATCTAATACAACTTTTTTGTTTTTTATCACAAGCTCCGGTTCCTTAATAACAAGGTAAACGGTAGCAAAGAACAAATGGATTGTAATAATCGTAGCTATCATTCAAACCACCTGGCGTAGAGAAAAAAATTACATAAGGAGTCCTTTGATTATCAATTCAGTCGCCTCTTCTTCTGTTAATCCTTTAGCCATGAGAGTTTCTAATTGCTTTTCACTTACACGTCCTATCGAAGCTTCGTGGGTTAACTCTGCAAGGTCGTTTGTGATTTTCAAAATAGGTGTGGTTGCTACTATGACTTTTTCTCCCTTTGTGATTTCTTCACATGAAATATGGGCTCTTGAATAAGGTGCATTGCCATACGCTTCGTTCAAAACATTAACCTTACTTTCGTCAAGTCCAACGACGATCGTTTTGGCTAGCCCCCTCGCCTTTTCTCCATTGAGATGAATTATTTCATTTATATCAACCTCATCGTTCTTCGAAGCTTTTACCTTACTAACAAGTTCACCTACGGCATTTTCTTTCAAAGTTAGGTTCATCTTAACTTCCAACTTTCCAACCCTGGTTTTTGTGAGGTGAAAAGTGTTTCTATAAACTCCTCCATTTTCGACTACCGCATTGGTTGTGGTTTTCAAAATTATCGTTCCTGCATCACTATGGTAATGTTCATCGTTGTATTCCATAACAGCTCCATCTTCAACAATAACGTTGGACGTTGCTTCGTGTGTAAATTCTTCGGCTTGCGGGAAAACACAGTGTGCGGTGAATTTGACTCTGGCGTTCCTTTTTACCCTGATATTGAATATAACGCGTTGGTATCCTTTCTTCTCCAAATACCCTGTGCACACATGTACAGGAAAAGGGATTTGAGTGTTTTCCTCAATCTCCATATCAACTTGTACACCATCTTCTAATGTTGTGGGGACCAACTTCAAACCAGGAACGTTGTTTAAACCTATGACTCTATTGCCACTAATTATGATTGAGGCAATACGCTTATCCATAAAATTAGATGCATCAGTTCCAAGTTTTTCCGCGGTCTTTACAATAGCTTCAAATTCTCTTTTCACATCCATAATTTCATCCCCTTACTTTCTAAGTTCGTTAGTCTCAGGAATATTCGGATGAGCACATGTTTCGCAGGTATTACGAAACGCATTCAGGACATCCTCTGTTTTCCCATGCATAAGCACCTTTCCTGCACAAATCAAATATCCATAGTCCGTGTTATAAGCCATTTCCTCCCTATGGGTTATAATTATTGGAGTCCCGCCGTATTGGGCAATGTAGTTCACTACATCGTTGATTATGCTCAAACTCATCAAATCAATGCCTGAATCTGGCTCATCAAGAATCGCATACTTTGGTTTCAAAAGAATTATGGAAGCAAGTTCTACACGTTTCCTTTCCCCACCACTGAGAGTTTTATCAACAAACCTCTTCAGATAAAGATTTGGATTAAGGCCTACAAATTCCATAGCTTCAGCTACTTCACTCTTTTGAACCGACAATTTCCCTCCGAGTGTTAAGTAGTTTTCGATGGTCATTCCTTCGAATCTTGCGGGTTCTTGCCACATCAATGTAATTCCCAGTTTTGCCCTGTCTGTTACTGGTAAATTTGTAATGTCCTTTCCGTTAAGTAAAATCTTTCCTTTGTAAGGCTTGTAGGAACTCAGCCCCATTATGACGTAACCAATAGTACTCTTACCTGCACCGTTAGTTCCTATTACCGCATATTTGTAGCCAGGTAAAAACTTCATACTCACATCACTTAATATCTCTTTCTCATTTGTTTTGTATGATACATCAACCAACTCCAACATCTTTTTCACCTCGTTTGAATTTTCTATTATTCTACCTTAATTATTTTACAATCCCTTAGTTCGGCTAAAATGGGCATGTAATCCACCTTTTGGCACAATTCTAAATCTTTGTCAAAACCTAACTGAGAAAGTTTTTTCGCGTGTTCACCTGAGAAATCGGGTTTTTTAAGAGCATCCCATAGTTTCATCGCTATCTTAGAACTATCAGATAGATAATGAACACGCTCCTTGATAAGTTTTGAGATAATCGCTCCTGCAACTTGTGTATCTTCGTAAGAAATCTCACCGTTGTTGCCTGCACATACAATAACAATGTTAGTTGAAGAATCATAACCGTCTAATTCATGTACAACAGTGGTTAAATTTAGAAAAGATGCTATCAAAACTCTCTCAGCTAAATTCGAGGCATGAATTATAGCGTTTGTTCCATTACTTGTGGTAAGAACAATGGTTTTGTCCCTAACAACTGCCTCAGTGTATTCTGTAGGTGAGTTTCCAAGTTGAAAGCCCTCTATTTTTTCCCCGCCGCGCTCGCCAGCAATTATATATTCTGGATGCCGATGTTTCAAATCCAGAGCTTGTTCAACGGTTGAAACCGGTATAATACTTTTTGCACCATTTGACAGTGCTGTAATTACAGTAGATGTTGCACGCAGTACATCAATAACAACGGAAACGTTGAATTGTTTCACAAATAACTGACGCTGCTCAATTATCCATTCTTGAGCTTCTCTGGGACTTAGGAATGTATATATCAAAAAAATCACCTCAGAGATAATTATACTCCTCTGAGGTGAGATTAAGTGAAAAATGTATTGTATCAATTAATCTAAAAAATTAACTTTTCGTAAACTTCGACCTTTCACGTAAAATCTTGGCAAAATCATCAACTGGTATTGGCTTTCCAAAGTAATATCCCTGGAATAGCTTGTAACCAATCATTGATAATATTTCCAGTTGTTTTTCATTCTCCACACCTTCTGGTATTGCATCCAAATTAAATGACCTCGCAATGTTATAAATCGCTTCAAGTATCTTTATTGACCGCGAGTCTTCTGGTATTCGTGATACAAAAGACCTGTCTATTTTTATTTTCTTCAACGGTAAAAGCGTTAAGTAGGAAAGTGATGAGTACCCTGTTCCAAAATCATCTATACAAATCTGACAGCCGAAATTCAACAGTTTTTCTATGTTGTCCTTAACTACCTGGTTCATTTCTATAAGAATGTTCTCTGTGAACTCAAGTACTATTTTTCTTGGATCAATCTCATGAGCAGAAATAATGTCAATAAAGCGGTCAGCCATATTTGGGTATCTCAGTTGCACAGGACTCACATTCACATCGACAAAACCTATAGAAGTATCGTTATCAACTATGAATTCGCACACTTGTCTGAGCACTTCTTCACCAACGGTTATTATCATCCCATTTTCCTCTATGACCCTTATAAAATCCATTGGTGGAACCACGGAACCATCTTTCTTTACCCAGCGCAGTAAGGCTTCTGCTCCAACCACTTCTGAATATGAGTTACATATAGGCTGTAAGAAAATCTTTAATTCCCCGTTGTAGACAGCTTCTTTCAGTGCCCTTTCTCTGGCTGCTAATTCTTGCAGTTCGTTATCAATAAGAGCGCTGTAGAAAACCACTCCATCTCTCGATGTTTTCGCACGTGCAAGTGCCAAGTTGAGTTTTCTTAACACGTCCTCTGTAGTATCCATTGAAGTGAAGATATGTATACCGGTTGAAAATCTTATGTCTAGAATTTCTCCGTTAATGTTGTAAAACTTCCTAAGTTCCGATTCAATCTTCCCTACGATGCTTGACACTGTTTCTTTTGCTTGCCTGTAGTCTTTCCCCACTTTTTCAAGCAAAATCCAAAATTCATCCGCGTATGGCCTAGCTATGGTATCACCTTCGCGAAGTACACTCTTTAATCTCTTTGAAATTTCTCTTAGTAATTCATCACCGAAGCTATGTCCCCTGGTGCTATTAAACAAAGAGAATTCTCTAATATCAATTGCAATAACAGCGTTGTAGTCATCTATAGAAGAAAACTCAATTGTGGAGCTCAGTTTTCTTATGAAGTACTGCCTTGTGTAAAGTCCTGTAAGTGGATCTTTTTGTAAAATGTTCTTAACGACGTTCATTGCCTCCCTTTCTGCTGTTACGTCTGTATATATAGCATATATAAGTGCCTCTTCACCAGTATCTATTGTGGATACGGTGATTCTAACCTCAATTAATGAGCCATCTTTTCTTTTTCTGGTAGTTTCAACCTTTAGTGTTTTTTGTTCAATAGCTAATTTCCGAAGTTTGTCTGATTCATTTCGCAAATCATTTGGAGCTATCAAGTCGTCTATGTTTTTTCCCAATACCTCTTCTTTCGTATACCCAAACATCGCTAAAAATTGCTTGTTGCACTCAATTACCACTCCTTCTTTATTAAGTATCACAGCCCCATCAGGAATATTCTCGAAAAGAGTTTTGAAAAGGGTTTGCACTTTTTCAATATCTTTTTTAGAAACCATTTCGGCTGTTACGTCTTTCACAACAACAAGCAACGCTCTGTTTTTATCATCTTCGATGGTGGAAATCTTCAGATATTTATTTGCCTCAAAAAGTATTTCTCCACTTTTTTTAATTAAAGCTTGTACTTTCTCCTCCTTTCTCCCAATGATAGCTTTTCTATCTAAATCCAGGAGCTTAGCCGCTTTATCATTGATATCAAGAACACGTTCACTAAGTTTATCAACCACGATATATCCGTCATCGGAGTGTTCATATGCATTGTAACGTGCAGAAAGTGATAGCTTCCTCCATACCAAATCTACAGCTATAAGATCCAAGAACATCGTTGTATGTGACAATATGAAAGAAAGAAGAGTATAGTTAAAATTCACAAGATATGCTAAAACCGAGCCAACCATTCCAAAAGCAAATGTAAAACCTCCAAGGCGTTTCGTTCTTAAGTCAAGTTTCTTACTGCTGGCTATACAAATAAAGGCTAACGTAAACAAAACGATTGCAAAAATAAAATACGTCCAGGTAATGAACCCGCCATGTGGGCGCACTTTCTGTAAACCGTAAAGTTCAATCTTCATTTCACCCGACCAAAATAACTTGTGGAATTTGTTGGTAAATGCTAAAATTAGGTAAAGCGTGGGTATAGAGTATGCAAGTAGAGTCATTCGCCTGGATTTTTGAATACCTGACAAATCCAAGCTGAAGAACAAGATAGTGACTGGAATGTAGAGTAAAAGTATGTCTTGAAGCTTTTCTAGAAGGATTATATTAGGCACTTCGTATTTGGAAAATTCAACAGTGCTGAAAAATAAAATATATAAAGCCATCTGAATGACAGCTTTTGAGAGATTGTAAACTCTTCTGTCTAATACATATACAAAGTTAACAACGGACACCAGCAACCCAGACAACGCCAAAAGTTTGTTCAAAACCAAGAGAATAAATATCACCTCTTTTGAAAATCGATGAGACACGTTTTGAAACCATTTCCAAAAGTAATTATATCATATCTATTCGTGATTATTGCGAGACGAAACAGGAAAAACTACAAAAATTGAATAAAATTCAAATAATTTATTTTGATTTGTTTTTCGTATTATTCCAGGAGGTGCATGATAAATGGGACCTTTAGATATTCACAAGCTTTTACAAGGAAAGTACAGGATAACCACACCATTGGAAGTTACTGAAGATAACTTAAAATATCTCTATACACCTGGAGTTGCGGAGGTTGCACTCGAATGTGCAAAAGACCCAAGAAATTGTTTTATATACACTAGGCGGAAACATACAGTAGCGGTTGTAAGTGATGGAAGTGCGGTCCTTGGTCTTGGCAACATAGGTCCTTACGGTGCTTTACCAGTTATGGAAGGAAAAGCTATGCTTTTTAAGGAATTCGGAAATTTGGATGCGTTTCCAATATGTCTCGGTACTCAAAATGTGGA
>Ga0272449_1000503_pt1 | contig 46627 bp, 39 predicted proteins | sample YNPCB0241_FD_198679 | JGI IMG/M metagenome (GOLD analysis project Ga0272449, IMG submission 198679) | Hot spring sediment microbial communities from Yellowstone National Park, WY, United States - YNP-CB-024-1 | ecosystem: Environmental > Aquatic > Thermal springs > Hot (42-90C) > Sediment...
TGTCATGCACACCTCGGTGGAGGGCACGCCCGCGGGGGGGGGGGGCGTCACCGACCAGTGGCAGTAGCGACAGTCGATGCCCAGCTCCTCGTAGTGGTGCTTATGGCTAAAAGGTACGGGCTGATCGGGCGGCTCGCCGACCTTCGTCCACCACGGCGAGCGGGTAATCGCCGAGCCGCCAACCGCCAGCCCAACAATCGCCAGCAACCCGCCGACCACAAAGACACGCGCCAAAGTATTATGATGCCGCTTGAAGACCTGCATAACGGTCACCTCGTCGTCCAAGCATGATTTTCGGCAGATCTAAAGGCAATTCCTGCCGAACCGCGCTTGTGATAAAATGCACAAACTTAGCCACGCTAAGCATATTTTCCATAGCGAATCTGCAGGGAGGGCTTGCGTAGGCGAGTCGCTGCGTCGCCTGAATCGCCTGCGCAAAACCTCCGCAGGGATATATTACCCTATCTCGGCGCGAATTGTCAAGGGATGGCGCGGAGATTGTGGGGATTTTCACAGAGTGCCCGATAGTCGCTTCCGCGCCGATTTCCAGCGGTCGTGCAGCCACAGCCACTGATCGGGGTAGCGACGCACATAGCCCTCCAGCACATCGTGCAGGGCTTGCATGATGCGCTGGTAGTCCGCCTGCGCGTCGCCCGACGGCTCGAAGCGCATCGGGGGCAGAATCTCCACGCGATGGCGGTCGTCGGGCAGGCGCACATTGAACAGCGGCACCAGCGGCGCGCCCGTGCGCAGGTGGAACACGGCAGGACCCGCTACGCTGCCCGCTTTTTGCCCGAAAAACTCCACGAACACATCGCCCGCGTTCTGGTCGGGCAGGATGCCGACTGCTTCGTTGGCGCGCAGGGCTTTCAGCACCAGCCGTGCGGCGTTCCCGCGCGGGAAAACGCGATAGCCGCTCCGCTCGCGCAGCATGGTAACCAGCTCCGTCGTGCCAGGGTCGTCGGCGTCGCGGGCAATCACCGCCACAGGATAGCCCAGCATGCAGATGTATCGCGCCATCAGCTCCCAGTTGCCGAAGTGCCCCGTAATCAGCAGCACGCCCTTGCCTTCCGCGAACGCGGCGTCCAGATGCTCCAGCCCAACGACAGTCAAGATGCGCTCGATCTCCGCTTGGCTCATCGACGGCGCTTTGAGAAACTCGGCGAGGCTCACGCCGAAGTTGCGGAACACGCGCTGGGCAGTTGTTTTGACCTGCTGGGGTGTCCAGTCGGGGAAGGCGCGTCGGAGGTTCTCGATAGCGACGCGCCGATAGCGACGCGAGAGCGCGTATGCCAGCCGTCCCAGCCCCGCGCCGAGTTTCTGCGCCGCGCGCAGCGGCATGAGGCGAAACAGCGCCCATGCGCCCCGCAGCGCCCAGCGTCCCAGCAACCCCTCCAGCCGCTTGCGCACCGCCGACTTCGCCGCCATGCAGGGGATAGGATACCCCGCGCCCAGGCATCAATCCACCACAAACACCACCTTCAGTTGCCGCAGGAAGCGCGTTTTGGCGTCTTCTGCCAGCAGTTTGGCGGCGTCGGCGTCGCTCAGCACCACATCGGTGGTCGCCACGCTGCGCCGATAGACGCCAATCGGGCGCAGAATCAGCGGGTTATTGCCTGCGCGTTTGTCGGCGCGCGCTGCCTCCATATCCCGATAATAGGACGCCAGCCCCTGCTCGACCACCTTGTCGAGGTCGAAGTCGCCCACGCCATAGAGGGGCGTACCGTCCGCCTTGAGGATACGAGGCGCCATTGCAGGCTGCACCTTCAGCCCCCGCGCGTCGATAATCAGCCCCGTGTAGTTGCCCTCTACCACAGGCGCGTCGGGCGCAGGGATGTTCGGTGCAAGCAGCTCGATGCGCGGCAGCGGCGGCTCAGGCGCGGCGGGCGCAGGCTCCGCAGGCGACGGACGCAACAGCATACGGCTCAGCCCGTTCTGCCCGTACATCGCCGTGCCGACCGTCACCTGCACCGCTTCCTGTCCCTCGATGATGATCTTACGCTCGTCAATGACCTGTGCGCCGCGCACAAAGCCCGTGACGCTGGCGCGGATGACCTCGCTTTGCATCATGTAGTCCGCGCCTGTATACTGGGCGTCAATTTGCACGCGGTCGATGAGCATCAACAGGTTCGCAAGCGCGTCCAGTCGGGCGTAGCCGCGCGCCTTGAGGTAGGCGCGGGCGCGGTTCGGCTCGTCGCGGGGCATCAGCCCGACGCCCGTCGCCGTTAGCACGCCCTCCGACCAGTTGATGGCGGCGTTCTCGTAGACCTCGATGTAGCCCTGCGGCGACTCTTTCCTAATTACGGTTTGTGCGTGTGCGGGCAGGCTTGCGAGGAGCAGCAGCCCGATTGCGGTCAGTGCGTGTCTTCGCATGGTTGCTAACCTCCTGCGTTGCGGACTGGGGTACAGCGGGTTGGCTCTTGAGCGCGTCTTCGGGACGGCTCAGAATCTGTTCCACCCACAGCGTAGCGAGCGTGGTGTGCCAGTGGGCGTCGGGCTGGGTGAGCGCGGCGGTGATGGCGCGCTGGGCGGCGTCGGCGTCGCTGACGAGGCTCACCCCCTTCGCTGTGCGTTGGGTTAGCAGCACAGGCTCCCGACGGTTGGGGGCGAGCGCGAGCAGCTGCACGCGCGCCTGCCAGCTGGCGAACTGGTCGCCCAGTCCGTAAGGCGCGCTCGCGTCGCCCCAACGCGTGATGGGCTCCAGCTCCAGCTCGGCAATCAGTTGCCAGTGGTTTTTGTCGTTTGTGTCGCTGAGGCGCACGCCCATCTCGCCGAGCGATTGGCGCAGCGTTGCCTGCAGCGAGTGGCGCGCCGTGCGCTCCAGCGCGATCTCGCCTGTGTAGCGCACCACGAGGCGCACGGGCGGATGCCCTACCGCCTGCCACACCTCGCGCCAGTCGGCGGGCGTCTGCAGGCGGTCAAGGGGCACGACTTCGGCGCGCACGCGCACATACACGCAGCCGTTCTGTCGGCGCGGCTCGCCCAGCATCTGCCAGCGCAGGGCAATCCCCTGTGCGAACGCCAGTTGCGCCGACTGCTCCAGCACGCCGTCGCGCCCGACCTCCAGCCGTGCGAGGCGTACCCCGCACGCCTGCTCCACCGCTTGGCGCAGCGCGTCGCGCGTCGCTTCGCGAATCGCCTGTTCGTAGGGCGGCTTCCACTCGGCGACCCCTTCGGCTTCCACCACCAGCGGCTCCTCCGCCGCCGCGAAGCCCACAATCGTAAATAGCAACATCAGGGCGAACAGTTGCTCGATTCGTCTGAGGCGTCTGTTTCCAACCCCCTCCTCAAGGTTCCCCCTGCACGCAGGGGGAACCGAGTCCGTTTGGTTCCCCTCGCGGAGCGGGGGGAACCTGAAGGAGGGGGGCAAATTCGTTCGCATGGCAGACGGCAGCAGATGCGCAACCCACCTCATGGCGCACCTCCTTGCGTCGTCGGTTTCGTCCCTTCGATAGCGCGCAGCAGCGCGTAGAGCAGCGCGGCGAGTTGCTCGCGCGTGAGCGGTGCGGCGCGTGCGCTCCCACGCCCGACGACTCCCCGTGCCCAGTCGGGGATGTCCAGATACGACGCGCGGCGATTGGGCAGGCGCGCCTCGCTCGCCTTCGCCAACAGCGCCGCCGCCTGCCCGCAACTTATCGGGCGTGCAGGCTCCGACGGCTCATACGCCACATACGCGCCCAGATGGGTCTGCAGCCGTTGCAGCAGCGCGGCGAAGTAGCACGCGCTCACAGGCTCGCGGGGGCGGAACATCCCGTCCGGGTAGAGGCGCATCCAGCCCTTGGCGAGGATGGCGTCGATCTGCTCACGGTAGCGGCTCCCGTCGTAGTCGCGCCGATTCTCGCTGGGCGGGACGCCCTCGTCGGGTAGCGGTTCAATTGCGAAGCCGACGGGCAACGATTGACCCGTCAGGCGGCGGTGCATACGCTCGGCAGCGCGTTGGGCAAGCGTTTGCCAGTCCGACCGCTGCCCGCTAACTACCTCCATCCCGCCTGTCAGCAGCGCGCCCGTGCGCACATCGAGGCTGCTGAGTTCAATCTGCAGGCGGTCGCCTTGCGCCGTGATGCGCCCCACCAGCAGCCACTGCGCCGCGGGCAACGGCGCAGCGTTCGCCTCCGACTCGCCCGTTAGACCCGTCTCGCGCAGCCGCTGCTCCTGCAGAATCGCTCGCGCGTGTTCGCGATCGGTAATCCGCAGGCGCGACGACAGGCTCAGCGTCTGCACCACCTGCTGCCGTAGCGATTGTAGCAACGCCTCGTCGCTCCCTTCAAACGCGCCGACCGCCAGCACGGGGCGACTCGGCTGACCGACAGCAATCAGCAGCCCGCCCAGCACGCTCAGCAGCCACCAGCCCACACACCGCCAGCGTCCCATCGCGCGACGACCCCATACACTCAGACGACTCATCCCGCCAAGCGTATTAGGCGGGCGTCGCTGTTCTCCTGCAAGCGGGGGCAGAAGAATCCAGAATTAGGGCGCAGGCGCTTTGGTGTCTGGCTCCGACATGTACGGGATTAGCAGCGACACGCGCCGATTAGAGAAGTGGAACGGGTCTGCGGGGTTGCGCAGGCGTGTGTCGGCGTAGCCGCGCACTTCGGCGACCTGCCCTTTCCATAAGCCCGCGCTCTCCAGCACGCGCCGCGCCGCGTTCGCGCGATCGGTGGACAGCTCCCAGTTCGTGTAGAAGCCGCCCAACCGATACGGCTGCGCGTCGGTGTGCCCCTCCACCACCACGCGGTTGTCCAGCTTGCCCACTTTTTGCGCAATCAGCCCCAGCAGGCGTCGCGCAGCGGGCGTGATCTCCGCGCTGCCTGACTTGAAAAACACAGGCTCCTTGCCCTCCAACAGCTCGATGCGCAACCCTTCCTTAACGAACTCGATCTTCACATACTCTTTCAGGCGCGATAGCTCGGGGATGTTCGACAGCGCGCGCTCCATATACTGCTTGAACTCCTCCAGTTCCTGCTTCTCGGTTTTGCGGTCTTTTTTGAGGGCGGTCTTGCCGTCTTTGGCAGCGCGAGGCATGTTGGGCGTGTTTTTGCCGCCAGGCGGCACGGCGTCGTTGATGGTGAAGATGGCTTCGTTTTTGCGCACAGCTTCCATGAATCCCACAGGGTCGCGGAAGTAAGCAGCGATGGCGGCACGGGTTTGCGCGTCCATGCCGATCAGCCACATCACCATGAAAAACGCCATCATTGCCGTCACGAAGTCGGCGTAGGCGACCTTCCACGCGCCGCCGTGGTGTCCGTGCCCGCCGCCTTTCTTCTTGACGATGCGTATCTCGCCGCCGCCCTCTTTTGCCATCGGTTTGCCCCCTTATGCCGCTTGCGCTGCGCTGCCGCCGCCCTTGACCGCCTCCTCCATCTCTTGGAAGCCAGGGCGCACATGCGGCTCGATACTGCGCCGCGCAAACTCGATGCAGGTTAGTGGCGCGTCGCCCCGCGCAAACGCAATCAGCGCCTGCCGAATGCACTGGTAATACTGCGCCTCCGCGTGCGCGTTATGCTCCAGCGCGGCTGCCAACGGCTGGAACACGCCATACGCCAGCAACACGCCCAAAAAGGTGCCCACCAGCGCGGCGGCGACCTTGTGCCCGATGGTCTCGGGACCCTGATCGAGATAGCCCATCGTAATCACGACGCCCAACACCGCCGCGACGATTCCGAAGCCTGGCATCGCGTCGCCGATTTTTGCCAGCGCGTGCGACGGGCGCATCACCTCTTCGTGGTGCTTCTCCAAGTCGGTCTCGGTCAGCTCCGCCAGCTCGAACGCGCCGACCGCGCCCGTCAGCACGACCTTCATCGTGTCGCACAGGAAGTCCAGCGCGTGGTGGTTACTCAACAGAAACGGATACTGCTGGAACAGCGAGCTTTCCTGCGGACGCTCCACATGCTGCTCCAGCGCGAGCAGTCCCTCCTTGCGGGCGAGCGTGAACAGTGCAAACAACGCCTGCAGCAGCTCCAGAAAGGTCTCCTTTTTGCTGTAGGGGCTGCCTTTGAGCAGTCCCAAGACGCCCTTGATGATGGCGGAGATGACGCTGGGCGGGTTCGACGCCACCAGTGCGCCCAGCCCCGCGCCGCCGAGGATGATAAACTCCGAAATCTGAATCAGCGCGGCGATCTTCCCGCCGTGCATAATAAACCCGCCGAGCACCGCGCCGAAGACGATGACAAACCCGATAATCGTGGTCATGCCGCCCGCAAAGCCTCCACACCGAGTTATTCCACATGGGCGCGAGAATCTGTACGCGCGCGTCAGTCCCGTTGTCCGACACGCCTACGCGCCTACCGCCCCAGTGCCGCCATCGGCGAGGACTGAAGCTCCACCTCGCAGCCTAAATACAGCGACTGCAACTGTTGTGGCGTGAGTTGCAGCGTCTCGCTAACCCACTGGGGCAGGTCGAACCACCAGGTTTCGGGCGCGTCGGACTGACGCAGCAGATGCGCCACAAAGTTCGCCAGCACGACGACGGCGGTCAACGGCGCGTCGCCCAGCCCGTTCGCCGACTCCGTGTGGTGGCAGCCGATGGCTTCCACGAGTTTTTCGGGGAAGCCCCAGTGCTGGCTCACGGCGCGCCCGACCTCCGCATGGTCGCAGCCGTACACCTGTCGCTCCGCCGCGAGTTCAGGCACACCCTGCGCCACGAGGTCTTCCACCTGCTCATAGGGCGTGCCGCCGTAGCGATCCAAAAGCGGCTTGCCGATGTCATGCAATAGCCCTGCCGTGTACGCCTCGTCGGGCGAAACGCCTGCGACCTGCGAGGCAATCAGCCGCGCACACAACGCCGTGTCAATCGAGTGGCGCCACCACTTGCCCCGCCGTAGGTTCTGCCGATCGGTCTTGCCCACAAACAGGTCGAACACGCTCACGGTCATCGCCAGATTGCGCACCGCCTTGAATCCCAGCAACACCACCGCGTCCTTGATAGAGGCAATCTTGCGCGAGAAGCCGTAGTACGCCGAGTTGACCGTGTTCAGCACGCGCATCGACATGCCCTGATCGATGCTAATCAGCCGCTCCAAGTCCTTCACGCTCGCGTTGGGGTTGTTCGTCAGGTGAATGATTTGATGCACGACCTGCGGCAGCGCCGCGAGGTCTTTGACCTTCTGCACGACCGACTCCGCTTGTGTCATCATCATCGCCTCCTATCCGCTGTAGATGACGCGCACGACCTCTTCGATGCTCGTGCGTCCCAGAAGCACTTTTTGCAGGGCGTCCTCCTTGAGCAGGCGCAGCCCGTGTTCGACGGCGACCTTCTGGATGGCATATGCCGCCGCGTGCTTGAGTATCAAATCACGCACAGGGTCGGACATCACCAGCAGCTCGTGGATGCCTGTGCGCCCTTTGTAGCCTGTGTTTTTGCAGTTTTCACAGCCTTTGGCGCGGTAAATCGTGATCTCGTGCAGGTTCGGCGGCGGGGTGAAGCCGTAGCGTGTGAACTCCGACTCGGTCGGCTGGTACGGCTCTTTGCAGCGGGGGCAGAGCGTGCGCACCAGCCGTTGCGCCAGCACCGCAATCAGCGACGAGGCAATCATGAACGGCTCGACGCCCATCTCGGTCAGACGCGGCGGCGCACTCGACGAGTCGTTCGTGTGCAGGGTGGACAGCACCAAGTGTCCCGTGAGCGCGGCTTCAATTGCGATCGTCGCCGTCTCGCGGTCGCGCATCTCGCCGACCATGATGATGTCGGGGTCTTGGCGCAGCATCGCCCGCAGTGCGCTCGCGAAGGTCAGCCCCGCCTTCGGGTTCACCTGCACCTGGTTGATGCCTGGCAACTCGTACTCAACGGGGTCTTCCGCCGTGATGATGTTCACCAGCCCCGTGTTCAGCCGCGAGAGAATCGAGTAGAGCGTGGTGGACTTGCCCGACCCCGTAGGACCCGTCACGAGAATGATGCCGTAGGAGCGGCTGACGACCTCTTCCAACTTAGCAAGTGTGTCGGGCAAAAAGCCGAGTTTGTCCAGCCCCACCCGCACGCTGGATTTGTCCAGCACGCGCATCACAATCTTCTCGCCGTAGATGCACGGCAGGGTGGAGACGCGGAAGTCGTACTCGCGCCCGTCGATGGTCGCACTGATGCGGTTGTCTTGCGGCACGCGCTTCTCGGCGATGTCCATGTCCGCCAAGATTTTGAAGCGCGAGGTGAGCGACGCCTGCACGCGCTTGGGCAGCACCATCGAATCGATCATCACGCCATCGATGCGATAACGCACCTTGAGGCAGTCGCGGGTGGGTTCGATATGGATGTCGCTTGCGCCGTCGGTAATCGCCTGCGTGATAATCATGTTCGCCAAGCGCACCACGGGCGCGTCGTCGGCGATTTCGCGCAGCTCCTCCGCCGACAGTTCCTCGTCGGCGTTGTCGTGCCGCAGCATCTCGCTCTCGCCGAGGTCGCGCATCAGTTCCTTGACGGTGTCCGAGACGGCGGAGTCGGTGCGGTAGAGGCGTTTGAGGGCGGTTTGGATGTCCTCTTCAGTGGCGATGGCGGCTTCGATTTCGTGCTTGGTGTGCTGGCGGATTTCGTCGATGGCGAAGATGTCCAGCGGGTCTGCCATCGCGACCAGCAGGCGTCCGTTCTCTTTGGCGACGATTACGGCGCGGTAGCGCTTCGCCATCTCTGGGGTGAGCATCGAGGCGAGGTGCGGGTCGGGCGGGGTCTCCACAAGGTCGACGAACGGCACGCCCCAGTGCTGTCCCATCACGCGCACGCGATCTTTCTCGGTGATGTGCCCGAGTTGTACCAGCAGGTGTTCCAGCGGCAGCGGCACGCCTTCCTGCTGCTTTTGGAGCGCGTCGTGAAGCTGCTGCTCGGTAATCAGCCCCATCTGCAGGAACAGCTCGGCGATGCCCACAAAGCCCGTTGCGCCTCCGTACCCCATCGTCAAGGGGGGTTATTCCACATCTTCGCCCTCACCCCCAGACCCCTTATACTAACCGTGCGGGCGGAGTTTACAATTGCCCCCCTCCTTTAGGTTCCCCCCGCTTCGCGAGGGGAACCGCGCACGGGTTCGGTTCCCCCTGCCTGCAGGGGGAACCTTAAGGAGGGGGTTCTGGTTTATCCGTGCTTTTGTGAACTTTGGCTCGGCAATTCGTATTACTCCGCCTCGCGCGGAGGCAAGAGGTCGTCCACAGCAATCACTGCCTCTGGCTGCGCTACAGGCGCAATCGCCTCACCCATGCGATAAACCGCCTGTTGGCGATAGCCGTATCCGTAGGCGCGTCCTGCCATCGGCGCAGGCTCGCGAAACACCTCCAACACACCCTCCACAAGGTTCACAATCCAGTATTCGGGGATGCCTGCCCACGCATAGAGGCTGGCTTTCGTATGGCGGTCTAAGCGCAGCGTCGCCTCGCTGACTTCCACCACCAGCACGGCGCGGGTAGGATGCGCACGGGCAAAGTCGCGGATGCTGCCTTCCACCACAGCGACATCGGGCAGCAGCTGGTCGCGCTCGCTGAGCGCTAACGGCAACTGCGTGTCCACAAGGTAGCCTGCCTCTTCGGGAAAGGCATTCTGCAACGCGCGGACACAAAGACGGATTGCGGTGGCGTGTGCGCTTTTCATAGGCAGCTCCTTTGGGATAAGTTCGCCGCCGATGAGTTCGATCTTCTCGTCGGGGCGCAGGATGCCCGCGTCGTACATCCGCTCCAGTTCAGCGCGGGTGAAGGGGCGTGGAGATTGTCCACGCGCGGTAGGCTTCGGGCGTGACAGCACTTTCGCCATAGCCACAGTATACCCCCAAAGAGGCGTGCTTATGTAGAAAAAGCCCGAGGCGTTGGCTCTGCCCTTTTCGGAGCCGCCTTCCCACAGAGCGTCGCTTCGAAGCTTCGGAAGCCTTAACCGACGTTGCCGCCGATCCAAAGGCGTCCTATCACTCCTCGAGTGGGCGCGTCTGGTTCCGAGCGTTCCTATCCGCTGCTTGCGGTCGCCTTTGCTGGGGCGCAGGCTTCCGCATAACTCCTCGCGCGCCTAACGCAGGCTGCTTGCGCAGCGTTGCGGACACAGGCTGTGCGAGGTTCCCAGCGGCAGGGACATCGCCTCTGCACTCGGGCTACGCCGTCGGGTTTCCCCGACGACGCTTATAATATACCACATCGCCGCCCCGTTTGTCAAGAGGTTAAGGGGATGTTAAGGCGAATTTCGGCAAAATCCAGTAAAACCACGGGGTAACTGGCTTAATTAGTGTATCAAAACATCTGTCGCAGATACTGGCTGAGGTTGAAGCCAGGCACGATGTCCGCCCCTGAAGGCGTCTTCCAGCGTCGTGCGTGGCTCCTGACGGTTGCGTACCTGCGCCATCAGGGGGAAGTATCGGCAGCGGCGGGCGGTTTCTGCAGGCACTCGATGACGATGCGTCGCTCGGCGTCGCCCGTCGGAATGAGGCGCACACCCCATAGATACGCGACAGGCAGCGACTCGCCCCAGAGTTCAAGCCGCTCCGCCCACTCTATCGCGGCGATGCCACTGCGCTCGAAGATCTCGTCCAGCCCCAGCGTGTGCAACTGCGCGGCGGTCTCGATGCGGTACAGGTCGATGTGAAACAGCGGCAGCCCGCGCAGGTTGGGGGGCTGTTGGATGGTGTATTCGTGCGTGAGGGTAAAGGTGGGGCTGCGCACGGGTTCAGTGACGCCCAGCCCGCGCGCCAGCCCGCGCACAAAAGTCGTCTTGCCTGCGCCAAGGTCGCCCCGCAGAAGGATTGCCGTGTCGGGCGCGAGCGTACCCGCCCACTGCGCTGCGAACGCCTCCGTCGACGCAGGGCTGTCCGAAACAAACTCAGTCGAGGTCATCCTCGTAGCGCTCAAAGCGAATCAGCAGCATCTGCGGGTCGACGGGCAGGTTATGCTCGTGAATCAGTTGCAGGATGCGCATGTTGGTCTGCGCAACGACTTCAGACATCTCGCGGTTCATCTGCTCAATGCGATCCAGCAGGCGCAGGATGATTTCCACGCCCGCGAGGTTCACGCCCATCTGTTGGGTCAGGCGTTGGATGCGGCGCAGGCGAGCGATGTCCGCTTCCGAGTAGAGGCGCTTGCTATTGCCCACGCGATGCGGCTGGATGAGCCCCAACCGCTCGTACATGCGTAGTGTCTGCGGGTGCAGCCCGCACATGCGCGCCGCGACGCTAATCAAGTACACTGGCTCGTCCGAAGGCGTCTTTCGGTCTTTCATACCTTCACCTCCTGTGCCGTGCGGAGACGGCGCAGTTCTTCGAGCAGTTCGCGTTCGCGGGTGGTGAGATGCTTGGGCACGGTGATGCGTGCGCGGGCGTACAGGTCGCCGATTTTGCCCTTGCCCAGCGGCAGCCCTTTGCCTGCGAGGCGGAATCGCGTGCCGCTTTGCGTGCCTGCAGGGATGCGCATTTTGACCGTGCCGTGGGGCGTTGCGACTTCGACCTCGCCGCCCAGAATCGCCGTCAGGTAGTCGATGTCCACTTCGGTGTAGAGGTCGTCGCCTTTGCGTTCGAAGCGCGGGTCGGGCGCGAGTTTGATGCGCAGGTAGAGGTCGCCGCGTTGTCCGTTCGCGCCTGCCGCGCCCTCGCCCGCAAGGCGCAGTCGCTGCCCTTCGGCGACGCCTGGCGGGATGTTGACCGTGAGGGTGCGCGTGCGCATTACCACGCCCGTACCGCGACAAGTCGGGCACGGCGCGCCGACGACGCCCGTACCGTCGCACTCGTCGCAGTGCATCTCCAGCCCGAACATGCCGAACCGTCGGCGTCCCGTGCCGCCGCACGCGCGGCAGGTTCGCCGTCGGTTCGGCGCGACGCCTGTGCCGCCACACGCACTGCACGGCTCCTCCACACTGACCTGAATCGTGCGGGTTGCGCCGCGAATGGCGTCCTGCAGGCTGATTTCGAGCGTCTGCTCGATGTCGCGCGGGGCGCGTTGCACGCGCAGCCCGCCGCCGAAGCCTCCCCCACGCAGCAGATTCTCGATGAATTCGCCGAAGTCGCTGAAGCCCCCAAACGGCGACTCGAACCCGCCTGGCTGGAAGTTCTCGCCGTACTGCTCGCGCATGCGTTGGTAGGCTTGCCACTGCTCGCCGTAGCGGTCATACGCCGCGCGCTTTTCGGGGTCTGACAGCACCTGATAGGCTTCGTTGATCTCTTTGAACTTCTCTTCGGCGGCTTTGTCGCCAGGGTTGACATCGGGGTGATACTTGCGCGCGAGTTTGCGGTACGCCGCTTTGATTTCCTTCTCGTCGGCGTCCCGCGATACGCCCAGAATCTGGTAGTAGTCCTTGAAGTCGCGCATCGGTTTCACCCCCTACAGGGGCGCGGCGGGTTAGCCGCCGCGCCATGTGCGTTTACTTCTCCTCGCGGTACTCGGCGTCGATCACATCGTCGCCGCTTGTGCCGCTGGTCGCACCTGCAGTCGCGCCCGTATCGCTGGCGTAGCCCGCGGTGCGCTGCTGGTACAGTTGCTCCGTGATGCGGTAGGTCAGGCTCTCCAGTTCGCTCATCAGGCTGATGGCGCGTTCGGCGTTCTGCTGCTGAATCGCCTCGCGGATGTCGCGGATGAGCGTCTCAGCGCGTTCGCGGTCGCTTGCGCTAATCGCCTCGCCCTGCTCCTTGAGCAGTCGCTCGGTGTCGATGGCGAGCCGTTCGGCGCGGTTGAGTTGCTCGGCTTGCTCGCGCAGTTGGCGGTCGCGTTCGGCGTTCGCCTCCGCTTCGCGCACCATGCGCTCGACTTCCTCGCGCGTGAGGTTCGTCGAGCCTGTGATGCGGATGCTCTGCTGGCGTCCCGTGCCGAGGTCTTTCGCCGAGACCTGCAGGATGCCGTTGGCGTCGATGTCGAAGGTCACCTCGATTTGCGGCACGCCTGCAGGCGCGGGCGGAATGCCGTCCAAGTGGAACACGCCGAGCAGTTTGTTGTCGCGCGCCATCGGTCGCTCGCCTTGATAGACGCGCACCTCCACGCTGGTCTGCCCATCGGCGGCGGTGGTGAAGATTTCGCTCTTGCGCGTCGGAATGGTCGTGTTGCGCGGGATCAGCACGGTGAAGATGCCGCCCTTGGTCTCGATGCCCAGCGAGAGCGGGGTGACATCCAGCAGCACGATGTCCTTGACCTCGCCCGACAGCACGCCCGCCTGAATCGCCGCGCCGATGGCGACCACCTCGTCGGGGTTGACGCCCTTATGCGGCTCCTTGCCCGTGATCTGGCGCACCATCTCCTGCACTTTGGGGATGCGCGTCGAGCCACCCACCAGCACCACCTCGTCAACATCGCTCGGCTTGAGACCAGCGTCCTCCAACGCGCGGAAGATGGGTCCCTTGAGCCGCTCGAACAGGTCGGCGCACAGGTCTTCGAATTTCGCGCGGGTGAGCGTCATATCGAGGTGCTTGGGTCCGCTCGCGTCTGCCGTGATGAACGGCAAGTTTATCGTGGTGGTCGTCACGGTGGAGAGTTCGATTTTGGCGCGTTCGGCGGCTTCCTTGAGGCGTTGCAGCGCCTGGCGGTCTTGGCGCAGGTCGATGCCGTGCTCTTTCTTGAACTCGTCGGCGAGGTAATCGACGATGCGCTGGTCGAAGTCGTCGCCGCCGAGGTGGGTATCGCCCGAAGTGGACTTCACCTCGAACACGCCGTCGCCGACCTCAAGAATCGACACATCGAAGGTGCCGCCGCCGAGGTCGAACACGAGGATGGTCTCGTTGGTTTTCTTGTCCAGTCCGTAGGCGAGCGCGGCGGCGGTCGGCTCGTTGATGATGCGCAGCACCTTCAGCCCCGCGATTTCACCCGCGTTTTTGGTGGCGGTGCGTTGTGCGTCGTTGAAGTAGGCGGGCACAGTAATCACCGCCGCGTCCACCTTTTCGCCCAAGTAGGCTTCGGCGTCCGCCTTGAGTTTCTGCAGCACCATCGCCGAGATCTCTTCGGGGCGCAGGGTTTTGTCCAGCGCGGGGATGTATACGGCTGCGTCGCCCTTGCTGTCGGCGACTACCTTGTAGGGCACGCGCTTGCGCTCTTCCTCCACCTCGTCGTAGCGTCGCCCGATGAAGCGTTTGATGGAGAAAATCGTGTTTTCGGGGTTCACGACGGCTTGGCGCTTGGCAGGCGCGCCCACCAGCCGCTCGCCCGTCTTGGTGAAGCCCACCACCGACGGGCACAGGCGACCGCCCTCCGCCGTCGGAATCACCACTGGCTCGCCGCCTTCCATCACGGCAATCACCGAGTTCGTCGTCCCTAAGTCAATCCCAACAACCTTACCCATAGTCAGTGCCTCCTATCGTTATTTTCGTGCGCTGCGGAAAGTTTCCACAGCCTTCGATACTTCACGCGTGGGGGAAAAGTTCCCATTTGCTGAGCACATGCATTATACCTGACTTGAGTGCGGTATTGTCAAGTAGTTGCGCGGGCACACGAGAAACCGTCTGCTGCAGTAGATTGGGAACCGCGCCTCGATAGCCTCCGCTCCATACGCCACATACCCGTCATAGCCCCTCAAGAAGTCCTTCGCTTCCGCCGATAATTTTACATGCAGTATGTCTGACATCACCTTTGCGAAGGAGAAGACGGTATGTGGTATGCAGCGAAACTCGGAAGGATTAGCACGGTAGCGGTACTGTGCCTTGCATGTGTAGCGATTGCTCAAGCGCAAGTGCTTTCGCGACTGGGAGCGGTTTCCGAGGATGCGCCTGGCGTGCAAAGCGTTTTCGAGGGCAACTGGATTTACTCGCTTAGCAGCAGCAAGCTGGTGATTACGCTGGAAGCGAACCCCATGATAATCAAGCGCGGCGCGCTGCCGTTTCCTGGCGGGCGTCAGGGCTACGGCACAGCAATCGCCAAAAGCGGCAATTACCTCTATGTCGCTAACGGTGTGGTCACCTACACCAGCAGCTCGTACCTGACGATTGTGAATGTGTCCAACCCCGCGACGCCCAGCATCGTGGCAGATATGCCGATGCCTGCGAGCGTACCTTCCACCCTGCAGATTGTCAAAAACGGCAACTACCTCTATATGTTCCCCGAATCGGGCAACATGCAGGTGGTCGATGTCTCCAATCCCGCTGCGCCTGCGCTTGTGCGCTCGGTGTCGATGACGGCTTCGGGCGGCGTGGTGGTGGGCAATCGGCTCTACACGGCGGAGCGTGCGAACGGCGTCGGCGTGTGGGATGTGAGCCAGCCCGATAATCCCACCCGAATCGGCTCGGTCAGCCTGTCGGGCAACATCACAGAAGTTGCAGTTGCGGGGAGCACGCTCTATGCCCTCAGCGGCTTTGGTTTCCCCGCGGTACATCTCTTGAGCCTCACAATCCCCGACTCGCCCACCCTCCAAAGCACCTTTAACACGAACTATGTTGCCGACATGGTGGTGTACGGCAACTACCTCTACCTCTCGAACGGGTTTGGCAACACGCAGATAGTGGATGTGAGCAATCCCGCTTCGCCTTCGGTAATCGGCATCTTTGAGATTGGGCGTGTGCGTGCTGTGGAGAACGCAACGGCGCGCCTGCTCACAGCGGGCGGCTCCTGGATGCGCCTCTATAGCCTCACGACGCCCAGCAACCCGATGCTCACGACGGAGTATAGCGTCCCTGCGCCGCGCGCGGCGATTCGAAGCGGCAACAAGGTCTACACCGCCGAGGAAATTGGCATCGGCGTCTATGACATCACTTCGCCCTCCGCGCCCGTGCGCGAGCAGACCCGAACGGTGCGCCTCGACTGCGGCGACATCGCCCAAGTCGACCAAGACACCTTCGCCGTCGTTCATAAGGGCAACATCAGCTTCGTGCGCTTCACGGGAAGCGGAAGCACCACTATTTGGACGAATAACCCAACACCACCTGAACAGGAGGGGTGGGTACAAGATAGGGTACGCATTGGCGGCGCCGTGTTGGCATTTGCTTGCAGCCCGATGACCAATAGCGTGCGGCTTGTGGACATTTCCGACCCGTCCAACCCCCAAGTGAAGAGTGACATCATGTTTGTAAGCAAGTTCGACCTCTGGATGGGGTATCTCTACTCTGCCTCTGGCAGCGGCACAAACAACTTCAAGGTCTACTCGCTGAGCGATCCTTCCAATCCCGCGCAGGTCAGCGCGTTGACGATTCCATTTTTCGTCAGCGATATCGCCGTAGGCGGTGGCTACGCGGTTGTAACAGGTTCCAGCGGCGAACTGGCGCTGGTGAATGTCTCTGCGCCGACCGCGCCGCAGCTGGTCGCCCAGCGCACGATGGCGGGCGTTTCCATGCCGCGTGTTGCCTACAGCGCGGACGGCTACTTCTTCGTCTACGACGGCTTGAACCGCAAGTTAGAAGTCTATCGCGTCGCCGACTTCCCGAACTTCACGCCGTTCCGCACGCAAGCGCTGGACGCGCAGTTGCGCCACCTGCACTTCACCAACGATCTAGTGATAGGCTCGGCGGGAACCGGCGGGCTGATTGTGTATCAGAACCTGCTGGGCACGGGCGGCATGAGTATCACGGGCGTGTTCCCCAATCGCGCGGGCAACGCGGGCACGCTGCAAATCACGATTGAAGGTGTGGGCTTCGTACCCAACTCTACCGTGCGCCTGGAACGCGGCAGCAGCATCCTCAACCCCACCAGCGTCGTGGTGCGCAGCGCGAACCGCATCGACGCCACCTTCGACTTCACGGGGCAACCTGTCAACACGCAGTGGGATGTGGTCGTGCGCACGCCCGATAACTTCGAAGTGCGCCTCCCCAACGGCTTCACGATTGTGGAGCCTGTGCCTGCCATCGGCTCGGTCTCGCCCAGCCCCGTGTTACCCCAGCGCTCCGTGACCCTCACCATCAGCGGGGAGCTGTTCACGCCCGGTGCGCAGGTCGAGATTCGCCCCACAACGGGACTGAGCTTCTCGCCGATACGCGCCAGCAGCGTGCAGTTTGTTAGCCAGCGTCAGTTGCAAGCCACTTTCGACCTCAGCCCGCTCCAGTCACTGGACCTGGGCAGCAGCGGGCGCAATGTGCAGGTGGTGGTCATCAACGCCAACAACCAGAGCAGCGCGCCAGCCACGCTGGTCGTGCGCGGGCCCTCGCTGGATCTGCGAATTGCGAACACCGTGTATGCCTTGCGTGCAGGCGAAAACTTGGTGATTGAGGCGACGGTCAACGGTTCGGTCGCGGATGAGCCGATTCAGTTCACGCTGCAGGGCTGGGTCGGCGCGAACGCACGCACGCTCAGCCCCACGCAGACCGAGTCGCTCGGCAGCAACCGCTGGCGCTTCACCTTCAGCCGCGCCGAAGCGTTGCCCGACGGCTTCTTCCAGCAGTGGACGCCGCGCGTAAGTCAGATGGGCGCGTCCGCCAGCGGGAGTACCCTCAGTGTCCACCAGTATCGCGGCGTGCGTAAGGAGACCTACGGAACCCAGTTTAGCAACCTAAGCCGCACCTTGAGCCTGCGCCTGCTTGCCTTCGACGCCGACGCCAACACCACCGTCGTGCTGCGCAAGGGCGACATGACGCGCGAGGCGACCCAAATCACCCGCAGCACCAGCTCCTATCCCGGCGGCACGATTCTGGAGGCGACCTTCCCTGTCCAACTCACCGACTTGGGGCAGTGGAGCATCGAAGTGCGCTACGGCGACGAGACCAAGACGCTCGCCAACGCCGTGGAGATTGTGAAGGGGCGTCCGAGCATCTCGCGCGCCGATTGGGACCTCTCGACATGGCAACGCGACCAGCGAATTGTCCTTGAGGGCAGCGGCTTCCATGCGGGCATGCAAGCCGTGCTGATTATAGAGAACTCGAATGCGGTTTTGGAGACCCGCGAAATCGCCGCAAACGAGGTGCAAGTGAACGAGGACGGTACGCGCGCCGTCGCTGTGTTCGAGAATCTCTACGATTACCTGCGTGCGCCCACATCGTTCCAATTGCAACTACGCTCGCCTTATATCAACACGGCTCAGACCTACAGCTGGCAATCCTTTGCGCCTCCCTCGGTGAAGATAACCAGCTGGTGGGGACCCAGCTTTTTCCGCGCAGGTCGCTGGGAGACCTTCACCGTCTTGGTGCAAACAGGCGCTCAGATAGACGCGCCCGTGCTGTCGTTCGTTGTGCCGATAGCGGAGAACGACCTGAACTCGGGCGTATATGACTTCGAGTATCGGATTGTCGACTCTTCCACGGGTCAGGTGCTCCAGAGCGGGCGGCGACAGGCGACACCCGAGAATGTGCTGTTGGTCGCGCAGCTACCGCCAATGCCGCCGAACACAACGCGCTACATCAATGTGGAAGTGCGCGTGTTCAACAGCGGACGCGCGGCGCACGCCCCAAAAAGCTTCGCCAAGCGCACGCGAGTCGCTGTAATACTCCCCGCAATCGTCGTCACAGCAGGATTGTTCGTAGTCGGTTCGCTTGTATTGAAGCCGACATGCGATAACTTCACCGACTATGCAGCTCAACTGAATGCTGCAATAGTATGGGCAAACGATCCGAATTCCAGCGACCAAGTAAAAAGTGCCCTGATTGATTGGCTTCTCAACGATCAAAACCGACGCAAACTGCTCGACTCTTTGTCTGTGTCCAGAAAAAGCGTCTTCGAGTACTTCGGGGAAGCCCTCACCAGTCAAATTATCGATCAGGGAGCGGGCGCCATAAAAAACGCAATCTCCAACCGTGTCAACAAATACTTGTTGTCAAAGTTTACAAAATTGAGTGAAGATAAGCGCACGGAATACGCAGAACTATTGACCCAAGCGTACTTTGATGTGTGGGAAGCACAGAAAGGCATACGAGACCCACAAGAGGCTGCTGAAATCTTGAAAAACAAGCCCGCGGAGATTTTGGGCAACCTCTGGAAACTTACCAACGAGGAACTACACAATTCCCCCTATTTCCCTGAGGCGGAAGGGATAGATTTGGACGCCGTTTCGCTTGGAAACTTTCTACTGCAAGCTTCCGCAGCAACTTTTACAGGTGTTTCAAAGGAATGCATCGAGAGGGCTCGCGCTCTTGAACGCTTTTTCGACAGGGTAGAGTCTATTACACCACGCCCAGTGCGCACTTCGTGGGATCCCAACGAGAAGCGCGGCAGTCAGGGGATTGCAGGCTACATCGCGCCTGACCAGAGCATCGTGTACGAGATCCTGTTCGAGAACCTTGCCACCGCCACCGCAGGCGCGGAAGAGGTGCTAATTGAAGACACCCTGCCCGAAGCGTTAGACCCCAGCACGCTGGAGTTTTTCGAGGTGCAGGTCGGCAACAAGCGCGTGGGGCTGCCAGCGGGCACAAACGCGCTGAACACGCAGATCGACCTGCGCCCTGAGCGACCTGTGGTGGTGCGCGTGGTGAGCAGCTACGACGCCAACACGCGCAAGCTCAGCGTGCGCTTCAGCGGCATTGACCCGAACACGAACGACTACTACCAAGAGGGCTTCCTGCCGCCGAACACGAACCCGCCGCAGGGTGAAGGCGCGGTGCGCTTCCGTATCCGCCCGCGCAGCGACGCCGAATCGGGCACGGTCATCGCCAACCGCGCGAGCATCATCTTCGACCCGCACTTGGGCGCGAACCCGCCCATCGTCACCAACACGCACACACTGACGCTGGACAAGCAGGTGCCTGTCATCGCGCTGGAGACGCCCAGCAGCACGACGCTGCCGACCACGAAAGCGACCCTGCGCTGGAGCGCAACTGACGACGCTTCGGGCGTGGCGGAGGTGGAGATCTGGGCGCAGGAGGGCACGAACGCGCGGCGCATCGGACAGACCAACGCCGCAGGCGAGCGTACCGAATCGGGCACGGTGGTCGTGCGCGCTCGGCGCTTCGGCGATGAGACGCGCATCATCACGCGCGGGCGCGACCGCGTCGGCAACACGCAACCCTTCAGCGACACGCCGCAACTGACCTTGCGCTTCGGACAGCCGCCGCAGTTCAGCGCAGGACTGCATCTCGTCGGCATCCCCGTGCAGCTGGACAACCCCGATGTGCAGAGCCTGTTCGGCTTCCAGAACAACCAGTGGGCGACCTACAACTCCGCCACAGGGCAGTATGCCCAGCACCCCGACAGCGCGACGGCAGCCCAAATCGGACGCGGCTACTGGGTGCTGCTCCCCAACGCGGTACAGCCCAACATCGTCGGCAACCTGCCCGACCCCGAACAGAGCTACACCGTCGCGCTACAGCCAGGCTGGAACCTCATCGCCAACCCGTGGACGGAGCCGCTGGTATGGAACCGCGCCGCGACCCAAGTGCGCGTCAACGGCGTCCTCTACGCGCTGGATTCCAGCAGCGCGCAGCAGTTCGTGGAGCCGTACCTGTGGAGCTGGGAGCCGAACCCCTCGAACCCGCAGCAAGGACGCTACCGTCTCGTGTACGATGCGCAACTGCTGAACGGGATTGACCATCAACTGCAGCCGTGGCGGGGCTACTGGATTTACGCGCACCAGCCGTGCGAGCTGATCCTGCCCACGCCAGAGGTTGCGGCGACGACGCCCAGTCGCTCTGCGCCGCGCGAGGGTCGGGGCGGCTGGAGCCTGCGGATTGGCGCGCACTTGGGCGACCAGTACGACGAGGTGATGCTGGGCGTGTCGGGGACGGAGCAGGGGCTGCAGGTGGCGATGCCGCCTGCACCGCCAAGCCGCAGCGCGTTGGGCGGTGTGCAACTGCGCTTGCTGCGCGAGGGCGCGCCGATGGAGGCGGAACTGCTGCCCCGCACGCGCCTACAACGCCAGTGGACGCTGGAACTGAGCGCGCCGCCCAGCGACGAACCGCGCACGCGCACGGTGCTCCTCACGACGCCCGACATCGCGCAACTGCCGCGCGGGGTGAACCCTGTGCTGCGCGACCTTGAGACGGGCGAGCGACGCTTCCTGCGCGGCAGTGCAGGCTGGCAAATCGCCGTGCCTGCCGAAGGGCTGACCCGACGCTATGAGATCGCGCTCGTGCCTACCAGCCGCCTGCTACGCATTATGAACCTGCAAGTGAGCGGTGGGCGCAGCAACGGCGGGCAGTTCACCGTGCAGTTCGTTCTTAGCGACGCCGCGCGAGTCACTGCCATCGTGGAACACAACGGCAAGCCCCTGCGCACGCTCGAACAGGGGCGCAGCCGTAGCATCGGCGCACACCAGCTGGTGTGGGACGGACGCGACCAGCAGGGACGCGCACTCCCGCCAGGCGCGTACACGCTGATGCTGATGGCGGAGACCGAAGATGGGCAGATTGCGCGTGCGACCGCACCCATCGTGATCACACGCTAAGGAGGAGCTTATGCGTATCCGCGGAGTGATTGTGCTGTTCAGCGTTGTGTTGGCGGGTTGTGGCGGCGGTGGCGGTGGTGGGCTGGTGGACACCACCCCGCCCACCATCAGCCGCGTCGATTTGGAGTGGGTCTTCCAGACGCTGTATGTGTCGGTGACGGCGCAAGACGCCGAGAGTGGGATTGCCAGCGTCTCAGCGCGGGTTCGTGTGGGAACCCAGACGCAGACCGTTCTGCTGCAGGCGTCGGGCGCGTCGCAGTATCGCGGAGCGTTGCCCAGCGGGACAACGCGCGTGGCAGTCACCGCACGCGACCGCGCAGGCAACGAACGCACCAGCGGCGAACTGATTGCCCCGCCGCCGAACCCGCCGTTTTAGCAAGCACGGCGCGGCGGGGATGGAACAGCTCCCCTGCCGCGCCTAAAACACCACCACCCGCGCGCTGTCGACGCCTTCCAGTTGCCGAATCATCTCGAACGCTTCGGGCGGAATCGGGTTATCCACCTGCAGGATCATCACCGCGCGCCCACCCATCGACTCGCGCCCCACATGCATCCCCGCGATGTTCACTTGGTAGTTGCCCAGCAGCGTGCCCACACGCCCGATGATGCCCGGGCGATCCTGGTGTTCCGTCAACAGCAGGATGCCTTCGGGGCGGATGTCCACGAACAGGTCGTTCAGGTGTGTGATGCGCAGGTCGGCGCGCCCGAAGACCGTGCCCGTGAGTTTCTGCGCGCCGCTTTGCGTGTACGCGGTGAGCGTGAGTGTGTCAGGGTAGAGTTCCGTTTCGGGGCGCACGCTCCACTCCAGTTGCACCCCGCGCTGTTGGGCGATTAGCGGCGCGTTCACCAAGTTCACGGGCGTATCCGTCGTGCGCTGGAGGAGTCCTGCGAGCGCGGCGCGCGCAACCAGGTCCAACGGAAGGTCGCCCCACTCGCCCGAGAAGACCGCGTGCAGGCGTTCAATCGGCGTATCGGCGAGCTGGCTGTGCAGGATGCCCATGCGCTTTGCCAGCTCCAGATACGGCTCCACCCGCGCCATCAGCTCGGCAGGAATCGGCGGCAGGTTCACGGGGCTGCGTGGCGCGCCGCCCTGTAGCACCGCCACAATCTGCTCCGCCACATCGACGGCGACCTTCACCTGCGCCTCGACGGTGGACGCGCCCAAGTGCGGGGTCAGCACATTCTGCGGCTGGTGCAGGAGCTTCAGGTCGGGCGGCGGCGGCTCGGTGGGGAACACATCGAGCGCCGCGCCCGCCACATGCCCCGATTCGATGAACTCCGCTAGCGCGTCGGCGTCTATCAGCTCGCCCCGTGCGCAGTTGATGATGCGCACGCCTGGCTTGGTGCGCGCGAGCCGCTCGCGGTTGAGCAGATGGCGCGTTTCGGGGGTCAACGGCGCGTGCAGGGTGATGAAATCGCTCTCGCGCAGCAGTGTCTCCAGTGTGGCAGGCTCCGCGCCCAGTTGACGCATATGCGCTTCGGGCACGAAGGGGTCGTAGGCGACGATGCGCATGCCGAACGCGCGGGCGCGCCGCGCCACCTCGCGCCCGATCTTGCCCATGCCGATAATCCCCAGCGTCTTGCGCGAGAGTTCAACGCCTGTGAACTGCGTGCGTTTCCACTCGCCCGCGTGTAGCGAGCGGTCTGCCTGCGGGATGTAGCGCGCCAGCGCCAGCAGGTGCGCCATCGTGAGTTCCGCAGCGGCGATGGTGTTGCCTTCGGGTGAGTTGACCACCACGATGCCGCGCTGCGTGGCGGCGTCCACATCGATGTTGTCCACGCCGACGCCCGCACGCCCAATAACCTTCAGGCGCACGCCCCGCGCGATGACCTCTGCGTCCACCCGTGTCTGCGAGCGCACCATCAGCGCGTCATACTCGCCGACGCACTCCAGCAGCGCCTCACGCGGTAGGTTCGGACGGTAGTCCACCGCCGCCGCTTGGCGCAAGACCGCCAAGCCTTCTTCCGCCACCGAATCGCTCACCAGCACGCGCATCGGCTGAAAGTGTACCTGAAGACGGGTATAATCCTGCCGTTACGAAGGAGTGTGGACGATGGCAATCACGGTATCGACGACGAAGCAACGGAGCTGTGCGTTTCTGATTGAGCCTGCGCCTGCAGGCAGCACATTCACCCCCGAAGATTTCGACTCCGAGACGCGCATGATGGGCAAGGCAGCCGACGACTTCGTGCGCAACGAGGTGCTGCCCCTACTGCCAGAGATCGAGCAGGCGAAAGAGGGCTTGATGCGCGAGTTAGACCGCAAGATGGGCGAGTTGGGCTTTACTGCTGCCGAAGTGCCCACCCACTACGGCGGGTTGGACTTGCCCAAGACGACCGTCGCGCTGATTGTGGAGAAACTCGGACCCGAACCCGCGACCTGCCTGACGCTGCAGGCGCACGCGGGGCTGGCGATTCTGCCGCTGGTGCTGGAAGGCACGCCCGCCCAGAAGGAGCGCTACCTGCCCAAACTCGCGTCGGGCGAGTGGTGCGGCTCGTTCTGCCTGAGCGAGACGGGCAGCGGCTCCGACGCGCTGGCGATGCGCACCCGTGCCGTGCCTACAGACGGCGGCTACCTGCTCACCGGCGAGAAAATGTGGGTCACTAATGCGGGCTTCGCCGACCTGTTCACCGTGTTCGCCAAGCTCAACGGCGAGCAGTTCACCGCGTTTTTGGTGGAGCGCACGACGCCTGGCGTTAACTTGGGGCGCGAGGAGCATAAAATCGGGCTGCACGGCTCCAGCACGCGGCGCGTGGCGTTCGAGAATGTGTTCGTGCCCGCCGAGAACCTGCTGGGCGAGGTCGGCAAGGCGCACTACATCGCGCTCAACACGCTGAATCTGGGGCGCTACAAGATGGCAGCCAGCGCGCTCGGCACAGGCAAATACGCGCTGGAGCTTGCCACCCGCTACGCCAAAGACCGCCAGCAGTTCGGACAGCCCATCGCCAACTTCGGCTTAATCCGCGCCAAACTCGCGCGGATGGCGACGCACCTGTTCGCGCTGGAGAGCATGCTGTACCGCACGGGACACCTGATGCAGGCGTGGTTCGACCCGATTCACGACCTGCCGCCTGACCACCCTGAGTTGCACCTGCGCTACCGCGAGGCGGCGTCGGAGTACGCGGGCGAGTGCGCCCTGCTGAAGTTCTACGGCACGGAGGTGCAGTACCTGTGCGCCGACGAGGGCGTCCAAATCCACGGCGGCTATGGCTACACGGAGGACTTCCCCATCGCCAAGATCTTCCGCGAGTCGCGCGTGCCGCGCATCTACGAGGGCACGAACGAAATCAACCGCCTGAACTTCACGCAGCATGTGATTCGTCAGATGCAGCGGGCGGGGCTGCCCATCTTGGAGGAGGCGCGTGCACAGGCGTCTGCGCTGACCGCCGAGCTGCCGACCGACACGCGCGGCATGCTGGACGCGCTGGTTGCCCAGTTCCGCGCGGCGACACTTGTGGCGTTCCAGCGGGCGTGGGAGGCGTATGGCGACCACCTGCGCGAGCAGCGTCAGGAGGTCGCCGCCGCGATTGCCGAGATGGCGGTCTACCTGTACGGGCTGGAGAGCATCGTCGCGCGGCTGCCCAAGCTGCACGGCGCGCACGCCGAAGCGGGCGAGCTGATGGCGCTGCTGTTCGCACGCGAGGGCGCGTTCCAGACCCGCGAGCGGCTGGAGCTGGTGCTGCACGCGCTGGGCGCGTCGGACGGGACGCCAAACCTGCCCACCCCGCGCATCGATGCTGTCGCCATCGCCAACCGTCTTGCCGAGCATGTGCTGCAACGGGAGGGGTATCCGATTGGGTAAGAACTTTTGCACGCTTGGGGTTTATAATTGCCCCCCTCCTTTAGGTTCCCCCCGCTTCGCGAGGGGAACCGAGAAGCGCGCCCACTTGGTTCCCCCTGCCTGCAGGGGGAACCTTAAGGAGGGGGTTCACAAAAGGAGCGCCAAAACCCCGTGAAACGCTTAGAGCCAATCTTCGAATCGCTGCGGGCGCGGGGGGAAGCCGCGCTGATTGCCTACATCACAGCGGGCGACCCGTCGCTGGAACGCCTGCCCGACATCCTGCGCCTGCTGCAGGAGGCGGGCGTAGACATGGTGGAGGTCGGCTTCCCCTTCAGCGACCCGCTGGCGGATGGACCCGTGATTCAGGCGGCGATGCATCGCGCGTTGCAAGCGGGCACGACACTGCCGCGCGTGCTGGAGACCGTCGCGACGGTCAGCCCCACGCTGCATACGCCGCTGATTGCCTTCACCTACTACAACCCCGTGCAGCGGTATGGGCTGGGGCGATTCGCGCAGGAGGCGGTCGCCGCGGGCTTCACCGCCTGCCTGATGACCGACCTGCCGCCCGACGAGGCAGACGAGTGGCTGTCCCACGCCCGACAGCACGGCTTGCAGCCGATTTTTCTGCTCACGCCGACCAGCACCACCGAGCGCATACGCTTGGTGGCGGAGCGGGGGCAGGGGTTCATCTACTGCGTCTCGCGCACGGGCGTCACGGGCGCACGCGACCAACTCCCGCCCGACCTGCCTGAGCTGATTCAGCGGATACGCCAGCATACCACACTGCCCATCGCCGTCGGCTTCGGCGTCTCCAAGCCCGACCATGTGCGCCAAATTGCCCAAATCGCCGACGGCGCGGTGGTGGGCAGCCAGCTGGTGCAGTATCTGCACGAGTTCGCCGACTCGCCCCACTGGCAGGCGGCGATTGGCGACTACCTGCGCGGGCTGAAAGCGGCGACGCGCCGTGCGAGCGACTCGCCGTGAGACGAACGCCGATAGATGCGGAGCAATTGGCGCAGGAGGTATCGCCAACCGCGCAGGCAGAGTTCGCAAAAATAGGTGTAAAGACGACCTCCTCTTATGGTTCCGCCTGTACGCAGGGGGAACCTGAGGCAGGGGGAACAATTCGCGCACTCTGAACGCACAGTTGGTATAATTCAGGCATGCGCTCCTTCTGGTTGTTAGGGCTGCTCGCGGCTATTGTTGTCGGCGCAGCCCAAGAGGTCAACGCAAGCGCGTCGCCCACAGACACGCACAAATCGGAATCCTATATGTGGGCACGGGCGACTTTCAGGGCTGGATGCGCCCGTTTTCGCAGGGCATCATGCGCTCCACTGACGGCGGGCAGACATGGCAGCAACTCGGCGCAAGCGTGTTTGCCAACCGCTGCGTGTCGGACATCCTAATTGACCCCGAAAACCCTAACATCATCACCGCCTGTACGGGCTGGGGACCCTACCAAGGCGTGTCGGGCGACCTCTGGCGCAGCACGGACGGCGGGGAGACTTGGACGCGAGTCAATCGTGGGGTTGGGCACGACGCCCGTATAGAGGCTGTAGCGCACGCCCTGCGCCTGCAGCTGCGCCTCCACAGGCTGCGTCAGACCCGCCTTGTGGACGCCCGCATCCGTAACAATCAGCGCGCTCGCCCAACCGTTTAGACTGCACTCGAAACCTAAGTTCTCCACTGCGCCGTGCCCAAACAGCAAGCGCGTCGGCATCTCAAAGCCGAAAATCGTGCTTAGCATGGCAATAACGGGGATTCGACGCAGGCGCGAGGATTCCTGCAGGCGCAGACGGGTTGCGTCCATTTAGGCAGGAGCCACGCCTCCGCTTGTGTCGGCAGAGGCGCGGCTTTCTGCTCTTAGTGACAGGGGGACTGGGTGAGGGGACTGCTAACACCCCTCGCCAAAATGGAACAGCACTTCCAGCAGGTCTGCATCGTCTACAGTGCCGTCGTTATTCAGGTCTTCGGGCAAGCCGGAACCGCTCTGACCGAACGCAAATAGCACCTGTAGCAGGTCTGCGTCGTCCACACAGCCGTCGTGATTCACATCGCCTCTTATTCTCCAGAACGGATTACGCGCTACCACCACAGTGGCATCCAATCGCCCATAGGCGAGCAGGCGTCCGTCAGGCGAGAACTGGATGGAACGCACGCTCTTGCCCGTTTCTCGGTCATAGAGCTGCAGCTGCGCCCCATCCGACACACGCCACAGCCGCAGCGTGCGATCCGCACCACCCGACGCCAAAATCCTTCCGTTGGGCGAGAACGCTATGCAGTTCACCCAGTTTGTGTGCCCTGTGATGGTGCGCAGGAGCGCTCCGTCCGACACACGCCACAATCGGATGGCGCCGTCCTGACCTCCTGAGGCTAACATACTACCATCGGGCGAGAACACTACAGAAGTGACAACACCATGTCCTGTAAGAGTGTGCAGCAGCGCTCCGTCCGACACGCGCCACAACCGAACGGTGCCGTCCCCACTTCCAGATGCCAGGATGCTACCGTCGGGCGAGAACGCTACACTATAGACGCCCCATGTGTGCCCTACGAGAGTGCGCAGCAATGCCCCGTCCGACACACGCCGTACCTGAATGACTCGGTCAGCACTTCCTACCGCCAGCAAGCTTCCATCGGGCGAAAGCGCTATGGCATAGATAGCATAATCGCTCGTCGCGACAATTCGCAGCTGCGCCCAATCCGACACACGCCACAACCGAACGGTGCCATCCATGCTCCCCGACGCTATCATACTGCCATCGGGCGAGAACACCACACAACTGACACTAAATGTGTGCCCTATAAGAGTGCGCAGCAGCGCTCCGTCCGACACACGCCATACCCGAACCGTCCAATCCCTACTTGCCGACGCCAGCATGCGTCCATCGGGCGATAATGCCACGCCGTCAATCTCACCTGTATGCCATGAGAAGACGCGTGCCAACATCCCATCCGCAACACGCCACATCTTGACGGTGGTGTAAGTGCTTCCTGACGCTGGCGGACTTCCCGACGCCAGCATCGTTCCATCGGGCGAAAACGCCACAGAAGTTGCGTAATCTCCGATGACACGCACCAGCGTGCCATCACTCACACGCCACAATCGGATGGCGTAGTCAAGCCCTCCTGACGCCAGAAGGTCGCCGTTGGGCGAGAAGGCGACGCTGTAGACCTCCCGTGTGTGCCCTGTGAGAGTGCGCAGCAGCGCTCCATCCGACACACGCCACAGCCGAACGGTGTAATCCCAACTTCCCGACGCCACCATCGTCCCGCTCGGCGAAAACGCTACGCTGGAAATGCCCGCTGTGTGCCCTGTGAGGATGTGCAACTGCGCTCCATCCGACACACGCCACAACCGAACGGTACGATCATCACTTCCCGACACCAAGAGGCTCCCATCGGGCGAAAACGCTAAACTCGTGACGCGGGATCCGTGCTCTGTAAGCACATGAAGTATCGCCCCATCGGAGACGCGCCACAAAATAATCTCGCCCCAAAAGAGTGACCGACTCCCCGACGCTACGGTGCTTCCATCGGGCGAAAACGCTACGCAGAAGACTGCACTAGAGTGATCACTAAAAGTACGCACCAGCGCTCCATCGGATACGCGCCACAGCTGAACTGTCCCAATCCCATTCGCCGACGCCAGCAGGGTGCCATCTGGTGAAAACGCTACGCTGTAGACCGACTGTTCCTGCCCCACGAGGGTGCGCAACAACGCCCCGTCTGAGACACGCCATATCTTGATGGTGCTATCCGAACCTGCCGACGCCATCAAGCGCCCATCTGGTGAGAACGCTACGGTATTGACCCACCCTGCGTGTCCAGCGCGTACCCAAAGCATGTCAGGCTGTCCTTGCCCGAAGGCATGAGACATCCATGCCCATACTAACGCCACAAAAAGCCACGCACGCTGCCAGCCAATGATGCCGCGTTCAGCGCATCGCACAAAGCCCGCTCCGAACTGCTGTCCCATCGTCGTACACCTCCGTCTAACTATTGCTGTTCTTGCTTGCGGGCAGATATCCTGCATCTTAGCATCTCCGATGCACTTTCGGTAGCGTGTTGAGACTGACACGGTCGCATACGCACCGACAGCAGATAGCTCGCGCACAGAACTGCGCTCAGAGTCCGAATAGCCCGCATAGTGTAGCCTCCTTTCACACCTATTATACCCCACTGTTTGCCCAAATGCCAACCCTGAAGCGCGTAGGGCGGTATAATCGTGCCATGCGGCGATTAGGACTGCTCATCGGGTTGCTGTGGTGGCTTGCGTATGCCGATTCGTACCAGCCGCTGCTCAATCATGAGCGGATGACGCAGCTGTTTATGGAGATGGCGCGCATCGAGAGCGGCTCGGAGAACGAGGCGGCGATGTGCGAGTTCGTCGCGAAGCAGCTGCGCGAACTGGGCGCGGAGACGGTCATCATCGACGAGGCGAGCAAGCAAATCGGCGGCACGGGCGGGAATGTCTTCGCGCGGTTCACAGGCACGGTGAACGCGCCCCTGCTGCTGCTGAACGCGCATGTCGATACCGTCTACTCGACGGAGGGCATTCAACTCATTCGCGACGAGACCGAGATTCGCACCGACGGCAAGACGATTCTGGGCGCGGACAACAAGGCGGGCGTGGCGATTATTCTGGAGGTGTTGCGCACACTCAAGGAGCGCAACTTACCGCACCCGCCGCTGGAGGTGGTCTTCACCATCCGCGAGGAGAAGGGACTGCTGGGCGCGAAGGCGTTCGACACGCGCTTGCTGCGCGCCCGCACGGGGCTGGTCGTGGACGGACGGGAAGACCCCAGCGCGCTGTTCGTGCAGTCGCCCACGCACTGGAAGTGGGAAGTGGTGTTCATCGGTAAGGCGGCGCACGCAGGCGCGGAACCCGAAAAGGGCAGAAACGCCATCGCGATGGCGGCTAAAGCGATTGCCCAGATGGAGTGGGGACGCTTGGACGCCGAGACGACCGCCAATGTCGGCGTTATTGAAGGCGGGCAGGCGATGAATGTCGTGCCCGAGCGTGTGAAACTCGTCGGCGAGTTCCGCAGTTTCGACCCCGCGCGCGTGCAGGCGCTGCGCGAACGCTGGCAAGCGATTTGCGAACAGGTCGCCCGCGACAGCGAGGGCAGCGTCCAGGTGCAGTTCAGCCAGACTTTTGAGGCAGTGCGCCTGCCCGAAGACGCGCCGATTGTGCGCGCCGCCATTGCGGGGCTGAAGACCGTCGGCATCGAAGCGCGGCTGGAGCGCACAGGCGGCGGCTCCGACGCGAACGCCTTCGCGCTCAAGGGCATCCTGTGCCTCGTGTTCCCCACAGGCGCAGACCGTATCCACACGCCCCAAGAGCGGCTGCTACTGCGCAATTTTTACCTCTGCGGCGAGGGCGTGCTGCAGACCATCCTGCAGTGGGCGCGAATGCATCAGCCCGCGCCTGCTACAGGTGCGCCCGTAGCCATTCCGTAGTGCGCTCAATCAGCCGTCGCTCCGCGTCGGGCTGCGTGAAGGTGTGATCCGCGCCGTCGATGAGGTGGTACTCGAACCGTTGCGCGTTGGTGAACGCGCGTTCGTAGGCGCGTCCCTCGTCGGGGCGAACCGCCTCGTCCGCGCCCCCGTGCAGCACGAGTACGCTTCCCTTATAGTCGCGCACGCTCTCTAACGGCTTGAGGTCGGGCAACTCGCGGAAGAAGTTCACGCCGACCATATAGCCCCCGCGATTTTGGGGCTTGTCGGGGACGCCTGTGGGGGGCATCCAGCGCATGGGGTTCGACACGGGCGCCCACAGCACGAGCGTTTTGACCGCGCCTGCGCGGGGCAGGCTCAGCGCGACGACGCACCCGCCCAGCGAGAAGCCGAGCATCGCCACGCGGGCGGCGTCCACGCGCCCGTGCCCACGCAAAAACGCCAGCGCGTTCAGCGCGTCCTCCACCTCGCCGCGAATGGTCATCTCCTCGAACAGCCCCTCGCTGTCGCCAGAGCCGAGGAAATCGAAGCGCAGCACCACCAGCCCTTCCTGCATAAGCCGCCGCGCCGTATGCACAAACAGCCGATGCGCCTCCGCCTTGTGCCCTGTGAAGCCATGACACATCAGCACTGCAGGCGCGCGCCCGCGCCCGTCGGGCAGGTGCAGCACCGCCGCCATCCGCTTGCCCCGACTGGGAATCCAGAGCAACTCTTCCATCGCGTTTAGGATACCCGCAGTGAACAATCCCGCGTCCCTTCCGTCCAATTCGGCGGCAGAGCCCCCCTCTCTGACTACTTTCTGAAGGAGGAGTAACGATGAAGCGTAAACTGATATGGCTGACCGCGATTGGCGCGGTAATGGCGTTGGCGTATGCGCAGTCGGTAACCATCCGCGGCGCGATTGGCTTTGGACTGGCAGGCGCGCCCGATGCAGAGCGCCCGAACGCGCAGTTCAACTTCTCGGTCAAGCAAGCGGAGTATAACGGGCAGACCCGTCTGGGCGGCGGCTTCGCGATTGAAGTGCGCGAGGCGAACCGTCTCGTGAGCATCCAGATGGCGAACGCGCAGCGACTGGCGGTGGACATCGAGAACAAGCGCGCCGTCTTCAGCGGACCTGCGGTTGCGGTGGTACGCACGCGGCAAGGCGTGGAGCGCACGCGCGGCGTGGTGGTGGTGCGCGTCGGCGACCTGCGCAGCCCGCGCGACGCCGAGGGCGACCCCGACACGATTGCCGTCGCCTTCTTCACGAACCCCGACAGCGAGGAGCCTGCCTACACCTATCGGGGCGTCGTGCGCCGCGGCGACATCGTGGTCTTCGAAGAGACCCGTTCCCGCTAACGCGAACCCACTCACCATCCTCCGCGCCCTGCCATCGAAAATGGGGGTGGGGCGCGTCATACAAACATCTCCCGCAGGCGCACGCCCAGCCCAGGCGCAGCAGTCGGCACAACCCTCCCCTCCTGCAACTCCGCCCCCACAAACGGGTCGTCCAACAGGTTCAGGTGGCTGTCCAGGTCCAGGTGGTCTGCCAGCGGGGCGATTTGGCTGGCGGCGCTAATCGCGAGGCTACTGTCGGAGTAGCAGCCGTACATCACCTGCAGCCCCAACGCGCGGGCGGTATGCACCATCCGTATCGCCTCGCCCAGCCCGCCGCACTTCATGAGCTTGATGTTGATCCCATGCACGCGGTCGGCAAGGCGCACCACATCGCACGAGTCGAAGCAGCTCTCGTCGACGAAAATCGGCAGGGGCGACTCGCGATGCAGCGCGGGCAGGTCGTCCTCCGCGCCGCGCGGCAGGGGCTGCTCCACATACTCCACGCCGCGCTCCGCCAGCCAGTGGCACATCGCAATCGCGTCGGGCAGGCTCCAGCCGCCGTTGGCGTCCACGCGCAGCGCGATTCCGACGGGCGCGACCTGCCGCACCGCCTCGAACATCGCTTGATCCGCCTCAATCCCAGCGGGGTTGCCCAGCTTGATTTTGAGCGCGTGGGCATGGGTGAGTTCGAGCCAGTCGCGCGTGCGCTGCTGCGCCACCTCTGGGGGGTTGATGCCGATGGTCACGGAGGTGGGCACTATCGCCTCGCGCGCGAGCCCCAGCAGCTGCCACACGGCTAACCCCGTGCGCTTGCCGAGCCAGTCCCACAACGCGAGGTCAATCGCCGCGCGCGCCGCCGAGCCAATCCCTGCCGCGCGCAGCGACTGCTCGACGCGCTCGCGCTCCAGCGGGTGCAACGGCGCAAGCAGCGCGTGCGCCTGCGCGAGGTGTGCGACGATCTGCTCCGTGCTTTGCCGAAAGTCGCCGACGCCGAACGGCGACGCCTCGCCCCAGCCCTCGATGCCGTCCGCCTCCACACGCACCCACACATTCACCGTTTGCGCGGTCGTGCCGCGACTGATGGTGAGCGGGAAGCGCTTGTTGACCGTGAAAGTCGCCCACGCCAGCTGCATACGCAGGCGATTCACCATGCACGCCCCGTTTCCTGCCCCGTCAGCCCACCAGCTCGTCGGGCGTGAACCAGAGGCTCAACTCATACGCCGCCGCTTCGGGGTCGGACGAGCCGTGAATGATGTTCTGCTCGATGTCCAGCCCGAAATCGCCCCGAATCGTGCCTGGCGCGGCGTTGGCGGGGTTCGTCGCGCCCATCATCTGACGGGTGACCTCAATCGCGTTCGGGCACTCCAACACCATCGCGACCACAGGTCCCGAAGTGATGAAGTTCACGACGCTCTCGAAAAACGGCTTGTCGCGATGCACGGCGTAGTGCTTCTCGGCGAGTTCGCGTGTCGGCTGCACCATCTTCAGCCCGACGATGCGTATCCCGCGTCGTTCAAACCGCTGAATAATCTCTCCGACTAACCCGCGGCGCACGCCGTCGGGCTTAACGAAAATCAAAGTGCGTGTGGTCTCGTTCATAAACGCCTCCTTAGTTGCCTCATTATGGGTCGTCAAACGACGCCTACGATTATACCTGCACAGGTCGGGTGCGCCCTGTCAGGTATAATCCCTGCCGTGCCTGTGCCGATTGAGACGGTGAAGCGATGCCTGCAGCTGATGGAACGCTACAATCTGCAGGCGATGGAGATTGCCGTTGGCGAGACGCGCATCCATATCGAACGCACCGAGACGCTGAGCGCGCCCGCCGTCGCCGTCATGCAGCCGTCCCCAACACCCGCCGCCGAGACGCCGAACTGGACGCCCATCGAGGCGCCCATGACAGGCATGTTCTACCGTGGTCCCTCGCCCAGCGAGCCGCCCTATGTGGAAGAGGGCGACCTCGTGCACGAAGGGCAGACGATTGGACTCATCGAAGCGATGAAGGTGTTCAACGAAGTGCCTTCGCCAACGACAGGCATCGTGCGGCGCATCGTGGCGCAGAATGCCACCCTGGTACAGCAGGGTGAGGTGCTGATGCTACTGGAGCCGCCTGAATGAGCAAGATTGTGCGACTATCGATACTGGGTGCAGGCACGGTCGGCGGGGGTGTGCTGACCCTGCTGCGCGAGAACGCCGACCTGCTACAGGCGCAGACAGGCAAACGCTTCGAAGTGCGCCATGTGCTGGTGCGCGACCCCAACAAGCCTCGCGCTGTGCCCGTCCCGCCCCAACGGCTGACGACCGACCCTCAACGCGCCCTATGCGACCCGAAGGTGCATGTGGTGCTGGAGTTGATGGGCGGGCTGGAGCCTGCCCGCACACTGATTCGCGACGCGCTGCAGGCGGGCAAGCATGTGATTACCGCCAACAAGTGGGTGATGGCGGTTTCAGGCGACGAGTTGCTGCGCCTGGCGCAGCGGCAGGGCGTGCGCCTGCTGTACGAGGCGAGCGTCGCAGGCAGCCTGCCCATCCTGAACGCGCTGCAAGGCGCACTGGCGGGCAACCGCATCGAGCGCGTGGTCGGCATCGTCAACAGCACCACGAACTTCATCCTACGCGAGATGGAGCACGCCCTCGACGCGGGCGAACCCGCCGAGACCGCCTACGCGAGCGCGCTGCGCAAGGCGCAAGAGAACGGCTACGCCGAAGCCGACCCCACCAGCGATGTGGAGGGCTACGACGCGCAATACAAGACCGCCATCCTCGCGCGGCTGGCGTTCCTGCAGTATGTGCCGCTGGAGAGCGTCTACCGCGAGGGGATTACGCACCTCAGCGGGCGCGACCTGCTGTGGGCGCGGCGGCTGAACATGGGGCTGAAGTTGCTGAGCATCTCCGAGCGGCTGCCCGACGGCAGACTGTGCGCACGGGTGCATCCGACGCTGATCCCGCGCGAGTGCCCCTTGTATGTGGTGCGCGGGGCGTTCAGCGGCGTCTGGCTGCAGGGCAACGGCTTTCAGGAGATGTCGCTGCACGGCTTCGGCGCGGGCGCGCGTGCAACCGCCAGCGCGGTGCTGGGCGACCTCATCGAGATTGCCCGTCACCCCAAGCCGCCGCGCCACGACGACCCGTCGCTGCGTCCGGGCGAGACCGCGCCCATCGAGACACTGACCATGCGCTACTTCATACGCCTGCACGCGCCCGACGAGGACGCGCTATGCGCCCTGCGCGAGCCGCTCCACCTGCTGGGCGCGGAGTTCCACCCCGCCGAGCCGCTGGAGTCGGGCGTCGAGCAGGTCGCCCTCACCCCGCCGCTGAACGAAGGCGACTTCCAAGCGCATATCGCCCGCCTGCGCGAACACACAAGCGCAACCGTGCAGGTGATACGGCTGCTTAGCGCGGTATAATTCCGCCGAAATGATACGCCTGTTCGACAACTCAGGCTGGGTGGGCGACCCCGAGCAACTCTACGAGACGGTAGAGTTCCCGCCCGCGCCGCCTGACCGACCGTACATCTTCACAAACACCGTCGCGACGCTGGACGGCAAGTTGATTTTAGGCGAGCCGGGCAGCAGCGCGGCGGGGCTGGGCAGCGCGACGGATCGCCTGCTGATGCACCGCTTGGAAGCCTGCGCCGACGCGGTGGTTATCGGCAGCAGCACCCTGCGCGCCGACCAGCATATGAACTACCCCCCACGCCTGTACCGCGCGGTGGTGACCACCAGCGGCGAGTTGCCCACCGAGCACGACTTCTTCCGCAAGTCCGAGGATGGGCGCGCGCTGGTCTTTGCCCCGACGCACCTGCCGCCCGACAAAAAACTCGCGCTGGAGCGCGTCGCCACCGTACATCTGGTCGGCGAGACGCGCGTGGACATCCCCGAAGTGGTGCGCATCCTGCACACCAACTACGAGGTGCGCTACCTGCTGGTGGAGGGCGGGGGCAACCTGAACTACTACTTTTTCGAGGCGGGTCTGGTGGACGAGGTGTTCCTGACGCTTGCGCCGCGGGTCAAGGGCGGGGCGCACCTGCCGACGATGGTGGACGGCGCAGGCTTGCCCCGCGAGCGTGTGCCCCGCTATACGCTGATTTCGGCGTACCTGAACGAGAGCGAGCTGTTTTTGCGCTATCGGAGGGCGGAATGAGCCTACGCGAGTTTGTGCGCGAGCAGGTGCAGACGATTTTCGCCGCGTTGCAGGCGGGCAGTGCGCCCCCCATCGGCGAGTACGACCCCGCCGCGCTGCGCGAGTGCCTGCGCCGCGCTCAGCCTCAAGTCGGCGCAAGCCGCTTCACCCACGATGCTGTGGTGCTGGAGTTCATCTTCCAAGACCCCAGCCTCGGACCCGCCGTGCTGAGCGTGCGCGTCCCCGCGCCTGAGCCGATTGTGTATATGCCCGTGCCCGACTGGGTAATCGAGGATGTCTGGCAGGGCGAGGTGACGGGGTCGTTTCGGTTCCTGTCGGAGGCGGAGCGGCTGCTGGAGGCGTTCCGCGAGCAGGTGTTCACCGAGCGCAACCGCGCCTACTTCGAAAAGCCCGACCTGCCCAAGCGGCGGGATTAGCGGTATAATCCCTGCCGTGGTGGTTGAGCGTTCGGAGCGGGATAAGCGACGCGCGAAGCGGCTGGGCTGGCTGGGCTACACACTCGCGCGCGGACTGGGACGCACCGTGCGCCTGCATGTGGCGGGCTGGGAGCCGATTGAACGCCACCTGCAAGAGGGCACGGGCGCGGTGATGGTCTCGTGGCACGGGCGCACGCTCATCCCCGCGAACTATATGCGCGGTAGGGGCGTCTTGGCGATGATTTCCCTCTCGCGCGACGGCGACATCCAAAACGAAATCTTCACGCGCTTCGGGTTCCGCACGCTGCGCGGGTCAACCAGTCGGGGCGGGGTGCGGGCGGCGTTGGAGGCGGCGCGCGAGGTGCGCCACGGCGCGGTGCTGGCGTTCACCCCCGACGGTCCGCGCGGTCCCAGCGGCAAGTTCCAGCCCGGCGCGCTGCTGATTGCCCAAAAAGCGCGCGCGCCCCTCTACCCCGCAGGCGTCGGCGCGCACCCGCGCATCCTGCTGCCCACATGGGACAGGTATCTCATCCCGTTGCCGTTCGCGCGCGCGGCGTTTCTAATTGGCGAGCCTGTGTGGGTTCCCGAAGACGCCGACAAGGACGACTTCGCGCGATTGGCGGAGCAGTTGGAGCAGACAATCAACGCGCTGCAAGACCGCGCGGAGGCAATCGCACGGGGGGCGAAGCCGTAATGCGCGCGCTGTATAACCTCTGGCTGCTGCTGCTTGCGCCGCTGTGGGTGCCGTATGTGCTATGGCGCATCATCGGGGGTTCGTGGCGCGACCGCTGGGCGGAGCGGTTGGGGTTCGTGCCCGTGCCGCCGCCGTCAGACAAGCCGCGCGTGTGGATCCACTGCGTGTCGGTCGGCGAGACGCTGGCGGCGCAGCCCGTCGTCAGGCGCCTGCGCCACCTGCTGCCCGACTACGAACTCGTGTTCAGCACCGCCACCCCGACGGGACAGCAGACCGCCCTCGGCGCGCTGCGCGATGTGGTGGACTACTTCGTCTACTTCCCGCTGGACTTGCCGTTCGCCGTGCGCCGCGCGTTGGGGCGCATTCAACCGCGCGCGCTGGTGCTGTTCGAGACCGAGTTGTGGCTGAACCTGCTGACCGAGCAGCGGCGTCGGGGCGGGCGCGTGCTGATCCTGAACGGGCGGATTAGCGACCGCACGGCGCGTCGCGCCCCCCGCGCCCGACCAATCTACGCGGCGATGTTGCGCTGCGTGGACTTCATCTGTGCGCAGTCGCCGACCGACGCCGCGCGGTTCATCGCGCTGGGGGCGTCCCCGTCGCGCATCGAAGTGTGCGGCAACACGAAGTTCGACCAAGCGTTGGGCGCGTTAGACCGCACGGCGGACGAATGGCGGCAGACCCTATCGTTGCCCGAAGGTGCGCCTGTGCTGGTGGTGGGCAGCACGCGCACGCCCGACGAGGAGCAACTGGTGGTGGATGCCTACCTGCGCGTGCGAGCGACGCTGCCCGACACATGCCTGGTGCTTGCGCCGCGCCACTTGGAGCGCGTCAGCGAGGTGGAGCGGCTGCTGCAGGCGCGCGGGCTGACCCCCCACCGTCGCAGCCAACTGCCGCTGCGGGAGGGCGCGCACGCGCAAGTGGTAATCGTGGACACTTTCGGCGAACTGGCGAGCCTATACAGCGTCGCCGATGTGGTGGTCATTGGCGGAGCGTTCGCGCCGCTGGGCGGGCAGAACCTGTTCCAGCCGCTGGCGCACGGCAAGCCCGTTTTCTTCGGACCGCACACGCATAACTTCCGCGATATTGCGCAGCTGGCAAAGGCGGCGGGCGTCGGCTTCGAAGTGCAGACCGCCGAGCAACTCGCCGACGGCGTCCTGCGCCTGCTGCATGACCCCAAACTGCGCGAGCAAATCGCCCAGCGAGCGTCCGAACTGATCGAGAAACATCAGGGCGCGGCGCAGCGGTGCGCCGAGGTGGTCAAAAAGTGGCTGTGATGAGGTACACTATGAACTTAGGGAGGCTATGCGATGAATTTTCTCGACAATCCATTCTCGACAACGACGATTGCGCTGATTTTGTTTGTGATTATCGTGCTGCGAGCGTCGCTGCGCGTGCTGCCCGAATGGGAGCGCGCCGTCGTGCTGCGCCTGGGGCGGTTTCAGGGGGTCAAGGGACCTGGCATCATCTTCCTAATCCCGATTATCGACACGGCGCGGATTGTGGACACGCGCATCGTGACGATGAATGTGCCCCGCCAAGAAGCCATCACCAGCGATAATGTGTCGGTGAGCGTGGACGCCGTCGTGCTGTTCAAGGTGATGGATCCCAAAGACGCCGTCGTGCAAATCACCGACTACATTCAGACCGCCAGCCTGATTGCGCAGACGACCCTGCGCAGCGTGATTGGTCAAGCGGAGCTGGACGACCTGCTGGCGCGACGCGACAAAATCAACCAGCAATTGCAAGCCATTATCGACGAGCAGACCGAGGCGTTCGGCGTGAAGGTCACGAATGTGGAGGTGCGCGATGTGGTGCTGCCCGAAGAGATGAAGCGTGCGCTGGCGCGTCAAGCGGAGAGCGAGCGCGAGCGGCGCGCCAAAATCATCGCCGCCGAGGGCGAGTATCAGGCAGCCGAGAAACTCGTGCAAGCCGCGCAGATGATCGCCCAACAGCCCTCCGCGCTGCAACTGCGCTACCTGCAGACGCTGGCGGAGATCACGGGCGAACGCAACACAACGGTGGTGTTCCCCATCCCGATGGATCTGATTCGCCCGCTGATGGACGGCGCACTCCAGAACAGCGCGCCCCAACCGCCGTCTAAAACCTGAGCGGATTGACAGCCCTGTTGGGAACCTTCGATGTGCTATAATTGCCATAGCGTATAGCCATCATCGACGCTTATTAGCGAGGAGCGAACTATGAACTGGGAGCAAGCCTACCGTGAGCTGCTGAAGCAGTATAACCAGGTAAAAACGGAGTACGAGCGCGCAATCCAGCGCATTCAGGAGTTGGAGAGCCAGCCGCGCAACGGCGCGTCCGCCGCTGCCGCCGCCAAAGCGGAAGTGGTCGCCGCCGATGTCGCCAGCCCCGCCAACTACGAGGCGACCCTCAAACGCCTCGTGCGCCAAATCGGCGCGATTCTGCAGGCGGAGAAGGTCGTGTTTATGCTGCACGACCCCGAAGAGGGCGAGCTGCGCGCCTACCCGCCCGCCTACGGGCTGACCGAGGACGAGATACGCCTCCTGCGCGTGCGCGCCACGCAGGGCATCTCAGGCGAGGTGTTCCGCGAGGGCAAGCCTATCATCGTCCACGACGCCATCACCGACCCGCGCACCAGCAAAGAGCATGTGGCAATGTTGCATATCCGCAACCTCGTGTGCGTGCCGCTGATTCTGGAAAAACGCGACGAGGAGAACCGCGTGATCGACCGCCAGACGATTGGCGTGTTGCATGCGTTCAACAAGCAGCGCGGCGGGCACTTCATCGACGAGGATGTGCGCCTGCTGGAGCGCATGGCGCGCAACGCCGCCGCCGTCATTGCGGGCATGCGCCTCTACCAAGCCATCTTGGAAGAGAAGGAAGAGCTGGTACACACCATCGAGAGCCTGCGCGCGGGGCTAATCTTGGTGCATCACAACGGGCGCATCAACCAGATGAACGCCGCCGCACGGCGCGTGTTCGGTCTCGGGCCCGATGTGCTGGGCAAAAACTACGCCGACATCATCAACAACGAGGTCATCCGCAACATGATCCGCGCCGCCCTCGAAGAAGAAAAAGAGGGCGAGCTGGTCGAAATCACTGTCCAGATTGACGGCAAGGAACACATCTACCAAGTGCAGAACGCCATCGTGCGCGGGGAAGACCAGAAGCCGATGGGCACTGTGATGATCTTCAACGACATCACTGACATCCGCAACTTGGAGCGGATGAAGTCGGCGTTCGTGGCGACCGTCTCGCACGAGCTGCGCACCCCGCTGACCGCCATCAAGGGCTTCATCTCCACCCTGCTGATGGACTCCGAAGACGCCTTCACCCCCGAAGACCGACGCGAGTTCTACTCGATTATCGACCAGGAGACCGACCGCCTCACGCGCCTGATTAACGACCTGCTGAACATCGCGCGTATCGAGGCGGGCGAATCGCTCAAGCCCGTCTACAAGCAGGTGGACTTCTACGCCCTCTCCAAAAAGGTAGTTATGATTCAACGGCAGGCGACGACCAAGCACACCATCATCCACGATGTGCCCGAAGACCTGCCCAAAATTATCGCCGACGAGGACAAGGTTGACCAGATCCTCACGAACCTGCTGAGCAATGCCATCAAATACTCGCCGAACGGCGGGGAAATCCGCGTCAAGGCGTGGGAAGAGGACGCCGACCACATCGTCTTTTATGTGTCCGACCAAGGGATGGGCATCCCCAAAGAGCACCTGACGAAGGTGTTCGAGAAGTTCCACCGCGTGGACAACACCGACACACGCAAACAGTACGGCACGGGGCTGGGCTTGTACCTGGTGAAGCACTTGGTGGAAGCCATCCACGGCGGGCAAATTTGGGTCGAGAGCGAGGTCGGCGTTGGGTCTACCTTCTATGTGCGCCTGCCGAAAGTGCCCCCCGCCGTCAAGGAAGGTAAAGAGCAGGTCGAAAAATGAGCCTCGTGCGCGTGGCGATTCTGCAGGAACCCGACGCGACCGATCTACCCCTGCCGAGCTACCAGACCGCTGGCTCGGCAGGGGTTGACCTTTACGCGGCAGTGAAGGAACCGATCACGCTTCAGCCTGGCGAACGCGCGCGCGTGCCCACAGGGATTCGCATCGCGCTGCCTGCGGGCTACGAGGCGCAGGTGCGCCCGCGCAGCGGCTTGGCATGGCGCCATGGCGTCGGCATGGTGAACGCGCCCGGCACCATCGACAGCGACTATCGCGGTGAGGTGCAGGTCATCCTCATCAACTGGGGACAGGAGCCGTTCACGATTCGGCGCGGCGACCGCATCGCGCAACTGGTGGTCGCGCCCGTCGCCCGTATCGAGTGGGAACCTGTCGCCGAGCTGCCCCCGTCTGCGCGGGGCGAGGGCGGCTTCGGACATACAGGGTAGCTTACACTAATCGCGTTGGCAGTTGAAGACCCCCTCCTTAAGGTTCCCCCTGCGGGCAGGGGGAACCAGGTGCACGCGCGGCTCGGTTCCCCTCGCGAAGCGGGGGGAACCTTAAGGAGGGGGCAACTGTAAACTCCACCCACGCGATTGGCGTTATACCAATCGCCAAGCCAAAGTTCACAAAAAACAGCAGTTGATGACCCCCTCCTTGAGGTTCCCCCTGCTCGCAGGGGGAACCGAACCAGTGCGCGGTTCCCCCGTGAAGCGGGGGGAACCTCAAGGAAGGGGGCAAATAATGAACTTTGGACGCGCGATTGGTATTACTCGTCCGTCGCGCTCTCATCAGGGGGCGTCTTAAGTGCCTCCACAATCGCGGGTCCCGCGCTCCCCTCGACCGTCTTGTGCGTGCCGTCGCAGAACGGGAACTCCGCCGACCGCATGCAGCGACACAAAGCGACGCGCTCGCCCGGCTCGAGCTTCATCACAGTGCGCAGCTTGCCGTTGCGCTCCTCGGTCTCATGAATTGCCATCGGATTGCCTCCTGTCAGTAGTTGAGTGCCTGCAGTTCAGGCAGCACGAACTGCCCGTCCTTGCGAATTAGCACGCCGTCGAAGTAGATCTCACCGCCGCCGTACTCGGGACGCTGGATGACCACTAGGTCCCAGTGTACCTGCGAGCGGTTGCCGTTGTCCGCCTCGCCGTAGGCGTTGCCCGGCGTGAAGTGGAATGACCCAGCGATTTTCTCGTCGAACAGCGTGTCGTTCATCGGGTGCATGATGTAGCGATTGAATCCGAGCGACCACTCGCCGATGTAGCGTGCGCCCTCGTCCGAGTCGAGGATTCGGTTCAGCTTGCGCGGGTTGCCCGCGCCGGGGCGGTCGCCGTCGTCCGCGCAGGTTGCCTCCACAATCTTGCCCTTGCGCAGCGTGAACCGAATGTCGCGGTACATCGTGCCCTCGTAGACGCTGTTGGTGTTGATGGCGATTGTGCCTTCCACCGAGTCGCGCACGGGGCAGGTGAAGCACTCGCCGTCGGGGATGTTGTGCGTCCCGTAGCATGGCACGACGCCGATGCCCTCAATCGAAAAGCGCAGGTCGGTGCCTGGTCCCGTGATATGCACCTCGCGCGTGCGTTGCATCAGCTCCACCAGCGGCTCGACATCGCGCGCCATCTGCGCGTAGTCCAGCGTGCAGACGCGGAAGTAGAACTCCTCGAACGCTTCGGTGCTCATGTTGGCGGCTTGCGCCATCGCCGGTGTGGGCCAACGCAGCACGACCCAGCGCGTTTTGGGCACGCGCACCTCTTGGTGGACGGGCACCCACCAGTGTTGGCGCACAAGTTGCATCTGCTCTTGGGGGATGTCGGACATTTCGGCATAGTTGGGCGCGCCGCGCAGCCCGATGTAGCCCTGCACGCCCTCCATCTGCGCACGCTCCAGCCCCGCGATAAACTTGATTTGCGCCTCGCTCGCGTGCTGGTACAACGCGCGCAGGGCAGGCGTCTGCTTGATCAGCGGGATTGCCTCACCGCCTGCCGCATGCACCGTGCGCATTAGCAGCGCGACGAACTCGGCGGGCATATCGAACGCCTCAATCAGTACGCGCTCACCCGGCTGCACGCGCACCGAGTGATGCACCAACACATCTGCCAGTTTCTGCCAACGGGCGTCGATCATAGCGTATACTCCGAGACGATTTGGGTCAGCGTGACGAACCGCGCGTTGTGCTTCTTGAGCAGCAGCACCGCCTCACGCAGCGTCTCCACGCTATCGTGGTAGTCGTAGCCGCCCAGACAGATAATCGGCGTGCCCTGATCGAGGTGATAGCGCAGGATGGGTTCGATGACCTCCCAGCCCTGATCGAGGTAGCCGATCTTGCCGTTCGCGGTGGCAATGGGCACAATCAGAATCTTCGCCTCGCCCGGCTTGCGCACATCCTGATACGAAGGGTGGTAGGGTTTGGCGGGTGCGCCGTCCCAATCGACAAACATGCGGTAGTCGGCGTCGGGAATTGCGCTGCTGTCCACCAGAAAGCCCATATCCTCCAGATATTTTAGGTCGGGGGGTATCAGCGCGTAGCTGCCTGCGCGGAACGCTGTCGGCTTGAGGTGAATTTGCTTCAACAGGTCTTTGCCCGTTTGAATCATCTCGCCGCGCTCGCGCGGGTCTTCGATATAGCGCCCCTGCGCGTCTTCAAAATGCAGGTGCAAGCCAAACTCATGCCACGAGGGGATACGATGGAGATACTCGCGGTAATACAGTTGCACATTCGCCATCGGGTCTTTGCCTGCGACCTGGATCATCCAAGTCAAGGGTATGGTAAACTCTTCCGCCACCTTGATATACTCTTGCGCATAGCAGCGCGGGTAGTCTGCTGCTTCGCAGTCCAGCGTAATCGCAACGGTCGGCATGGTTATCAATCCTCCTCCGCGTTAGTCGCACAGGTAGGGTTCGCCCCCGCGCTGCCGATTCCTGCTACTTTTGGGGGCGGTTTCTAACCCGACCTCTGGCAGTGGTGCATCGCTTGGGTTCACCGTATGCAGGGGACGAGAGGTGTAGGAGCGCACGGCGATGCGCCCTGATGTGCGTTCCCCCTCTCCCACAAGCGGGAGAGGGGGAAAGGGTGAGGGCATTAGCACCCTGTGCCGAAGTTGAACAGCACAATCAGCAAGTCCGCGTCGTCGACGATCTGGTCGCAGTTCACATCCGCATCGTTAGAGCCCGTCGAGCCGAAGGCGAACAGCACCTGCAGCAGGTCGGCGTCGTCCACGCAGCCGTTGTCGTCCACATCACCTGGCGTAGGCACATAGGTCTCCACATCATCGATATAGACGATGTACGGACCGAGGTTCGCAGGGTCGGTGGGCGTGAACGCCAGTTGCTCCAGAGTACCTCTTTCAGTATCGAGCTGACCATTCGCTGTTGCACCTGCAAACGCGCGGATAGGATCGCAACTGGCGTCGAACTTCACCGTCACCCACTGGTCTTTCTGGTTCACCAGTTTACCGACAGGCGCGTTGTTGCCCTGCGCCGAAGTCGCGCCAATCCACTCGATGCCGCCCGAAGTGCCGCCGTTGTCTGCGCACGCCGCGGTGGTTCTCGTCTCGCGCACGCCCAGCGTCAAGTAAAAGTCGGGCGTGTCGCTGGGCACATAGAGGCGCACGCGCACGCGGTGGGCGAAGGTAATCGCGGGGTTGGGCACACTCGTCGTATTGAAGGTCGTCAAGCGCAGCCAAGCGTTGGGAAACGGGTTGCCGTTCGCATCGGTACGGAACTGCCACGCCACCTTGAGCGACAGGGTTCCGCTGAACGCCTGCTCATCGGAAATCAGAGCGCAGTTGTAGACGCCGTTTGGCAAGTCGCACGGGGAACCAACCACAAAGCTAGCCGTAGACCCTGAGAAGCTGGGCTGGCGGAACAGCACCACGCCGTTCGCGCCGAGAGCATACCCCTCGAAGTCGGTAATCAGGCACTGGGCAAATGCGCCGCTCATACCCACGAGCGCCGTAAGAGCCAAAACTGCGTATCGCATCCTCATCGATTCCTCCTTTCGCAGGGCGAGCCTGCGTGAGGATTATACCCCGAATTTGCGAGGGCGTGGGGTATACTCGGTGCGATGGGCGGCGTGCGACAGGGAGGTTGGCTTGCAGCGCTGCTGGTCGCGCTGATGCTGTGTCTGCCGTTGGGGGCGCAGCAGGACAAAACGCAGCAACGCCAGCAGTTGCAACGCGAGCTGCAATCGCTGCAAGGGGAGATTGGCAAGCTGCGCGGCGCGATTGACCAAAAGCGGCGCGAGGAGCGCAAGGTGCGACGCGACCTCGCCGAGCTGGATCAGCAGATCACGCACGTGTCGGCGCGCCTGCGCGAGACGCGCAACCGCCTCGCACGCGCCCGCAAGGAGCAGGCGGAACTCGCCAAACGGCTGGAGATGCTTACCCAACGCCTGCGCCGCCGCGAGAGCCTGCTGGCGCAACGGCTCCGCGCCGCCTACAAGTACCGCAGTGTGTCGTACCTGAGCCTGCTTACGAACGCCCGCAACCTCAGCGAACTCAACAGCCGTAGCTATGTGCTGCGCCAGATTGTCAAGACTGACCGCGAACTGCTGGAGCAGGTACGCGCCGACCAGCAGGAGGTCGCCCAAGCGAAGGCGCAGATGGACGCCCTCGTGCGCCGTATCGCGGGGTTGGAGGCAGACCTACGCGCCCAACAAGCGGAACTCACCGACGCGCAGGACGAGAAGCAAGCCCTGCTGAAGGACATCGCCCGCGAGCGCGCGCTCTACGAAAAGCAACTGGCGGAGCTGGAAGCCGAGTCGCAAGCGATTGCCCGCCGCCTGCGCGCGCTGATGGAGACGCCCAAAGGGCGCGCCCGCGCCGACCGCCCCTGGTCGGGACGCTTCATCCGCCCTGTGGACGGCAGGCTCGCCTCTGGCTTCGGCATGCGCGTGCATCCCATCTTCAAGGTGCGCAAGATGCACACCGGCATCGACATCGCCGCGCCGACAGGCACGCCCATCCGCGCCGCCGACGCGGGCGTGGTGGTCGAAGCGGGCTACATCCGCGGCTATGGCTACACGGTCATCATCGATCACGGCGGCGGCGTGGCGACCCTATATGCGCACTGCTCCGCGCTGCTGGTGTCGGCAGGTCAAGAGGTGCAGCGCGGGCAAATCATCGCCCGCGTCGGCAGTACAGGCTACTCCACAGGACCGCACCTGCACTTCGAAGTGCGTGTCAACGGCGAGCCTGTGGACCCGCTTGGGTACGGGCTGTAAGCGATAGGAAAATTGCATCGAACGGCGCGTCTGTGGTCTACTACTTCGGGCGTCGGGCAAGCGAGGCTGCCCCAGAAATGGCGTCTTCGTCGCCCCAGCGCGGGTCTTCAAATCGCTGAATCTCGACGAGATAGCCGTTTGGGTCGCGGGCGAAGAGGTGGTAGATGTGATACCGTTCGTTGTAGGCGGGCGGCTTGGCGATTTCGACGCCGTGCGCCTGCAGATGGCTGTGCCACTCGTCGACGGCGGGCGTGACCAGCGTCAGGATCACGCGCTCGGCGGGCTGCGGCGTTTCCGCGCGACGACAGAAGCCCAGATAGCCTGCCCCAGCGACGCGGTAGATGCAGCAGTCCACCTGCTCCAGCACACAGGGCAAGCCCAGCGTCCGCTCGTAGAACTGGCGCGTCGCCTCCCAGTTCGGCGCGGGCAAAAACGCGATGAACTCTGTGATCGGTGGGCGTGTCATGGCATGAATTATGACCGATTCGCGCTGGGAATCCATCTGAAACCTTAGCGCATC